>SXGQ01548154.1_pt1 | contig 34375 bp, 38 predicted proteins | sample 3178371 | NCBI WGS metagenome assembly SXGQ01 (sample SAMN11356859, study PRJNA531348) | freshwater metagenome | isolation source: freshwater sample F1-20 | place: China: Fuxian Lake, Yuxi | collected 2017-12-25 | reverse complement strand
TTGATGTCAATCATTCCAGCGTGCTTGTGTTCAGAACAATACAAAGCAATGGTTTGTCCTTCAAAATTAAATGTTGGTCGTTTTCTGCATTCCAAACAAGTTTTGTTTTTGATATCAATCATCCCATCCTTCTTGTGATTGGCGCAATACAAAGCTTTGGTTTGTCCTTTAAAATTAAAATTTGCACGTGTTTTGCACCCAGTTTCAATGCACATATTTATCACTTATATAATTGTGGTGATATATACACAATTCATTTTTTACACTTAATTATCGTCAAATGTTAAATTTTAAATTGACGCGACCAATAGAAAACCCAGTGAATGAACTAGATTTATTTTCTCCAGACCAAAGAAAATTGAAATGCGTTAAATTGGAGAAAAACAAATCATCCTCCTAAATATGTCAGAACTCGAATCTTCAACCATTTCAGCAGAAGTTGTCGCCAAAAAGGGACGTAAGCCTTTAACCAACGAAGCCAAACTGGCATCCGCGGAAAAACGCCGACTAAAGAAGGAATCTGAAGCGGCTGCTCTAGTTGCCGTGGTTTCAGCTCCAGTTGTCGCACCCGAACCAGCAGCAGTGGTTGTCGCATCCGCAGAAAAAGTTAAGAAACCCAGGAAAGAAAAAGTAAACAAAATTGTCATTTCTGACCCAGTTGTGCCCGAAACTGTCGCAGAACCCGCAACGGTTGTGGCAGTCGTGGAACCAGCTGTTGCTCCTGCAGAAAAAATTCGTAAGCCTCGTGTTAAGAAAGACAAAGATGCCGCAGCCACAGGAGACAAGCCTGTGAAAGAAAAGAAAGAGAAAAAAGCAAAAAAGGAGGTAGATCCAAACAAGCCCAAGCGAGCTAAATCTCCTTATATTGTGTTTTGCACAGCTGTTAGAGAACAAACCAAGCAAGAGTTTATGGCAGCAAACGGAATATTGCCAACATTCGGTGAATTAGGCAAGTTATTGGGGGCTAAGTGGTCTGGATTATCTGAAGATGAGAGAAAAACGTATGTCGCAGAAGCTGCCAGATTAGAAACAGAAAGTGCATAAATGTGCCGCAATGTAAATAGTGTGAGTTTTATGTTTTTTACATTAGTTTGCGAAGCTTACTAGTGTAAAATGTTTGTTAAATTATTTGCCGCGCGCGGGCTTATTTTCCTCCAGATTTCTTTTTACGATTTGCACCATGGTCAGGAGCGTTGAATAATTTGTGTAATTCTTCATCTGAATATTTGGGTTGAGATTCCGTCGCAGCCGAGCTTGCCGATGCCGCTGATTTAGCTGCCGCAGATTTGGCGGCTTTTGCAAGCATTCTTTCGCGTAATTTTGCCGCACGCATTTGTTTGTCGAGCTGATGTTTCATGGCACTTGCGTTTACTTTACCACCACCGCCACCCATCATGCCGCTCATTCCTTGAAACATTTTGGACATTTCTTTGGTTCCCAAGGAATCCATTACGTCTTTTGCTTCCGACAATATTTCACTTTGTTTGATTTCTCCTGACTTGATTTTATCATCCAATCTGGTCCCCAATGTTTTGACGATTTTGAAAAAATTTGCAGGATTCTTAATGAGTTTCTTAAATATGTTTTTGGGATCTGCCGTTTCTGACATATCAATGTCCATGTCTCGTCCAATTTCTTCGGCTAATTCTTGAGCTAATATACCCAATTTACCCTTCATTAACACCCGAATATGATCCTTCAGACTGGCTGCGTCTGGTAATTCTGTTGCTCCTGCACCTGTTGTGGGTTTTGTAGACTCTGTTTCGCCTGCGCCAGCTGGGAACATTCCTTCCATATTTTTCAAGGTTTCTTCCAGTTTATTTTTAAAGTCGTCTTCCGAAATGGCTTCGAATATCTTTTGAGTGTCACCAAAAGCGTTTGTGTCTTGTAGACTTCCAACAACATGAAAGGACAATAGTTGTAAATATTTCCAAATAGTCTCTCTGGTTGCGTCCGAAATATCACATTTCCACAGTTTTCTAAAGTCAATTCCGGGCAACAACATGGTATTTGCTGCAGATTTCGCTCCGAAAATATCTGCGTTTTGGTATAATATGTCGAAAAATACCGGAGGTAACATTTTCTTACAATAATTGAATGCTTTGCGTACTTGTTTTCGATGTTTGTGTTTCACAGCGGAAGGGTCCCACCATCCCTTAACAGTTGGTATGATTTCCGGAAAAGTTACGCATAAATCGTCTAAAAATTGTTGCATGACAATTTTGAATTCTGGCTGTTGTTGTTGCGACGTCTCTGTGGCGTTTTCTGGTTCTGCTGTGTCTTCCATGCAAGAATTATAGAGTATTGTTATATATACTTTTATTGAGAAGTTACGCACATCACTATTAATAAATTCCATTTATCTCCTGTTTGACAGAGAGAGCCCGAAGGAACTTAAAATGTTCCGACCTATCTGCGGTTAGATACAACAATTGAACAAAAATGAATTATGTATCACCACAATTATATAAGCGTCAAATATGTGCATTGAAATAGGGTGCAAAACGCGCGCTTATTTTAATTTCGAAGGACAACCAATGGGGTTGTATTGTTCTAAACACAAGCGGGATGGCATGATTAATGTTATAAGCAAAACCTGTTTGGAATGTAGAAAACAACCAGCGTTTAATTTCGAAGGACAAACCTCAGCTTTGTATTGCGCTGACCACAAGCGGGATGGAATGATTAATGTCATAAGCAGAACTTGTTTAGAATGCAGAAAACAACCTGTATTTAATTTTGAAGGACAATCAATAGCTCTGTATTGTTCCGAACACAAGCAGGAAGGAATGATTGACGTTAAAAATAAAACTTGTTTGGAATGCAGCAAACGTCCAAATTTTAATTTTGAAGGACAAACAACAGGTTTGTATTGCGCTGACCACAAGCGGGATGAAATGATTGATGTAAAACATAAAACGTGTTTGGAATGCAGAAAACGTCCAAATTTTAATTTTGAAGGGCAAACAACAGGTTTGTATTGCACTGAACACAAACGGGACGAAATGATAAATGTTAAGGACAAAAAGTGTTTATGTTGCAAAAAAATACCAGCGTTTAATTTTGAAGGACAATCCAAAGCTTTGTATTGTTCTGAACACAAGCGGGAAGGAATGATTAATGTTAAACACAAAACGTGTTTAGAATGCAGAAAAATACCAGTGTTTAATTTTGAAGGACAAACAACAGGTTTGTATTGTACTAAACACAAACGGGACGGAATGATCAATGTTATAAGCAAAACATGTTTGGAATGCAGAAAACAACCACATTTTAATTTTGAAGGACAATCAATAGCTCTGTATTGTTCCGAACACAAGCAGGAAGGAATGATTGACGTTAAAAATAAAACTTGTTTGGAATGCAGAAAACAACCAAATTTTAATTTTAATGGACAAACAATGGGTTTATATTGTTTTGAACACAAACGCTATGGAATGATTAATGTTGTTGGCAAAACCTGCAAAAGCGACTGGTGCTTAACCACTGCCAACAATAAATACGACAGTTATTGCCTACATTGTTACATGCACTTATTCCCTGACAAACCTGTATCTCGCAATTACAAAACCAAAGAATATGCAGTCGTTGAATACATAAAAGAAAAATTTCCCGACCAACTGTGGATAGCTGACAAAATTATTTCTGGAGGTTGTTCCAGACGTAGACCAGATTTGCTGGTAGATTTGCTATGTCAAGTGATAGTTATTGAAATCGACGAAAACCAACACATAGATTATGATTGCAGTTGTGAGAACAAACGTATTATGGAATTGTCTCAAGATTTAGGACACAGACCATTGATATTCATTCGGTTTAATCCAGATGATTATCGGAAAGATGACAAAAATATAACATCCTGTTGGGGTGTAAATAAAACAGGAATTTGTGCTGTCAAGAAAACAAAAGTAAAAGAATGGGAACAACGGCTGCAATCGCTTGAAGAACAAGTTGCCTATTGGACGAACCCAGAAAATACAACAGACAAAACCGTGGAAATTGTTCAATTGTATTATGATTATACTGTATGACAAGTTTAATTCATTAAAACTTAAATTTGTAATAATCCGATTCAGCTGTCCGTGTTGCGTAAGAATATTCCGGATTTTGGGGCACAGGAGGATCGACAACGACAGGATGATATCTTAATTCCTCTGGCTTCAAAGCAAATGCGTAACTTGCTCGGTCAAAAAACAGTGCCATTTCTGTTAAATTGTCATCAACATATTGGTACCTCATGGCTGTTATTTGACAACCATCCGCTCGGCAAACAATCCCGCTTGGATTGGAGGGATTGGGTCCCCTGTCAGGAAGAACAATTGTCATGCCCTGTTTGTTAAATTCCACAAGTTCGGACATATCTGGATTGTTTTTGACCCCATAAAAGTCGTATTCCCGCACAAATACGGAATTTGTAGCGGCATTAACATATTCCATTAATTCCTCGTTTTCCTGAAATTTGGGATTGCTTCGGTCCATGAACAGCAGAACTTTGCCGCGCAAATTCAACAGAGGTACAACCCCAATGTTTTTTCCGTCTACTTCATAACTGTATTCTGGTCCCAACAAAATGTCTGTATTGGCTTTGCAAATGCCAGCAAGCGCAGCATACATGGCAGCATTCGCGCTTTTGCATCGCAGATGAACAATCAACGGATCTGTGGAATTCGGACAAGTTCCGGTGCTATTCAGGGCATAATTTCGAATGATCGACATGACTTCGGAAAAAGGCACAGCATTAAAAGTTTCTTTTACGTGATAATTGTCCACAATACTGCTGGTAGACACAACCGGTTCGTTGTCAATAGAATAAATCTCGAAATCCAAACAACGCGCCCCCTGTTTAATTACGGCTTTTAAATTGCAGACGTCAACGAAATCGTTCTTGTAAGCTCCGCCAGAACAGGCGTTATATGCCGTCTTAATGTAATAATCATACAACGCGTGTCCGCAATCTTCATCACCCTCCTGTATGCCGCGCAAATTGCCGTTCACAGAAGGATATAACGTGTTCATGTGTCCACATTCTCTCTGGTTGAGCCTGGACATATAAATTAAATATCCGACAAATATCGCCAATAACAGCAAAGTAAACGCCGTAATTACATATGATTTGAAATCTTCTGTTAACGCGGTTATAGATTCCATGTTTTTGTTCAGTGGACGTTGACGCTATATATTCAAGTGATCGTTTTTCATTCAGCCACCAATTGAATCTGAATGAAAAACATTGTTATTAAACAACCTTGAAGAGAAAGTTATTAGTAAATGCGCAAGCATTCGCTATGAAATGTTCTGTCGCGCAACCCGTAAGCGAGGACCTTTAGGTCCGAGCAGGGTTGCTGCTTTAGGAGGGGTCGTAGGGGAACCTGGGTTCCCTACTTTAAAAGGAATTGTAATTGCTTACAGCCGTATCATCGAATGGTGCGACGTTATCTCCTGAAGAACGATTGCTGAATGATGGCATAGAATTCGATTGTTTGCTGCGTAACATGTTGTTCTCTCTGTCACTTAAACAGAAACCTTCTTTGGCTTTTTTGCCTGTTGCTGCCGCGCCTGCACCTGCGCCAGGTTGAAGAGTTGCTGGCATGGATGCAGATGTAAATCCTTCTGCCATGCCAATTCCCATGGACGAAAACGGACTGGAATCATAATTATAAGGTCGCACAATTCCGCTCAAATGACTGCCAATGATGATAATCCCGCCCACAGCAACAATTCCCATAATTCTGTCATAACAGGCAATCAACATGACAAATGCCAATAACATGGCTCTTCCTGCCATGGTTTCAATAAAATACGCATGTCTGTGATACAACAGCACCATTAAAATCAAAAAAAGAGAAAACGACATCATATGTTTTCCCATGCCAACACTTCGGTTAAGACGATTGAGGATACCAAACATATAGTTTTGTCAGAAAACAAAACCCCAACGCTTAAACAACTATGCCAGCACTTCTGTAACTTTCGTTAAACCGATGCCATTCCTCTGCCAATTCGGCGTGTATTTCTGAAGACATATGTGAATACATGGCGCGTATTTCTACTATATTGCCTGCTTCTACCGCCTTTGTGAACATATGAAACCGAACCTCATACGCCGAATGAGAATATTTTGGTGTCATATCATGCAATATCTTAATAGCGCCATTGTAATAAAACAGGGAGGTTTCGGATGTTGCCACAACCGAGCAAAGAACGTTCAGGAATGCATGAGACTTTGGGATTTCACCCTGGGTTTTTACGTATTGTCTAAAATTAAAACTCGTATTCAGCGCGTGTTGTATTTCCGCAGGCAATTCTTCAAACACTGTCCCAAGTAATTTTATCATGTAAGGGTATTTTTCTCTGTTTCCATGAGTTCCTATCAACTCAATGACTCCGCAAAAACTGGAGATGACGGGGAAATATTCCACAACAAGAAACATGTATCTCAGTAATCTTTTCAATTCAATGCTATAATTTGCGATAAGTAATCGCATAGATGACGATGGCGAAGGTTGCATCACAGCGTCCATCACAGCTGCAAAATTTCGGATAAATTCAGGAGTCTCGGTGGCGCTCATGGCTGACATTTGCTTTGTGTTATTTGAAATGTTTGTGTATTGTTTTGCTGAAATTTGTCTCAGTTTTTTCGCCCCCAGTTTTCTCTCTTTTATAAATATGGAGTCTGAGAGAACGAAATTTATTGCAAATATAACCAGCCTGTTACACAAACATTCTTTCACCATAAAATCCGCGCATTGGGATGGAATTGGAGATGTAGGAGATGATTATTGTATCGAGGCTGAATCCGCAACGTCTCGCAACATCGAAATATGTTTGCGATTTCTATATTATCGTTACACCCATGAACCATTTGATGAGATTTTCATATTTGCCGGCGACGACACATTATTGGATATGCGATGGGAATCAAAGGACAAAGCCGAAGATATACTGGGTTTAATTGAAACAGCACTTAAGAATTTTTAACAGCACATACTTTTTGATTCTGTTCGCAAAAGTATTTTCTGGCATACAAATTGTCTGGGTCCAGAGTTTCCACAAGTAATCCATTTATTTTCATTACTCCATGGGTTTCCAATAAAACATTATAAAACGGGGTGTGTTTTGGCACGCCGATAAATACAACAGCGTGATTATGTCCTGGAAGTTCGTGAGCTCGCCAAAGTTTTGCGGCACCGGTCTGTGGGTCGCCGCCCCCAAATTTCGGAGATGTTAACCACACACCATGATGTTTGCTCATGACAGTTGTTGTATGTGGAATATCTTGACCAAATGCTCCTGGATATATTTTTTCTTATATTTTAATTTACAACGCACACCAATGCCGCGTTGCCTTGTAAACTTCTCAGAAGTTACGTAGGAAATGGGCGTTGTCCTGGGTCTAATATCAGAGGATAAGGCATCCAAATAGGTGCATTTTCATAGACATTTGCGCAAGGTAAGGTCGCGAGTTCCGGAGTAAATGCTGGCAAAGGATTCACTAAATTCGTAGATCCAATCCCAAACAAAAACGATTCTATATCCGCACAATTATGCGACAATTTGTTTCCCGGAATTTGTGCCGGAAGAAACCCATTTCCTGGCATTCTGGTGTTGTATGCTGCACCTTGGCAACTGTTCGGATACATGTTGTATAATTCTGCACGAGCGTATTGAGCTTGTTCCTGGCAATAATTTCCAGGAGTGTTGCGATTTCGGGTGGATGCCATACATTCATCTTGTATATTTAATTTTAACACGCAGCTTACATGCCCGATTTTTCTCTCTGGTTTATATCTTCAGGTATGTTATGTCCATTGTCAGCACAGTAGCAAATTACGGCGGCAGAGTTGATAACAATATTAATGGAATAAAACAATTTATTGTTAGTGGTTCCGCATCCGTTTCTCAGTGGATTTACAAGAAATTTGCAGCTTATGGCACAGTGCAAACTCCTGCGACCAACCGCTATCCTGTGTTAATTGACAGCGATTTGTATGTAACTGGCACGATTTATTCGACTTCAGATGCCAAATTAAAACAAAATGTCACAGATGTTGAGAGAGATGTGGTGGATTCTATAATGCAATTGCGACCAGTTCAATACGAATATATACCCTCTGTGAGTTGTCATCTGGGACCTGCAGATAAAGGAAAAACTCATTTCGGTTTACTTGCCCAGGAAGTTGAACCTCTGTTGCCATCATTGATTACCATGGCTGGTGGCGGTAGTAACCCTCACACAGGATATAAAGTCATGAATTATCAAGAACTTGTACCATTGTTGCTTGCAAAAGTTCAACGAATGCAAGCAGAAATTGACGAATTGCGTTGCGCCGGCGCACCGGTTGCAGCCCCACTCGCAGCAAGCACAGAAGACAACATGATTTAAGGTGTGCAAACACCACCGCCACTGATGCTCATTCACTCTCAAACCTTCCGGATAATTGAAACAATCCAGGCTGAAGTTGTTTAATAGTTAATATAAGATCTCCGTAATCTCCCAACACTTTTTCCGAGAAATATCGGATAATATTCTTGAATATCGCAAAAGATACACCAGCATGAAATACATCATCAGGAGTTATTTCTTTGTAACGGTGACTTGTTCGGTTCCATTCTGACCAATTTAGGGTGTGTTCTTCATATGCACATAAATCATAGTGTGGACATTCGAGATTTGTTCTCACAATTAGAGTTGTGTTTCCGTTGGGAAAGCTTATTTTGTTTGCGTCTGTTTCTATATAATACCAAAATCCTTTGTTTTCATTGCAATGTATGATTTTTCTGCGCATATTCGTATCTTCATACAGAAGTTTATACACATCTTCTACAGTTTCAGCTTTGCATGTATATGTGCGATATATCCAATCATTGGGAATGTGTATTTCAGTAAATTTGCTGTCACTCATAGATATTATAGCCAGTGTAAGTTTAATTTATTTTTTCTTCTGTTCTCTCTGCCGCTACAACAGAAGAAAAAGGTATAAACTGGTCGCGATCGAGAGAAAAATTTTTGGCGAACTTTCGACAACAGTTCCGCACAATTTATCTTCGGTTCTCTCACCATAACAGAAGATAAAGTGTGAATTGGTCGCGATTAACGTGATCGAACGTCCCCATCAAGCGCATCTTGTTGAAAATCCACCAGTTGTTGCAGGCAAATTTCGGGCAAGTGAACATGACATTCCCAGAAATATCTGCAATATGCCAATTGAAATTCCACGTCGACGCGGTCATACATGCGAGCAATCGCTGGCGCACGCGTCAACGCATCCACGAATTTTTTCACATCTGGATTTACGTCCGATTCCCTTCGAAGATATTCCAGGGGCATAACATAACATAATTGAGTCAATGGAGAGATTGGTTGGGTGGTTCCTGGTCGAACAAGACTCAATCCAGCAGAAGGTTGTAATAATGCTGCTGACAAATCTCGCAACAAAGGTGGATAATGATATTCATATTTCCAATACCAATCTTTACAACCCGCGGTGTAATATTTCCAATTCCATTGCAATCCTTCAATGTAATTCTTGGTTATGTCGCCGATTGTGGTGTTCTCTGGAAATAATTTTTCGTAATATCTTTCTTGCCATCCACACCCTGCGGCGCCACCTGTTGTGTTTGAAATGAAATGTTCCACACTTCGATCTATTAGAGGAAGATTTGACAATTTGTTTTCGGTTGTCATGGCGGCAAATTCCCGGCGAATTTTACCTTCCATGCGGGTTCGCGCGTTGTATTCTTCTGCAACATATTTTCCTTCGTTAGTGGCTAACCCTGCGACAAACTGGGACAATTTGTTCCACATAATATCCCCCTGTTTGTCGATGACAATGCATGGCAAACCCAGTTTTCCGCCAAACAATTTTTCGATTCCTCCGGTACGTATGTTTAATGCCGGAAAATGTGGCAAGAAATCGTTGCCCAACATGAAAGATGTGAACACATAACTTCGAATAAACTGCAGCAAGTTTGCGAATGTATGTTGTATGCCACCGCCAACCTGAGAATGGGAATGGGGAGAATATTCGTCCCATAATGCATATGATAATTTCGAAATATCGAATAAATATGTTTCCGAGGGCGACAAATCCGCGGAAATATTGGCAATAAATTCAGGGGTTTCTCTGAATAAATATACTTGTTTTGCTGCATATATGTGCAGCAAACTTAACATAATTAAATCTGCATCCAACCCATAAATGGCAATAACGTGTTCCTCTGCCGTCGCCGTCGCCCTGATTTGTTCGAAAATTTTGTGTTCTCCTTCGCCGGCATGAGCAGAAGTTGAAACAATAACTCGCGCCACGGATGCAGCCATCGCCGAGGACGCAGAAGCAAATTCCCGGATAATAGCGGCATCTAATTCCTTCATAAATGTCATTCCGGGAGTGATATTGGTTGTACTCCACTGCGTCGGCGCGCCTGTTGCCGCCCCCACTGGGGGCGCGCACAGCAATTCCGAAGATAACAAAGATTTGTATCGCCTGGATCGTTGTTGGGCAACTTTCGCGACTGGAGCAACTCCATCAAATGCCAACATGACACAAGTTGTTGGACAAATAATTTCAATATACGACCTAATTTTTTCAATAGTTCTCTGTATGATTGCTGTCCCATTGACTTCATTCGGTGGCAATTCTTTGCTCAACTGGGCAAATGCATCATAAATAATGGAATTGCAATCCAAATAAAAGTGTGTGATTCGCTGGCGCGACTTTGAATGTTTGGCGTTTAATTTGCTGATAATGTGTGGATATTTTTGCACAATATGACTGAAATATTTGCGAATTCCCATTTTCTGCTGCTGTTTCGCGCTGTATACACGGATGATATGTGTTTATTAGAGTTTACTTGACTCGATTTTTCCACGACAGCTCGGCAAACTTCTCTTCTGTTTGGTCTTGAGTTGCGGAAATAAACTTCTGAATTTTTCGAATGTGATTGTACCGCGATGTGCACCGGAATGAATGAAACCATTGAACATTGTGTGAATGCATTGGTGAACTCTCAGGTTCCGCCCATCCCGACCTCGACCCCGACCTCGACCTCAACCCCAAAACAAATAGATCTCGTGTTGGAAGGTGGATTGTTTAACGGAAGTTACTTGATTGGAATCTTGTATTATTTGAAAGCCCTGGAGAGAACAAACCAACTGCGAGTCAACAAAATTTCCGGTTGCAGTATAGGAGCATTGTTTGGTTTGTTGTATCTTCTGGACAAACTCCATTTAGGAGAAGAATTATACAAAGAAATAACAACCACAAAAAACTTGCAATTGCTGACAGAAGAGGGAGAATTATATTCCAGGATTTTCGGCGGAGCGGTGGCAACAACCGAGGCGAACAAACAAACTCTTTTGCTGGTGCAAGATCGCCTGTTTATTACCCATTATAACTGCAGAATGGTGAAAAAAATAACTACGTCGACATACGATTCTCTGGAAAATGTTGTGGAAACCGTGATTAAATCTTGTTATATTCCTCTGATTATTGACGGTAATTTGACCTATAAAAATAAATACATTGATGGCATGACTCCGCATATTTTTCCTGCAACCTCTGCGGGAGTGCCGTCAACTGCGCCAACAGACACATTATATATTCAACTTGTGTCGAGTTCACTCAGTTCGTGGGCGCAAGCCATCAGTGTAAAAGGAGAAGTTACGAATTATCACAGAATACTTCAGGGCATTGCAGATGTTCATTTATTTTTTCTGAGAAACGGAGAGAACCCGACGAAACATTGCAGCTATGTATCTCAATGGATACCACAATATCACACCTTTCTCTGGGGATTGCACATAATTGAACAACTATTTGCCCTGTGTGTGTTTGTTTTGTTGTGGATTATTGAAACGTCTTGTAACTATGCTGCTGCTGTTACACGGCATATTTGTCATACAAAGCAACAAACCTTGTTTGGATGACGCCGCGACACTGTTTTGTTCTCACAAAACTATATGAGCTGGGCAACTTGTTATAATTCTTCGAACAATGTGGATTACAATTCACCTCCCCTGATGAGCGACGGAAGAAATTGGTCTGCGTGGCAACCAGATGCTGTGATAAATAGCCGCATACAAACCCAAGAAGGCATTACAACCAACTGGGCATATCGCCAATACATGCAACGAAATGGACTGGATATTATCCGCACAGACACCCTGGAAGCTTGCAATGCCCTGGGATTAAGTGTTCATTTTGCCAGTTCAAGCACCCCATCTTCCAACGTTCCATTCACCTTTCGAGGGACATTTGACACAGCCAAACCGGGATTTGGATATTGCAATTCCGATCTGAAAAACCCCTATTTGTCCAGAGAACAATTAAATGCCAGAATGATTGCTCCCAGCGTGACTTTGTCTGCTGCTAAACCTCTAGCGGGTCCTTAGCCGCCTTTTCTGAAAATTTTTCTCTCGATCGCTACTATTTACATAATTTCTTCAGGGAAACAGAAGATAAAGTTAATAAATAGTCGAAATGGAGAGAAAATTTTTCGGCACCCGCCAACAAACTGGTGAAACCGAATTATTGGCTATTTATTCTTGTTTTCTTCTGTTTTCGTAGTTCTCTCCTGCCACAACAGAAGAAAAAGTAAATAAACTTGGTACTCGGTCTCGATATGTTGACATCACACAATTTTCGCTCGAATTTTTTTCTGAAAGGTGTCGCGATGTTCGAAATAATACACCAGACAGGTCACATTTTCGTACAGGGAGAGAACACGATCGCAATGTGCGCTGATGGTTATTTTGTGGGATGGCAAATACACTTTGTATTTTATTGCGGGTGTCGTTGTGGTTGTTTCGACAGCAGCAGAAGAGGAAACAATCCATCCAGACATTTCTGTGTTGTCGCAGCCATTGAGAGAAAGCGCCTGAGAAGCAACATGAATAAACCAACATTTGTTCTGTGTGTGGCGAATTCGTTTGGTTTGTTCAGTTATGTGTTTTGCTGTGTCCGCAGTGGCATCGGCGGTGTCCAAATAGGCGTCTACATTCACAAATTGTGTGGTTCCTGTGACACATTGAAACGCACATTGATTCATAATATCGACTTTTCTCCGAAGAGGACTGGTAATATGAACATATGCTGGCACTCGTAATCCCGCATGTGGTATCACTGTGGATGAATAGATAGAGCCAAGCATAGGTAATCCTTCTTGAATTTCGTCATTAACTTCTGTGGTAGTGGCGGTCGCGGTGGCGACAGAGGGCGCCGTTCCTAAAAACAAACATCCAGAACATTTAATCACATGTTCAGAGCATTCCGCCAATTTTCCGGCGCATTCCGCCCCCATCAGCAACATTAAATACTGAACAACATCTTTTGGTTCTGAAACAGAAGGCATTCCAAAAGATTTTGTCGCAAACGCACACATAACAGCTTGCCCAGCAAGTTGCAAGGTTTCAGCAACATTGGCGTTAAAAGTTTTGCTCAATGTGTCATCTGTTGCATACGCAAGGGACAAATTTTTGTGAACTCGTATCCAAGCATTTCCAAATCGCACATTTTCTGGACATCCTCCACGCAAAACATGGACGTCAAATGACATGTAATGGGCAAGTCTGACACGACCTTGCTGTAAACTGCAGGCGTTTGATAAGACTTCTGGCAACATTGGTCTGACTTTATCCGGCAAATACAACGATGCTGCGGGCATATCCTCCATATGTTGCCATAAATTCAGAGCATCCAGCCAGATGGCAACATTTGCAATATACACGGTGACAGTAATCACTCCTTCTCTGGATAAATAGGCAGAAAATCCATCATCAAAACACGTTGTACCTGCGGGATCTATCGTAAGTACAATGGATTCTTCTGCGCCCCCGCCGCCGGTTTTATCTTCAATTTGTCCGCCATACAAGGAAGACAAATAGCGGACATCCTGTTCATCCGAAGTCATACGGCGTTTCCATAATACGTCCTGAATAGCTCGCTGAAAATCAAAATGCACCGCAGGTTTGGTATATAATCCTGCGCAATGCAGAAGATACGTATAATAATTTGCATTATCTGCGGTTGATCCAATGACAACTTCTATTTGTCCTCGGGGAATGGTGTTCTCTCCTACAGGGATGTTGTCCACAACTGAAAACAATATGTACAAGTTATCAACCAGTGTACTTATATTTTCTGACGCCACAGCCGGCGCAACAGAATGTTTTTTGTATTTAAAAGCATAAGGAACCAACACACGTGGCATGTTTGCGGCAGTATGAGGTATGCATTCGTATAATAATTTCGGGGGTTTGTTTGCTGTACCTGATTTATTGTTAATTTTACCATAACTTCTGCCATTTGCGAGGATTAATATTCCGGGAATCATTCCAAGGGATCTGAAGAGTTGCGTATTGTTATTTTGGAATATTTTACCTCAGTTTTTCTTTGTGATTTCATATTGAATCTTCAGTTCGATATGAAATAAAAAATGGGTTTTGTGAAACAAACAGGCGCTACTATTACAACAAGTCTCTATTTACAAATGTGATACCTATAATTTATGTCGCCTTCTTTCTGGTAATGGTCTTTTTTACTTTTGCCGGTTCGGGTTCTGCTGCTGCGGCTGCCACTGGAGCAGGAGCAACAACAACTGGTGCTGGAATGGGTGCGGCTACGGCTACAACAGGCGCTGGAGGAGGCAATTCTTGTTCAGTCTCATCTTCATCCTCTTCACTATCTTCTACAACAGCCGCCATATGAGAAACTTCCGCAGATGTTGGCACATAAGAAGGAATAACCGGTGCACATTCTTCGCGAGTTTCAGATCTCATGACAGCGCGTGCCGAATCGGAAATCTTCATCAAACAAACATCTGGCGCAATAGATGGCATAGAGGGAGGTCTGACTGCTGCTTGCACTAATTCCCAGGTGATAGACACAGATTCTTGAAGCCAAATAGTCACTTTGATGACTCCTGTGGCTGAAAAGGGAGCCTTGGACTCACTAGTTAAGAAATCCAATGGGGTTGCATTTTGGGTTTTGCCTTTGACATACAATGGTTCGCTATCTTCATTAAATACAGATGTTTGCCAAACGCCCTTATGGCAAGGCAATTTAATATTCAATGAAGGAGCTTTCGTGTAATCTAATGCCTTTCCAGTTTTGGTCAACTTTGGATAACGCAACATTTCTCGGAATTTAGCCGCAGCCGAATCCACAGATGTAAGCGGACGCCCAAACCAATCCATTGTGTTTTTGAATCCCAGTGCATGAAAATGTTTTTCCAACGCCTTTAAATTTTCCAACATAGCGCTGGCTTCAGCGTTAGGACGTTCAGCACTGGGAAATTGCAATCCCATGGAATAATTTCCTGTGAGATTTTTTTGCTGATCCACTCCTTCAGTTGCACCCCATACACTCATTAGTGGAAAACTTATTAGAAAGGGCTTGCCATCATATTGAACATTGACAACAGAACCCCCCTTTGCGTTGCTTTTGGGTTGTGTTACTGTAACTCTGCTGAAATCAATTGGTAAAGTTGCGTCAAGTACGGTTGCCATTGTGTGTTTGTTCGGATGATATAGGATTAACGGGGATTTCCTCTATCTCAATTTTTTCAAGGTCTGTCACCCAATTCACCTGCGAAAAATCAATATAAATACAAGTTACGCCCAGCAACCGCGGACATAAAAACATAAGCTTAATTTTCTTCTGCTGCACCACCGCCGCTAACCCCGCCCCCAAATGGCACAATCGGCAATTTATGTCGAATGGATTTGTATATTAACTGATTTACAGACGAGTCTTCTGAATTCCCCAACTCTGCGTTTGTCGGCTGCGTAAAATCCCGCACAACCGCCATAACACTGCCAAATTCCTCCAATTTTCTCTCTGCAACGCCGCGATCACATTGAGTTAGTTTCATAATTTCTTGTACGTCTTGCTCATTTTCTTCGACATCATTTGTGTCTTCTGCTTCACACAATTTTTCCACAACATATACAGGCTTTTCCAGGGATGAAGCCGCAGCGCGTTTATTTTTACCGAGTTTTCCAGAAGACATGGCGCGTGTGCAGTTGAATATACTTACGTCCAGGTAACTATTTAATTCCATTTTCTTCTGTTTTCCGCGCGGAGAGAACAGAAGATAATGGATTCACCGAATCGCTCTCGATCGCGACCAGTGAATCCATTATCTTCTGTTGTAGCCAGAGAGAAACGCCGCCCGGTCATCCAAACACATTTTCAAACGAATATTTGATATACAAAAACCCATCATTGCTGCGCATCCGTTGATATACGAAACTGATCAAGTCCGTGTGTGCAGGGAATTTGCCATCAATAGATAAAAATAGGGCTTTTTCCGCAGTTAATTTGTACATTTTTCGTATGTAATAAATAAATTGACAAATGGTAAATTCCGAAGGAATAAGAAATTTATATCTATATGTTTGTCCGGCATTTATTGGCAAAATCGGCATAACTCCGTGCAATGGTTCGCATATGACTGGGACTCGCCCAGGATATTTTGTTTTCATGGTTTTGCACTCATTCCATCGGTCGTGAAATGTATTTGTATTTTCATAATATCGCCATTTAGGCGTTCCATAGGCGGATTCCGACGCAGCACCGATGGATGTTGTATTACATAATATATCCAATCCTTCCGCAACCCCTGTTAAAAAACTTACGGTTTCATTCCTTGTTTTGGCAAATGAATCCCAGTTATAGGATGGCTTCATTGTTATACTACAATAAGCTAAATAATTTTATCTCGAAAGCCAGATTGCACACCACCGCCGCCGATACAGAAAAAAACAAACACGTACACACAATATGTTTATTTGTTTTTCTTTTGGTTGAGGTCTTCTCTTTATTTGTTTTGTGTCTTTGGTGTTTAAGCGCTGTCCGCAGACAACTTGATGGTTTCACGAATATCATTTATAAAATCTTCTGTGTTTGTGTATTCTTTTTTTGAAGATGTGTCTACGTTTTCGATTTTATACATAAATACGTGACACATCGGCATACGAAGTTCATATAAATAGTCATATCTATCCAACATTCCATCTACCCGATCCACATAAATAGTCAATTCGCACGCAGTTCCCCGCCTGGCTGTATGGTAAATGGTTGTTTCATAGTTCAACTTCCGGGCATTTTCTTTCACCAACTGTTTGATGTTTGTGTGCAATTCAACGAATTTTGAGGTCAACGAATACTTACCTTTCAAGTCTTCTATATCCACCATGTCTCCGCGTCTTCGGTTTTGAGTGCAATGAGTTAGCATGATTCGATCGATTGTCAAATAATGTTCATCCGTGGTTTCCGAAAATTTATTTCATTTTTAGTAGGGAACTAATAGTTTGGCTTGCCTTAAGAATACTCCCGCCAACAAATAGTTGGGCTTGCCTTAAGAATACTCCAGCCAACACAGAAGATAATGAAAATAATTGGTCGCGATTGAGAGAAAAAATTTCCACGACTGGGACTAATAATTTTTGTAATATGTCAGAGCGTCCGTATTCCATCCAATATTTTTTTCTTTAAACATCCCATTCGATTCCGGACGCTCTGGTTTATCCCAACTGGCAATTAATTCGCCTGTTAAGGTATTTCTATACAAATAAGAACTATATCTTTCCCCATTGGAACTGGGTCTGTTTCCCAATCGCATTCTCTCATATGCAAATATAGGAATTGTTAAACTGTATTTGTGTTGTTGCAGTTCTGCTTGATTCATACATTTTTATTAGCGATTTAATAATGCAATAATAACCGCGCGGGAATCGTTTTGTTTCTCACAAAACTATATGTCATCCGCTGTATTTCCCCTGGGAATGAACTCCATGCCGGCGTCCGGTTACGGGCATCATAGTACCTATTACAATAAACAATACGCTTCCTGGAAAGGAACAGGTGTAAACAGCAATCCAACTGGCACCGCGCCTGGACACATTCGTCCCCTAACAAACTTGGATCCAGGAAACGTATTTCAAACAGGATTTGGTTTACCACGTCCTCTGAAACAATACCGAAAAGGTCGTGTTATTCCACCCAACCCGGGTCCAGATAACGTTGTCGCGATTGGACCCTTCACAGTCGCAGAAGGCGCCCTGATTAATTACAATACAAACCGTTTTGTCGCATCCAGCAAAGGAACCTCTCTCGGCGGTGGTTTCGGAGGATCTGGATTGCTCAACGAAATGCAAGACAAACCTGGCGCATTTATTGTGAAATTAAACACCGTCGCGCCAGCAGGAGATGGGGAAGCCGGTATAAACGCGTCCTGCAAAACCTGCGAAGGAGTTGGCATTGTTGCCTCTTATTATCCCAACAAGGGTTATTTGACAGAAAATCCGGAACCAAACACAACCAATCCTGTCTGGTGTTGCAACGAAGAACGCAAAGCTCGCCGCCGAGTCGTGTATGCCAACACAAATCTGAACAAAAATTATTACACCACGACCAAACAATATCTGCAAAACCGCTGCAAAACCTATGACCAAAAAGCCTTTAATTTCCTGGCATATCGTACCAATCCTCCGGATATTGCCGCGGGAGTTACTCCTGGAGAAGTCAATCCATATTATGCAACTCCTCAGCGCACGAGCGCAGCCAAACCCGGCGGACCGATTGCTTTGGCAGAATCCAACATGTATTTGGCGAATTGTCAATCAAATGTTCAGTTGTATGAAGGCTCTGAGTTGGCATTCATTTATCAAATGTTGGCAATATTGGTCAAAGAGGACATTATACCCCAGTCCACAGCAGATGAATTTACCGCGTCAGGCATCAATACCATTCAGGGATTTTTCAATTGGATTCAGGGATTACCAGATGGACAACGCCAAGCCGCGCTGGTTGTGTTTGAAGTATTTATTAACAATCCTTACTGGGGAATGCCGCCATCTGGTCCGACCAATCCAGCGGGATGTCAATTGACTGTGTACAAACCGAACAATTATCAATATGCTAAGCAAGGAGCTGTGTCCAGTTCCACCCGTATGTTGAAATTAAATGTCGATGTGATATCGACAAACGCTGCGTCTATTCAAAACAACAACAATACTGGCGCAGGATTAATCACAGCCAATGAACTATCCCGCGGAAATGATCCAGATGTTGCTGGGATTACCAAAAATAAAGCTCCCGCATGCAGCGCGCCTTGGCCTATTAACATGTCTCAAAGTGGTCCGTTTCAGAACAAAAAATTCTGTCATTATCAGAAACAATTGCCAGTATATCAAGTGCCGGTGTCCCAGCCTGGAACACAACGATATTATCCTGCCGCGGTCTTTAGTTCAAATCATTATTCTCAATCCCCGAACACCTACAATACAACCGCTGGTTCTGCTGCGCACATGTAGGGACCGCCGCTGCCGCGAAAGAAAAAAACTGAAACTCACAACTCAACACAATTTATACATTACCCTCTGTTGGATATATATGTTTCCCGTTCGTTGTTTCAGTTGTGGAAAAGATATTGGTGGAATGCGCAAATATTACAAACGAGAAGTTGCCAAACTTAAAATCGGTCGTGGTGAAATTACAGAGAGAGTCATGTATTTGACCTCAGAAAATCAAGATAAAACACCGGAAGCCGAAGTTATGGACACTCTTGGTTTGGAAAATTGTTGTCGTCGACACATGATGACTCACGTCGAAGTGTAATCTCTGCAATCGATAAAACCTTTCCAAAAATTTTTCTCTCGATCGCGACCGGGAACTTTTATTATCTTCTGTGGTAGTGACGCACCTTACCTGAAAAATAAAAAATACTTGGTTCCCTGAATCGAGAGAAAAATTTTTGGGAGAGTTTTGGTCATTTACTTCTGCTTACTCGGTTAAACAGAAGTAAATAAGGTAACGGGTCGATTGTTAAAACTTTTTCTTTTCCCGTTTTGGAAGGGTTGTTGGCGCAGACAATCTTGCAGGAGGCGCTGGGCGTTTCTCAGTTTGTTTTTGAGACTTTGGTTGAGATGGCGGACGGGCAGCAAATGCATTGGAAACGAGTTTCGCCAATTTGACATCTCTCTGCTGTTTTGGTGGCAATTCAGATATTAATAATTCAATTGCCTGTTGAGCTCGCAATTTGGTTTGAATAATTTCTTTCGCAGCAGCTTCTTCCGCGATTCGGCGTTCTTCAGCTTCTTTTTCGGCAGCAGCTTCTTCCGCGATTCGGCGTTCTTCAGCTTCTTTTTCGGCAGCAGCTACTTCTGCAAGTCGAGGTTGTTCTTCGGCTTCGGCAGCGGCTTCGGCAGCGGCTTCGGCAGCGGCTTCGGCAGCGGCTTCGGCAGCGGCTTCGGCAGCAGCTGTGGCAATTCGTTTTGCTTCGGCTATTTCAGCCAATTTTTTTCTGCGATCTTCGTTTTCTTTAGCAACTCGACGTTGTTCTTCAGCTTTTGCGGCAGCCATTTCCATTTCAGCTGCAATACGTTTTTGTTCTTCGATTTTAGCAGCCAATTCAACCGCCGCTTTGGCAACAGCCAGCTTTCTCTCTTGTTCTTCTTCTAGCAATCGTTGTTGTTCTTCGGCAAGTCGTTGTTCTTCAGCGGACGTGTCAATATATGTTTCTGTCATTGGATCTGGTTCGGGTATGGGGGTGGGTAGTGGCGCTGTTTGCCAAGACGGTCGACTAATCCAAACAGGAGGTCGCACGGGGTTTTTGCGTTCTTTCCATTTACTGAAATTGTACATAGTAATACATATCCATGAGTAAAAATAAAAAGCCAAACAACACAAGTGCACTACCTGCGCCAGAGTTTCGACCATTTCAATCCCAGATGGAAAACATCATGGCTGCCAGAGGAATCAAAAACGCCCACCATTTGCGCAAAGCTCATTCGCGCACAGCAACAGCAAAAAATCCAATTCTCTCTGAATCAGAAAAAGATATTGTTGAAATTGATGCTTCAACTATAAATAAAAGATCCTTGGCTAAATACACAGAATTTACAAAGTCTTCTGCAAAAAATTACAAATATCAACGTATTTGCGCCAATGCATTAGCAAAAATACGAACAATTCCTTTGCCAATTATACCTGAATTATCTGACAGCGAAGTCATTTTTATTTGCCAACACAACACTCCGTCGGATCACATGGAGACCCTTATTCGGAATAACATACTCTTGTTGAATGCTGCAGTAACGGTTGCCGACGAAGACAACGCCACCGCCGCTGCTGCTGCATGGGCATACACAGTTGTGTGTTATCCAGGAGGATTGGATGCTTGTGACGAAATAGAGAGAATACAACACATTTGCTCGACAATTTCACCCCAGATTCGCGTGACGGTAGCCCCCACTGGGGGCGCAAAAAGCCGCGAATTCTGGGAACAATTTCACGGGGAAGTTCTCCTGGTTCATTACGAAAATGGAGCAATTTTGTCTCCAAACGGGGATGGAATACTCACAGAATGTTTGCGCGCTGGTTATTCTTATGTCGGAGAACCATTTATATATGACAATGTGTGTCCGCCGAATAATATCGGTATGGGTTGCGTAAGTTTGCGTATTCGTTCCGCCATTCTCCGGGTTTTTGACGATCTAGCTGCTGTTGCTATCTCTACCACACCCAATGAACCGGAAGATGTGTTTTATTCACGATTGCTTGGCGGCGGCGGCGACCGTAGCAGAGTCACCACAGAACACGCGCTGGCGTTTTGTTCAGATGTGTCGGGATTTGGCTGCAGGTTACACGCAAAAACTTTTGCCAGATTAGAGGAACATTTAGCGCTTATTACAGGAAAATATGCTGTCGCCGCGTTGCCTGCAAAAACCCCACGTTTGTTGAGAAATTTGTTCGACGAATTACCTGAAATTATAAAAACGTGGATGTGTGAGAATGTTGAACATCGAATATTGATTGATAAGTTGGAATCTTCCCCAACATGGCATAAATCCGGAATAGTCACATCAAAATTTTACACCCCTATAATTCACATACCTTTCTCCAACGTATCAACAAAAAAACCTTTAAAAATACCGAAAATTATACACAAAGTGTTTGTAAACGATACACTTGAAAATTTGCCAAAAGAAATACAAAGAAAAGCCATTGCGTCCTGGAGTAAAATGTATCCAGATTACAAATTAATTATTCATGATAAACAAACAATCAAAGAATATTTATTAGAACATTACGGAAAATGTTTTCTTCAATTGTACAACAAATTAATACCCTATGCATTTAAAGCGGATTTTTTTAGATATTGTGTTTTATACAAAGACGGTGGGGTGTATTCGGATTTAAAACAAGTTATTTATGAAAAAATAGATTTTGAATCCTATTCATTTGTCGGGGCATATGAAAAACATTTGCCATGGGAAACAATAATACCCTCGATAGATTTTGTTCCTTGTCAAAACTGTTTACTTGGATGCACTCCAGGTCATCCATACATAAAAGGAATTATCGACATGTGTATACAAAATATTTGGTTTGAACAATATGGCTGTTTTTCTACAGACATCACTGGTCCTATGGCGTTGGGGCGAGTAATAAAATACATTCGAAGAAGCATTCCGCGATCTAACATATTGCCTGAACAATTCTATTATTTTTTCGAATATACCATCCAGGAATCTTCTGGGAGTTATAAACAGTTTTTCATAAATGCGGAAAATTCTATCGAAAGTCGACACATAATAAAACATAAATATGACAATAGTCCAGGAGGAATTTGGAATCAGTTTTCGTTCACGAATAATGATTATGCACAATTATGGGGAAGTTGTTCAGTTTTTCATTCGAATAATTTAAATCCATATTTTATTCAATGTGGGTTGGGAATATGTAAATTACCTTGTTCAGAGGTTCAATATTTATTGACATATTTGAAAAATTATGTACTTATTGCAGATGCAACGACTCCCATAGAAGACATACTTGGGCAATTTATTGACAATATTGTATTTATTCATATTAAACACACCGAATTGTCCGCCAACTCATTCACAATTGTTCTGGGAAATATGTATTACTGTGATGATTTTTCTGCAAATTCAATTGAAGAATGTATTGCGGTTATTCGCAGATTGTGTGGAGCGGAATGTTTGCTCATAACTGATTCCAAAACAATTACGGCTACGCATGTTTGCCAATCATTTCATCTTCGGAATAATACAGCCATATTGCGGGATGTTGTAAATTCACGCCCGCAAATAGTTTCCTCACGATTTGCATGGAAACACAAAATTCAACCCTATTTTATTTATTTTCCTCAATATCACACTTTTTCAGAAAATAATTCCAATTTTTATTTTGGGTACTCTGACTATAAAAATTTACTGCATCTAAATGAAGATTTGAAATCTTCACATGATCCAGAAAATAAAATCATAACATCTGCATATAAATTGTGCGAAACCCCCCAGTTGTCAGAAGGAATTTGTGAATACGATTTACTAAAACACCAAGAAATAATACAACAACAAATGAATATTATTTCGGATTATGGTGTGCCGGGATTTGCCATGTATTATTATTGGTTTTCTACCAATAATGTTTCTGGAAATCAAACCATGTTAATGCGAAACATCATTGATCAATTTTTTCCCAGTCATACAAATAAAATTAAAACAAATATGCGAGGCAAAAAAGTTTTTTTCATTTGGGCGAATGAAAATTGGACTGGACATATTTGTTTGTCTTCTGCGAATTCTGGAACAAAAATAGAAAATGAGTATAATGCGGAAACATTTAAAGCAAATGCATCAAATTTGATTGCGTATTTTAAACACGAAAATTATTTAAAAATCAAAGGGAAACCCGTTTTTTTTATGTATCACGCTTTTAAATTGACAAAATCGTTGATAGTTGAATTCAAAAATATATTGGATCGTGTGTGTATTTCAGCAGGATTTAAAGGAGTTTATTTAGGTTTAAATACTATTTTTCACGAATATCCAACGTTAACCTTATCTAATGGATATGTGCCTTTTTACATAAATTTGAATTATAAAAATGACGCTAAAACGAAAAAACATTTTTTACAAGTTTCGGAACAAACGGTAATTGATTACAACGCATATGTTTCTTCGGGAGAACATGTATCTTCTCGCAACATAAATACTTTATTTTTTAATTTTGACAATCGCGCAAGAATGTGTAAACCAAATAAATTATCGCATGCCGTGTATTGCGTAAATAACACCATTATTAATAAAATTATGTTTATGAGGCAATTTGAAAATGCATATGGCGAAACTGCGGATGAAAGAACAGAAAACGATGATGTTCGAAACATAATGTTAATAAATGCGTGGAATGAATGGGGTGAATCTATGACCTTTGAACCTTCTGTGGAATATGGTTGTTGCAATTTAAATTTATTAAAAGAACAACTTGGCACAATTCAAGAAGGTTGATCGGTTTTATTTGTGCGCGTTTATTATATGACCAGGGGTACTATTGGAAAATTAACAGACACTGCAAATGATATTGTAAATTCTGCTGCGCCAATTGTAAATAAAAGTGTTTCCGCGGTTTTTAATACTATGTCGGATGGTGCGGATTTAGGAAAAAAATTAACTAAAGATGTAATGTCTGGCGGAAGACGACGCAGACGAACTCGCCGAAGACGCACGCATCACCGAGGAAGACATGGAACTCGTCGTAGACATAGACGATAATTGTGTGTTTTTGAGTTTGCAACCTGCAAACTCAAAAACAAACAGTTCTTGATTTACGCTTAGAAAAAATATTACATATAGATATAATGCGTTTTTTCGTTGATGATATACATAAATTTTGTTATATTGTGGCGCCAAAGTGTGGAAACTCATCTATCGCAAAAAACCTAGGAGTGCCTGTGTTGATCAATTATTCTGAAGACAAAAAACGTGAAATATTATTTGATTCAACATACACAAAAGTTATTATTGTTCGTCAAAATTTGGTGGACAGATTTCTGTCCGGGTTGTACGAAGAAATGTTCCCAAAATCAGGCATAAATGGCGAAATATATGCAAATATCAATTTAACTTTTGGAGAATTTTTAGAATCCCTGTTTGCAATCATAAAATCTCGGGCACCAAATGTTCAAACAATTTCACATCCATCTTCGACATTTGCTTCCGAGGCAGCCGCGCAATGGCGAATTGAAAGTTTCGGAGGTCCTATTACAGATGAATTTGGAACTTTGGTCACTCACATGGGATCCCAATTCTGGTGGATTTCAGACATTGTTCGAGTCATGCTTACAGCGCCAACTCCTCAGCCTTGGACGGTCATTGACACAGCTAACATTTGTCAAGCATTAGATATGCCTATTGTTAAAAATGTTAAAAAAAAAATCAGTTATTCCCCGAAATTTTACCAACGGTTATACATTTCAGAAATTATACAAAAAAAACGCATTGCTACAAGAGATTGTTTAACCGCAGCTCAACTGCAAGAAATACTCGCTTTGTTCGCACACGATCAGCAATTCATTGATTTATTATACGAACATAGCGGAGAGATGTTTCCAGAAGAATTGTTGCATGCCGTGTGTTCCTCTCCGCCCATGCCATATTTTCTGCACATTGTTAAAAAAGGCTAAGCAGTTGCACTTGTAAACAATTATGTTACAATAATTCTCCGGTTTCGCAATACCATTTACAACCATGACACCGTTTTTGCTGCATTCCCAGATAATGATCATAGCCATAGGAACACACATCTGGACAAATGATGTGAATTCCCTGCCAAAAATCTTCTAATTTATCCAAGTAATTTTCTTTTTCCTCGGGGGCAGAGGCAGAAGTATCAATTGCTGTCGAAACAGAGAGATCCGCCGTGTTGTCCGAAGCGGCGGCATATCGTTGATAATAGGGTTCATATAACAATTCCAATCCTCTTCTGCACATTGGACAAGTTGCTTGCATAGTCGGGACTTGTACATGCCTACACAAACACGTTTTGTGAAATACATGCCCACATCCGGTAATATAGGCATTTGCAGGAGTCACAATCCCCTCTAAACAAATCGAACATTCATCTCCAGGTTTTATGTGAGTGGTTTTCTTGTTTTTCAGTTTACGCTGGCGGCGTCGCGGCTGCGATTGTTCCGCGGATGGCGCAGAAGATGTAATGTATTTCGGTAACAAAATAGCGTCGTTTGGCACAAGTCTTGAACTAGTGGTGTAATTCAAATATAACACATCTTCTAATGTTGTCATAAATTTTATAATGTACTTCCGAGTTATTAGCGGCAAGCGGGTCTCAGTTTTCTCTCTTCCAACGAGAGAGAACAGAATACATTGAAAATAATTGTGACTGTACATTTTATTTTTTATAGCACACTTGAAAAAATAAAAACAAATAGATGAAACATTTACATATGTACACACTGTTTTTCCCTGTGAGTTTATCTACGTTCTGCACCTGGATACATAACCGAATGTGAATTGCGCAACATTTGGGGTTGTTGTAGCGTGAATTCCAAAGTAAAAGAAAAATTAAATACCCCCATGTTGACCGGTTGACCATCGTGATATCTGAATTTCACATGAAATCGCCGCATTCTCTCTGCAGCTGGATAGTAATATTTGTAAGGAAGAGAGTCTTGATCAAACCATTGTGACATGGGTGTGCTGGGAATTCCCAGTTTTGCAAACGCAGAATTGACAACTCCATTGGTTTCATTTGTTCGATATGTGTACGAATTCAACGCAAAAGGAGATGTTTCATCCATGCAATTTTGCCCCTCCATTTCCATATAAATGTAGGCATATCCCATCAAATTTATTTTATATGTGGCTTCTACCCAGTATACTTGACTGCCAGTGAACCCGGCGTTTGGCACCAACCAAAACCCCTGATCTCCTGGAGTAACATCTCCGTAAAAAAATCGCGGTACAATCACCCCATTATCCCCATACGTGTCATATTCCGCTGGCGCTGGTTCGCCAGCAGCTATGGCTGCCTCAATGTTCTCTCCGTTGATGGCTGCTGTGTCACATCTGACCAACCCCAAATAACTCGGCAATCCCCAGTTGGAAAAATCCGGCAAATGACTGCGACCGTCCGCGCACGATTTGTCTGTCAACGTGGACGCTTCTAGGGCGGTTTCGTTGGTTAAAGTAAATCCATCCGCGCTATTTCCAAACCAAATCTTCAGACTTACGTTGTTATACACAATGATGAATCTCGTATATCCTCCTTCGGCGTTAAATTCCGCCAGGGAATCCGTATATCCCTGGGCAACGAAATATTCTCTGATCCAGTTTGATACCGTGAAATTAAATTTGTTGGTAAGTTCTGTGATCATTTGGTTTGGATTGTAAAACCCTTCTTGAATAAGTATCGCATAATTTGAGTCTGCATTTGCCAGAAGAGCTTGATAAATCCGCTGGTTTAGAATACTTGTAACCCCATTTGCCGCTGGATTATAGGGCGTAGTTATTTTAAATGTCATGTTAACATTTGCGTTCAATGTTGAAAAAGTGTTGTAATTCGCAGGAAATGTCCATTGACTGAGACGAATGGACGCAACATTGCAATAATCCTGAGGAGCTTCGAACTCGAATTCGTTGGAGTTTGGAAACTTTGTTATGTCACGATCTTCTGAATGAACAGAGAGATACTTCCGATAATACATGTAATTTTGAGCGTTGGGAATGATCGGATGTGACGTGTTCAAATTATATTGTTGTGTAGAATAACTGTCAAAGGGTGGCAGAGCTCCACCAGGTTCATATCCCGTTGGTTGGTGCTGGCGCTGCTGCCTCAATTGCAACTGTTGTTGCTGCTGCGCAGACGCGGGCGCAGATGATGATGGAAAATGGGGGTTCCATCCAGGAGGAAAATGAGGATTATATGACATTTCACTCGGCAACTGGTGAGTATATTAACTTTCGGGTTTATTTTATTTTGTTTTTCTCGGCGGTTTGTGGGTCTGAGTGCGGTCAAAAAATTTTTCTCTCGCCACCGAATTGTGACATGAGTTTTTATTTTTCTGGTAAAGCGGAGGCGGGAACAGGATCAACAAACGCGATATACACATGACTTCGTTCGCGATATTCTTTTGTGTTGAGTATTACGTCACAATCGCAATTTGCATGTAAATAAGGATAATGATGGGTTTCATAAATACGTTTTGCGACAGATATGTTGCACATAACCGAATCTTTTTCTGATTCAATAACCGAACTTTCACCAATGCCCGCGGTTGATAGTAACTTGGGTGTTTCTCCTGTTTTATTCGACAAAGTTGCTTTTCCCCAACAATATACTGGTAAATTAAGTTCTTCCGCGATTTTATATAATTGTTTGCAAGTCAGGGCGGCGGACATAATGTTTGCGTTTATTCGGGTTCGATGAATGCAAATATTATGTGAATTTGATGTTTCAGTTTTCTGTGGCTGTGGAAGCGGCTGCAGATGAGTTTGCGTCCTGCAATGAATATTTGTAAAATGTGGGACGTTTCGCGGCATTAAACTTGCACAACAGCGCGTGGTTGCTGTCATGCGTAGCCATTTTAAGTAAATTATTAAACTCATCATAGGTCAATAAGTCAGATAAATGGGAACAATCTTTGTGAAAGGTCTCTTTATACATTCGATTTGAATTGGCAAACACAAACGCGTAATTAAATTTCAACAATGTTTCTGAAATGAAGTGAAATGGATAAGGATCTCGAATTGTAACAATCATACTTACATTGTAATATTCAGATTGAGTCATAAGTTGTATAAACGCTCGGTATCCAGGGCGAAGTTCATCATACGGCAAATTAAAATCATCCAATATTACCAATGTCGGTTCTGCTTGTCCGCAGTTTTGCAACTGACTCATTTGTTCATATATAACATTGTCCAATTCGCTGGAATTTGTGATGTAAACCTGTTTCTTTGTATTTGTCTTCGTCTGAGTTGCATGCGAAATAACTTTTTTCAACAAAGTATTTTTAGCGTCCATATTTGGTCCGAATAGTAACACATTCGTGTTTTTGCTGAAGTCTGGGAGTTTATGAATTACAGGCAAATATGTTTTTCGGATATCGTGTTCGTAAGGTTTTCCGCGCGTTTTCGAAAAATATTCGCAAGTAAGTGCATTTAATACCATTTTCTCGGATTTTAGTTTTTCTATTTCAGCATCGATTTCTTCCAGTCGAATTGAGTTCAACAAATATTCTCTGTGTTCCGCTGTCAACGGTGGCAATGCGGGATCCGTATCATGACAATGCAATACATCTTTTGCTGTAAACGCAGGTTTCATACTTATCAATCCGCCAGACATGTATAGGTAATTTCTGATTTATGTATGTTTTTTCATTCAGTTTTTCTCTCTTTGGCTACGCAAACACAATGTGAATTGCGTGTTTCAGTTTTTTCACTCTTTAAACGCTCATCACTACGATATGCAGCAATTTTTGCGTGGACTTGATAAATTTCCCTGATTAAAAATATAACCCTCAGCCCATAGCCAATCCACTAGCACATTTGGATGTATGTTTCCGTCATATACGTAGCATTCAATGAAGTTTAAATTTCGAACTTCCTTCAATACAGCTGCACGAGTTTCTATTTGAGACATACCTTTCACATTAATAATTCGCCATTTGTTTCCATCATTAACAAAATCATGCGTTTTTCCGCACCGCAGACTTTTAATTGCACTCGCTGAATTGTCATTTTTGATATCATCTGCAATTCCATCAAGATTGTTGACAACCAATAAATAACTAGGATTTAGTGGAACGGACATATACAATTTACTTCTGATATATTTATGCTTTTTAAACACAATACAACACACACACACATTTTCGTGTCCAATTCTTTCTGCGGTAGGAAACAGAGAGAACCATCATTCCGAAAATGTGCGGGGGTCATATTGTGTTTGCTATGGAGTAATTAATCTGTGTGTGTTCGAAACGCGTCCAACATCGGAGCGATTTCGTCACACCACATGGCATTTCTACTGCCATCGTCATTAATTCGAGCCATGTATTGAATGTGACCTTGATGAAATACATAGGCTCTATCCGGCCAAGGTCGATACGCGTTTTGGAATTCATTTGCCATGGTATCCAGCAAAATCGGAATGGTTGGATGATACGTATCCAACAAAACTTCCACCATTGCACACCGATCTTGCAGAGTTTTATGCTGAGGATAATTGAATAACTTGCCGATAGGCCAGCCACCAATGATTTTACCAACATCGTCTTTTTCCACGAAATGAGCCTCCAAAATATACAAAATATAAATGTCCGCTATGTCCCGGTATGTCTCATAAAATAACTGGTACGCATTCATGGACATACGAAACGGGGGTCAGGTCATACTTCCGGCAAATATAACAATTGGACGCTCGCCAGTATGACACAATTCCACAACACTTTTCGGAGACAAATCGGGATACGCCAACAATGATGCGTCCACAACTGCGCCTCCTACAGAACACGGTGGATAGGAAAATATGTTGTGTTTCATGTAAAATATGGACTGTTTGATTTCCTCATCTGTCCAATAGGTCGAAGGTATTTTCCAATACTCCTGGAGAGATGTTGTGTCATCTGAATATCCGAATTTGCGCAACACATATTTTTGTATTTCCACATCAACATTTATTGGTGCAATATTTTCTGGAGCTCCGTTCTCTCTGACTTGTTGTTTGGTATAAACATTCTGCATAACATCTGAATATCTTACCTCCTGTTCTGTGCGCATAATTTCCAATATTTGGTCCCTTTCAACCGCGTCGATGTTAAATGGCTTTGCAACTAACATACCCTCTGAACTCTGAATACAAACATATGTTGGATTGCGTTTGTTTTGTTTTTCTGTCTTAGGTGGCAAACAAGAGAAAAAACAGGAGAGAAAACAGTTAAATACATTCAACTCCCACTATGTATGCAACCATCTGGTGGCGAAACTCTGGAAGATTTGGAAAAATTAATGCAACAAGCTGCAAAATTACAGGATGAAACCGCGACATTTATGGTCACAAGACATCATGGACAACCATACAACAAACCTTCTGCTGCATCAGCGACATCTACTTTTATCACCAACATGGCGGTATCTCATCACGGACAACCATACAACAAACTTTCTGCTGCATCAGCGACATCTACTTTTATCACCAACATGGCGGTATCTCATCATGGACAACCCTATAATCGACCACAATCTTACAATCAACCTTTTGTAACACTAGAGGAAAACGACGACGACATATCCTACAAATCTGCGGCTCATCAAGGACAACCTTACACCAAACCTTCTGCGACAGATGTGACCTATATGGCAGTTGCTCATCATGGACAACCTTACAATCAACCTTCTGCATCCGTGCCACCACTTGCCTTACAAGGCAGTGCATGTTTCACAGATGTTCCTTCTCCTATACCACCCATGACACTTATGGTCACAAGACATCACGGACAACCTTATTGCGAACCAGAAAAAATGGTCACAAAAATGGTGATAAGACATCATGGACAACCTTACAAAAAACCAGATGAAACCGCGAAAACCCCACAAGACAACTGTAATATGTCATAAAACCAGCACGTCTTTTGATTATTTTTCTGATTAACAGAGAAACAATCAAAAGAAAAACACAAACAATCGCATAAAACTACCCCGAGATACACATGTGTTGCACACGCACAAACCATGCAATTTTGTGGTCACGTTTTTCCGCAAGAAATCGCCAATCATGTCAAATACTATTTCTCTCCTGCTGAATTCGGGGTATTACATTTCGCAGGATTTGAAACCTATGTTGCCGAACAAAGCCGCAAATCGCCGGATGTGTGGACATGGCGAATGGCGATTCAAGCTATTAATATAGATTCCGCGGAATTATTGAAACGAATTGTTCCCGTAAAATGGAAAATATGGCTGCGCAAGAAATTCACCTATCGCGGTGACATATACGCCAACGCCTTGTATTTTTTACGAATTCGCGCAAAAACCAGCAACGCCATCAATTGTCTTCGATGGTTGGACGATTTTTTTGCAGAACAAGGCTTGTACAAAAATTCACACAAAAAAAGACTTGTAAGAAATTTACACATATATACAACACCTTCTGATGGCGACAACACCGATGCAACCACCGCTGATGCAGATGACAACGACCCAGACAACCACGACTTCACCTCACACAACCTTTGAATTACACAAAATATCCCCGCCTCACGCAGAACTTGTCGCAACATTGCGATGCATGTTGGAGACTATCCGCGCGCCAACAGACAAACGATGTATTTATATTTATGGGGAACCCGGTATTGGTAAAACCGTGTGCATTACAAACATATTGTTTGAACTCGGATACAATGTAATTGCATATGATGCCGGAGATTGCAGAAATTCAGAAGTTATTGCAACCATGTCCAATCAAATTACTTCAGATAAACGAGTAATTTGCCACCGACAGGCAAATCTTGGTTGCGCAAGTCAAAGCTCGATTTGCAGGGATGCAACAAAACAAATGAAGAATATTATTTTAATGGATGAACTGGATGGATTAAACATCAATGGCGATAAAGGAGGATTTTCAGCCCTGACAAAACTTATTCGACCGAAAAAAGCAGAAGCGAAAACAAAAAGAACGTCGGCGAAAAAATCCGCGGCAACGCCTGCAACAATCACCCCGATTGTGTGCATCAGTAACTGCAAAATGGACAAAAAAATGTCCGATTTGGCGAAATTATGTCACGTGTTGCCATTTCCTTCTGTGTCAGACGCCACGCGCTGGAACATAATTGACGCGATGTTCTGTGGAGTCGGCGTTGCATTACAACAGGATATTGCTCAATATGCGGGGCGTGATTTGCGGAAATTATTCAATCTCGGAGAATTGCGCGGCGTATCAACTTCGGAAGAATTCGCCGCGATATTTTCAACTTTGCGGACAAAAATGAACGACGCTGATCCGAAAAAAATCGTGGAAAATGTGTTTTCCGGTAAATATTCGCCGCACACGATACACATGCATGACGCAGCTATCGATGAATGTCACAGATCCTCTGTAGGACTTATGTGGCACGAAAATCTTCCAGATTATTTGTCCTCAGTTGTCACAACTGCCGCATCCCCGGACACGTTATCCATATATGTCGACCAATTACAGGGGATTTGTAATATGGATAAAATAGATAAGTTAACCTATCAATATCAAATTTGGCAATTTAATGAAATGAGTTCCTTAGTAAAAACCTTCAGAAATGCCCGAGAATTGCACAAATATCGCTGTAGCGGCGACAGCGACGCAGCCAAGGTTGCGCCGCGCGCTCCGCCAAGATTCACAAAAATTCTCACAAAATGTGTCACAGAACACAAAAATGCCCATTTTATCCTGGACATGTGCCAAAAATTCGCCATGGATGAAAAAGATTTGTTTGCCTTTTTTATTCAATTATATGCACCTTCTGCTACAACTGCCAATTTACCGCATGAATTGCCCACAACCGTGTCTCGAATAAAATACATTCCTGCTGACGTGTTTGCCAACACAAACGTCACAAAACCAGAAGTCATTCGATTACACAAATATATAAACACGTTTTTGCCAGGTGCGGCTGTTGCTGCAAGTGCCACGTCTAGTGTAGACACAGGCATTACAGACGATTTTGCGGAACAAAACATGTGTGATTTACGCGATTATGATTTACGCGATTATGATTTATGCGATACAGACATTTATTTTCGTGATTGCGATTATTAATAAACATTTCTCTCCAGGATTCACACGAACCCTGGAGAGAAATACTAGCCTAGCAAGCCGCTTAGTTCATAATTTGTTTCAAATTCGACCAAAAACTGTTGGATTTTTCTGCGACCTTGGCAGATTGGGTGGAATAATAATGGGCTAAATCTGCCCCCACCGCGTCTCGTTCTTGATCTCGTTTCAACATAATTTTAGCAGATTCATCTTTGGACATAGGCGCTCCAACATTTGCATCGCTGTATGCTCGATATTCGTCCACAGATTTAAAAGTTCGCATACGGTTGAAATCCTCCTCGCTCACAGTCATGACAGATTGGGTATAGGCTTGTTTTAAATCCGTATATCCTAATCCACCTCCAGTAAACACCGCATCAGAAGAAAAATTTGTTTGTTTGTAATCCATCAACGACATTCCTCCAAAGGTCGATGTATTAAAACTTTGCACATCTCCTGTATATGCCACAACTTCCTGCTTTTGCCGATATTTATCCATAGCCGAGTTAATATCTCCGCGAGTTGTTGCGGGTTGATGAAAAACAATTCCTTCGTCGGATTTCAACCAATCTCCATATCCTTTGTCCGATGGCTTTTCGATTTTCTGCTGTTCGAAAGCTTTGTTAAACCACTCATTCATAGCCCCACCTTCCTTCGGCATAGAGGCTAAATATTTATCCAACACAGCTTTGTTTTCTCTTGCCATGTCTTCGTTTTGATATTCTCCATTGCCCACAGCAACTCCTCCACCACCCCCC
>SXGQ01327583.1_pt1 | contig 34385 bp, 36 predicted proteins | sample 3178371 | NCBI WGS metagenome assembly SXGQ01 (sample SAMN11356859, study PRJNA531348) | freshwater metagenome | isolation source: freshwater sample F1-20 | place: China: Fuxian Lake, Yuxi | collected 2017-12-25 | reverse complement strand
TTCAATTATGCAGCATTTTCATATCCTAAAGTCAATGATATCAAAATAAAAAGACCTTTCGAAATATCTACTGCTACAATTAGTAGAGAATTGTTTTTTGAGGTTATGTCTAATGATGCTAAATTCAAGCATGATTGGGAAAATGTAAGGAATATTCAATTTGATAGATTGAAAAACTTTTTAGATTTTCATATTGTAAATGATAAATGCAAAGAACCTAAGTATCCAATATCTGTGAATGATTGGTATTTGGCAATAGATTTTTGTAATGGATTAAGTAGAAGGTGTGGCTTGCAACCAGCATATTCGAAATACCCTGAAAAACACATTAAATGTAGTGTTGTATTGAACAAAGAAGGGAAAAAAGTGGCACAAATAGAAAAACCTTTGGTATATCTCAAGAATCGAGACACTATGAATTTAAGTTCTACAATTGAAGATATCGAAAGATCAATTAGAATGCAAACGAAATTGAAAACGTCTCAACGTGAATTGAATGAGCTTAAAGCATCTATAGGTTCTCGAAATCCAACACCTGATGAGATAGAAGAGATCAATGAGTTAGAACAATCGATTGCTACATATGATTTGTTTGTAGAAGATAGAAAAAAAACAATAGAAATTTTGAAACGATTTATGGATCAAGATGCATATGTTCGAGATGATGTTGGACACATTCAATATGTTGTTAAGCCAATAGATGAATCAAATGGCTTTCGTTTACCAATGGAGGTAGAATGGGTATATGCAGCACAAGCAAACACAAACACAAGATATTCAGGTTCTAACAATCCTAAAGAAGTATCTTGGTTTGGTCAACTAAACCCCTATGCACCAAGAAGTTTTCAAGTAAACACAAACCAAATTTCTTCTAATGGCTTGCCAATATATGAAGAGAAAAATTTAGGTGTCTACACAAAGCGTGATATAAATTTTCAAGATTTTTATCAATCAAGATTAAAAAAGCCTAATGCTTGGGGTATCTATGATATGTCAGGAAATTTGTGGGAATGGACTCAAGATTTTTTCAATCCTATATTATTACAAGATGTTTTGAATTTGAAAGAATCAAAGATGGAAATCACAAGTAGTGTTTTACAACAAAAAACATCCCATAATTTTTTGATCAAACCAACATATGATCTCACAAAAGATTATGATGCAAGTGAAATACAAGATAAACGTAAACCTATAAAACCATTGAACAATGCAAACTATATTGACAAATTATCAACACTCAATAGAAGAGATTTTGGTTTAGATATTGATAAGAAAAGCAAAAAGAAATTAAATGTGAATGAAATTACAATAAAGGGTGGTGGTAATTCAGGTCTAACATCAAGCTTTGCTAAAACTGGCTTGATTGGTTATAGACAACGAGCGCTCAAAGTAAATATGTTTATACCCGAATTGTTTGAGCAATACAAAGAATACATACTAGCACTCTATTACTATGCTAAACAAATATGGAAATCATCAAGAATCAAACCATCAGGAGAGGAAGATATATTCATATCAAAAACAGGAGTTGCAAATATTGGTTTCATCAATGAAATTGATGATATGCTAGATCTTGAATATAGAGAAGCTTATTTTTTTGATGATATAAATTTTGCAACCCCCTTGTTTGTGATGATTTTGCATGGTGCTATTCAAAAAACTGCAAAATATTTTGAATTGAATGACAATGGTCAATTGATTGAAGATTTGGTAATGGATAAATTCTCTACTAATGGGGCAGAAGACACCGAGGCATATGAGCAAATCAATATTGATAATGTTGCACCACTTCCAATCAATGTAAACCTAACTGACACTTTAGACCAAGTGGAAGGGAAAATAGCACCCAATGTCGAAAATATGCATATAGGTATTCGTTTGATTAGGTATTTAGACTAATGTTTGCAAAAAAAAGTTAAAAATTTTAACTTTTTTATTTGACTTTATACAAACAAACATATATATTCAATTTGTCAAAGCTTGATAACCTTTGACTTGCTCACCTTTTAGGTTGGCGATAGGGTAAAAAAAAACAAGCACCATTGCTAACAACATTGGTGCTTTTTTTTTATCTTTTTTTTGTCTAATATTTGTTCAAAAATCAAAATACAATATCAGCTTACAAAAATATCTAAAAAAGGCAAAAATTGACTATGATGTCCAATAACATAAAATGTTTTGAAAAAGAAAAATATTCTAGTGGCTACCAAAAGTGTAAAGAGATCATAAAAGAAAAAGAGAAAAAGAACATATTGATCGATACATTCCCTAGCTTACCTAACAAAAAATATGACATTATATATGCTGATCCACCATGGGATTATGGTGGTAAATCTCAATTTGATAAAACAAGTAAGTCGAAAGATACTATAGACCTATCCAAAAACATTTTTGTAAGTGCAGCTAATTTCCAATATCCAACCTTGAAAACAAGTGTTCTAAAGCAAATGCCTATATCTCAAATAGCAAAAGATGATTGTCTATTGTTTATGTGGGTTACAAATCCACATCTTGAGCAAGGTATAGAATTAGGAAAGGCTTGGGGTTTTGAATATAGAACTGTGGGCTTTGTTTGGGATAAAATGGTTCATAATCCAGGTCAATACACTATGTCATATTGTGAGTTATGCTTGATATTCAAAAAAGGCAAAATACCAAACCCTAGAGGTGCTAGAAATATCAAGCAATTGGTTAGAGTTCCTAGAATGGATCATAGTAGAAAGCCAATAGAAATTTTGAACAATATAAATTTGATGTTTCCAACACAAGACAAAATAGAATTGTTTGCTAGACACAAGCCCTTGAATTGGGATGTATGGGGATTAGATGTTTTGCCTAGTGAACAAAACATACAAAATTGATGTAATGCTATTTATTCATATCATAGATAAGAAAACTTTTGTGTATATTGCTTTGGTAGGGTTTTACCTACGAATGTTAGATATTCCTTCATGTCTTATTCTCTAACAGGTCGTTTATACACTATTTGATGAAGTAGAGCCTTGTGTTATTCAAAACTAAGATGTATCAATTAAAAATTAACTTCGACATCTTAGTTTTGCTTTCCCACATCAAAGCAATATACAAAGTTTTCATAATATTATCATACAAAAATAAAAAACTTTTTCAATATCTTTTTCAAATTTTTTACTTTTTTATTTCATATAGTTGGTGTTCACTTTATTTGTCTTTGGAATTCATTTATAGTATAAGATTCAAATCGATGAAAATAACGATAAAAATAGTTGATGTTGATATCAACAACTTGCACTAGAAACTTTTTACACTTGTAAGAACATAAGGAAATATCCATGAGCGATATTCTACGCATCTTGAGTTTGCCAATCAAGGCATCTCAAATCCCTGATTTGAGCAACAAATTCAAAAAGCCTCAAGGCACAATGAATTTAAGACCCATCCAATCTGAGATACTTTACACTGCACAACAAGCTAAAGGATTACTCGCATTAGTTGGTGTTGGTGAGGGTAAAACACTATCATCCTTTTTACTACCCCATGTTTTATGCCAAAACAATGCTCGTAGCCTACTCATCATCCCAGCAAATATGAGAGCACAATGTGTCAAAGATTGGGAAACCTATTCTCAACATTTCTTTTTACCCACACAATTGGAGTTGAGAAGCTATGAAGAGATTTCTACACAACCAAATTTACTTGGTAATATCAATCCTGATGCAATTATTTGTGATGAGGTACATAAGCTAAAAAACAAAAAATCAACTCGCACAAAGCGATTAGCTAGATATATCTCTAGTAGGTATCGTAATGGTAAACCAGTGTCATTTGTAGGTCTATCAGGAACAATCACATCTACATCGCTTAGAGATTTTGCACATTTAGCAGCTTGGGCTTTGAGAGAAAATGCACCTACCCCCTTATCATATGCACTTATTGAACGATGGGCAAATGTAATCGATCGTGATGCTAAGCCTAATCCATCTGACAAAGCAACAATGCAACCCCTTGTCCAAAAATTTGGTGGTGATGAAAGAACTGCATTCAAAAGACGATTGATTTCATCACCTGGTGTTGTAACATCTATTCGTGGTAGACCTAGTTGTGATTTGGCTATGTTCGAGAGAACAATCAAAAATATTCCAGATAAAATCACAACACTCATTGAGCAGGTTCACAAAACTTGGCAAACACCAGATGGCGAAGAATTGAATTCCCCATTGGAAAAAACAAGACTCTTTAGACAATTGATTTGTGGCTTTTACTATTTTTGGAATTGGCCAAATGGGCAAATAGATAGAGAATGGATGCTTTGTAGAAGTGCATGGAACAAACAAGTGAGAGAATACTTGAAAACTGCAAAGGAAGGATATGATAGTCCAGCTTTAGTAAAAAATGCTTGCATTAGATTCTTGTCAGGTAAAGCAAAAGAAGATCTCCCAAGAGAATTACTAGATGCATTCATCAATTGGTATCCACATGCCAACAAGGATTTACCACCTGTTGGTGCTAAATGGGTATCTAACTACTTAATTGAAGATGTTATCAAGTGGGCAAACAATGAAAAAGACCCACCAATCATTTGGTATGAGCATACTGCATTCGCAGCAAGATTAGGTAGACTTACAAATTGGCCAATTTTCGCACAAGGTACAAAAAGTGATAGAGCCTTGCTATCTGTTCAAAAACCCATACCTTCTATTGTATCTGCAAGAGCACATGCAACAGGTAAAAATCTACAGGTTTGGGGAAATCAAATCATCGCAAATCCCCTATCTGATGGTGCTAGATTTGAGCAATTGATTGGTAGATGCCATAGAACAGGACAACAAAGACCTTTAGTCACTGCAACTGTTTATAATCATCGTGTTTTTGCTGCAGCCTTTGCACAAGCTAAACTTAGTGCTAAATACATTGAAGAAACCACTGAGCAAGAACAAAGATTGAATTATGCCAAATGGACAAAAACGATTGTTTAGAAATAGAATCAACATAATCTAAAAAAAATAATATAATATATATTCTCATTTTGATTTGACACACAATTTGTTTTGCAGTAAAAAAAATCGCTATTTAAGCAAACACACAACACACACATAACCTTGAAAGGTTTTGTAAGATGCTAAAACATTTAAATGCGAGTATTGCGATTTTATTATTGTTAAATACTTTTTTGGCTTGTAGTGATCCAAGTAATCCTACACCACAAGTTGAAATCAAAAGCGACACACCAACACTACCCAAACCTGAAGTAGTTAAGGTTGAAGAACCTATCATTGAGGAAAAGGTAGTTGAAAAGCCTATTGCTGATGCTAAAATTGAAGATGCTAGTATTCCATTGGATATGGAAAAAGAAAAGCCAAAACAAGACTTTTTCGCAGCTCCCAAAGGCGAAGATTGTCGTAATTATTTCGACAAAAAATCTTTTGATGAAACACAAGAAAAAGGTAATCCATTTGTGGCAGGACGAGAATATCTTGTTTTCACAGAAAACATCAAGCAAGCAGCATCAGTACGCATTGGTTATCTCCCAAATTTCAAAAAATTAGCACTTATTGTTACTGTTTTTGGCAATAGAAGAGTTTGCCTCGACAAAGAAAGTCTTTTAGCAATCACACTCATTGATAGAAATGAAGAACTCACTGTGTTTAGCTTTGATGGTGTCCATAACTATAATTGTGGTACTGCTGAAAAATTAAAAGACAAAACAAAAAAGGCAACTGGCATTTACCTACTACCTGTTGATTCTTTCTTTTATCAAAGAGCCTTGTATGAAAGTACCAAAAAATTTGTCCTTGAGGTCAATAATGGAAATGCAATGGGTTTCAACTACTTAGAAGACAAGCATGCAAAAGATTTTAGAAATGGTCTTAGATGTGCATATGAGGCTATTGGGGAAACCAAGATAAAGACAACATTTTTGATTAACAATATTCTCAAGGCAGATTAGAAATGACAAATCCACAAAAACTTTTTTGTCTTTTAGCAATGCTAATTGTATCTATCACAACAATTTGTTGTAGTGATGATAAGGACACAAGTGGCAATACAACAAATGTTTCTAGTGAATCTCAAACAAAAGCACTAGAAAAACAAGATGAACAACCACCCACACAAGCTACTAATACTAATGTAGTGAGTGATCCTACACCAAAAAGTCAAGAAATACCAGGTGGCTTACTCATCCCAAGTGGTAAAGAGTGTGAAAAGTATTTTGCAAAGGATGCTATCCAACAAGCCAATGCAAAGGGTGTATATGTCAACTCTCGTAGAAGTGTTTTCATTGGTGATGATGGTATTGTTCTTACAAGTTTGATGTACAAAGACAAAAAGCTACAAATTGTAACCAACTTATTCTATGTAGGTCGTGAGGTTTGTATCCAAGAATTTAGTTCTTCTTTTGTATCCTTTGAGAACAATGAAATTCATATGCTTAGTGGCTTACAAAAGCATAATTGTGCTAAAGTGAAAAGCAAGGATGAAACAGGTGCAATAGGTATGTATCATCTACCTGTCAATAGCACCTTGTTCACAAAATTGCTCATCTCAAAACCTTTTAGTATCGCACTTGGTACGAAGCTAGGCGATGTTAGTGTATTCAAAATCTATGATGAAGATAATGCTAAAAATTTTAGAAATGCAATTAGGTGTGCATTTGAAGTTTTGGCAGTAGGCTTTGATTTATCAAATGAGAATATTTTGGTAGACACAGTGGTCAACCCTAAAAAATAATATCAATTTCAAAAAAATATTGAAATAATAATTGCTACAAGATTGTTATTAGTGTATCAATTTACAAACGAAAAACTTGAAACGAAAAACTTGAAACGAAAAACTAAAAAAATACTAAAGGAGTATTTAATGAATCCTATATCATATGTACAAGGTAAGCAGGCTGAGGATTTGTTTGTATCAATCCCCAATGTAGAATTGGTTAGAAAAGCTACACTAAATGAAGATATGTTAGAGCATTGGGATGTCTTAGTAAATATCAAAGATTTTGGTACACACAAAATTGATGTAAAATCTAAAAAAAGAAAATATAGACACCCACAAGATACTACAACAAAAAACGAAGCCATTTGGTGGGAATTACAAACAGTTAGACGACCTGATGGTAAGAATTACACTGGTTGGGGTGTACCAAATGGGATTGATCGTAAAATCGCACTACAAGGAAATCATAGCTTTGTGATTGTTGACCCAAGTGTTGTGTACCCTGAAATTATGAAAAACCTACAAAATTCATATGGTAGAGAATATTGGCAAAAATGTACTCGTGGCACTCACAATGACTTAATCACATCTGTACCACCAAAGTGGATCATGCAATTTGTTGAGCATAAGTTGTGTTTTGCAGACCAAAAATAAAAATAACCACAAAATCAAAAAATAAATTTCGTACAAATATGTAATAACCAAAAAGAATGCTTTGATATCATTTCTAAGGAAGTCAATTCCTTAGCACTCTCTGGTGCGAAATAACCTGTTCCTAAATTTGCTACACTTATCCCTCTCTCTAGGAATGAATCAGCTAAAGTAGATGCTCTCATGGGAATAGTATTGGCTTTCTCACCAATTTCTTGAGCTGCCAATATTGGAATATCTACCATCAACTTGGGTAATTTGAAAAATCTTTCAGATTTTTTGTATCGCAAGCCATATGAAAAATCAATTTCATTTGCTATCAAATCACAAGCAACCATTTGAACTCTTTTTGATAATTCATCCATCTCAAAATCTCTAAATTGTATCAAAATTTGCCAATGATTTTCATGACAAGTGATTTTGTTTGGATTTGCATACCCATCTAATCCTTGAGATTGACTAGGTAATTGTAAATTGTTCAAAACCATTGGGGTAAGCCAATCAAAAAGCTTTTGTATTCCATAATCTATTTCTATGGTTTTATCTTGGAAATATGTGCATGAAAGATTGTAGGATGCCCCCATTTTGATGTGTGGCTTTATCATATTTTCAATGATCGCTACAATACACTCAGCATCAATCTCTTGTTGTACATAAATCTGACCTATACCACTTGTTGCATTTTCTTCATGACTTACATAACTCAACAAGCTATAATTCAAATATTTGTGATCCCCAATCCCTAGTTCATTAAGAATATCACACATTATCATGATATCACTATAATAGCCTTCCTCATAGGCTGAACAAGTATGTGTATTCACACCATTGATTTCAAAATCAATAATGTAACCATTTCTTGAAAAAGTTTTTTCACATTTCTTTGGGAATTTTACACTAATATATGATGCATTGAAATTTTTTGTATTGATTTCAAAGGGCTCGCTTCCATCAATAGTATAAGCATATTGCACATTGTTTTTAGATAGTAGTTCACATATTTTTTGAGTTGTCTTAAGCGATGCGATTTCCTCATCAGGTCTAAAAACAAAAAATATTGGTGGGTGTGATACTTGTTCATCTTGTGTTTTCAACAAATATGCAAGTAGCATGGTTTCTACTACCCCTAATTTGTCATCTAAACCAAAGGGGTAATCACCATTACCAAACACAATATTTTGATTCAAAAACTTTTTCAATGTTGGGAAATTCTCAACATTGACTTCGATATGTCCATTTTTAGGGTAGGGAATGTGATCAAAGCCATTCCATTGTTTTGAGATATATAGAGGCGATGGCCTAGTTCCTTTGACATTATCGATATGTGTGATGAATGCAATAGGGTTTTGACTTGCACCCATACCACTACCATCTATATAGGCAACAACATTCGCCATTTCATCACATCTTGCACCAATACCTAAGCTTTGGAAAAAATCTACAATAAAATGAGATACATTAAATTGGTGCTGTGTACTAGGTATAGTTTTGGATTTAGAATCACTTGTACTATCTATCGCTACTATTTGTGAGAGTAAATCAAAGCCTAATTTTTCTATTCTTTTCACAAGATTTCGATTGTCATATGTGTTCATTTTAATGTCCATTGATAATTGAAACTTTCAGGTTAAATATATATTTAACTATTTGGTTTTATTAATACCAAGCTCTTTCATTGTTTCAAGAACTGCAGGTCGAGATATACCCAATATTTTGCTTATTCTAGCCACTGATCTATGCTTATGTTCCAAAACTAACTCTTGTCTAGCCTTTTTTGTATTGTAATAAGCCATACCTTTACTATTTAAGAACATATATAGCTTTGGCTGCGAAAAATCCATAACTTGTGAAACCTCAAGGAGATCTAAACCTTGACACATAAGAAGTTTGATTCTTGGTAGATCCTCATCGGTTGGGTCTCGAAGAGGTTTAGGAATCCAAGTTTCACCATGTGCAGCATTTGTTCTAATTGTTTCCATATTCTTATCAAGTTTTTTTTTAGGATTAAGCATATGAACACCTAAACCCATCAAACCTAACAAGCCCAAGCCTCTTAACATAAAAATATTTTGTTGTTCCATATCGATTTGCCTTTCAATACATTGATTTGTTTCAATAATAAGAATACTATATATGATTCACAATTCAAAAGAAAAATACAAATATTACAAAGCTATACAAAATTCTATGCTTCAAGTAACATCTTAGATAGCATAATTTAGATATAGATATGCACTTACAAATATGATTTTTTATTGTTGGGTAATTTTTTCAATTTGTTGTATCATAAAAAAAATCATTGAAACAAAAGCAAAAAGTAAAAGGAAAAAAAATGATTAAGGAATTGATAAAAAATATAGAGTCTAATTCAATACTCAAGCAATCAAGCATTAGTATGGATATCAAAAAAGAATATTTACCACACTTAAGGCAATGTCTTGATTTCATGGGGATTATACAAAAAGATTTTGATGCTTTAGACTTCATCAAAATGTTCAAAACTAGAGATTTAGTTCTAGTCAAATCACAACACAAAGACCACTACTCGATCTCTGATGCCAATAAAGAAGTTCCTTCTGTTTTTCGTATCATTGTTTGTTTTGATGAGGATTCAATTTGGGCAAGAGGACTAACAACATCAAGTCCTAATAGAACTTGTAATATTTATATGAAGGTTTGTTTGGTTGGTGATCCTAAAAACATAAATGACCCCTTGATGATCGAATCAATAAACATACAATTGAGAAACATCTTCTTAGATACAAGCTTCTTGGAATTGTTTATACATGAATTTAGACATGTTAGAGATTCCAATATACATAAAGAAAATGTCTATGAAATGATAGATTATAATATAGATGAATCAGAAATGGTTAGTAAATTGGTACTCTTGTTTTTAGGTGAAGCTAATGATATATCCTTGAATAGTATAGAGTTGGATATTTTATGTGATGACGAAACAAAAATCATACCTAAAACAAAAATGAAAAACTTTTTGGATTATATAATTTTTCTCAATGACAATATGGATTCTTGTAAAAAATTTTTCTTGAATTTGTTTTCAAATGCAATCAAAAAAAATAGCAAAACCAAGCAAAGCATTTTGAATAACACCAATTCTATTGAGTATCAAGCACTTGATACTTTAATCGAATATTGTATAAAACATTCAATGTTCAATTTAAAAAATGACACCATTGATATTGATATATATGATACTATCAATAATAAAAGCAAAAGTTCACAACTATTGAACTTCTCAAATATGCTAGGTCTATTTGAAATTATTTCCAACTTACTATGTAAATGGCGAAATGAAGAGGTCTTAGCATACAAATATGAATTCCTACTAGACCTATATCATTGCTCTCCCTTTGTTGACAATTTTGATGATTTCCTATACATTAGTTCAAAGTCCTTTTTAGGATTATTTGACAAGAAAAACCTTGAGAAAAATAGCTTAGAATCAGTATACGTTGGAACTCTCATAAATAATTTTAGGCGAACATTTGTAGATGAAAACACAATAGATAATCTATTCAAAAGTAAAGAATTGTGCAAAAATGAATTGCTTGTTAGTAATTTTGACACAATAAAAAAGTTTTTCAATCAAGGTCTAGTAAGAAGTGTGATTTCAAAAGATGTTGAAATTATCAAAATTTTTACATTGCTAGAAAATAAAGCGAGCTTAATCATACAAAATATATATAGAGTATCATCAGGCTACAAATTGGCTACCATAGATGCAAGCATATTCTTTGAGGCATTCCATACAAAAGAGATAGATGCCACAAGCAGTCGATTTATATCTACACTCATGTTTTTTAGTAAAACAAATAACGAAATTGTTTCTACAATCAAAAATGCCAAAACTACATTGGATCAAATAGAGATTTTATCTAATACACCACCAAGTGAAAGCAATCAATATTGTATCGATATTTTGTTAGACAAACTAAAAAATATCAATACAATCCTTTCGAAAAACATGGAAATGAGAAGCAATTTTGTTTTATTTTTGAAAGATATAGCATCAAATCACATTGGGGCAACAAGTTCCGAGCAAGAGTTTTTAGATGATATTCTTAATCTAGATATTTTGAGTAAAGCTTACTCCAAAAAAGTAGATGCGATTCAAGAAGCTATTTGTGAATTGATTAGACACTATGATGCTTATCAAGACCCTTATGTTTTAGACATCATCATTAGTAGATTTGAAAGATTGAATAATGCAATCCAATCAAAAATAAAAAGTTTTTCTAAAATTTAAAAAAATGTTATGTATTTTGATCCTCATCTAATTCATTAGCCACATCAATATCTTCTTTTTTCTTAGATGGTCTACCAACCTTTGATAGCTTTGTTGCCTTTTCTGCCTTGCTTAATCCACTATCTTGGATAGAACTACCTAATTGGGATTGGCTTGTAGAAACCTTTCTAGTCAAATCCTTAAGTGCTTTTTCCAATTCCTTGATTTTGTTTTCAATTTCCTCAGAGAATCCTAAGTTGATACCACCATCAACCTCATCAAGCCTCTCTTCAATATCAACCAATCGAGTGTCTAATTCTTCTTGAATCCTAACCACTTTATCTTCTAGCTTTGCATATTTGCGAATTTCATTTTCTATTTGCTTTGTTTTCATGCTTAAAGATTGTCTATCCATATCACAGGTTGTCTTATGCATATCCAATTCTTGCTTCGCCTGTTCAACGCCTTGACTATTTCCATCATTAGAACCATCCTGCTTTGCTTTCCATTGCTTGAAAAGCACTACACCAGCCACTAATGCAATCGCAACAAAAACATTCCCACCTGACATATCTAAAAAATGCTTGAACATTTCAAACTCTTCAGGAATTTTAGTTTCTGTTTTTGTTTCATTAGGGCTTGTAGGGATAGACAATTGCTGTTGAGGCACACTTGGTTGTGGTACACCTTGCTGCTGCATAGCTTGAGGATTAACATAAAACACTTGACCATTAGGAGCAGTATATACCATTTGTTGTTGTGGTACACCCTGTTGTTGTGGGACTAATCCTTGTGCATTCATGTTAGGATAAACAACTTGTTGTGGCATAGCTTGTTGTGGCATAGCTTGTTGTGGCATAGCTTGTTGTGGATTTTCATCTAATTCAGAATCATTAGCTACATCTTGTTCTTCTTGCTCTACCTTGTGATCATTTTTGTGATCTTCCTTGTGGTTTCTAGGATTGCCTTTTTGTGGCTCTGGTCTTGGACTCATGCTTGAACTCTCTTTTTTGCTTTTTTTGTTTGTTATTGGTTTTGTGTTATCTTCGTTGGGTTCTATGTCTATGGTTTCTTGTGTAAAGGTAGAGCCTATTTCTATCTCACAATCCTTCATGTTGTATGTTTTACCACGATAAAAAATTTTATTGTTTTCTAGTATGGCAAAGGATTCGCCTTTTTTGATTTGGCACATACATATCTCCAAATACCTTGTGATAGATAATAAAAAGAGTTCGTTTCCTCTATTGTATGGAAAGGGTGAAAACATACAATGTCTTGGGCTTTACGACACTTGAATCAAAGCTGACAAACCCTTGTTCTTCGCAAAAAAGTGAACTAAATTTGATAAGCATCGAAACTCTTTATATGTAGTACATTATAAAAAGTTTTTTGTAAATATGTCAAATATTTGAATGTTTTTTATTCAGGTTTCTTTCTACCTTGCATATACATATATGCACCAATACCAATAACACCAGCCCCTAACAAAGACCACAACAAAACATTACTTTTTTCATTTTTTGATTTATCATCACTATTGTTGCTTGGTGGTGTAGCAGGTGGTGTGGTTGATGGTGCTTGTGCTACATTTGAAGGTGTTTGACTTGTAATCGCTACACCTTGATTAGAATCGCTTGTTGTAGGACTTGAGATAGATGTATCTTGATTTACATCACTTGGTGTAGATGTTGGTGGTGTTGATACATTTTGTTCTAATGTGGGTATAGAAACATTTGATTCTAATATATCTGCCACATTTTCAACATTAGGTATTGATGCAATATCAATCGGTTCAATACTCTCAAGAATTTCTGGGTCTAAAACATCCTCAGGTAAAGACATTTCACCAATATCTATTGTTGTGCCTAAAGAAAAAAATCCAAGTTTTTTGTTAGCTTGTATATTTTGAGATCTTCTATCAGCCATTTCAACAACAATCGCATCACCTTTTTTAGGTTGAATGTTCGTAAGAATTGATTGCCCCCTATTTTTAATCTCAAGCTGTCTTTTCTTTTCAGAGTTTCTAGCCCTTTCTTTTCTATCCTTATGTCTTTTGACCTTTTTCAAAATCTTGTCAAGTGCTAATAGAAAGATTGGTTCTGTTACCAAACCATTACCTATTCGTTCATCAACAACATCCTTAAACAATATACGATAAGGCATTTTTAGCTTGCAAGCCATTAGGTCGTCTTGATCAAGCATATTCAAAATAATTTTTCTTATATTTTCTTGTGATAAAGGTATGACTTGATTTGGATTGTTTTTATCTCTTTGTACTAATCTATTGGCACTTACAAGTGTTTCTAGATTATTAACAAATTGAATCAAAAACCACATATCGATTGGTTGCACTACGATGTTTGTGGGTAAATATTTTAACACAATATCTTTTTGTGTTTCAATATCCTGTTGAACTTGGGGATCGGATAACATAGTATTAATCAAATCTTGTTCGATTTGTTGAATATGATTCTCTTTTTCTTGTTCTCTTTCGAAATTGCTACACATATCCAAAATTTGCATACTTGTTTCATAGCTCAAAATCCCATTAGAAGCATACAAATCAAAAAGTAAAGATGTGAATCTCTTTTTCAATTTCAAGTCAATTGAAAACATCGCTGATACTTTGGTTTGAATATTAGTACTTGTAGAATTCCTATTTTTCTCAATATTGAATAGGTGATTCAAACAAGCTTTGATTTTATTCTTAGGAATCGCTTTAGTGCTCAAAAGATTACATATTTGAACGAATAACAAACAATCACCAATATTACCAATTACATCGAAGGTTTCTTGTGGTGGCATTGATACTAAATCAAATGTCAAAACTGCACTTTTTGTTCCACTTAGTAATACATGTAAATTTGATGTTGGTGGCTCTGTTGATAACAAAGTATTAAAGTTATTTCTAAGAGAAATCAAAGATTGATTTGTGTTGGGTGAATAAAGAGGGGAAGTCATATAGATAAAACCTTTCGAATACTATATTGTGAAAATGTAAAAAGAATAAATCTTAATCTTGTAATAATGATAATAAACTAAACAAAAAAAACAAAAAAGTTTTTTGAAAAAATCTAGTCTTTGTTTTTAGCTATTCTTAGACCAATGAATTTATCTCTTTTTCTTTTGTCATATGAATGGTCATGATAGATGTAGTTAGCTTGTTGAACATAATCACTTGGTTTAGTAAAATCCAAAGTAAATCCCTTAGCATAACTCTCAGATTTAGTGTCATCTTGCCCCATATATGCTTCTAAATTCGACATGACATATTTTGGGTTTGCTCTTTGTTTGGGAAATTCTTTTTGGAGGATTATATATACTTTGTTTTTATATTGTGTTCCTCCAAAGCTTTTTAAATTGACACTATCAAATACCCACTCAGCACTATATCCATGCATATCATACAAGCCAAAAGCATTTGGTTCTTTCATAGCTACCTTTGGTATCCCCATTACACTATAGAAATTATAAACATATTGTTGTAATAGAGAAGTATTATCCTTGTATGTCTTTAGATTAGGATTTTCACTATGCATTTGATTTTTTACCTTTTGTTTTATCATGTCATATTGTTCCCATGTTGGATTCCATATTTGCTTACAAAAATCATCGTATCTTTTTTCGTTCCAATACATATCTATATATTTCGATTGAGCTTTGATCTTAGAATTTGATGAAATCGCTTTAGAAACATAATCCCATTCAACATCAGTCAAAAGACGAAACCCATTTGCATTAACATCCCAATGTACCATTGGGTAATTAGTGTCATTTTTTATTTCAAATTTATAGCAAGGTGTGAAACCATTTAGTAAACTCAAGCGATTACAAAACTCTATGGCATCATACCAACTAATCGAATCCATAGGTCTTTGTAAATCAAAACCATATTCATTTGGTTTGGTGTAGGTCAAACTAGGAATTCTATTTGATGTCCTTTCTATACTATATTCGATTGTAATATCTTCCTTACCACGACCATTGAAATAACTAAGATTTGATCCCATAACATCTTGCCATATTTCTTGTGTAACTTTTGTCTCTGATACCCAAAAGTCGTTGGTCATTTCAATTTTGATGCCATACCCATAATTTAGACCTCTTGATTGATATATTCCTTGTGTATCTTGATAAATAAAAAAACCTTTGGGGCACAAGCACATATTAAAGCTTTTGATTTCATCATTGTTTTCCCAACAAACTGCTATTTTGTTTTCTTCAAAAGGTACGATATTTGTGTTGTCAAGCATATCTCGATAACTATCTTTGAAGCAATCATAATCACTTACCTTTGATTTACCTTTAGTTGATTTAGCTTTTGTTTTCAAAGCTAAAAACTTGCAGGCTAGCTTTTGTTTTTTAAAAAAACTCAAAAAACTTTTGTGAATAGTCATATCAAATATCTTAGTACTTTTTTTTGTTTCTTTTTCCTGCCAAGTGCTTGCTATTTTGAAAAATATTGTAAAAAATCTTGGATTCATAAATTTTGGCTTATCACTATACCTAACAAAGCTATCTAAATATTTGTCATTATATTTCACATTTTTTTTGTAAAAATCATTCATCATCAGAAAACCCATCTATGTTATATGTTGCATAAAAACTTTTTTGTATTTTCTTTTTTTATGGTAGAAAAATCAAAGTTTTTTGTTGAATATAGCTAGCCCCTCAATCCATCTTTGTTTTTAGCTATTCTAAAGCCTATTATTAGAAATGATTCTCATTTGCCATCTGTATAATCACTATTAAGTAAATATAGTCCATTTGAATCTTGTATATTTTGAAATTCTATGGATTTAGAACCCTTAACAAAAATGTCTGCTTGAATACTATCCATATTGCAATCGCCTTGTTGTATATAAGCTTCAAAATTAGTCAAAGCATCAACATTATCGAATTTCGATCCATATTTTTTTTTCAATGCTTCATATTTACTACAAATTTCACCATTAGATGTAGAATAATCAACAAAACAAGTATCAAAAACAAATTCATCAACTAATCCATACATATCATATAGTCCAAAAGCATTAGGTTTGTTTAATGCAACCTTTGGGGTAATACCATATATGAAACTATCAAAATTTGATAGACCTTTATCTAACATCATCCTATCATTAGCATCTATTAATGCTAGCTTAGGATTTTCATTGTCCAATTCATTTATCAATCGCTTTCTTATATCATTTGGTTTTTTTAGAGAATGCGATAGACCTTCTTTTGTTTTTTGTTGATATCTCTCTTTAGTCCAATACATTTCTACATCTTTTTCTTCAATCTCAATACTTGATGAAATAGCTTTAGATACATAATCCCACTCAACATCAGTCAAAAGACGAAAGCCATTCGCTTTGACATCCCAATGCACATATGGGTAATTAACATATTTTGGTTTTGTTTCAATAATATAACAAGGTGTTAAACCATTGAGCAAACTCAAACGATTACAAAATTCTATGGCATCATACCAAGTAATCGAATCCACTGGCCTTTGTAAATCGATACCAAAGTCATTTGGTTTTTTATATGTCAATTCATCGATAGGATTATCATTCTCATCGAAATATGTCAAAGTAAGACTCTCTTTCACACCATTGAAATGGCTAGGATTGTAGCCCATAACCTCTTGCCATATTTCTTGTGTGATTTTTGTTTCGGATACCCAAAAATCATCAGCGATTTCAATTTTCATCAAATTCCCAAAATTTACTTTATTTGGTGTGGAACTAGTTTCTTGACTATTAGTATTTACTAAATCTTGATATATGAAAAAACCTTGAGGACATAGGCTCATGTTGAGGCTTTTTATACAATCCTTGTTTTCAAAAATGATAGCCATTTTTTTGGGATTGATTGATACAAAATCTTTTCTAGTAAAATCGAGATGGCTATCAACAAAACAATCATATCTATTTTCTTTTTTGTTCATTGCCAAAAAAAGCATATGTTTTTTGATGCTATTGTAAAATTTTAAAAATCTTTTCTCATCGTCTACATTGAATATATTAATGCTTTTTGTTCTTTCCTTGTTTTCAAAACCATCAATAGCCTTGAATGTTTTGAAGAGTATAGATGCAAAATCAGGATTCATGAAATTAGGCTTATCCTTGTACCTAATAAAGCTATCCAAATATGTTTCATTATATTTCACAAATTTTTTATAAAGATCGTTATTCATAACAAAAGAACTCATTCCACTAAATATTAAAAAACTTTTTTGTATTTTGATTTTTTTTACCCAAAAAATCAAAGTTTTTCAATACCAAAGATTTGTTTTTCTTTTCACTTGACTTTTTGAACACGAATCTATATACAAAACAAACATATATTCTAATGAAAAACACAAAATGGCAAAGGATAACATGACACACACACCACTAAAACCATTTTTCACATATTTTGGTAGTAAGTATCGAATCGCCAAAAAATACCCATCATCAAAGCAAAGCTCAATCATTGAACCTTTTGCTGGCTCAGCTTGCTATGCCCTACATTACCATTGGAAAAATGTAAAGCTATTTGACAAATATGATGTCATTTGTGGGGTATGGGATTACCTTATCAATGTAAAGGAATCTGAAATCTTAGCATTACCTATTTTAAAGGATGATGATCATATCGATGATTTCGATATATCACAAGAGTCCAAAAATTTGATTGGTTTTTGGTTAGCAACTGGACATACCAATCCATCAAAAAAACTTTCAGGCTTTTCAAAAATACATTCTAAGGAAGGAAAGATTATGTACAAGGATGGCTATGAGAGAAAAACAATGCCTCACAAATCATGGAGTGAATCGCAAAAAAATATTATTGCTTCCCAATTACAATATATTAGACATTGGCAAATCAAGCAAGATAGCTATGAAAATATACCCAATGAACAAGCAACATGGTTTATTGACCCCCCTTATCAAATGGCTGGTAAAGCATACAAGGAATCAAGTAAGAATATTGATTTCAATCATCTAGGCTCTTGGTGTAGGGAAAGACAAGGTGAAATCATTGTATGTGAGAATCTTGGGGCTGATTGGCTACCCTTTCAAGAATTTCAAAACCTAAGAAGTACTATTGGTAAAGCAACAATAGAAGCCATATACACACAAGGATTTGATCATTTCAAATCTCAATCAAAGCAACTCTCTTTATTTTAGGAAATATCATGAATGAAAAGCCCCTAAGACCTTTTTTTAGCTACTTTGGTAGTAAATACAATCTCTCAAAAAAATACAAACAACCCAATCACAATACAATCATTGAGCCTTTTGCAGGTTCTGCTTGCTATGCACTACACTATCCTTGGAAAAAGGTAAAGCTATTTGACAAATATGATGTCATTTGTGGGATATGGGATTATCTTATCCATGCAAAGCAATCTGAGATTTTAGCACTACCATTGATTGCTTTTGATAAAACACTTGATGATTACAATATTTGCCAAGAGGCTAAATGGCTTATTGGCTTTTGGATTCATCTATCTAACTATCGACCAGATACCAAATGGACAAGTAGAGCGATCAAAGTAAGCACTGGCTATGTTGATAAAAATGGTAAAGTGGAAAACCCTAGACATTTCTCTAGTTGGACGATAGAAAACAAAACCAAAATCGCTAGTCAAGTTGAGTACATCAAGCATTGGGAAATCAAGCAAGATAGCTATGAAAACATACCCAATGAACAAGCAACTTGGTTTATTGACCCACCCTACCAAATCGCTGGTAAAGGCTACAAGGAATCAAGTAAAAACATTGATTTTGGTCATCTTGGCTCTTGGTGTAAGGAAAGACAAGGTGAAATTATTGTATGTGAAAATTTAGGGGCTGATTGGCTACCCTTTGAACATTTCTCTCACTTGGTAAACAACCAAAAAAAAGCAACAAGTGAAGTGGTTTACTATCAAGGATTTCAAGAACAACGACTACCCTTATTTCAGCTTTGATTATTGCCATTATATTGTATTTGATAAAGAATTGCTAAGCTGATGTATTTTTTGTAATATATGCTCGCTAAAAAGCATTTCATAATATAACGATATACAAAAGAGTTCACTATGATAACCTTTGGAAGTGTATGCTCAGGTATAGATGCAGCGAGTGTTGCTCTCAACCCTTTAAAATTTCAAGCAATTTGGTTTTCAGAAATAGAGAAAGCACCTATCAAAGTCTTGGAAAAGCATTACCCTAATGTTCAAAATCTAGGCGATATGAAACAAATACCTAAAAAGATTTTAGAGAAAGAAATACAAATACCAAATATCCTATTTGGTGGAACACCTTGTCAAGCATTTTCTCTTGCTGGACTTCGTAATAGCCTAGATGATGAAAGAGGTTCATTAACACTCGCATTTGTAGATATTGTCAAGGCTATGGACACAATTACATCACAAAACCAAAAGCCAAAATCAACAATCGTTTGGGAAAATGTTGAGGGGGTTTTAAGTGATTCGCAAAATGCTTTTGGTTGCTTTCTTGCTGGATTGCTAAATGAACAAGAGCCTAAAAGACCATCACAATTCAATTACAAGTGGAAAACTTGGGGTGATAATGGCTTTTTCAAAAATGAGCATAGAGAAGTTGCTTGGCGAATACTTGATGCTAAATATTTTGGTTTGCCACAACAAAGGAAAAGAGTTTTTGTCATATCTACTGATCGTAAATATTCAGCAAGTGAAATATTAGGCTTAAGTGAGAACATGAAGCAAGGCTGTGGAAGTCTATATGAATCCTACAAAGGTGTAGACTTGAAATTTGAAAAGGATGGACATAGCTTTGTTGCATTTAGGGATTATACTGATTGTCTATATTCAGCCTATGGCACTAAATGGAATGGTAATGCTGCATCTGTGAATGGCTCTTTATTTGTTGCTCAAAATGATAGACTAAGAAGATTATCACCTATCGAATGTGAAAGACTTATGGGCTTTCCTACAAACTACACACTTGTTGATGGAGTTAGTGATACAAATAGGTACAAAATGCTAGGCAACTCTTGGGCAATACCTGTGATCAAATGGCTAGGCTATCGATTGATTAGGATTTTGTTTTTGGATTACTTGTGGTATATAGACTCAAATCTCATGAATATTGGAAACCACATTAGAATTCAAGATATTGTTGATGTGGATTGCGATGAGAAATTCTATATTAGTCGAAAAGCAAAAGATGGTATGCTTAGTAGAGATAAAAAGTACAAAAGAAAAACCAACATCAAAGTTTTAACATATATTGTGTCATAAAAGCATAAAAAAATTCATGCAAAATAGCCAAATATAAAATACTTGGCTATTTCATACACACACACCACACTAAACCTCTTTTAATAGCATTTTACACTATTAGAAAGGATTCGTTGAGGTATTTCGATTATTATTTTTCTACAACAAAAAGTCAAATTTATTTACGATTCTCAATCTTTTGGGTGGTGTTCAAAACAAAATTGACTTTCTTTAAAATTAAAAATACAAGTAAAAAATCGTTTTCATTTGAAAAAGATTCAACCAATAACATTGAAGGATTCAATTTATGAAAAAAGAATTAGATGATATCTTTTATAGTAACATTTATAAGAGTGGTGGGTGGAACCAATCATATTTCAAACATTATAGTAAATCACCTTGCTTGAATGTATGGTCAATTGCTATGAATTGGTTATCAAAGGAAAACATGAATGATATTTCTGTGCTAGATATAGGGTGTGGTGTGGGGCAAGTAGCCCATATGCTATTCGATTTAGGATTACCAAAAGAAAACTATATAGGTTTTGATTTTAGTCAAGAGGCGATCAATCAAGCTAAAGCACGTGTTCTAGAATGGTCTGATCGTTTCTATGTAGACAATGTATACACCACAAATTTGTACAAAAAAAACATTACCCATGTGCTTATATTTGAAGTTTTAGAACACATAAATGATGATTTGTTTGTTTTGAATAGTATCCCACAAGGGACTCAAATATTCGGTTCAGTGCCAAATATTGACTCTGAAGGTCATGTTCGAATATTTTTGAATGAACAAGAGGTAAAAAATAGGTATCAAAACCACCTAGAATTTGAACAAATAATTCCTATCAAACTAGGTAAGTCTGAAATAGATTTCATATTCAAAGCAACCAAAAAATAAAGTCATTTTCTCAATAGAATGTTCAAATATTTTAAAGTAAATGATGTGAAAAAAGAATTCATCAATTCTATGGGAAATTTCCCAGAAACAAAACTTCTACCCATTTCCTCTAAACCATCAACACTTGAATTATCCATAAGTACGAAATCGAAATTTATATTATCCAACACATCTTTAGGAACTTTATCCCAATCCATTTCCATTGATCCATCACTCTTGAAAAATGGATTTTGTTTCATGCTTTGTTCAATATCATCCCAATCATTCTTTTGAGATTTGTGTACATCATCAAAATCCACATTTGCACTAAATGAATCGCTGGCTGAGATGCTACTTTCAATAATGACCTCTAACATCTTAGAATGTTCATACTCATATGTGTGCTCTTCCTCTGAAATATTTTCATTTGCTATAAGCGCTATTGCTTTGTCAACAAAATACTCTTCATCAAAGCCTCTTAAAGTGGCATATTTTCTAGCATACAATATCATAGAGCAATATTCAGAATCCAATCTATCACATTCAAATGTTGTATCATATATGTCAACATTGTTGTATGCTGAAAAAAACATTGTTATTAACCCTTTAGGTTTGTCATAAGTGAATTTTTGACCACTATCATCGACTGGGTGATACCTATACAAAACAAATTTATCATCATCTAGTAGTACCATATTGAATCTAGCTATTGTTTCTTGTAGGTAATTCTCTACATTAAATTCAACATTTTGCACATCTTCAATCTGTACATTATCCATTTCAGCTCGATATTCAAATATTTCATCTATTCCATCTCTTAACCTATTCATAGCATAGGTATGAATGAAGTCTACAAATGCCTCAAATATGTCAAAAAGCTTTTCATTTTTTGCAACATAATCAAATCTTGAAAAATCTTTTTTGAAAAAATCTCTTATCATTTTGTTACTAATGTCTTTACCAACACTAGCTAGAAAATCTAAAAATTCTTGCTTATTTTTGAACAATCTAATTGTCCCTTTGTTTTCATTTGACATATATATAGCCTTGAAAAAAATCGTTCAACAATGTTTTTGAAATCGAAAAAATATATATAGTATTCCCCTTTTTTTTGCAAATATATGACAATCATATTTTTTTTAAAAAAACTTTTTGTTTTTGTCTTTTTTTTGTATTCTCAATATTATAAAAGTTTTTGTAGTATTCAAGGGGTTATACATGAGAAAATACATAAGCAAAAATAGAAACCTTGGTTCCATCCCAATGGTTTTGAAAATAGATGAAACTAAAATCAATGACCCATCATATATTGATATTCTAAAGCTAGATGTCAAAAATTTTGCTAGATATTTAGTAGCAATGCAAGGCATTGACAATAATATGCAGCAATCTATGGGTGATCAATGGTTATTGAATCAAGAGGTTAATTTAAACGAATTTAATATATTGTTAGGTATTCCCTTCGCATTCAATCCCTTAGACCCAAACCCATCATTGAATATTTACAACTACAATGCTAGTCTTTCAAAGCCTTGCTATAAATTCATATCTGATGAGTATTTCCCACTATGCGATTATGATCCATCAATAAATAATGTAGAAAAACTTTATGCTTGTGTTACTAGTATTTTTGATAAATTGAATGCAAAGCCTAGAGGCTTTTGGCTACAAATAGGTATAAAGGAATTACCAAATCGTTATTTGACAAATATAGATAAGGATTTCATAAAAAGAATTTATGATGCATCCTTGAGAGATTTCAAGGAACTATATGATGCATATATGCTAGGATCAACTAAATTTCTCGAATGCCTAGAATCTAAGCTATTTGATATGATGAGTGTTTTACCTAATGGCAATAGTCCTTATACATTGTATCAAGCTGACAACAAAACATTGATCAATACATCATTGAAACCAATAGAATGGTTCAAATCTATTGTAATGGTTTTAGCACTTAAAAAAGTTTTTGGTAAAATCGGTGATGGTTTTGATCAAAACCTACTTAGATTCATGTATTTCTATAGAACAGTTTTTGAGGGTGGTGAAAGTTCAAAATACTATGAAAATGCACAACAAGCATTTCAAGTAGCTGATGAAACATTAAGACTACAACGATTCAATTTTGCATCTGAGGAAGAACCTGAAGAAGATTCGACACAACAAGTCATGTCTAGCGAATTAGTTGATGAAGATTTATCACAAAATCAAGATCAAAGTGCCAATGAATCCAAAAGCAACACTTGGCTTTACATTGGTTTAGGGGTATTAGGCATAGCATCGATTGGTGGTTATTACTACTATAATCGAAAGAAACAAGCATCTCTTGATGCAACACAAAGCTATCAACAACCAAACCAACAAAGATATTCAAAAAATTACCAAACAAACTACCCTAAAAGTGCAAAAGGTAGTACAATAGGTAATAGTGCTATGAAATTACCACCAAGAAAATAAAAAACAAAAGGACAAAAAAATGAAAAAAAATTTATCAACCTTACAAGGTTTAGGACATATGGGACTTAGTGGTCAAACACAAGATCTTAGCTTGATCAAAAGCTATTACTCAGAGGTATTGATCCCTACTAAAATTGAATATGCTAAGGGTATGGGGCTTGGTTGGGATGGGGCTATATGGTGGAGTTTGTTTAATTTCGAATTAGGTCAAGCTGCATCTATGAAGTGGACATCATCAGCATTTATCAAATATTGGGGTGATTGGTTAGATTTGTACAAATGCTTGAATAACAAAAATGGAGATTATGGAAGCAATTGGAAAAAAGTTTCTAGAATCAATAAGCTTTTAGATAGAGCAAATGGACGTAGACTCAAAACCCCTGAAAAGCTAGTTGATCCTCAATCAGGTGTAATGATAAAGGATGAAAGCTTGTTTGGTAAGGGTAAAATTACCTATCGTTTAGCTAGTGGTAGTAATACAGATAAAACTAAAGATTGGGGGAAAATTTTTGATATGATTTTGATTGGTGATGCCGATTACAAACTATTGGTTGACACTGGTAGAAAGAATAAAAATGACACAACTGCTTTTTATTCAACCTTACAAAATCTATCACTCAATATGCTAAATCCAATCCCTGATGCCTCAAATGTATGGAACATCTATGCAACCCCTCCAACCATTGATATGGTAAGTGGTAAATGGCAAACTATAGTATGTCCTTGGTATTGGAACACACTTATGCCTATTATCAAAATGAGTGCATTGTTGAGAGGATCTGATTGGGGTAAAGCAAAACCCCCAACAAGTTTCATCAACTTTATGAACTCATATGATGAAGAACTCTTCATGGGTTTACTTAATGGTTATGAAGAACAATTTAGAAAAAAATATCCTACATTCACTGATCGAAATGATATTCTTTCAATGAGTGTTTTTGAGAATATGCCTCTTTCTAATTCGATCACTGCAGATAGTATCAATAGAAATCAAAATATGGACTCTATTAATGAAGATTCTAATTCACCACCTGAAAGCGATCCAGATTTCGATGAGGAACAAAAGAAATTAATTGGTAGTGGTAATACACTATGGTGGATTTTGGGTGGTGTTGCAGTTTAAGGTGTAGGTGGTGCTATTTATTACAATAGAAAAAAACAACAAGAACAAGAAATGATGTGGGGACAACAACCACCTCAAGGAATGCAAGGACAAGGATATGGTAGAAGTCCTTATGGTAGATAACAATCGAAATGAATATACATCCTTGTAAGTTTTTTTGATTACTAAATTAAAATATCAATATTTTTCACGACGCTTTAAATGTTCTTTGTACACAACAATCAAATCGTTTTTGAATCTTTCTTGGTCTTTCTCTAAAGGTCTACAAGCATAAAAAGCATTTATTATACTCTTCAAAGCTTTACGATCAACATAAAAATCAATATCCATATAGATTTGACTAAGGAAATTCAATAAGCTACGAGTTTCATTTGTGAAGTTTGGACACCATGCCTCAATCGTTTGGTGTAGGAATTGTGTGAAAATATGTGTATTCAAATCAGTTGCCCATACACTCTTTTGTATTAGCTTAGTATCCCTATCCTCAACATATGCAATGTCAAATGCTTTGGTTTCTGAGTTGTATTTACTTTCAACATAAACCAAAGATAATTTAACACTACAAAAATGCCCCATCAAGTTTTGATATTCCCACTCATTTGGCTTGGCACTTAAAGATAGATTTTCATTTGGATCATATTCAGCATTACAATCAAAACTCAAATGAACTTTGTATTTCAAAAAATGACATCCTAAATAAGGATATATATATACACCATCATCACAATCAACAACCTTGTAATTGCTATGCAAAAAACTTTTTAGCTTTCCTATCACATCTTCCTTAAAAACCTCAGAAAGCATATAATCATTTTGGTCTTTAGGGAAATTAGCCCCCAAGAGATCATTTAGAATATAATTGATCACAATCAAAGCATTTTCATCACATAAAACATCAAAATCGAATTCCTTCAAAACTTGAAACTTGTTTTTGATATTCAAGCCTATTTTCATTTCGATTGTAGTTGCTTCATGCAAATGGTTGATATGCTCAAGTTCTACTTGCCACCCACTCATCTCTTTGGATTTACATTGAATTTGAATGAAAGGATTTTTGAAATCAAAAAAGTATGGTGTTCCAACCAAAGCACGATATGGGTGAAATGTATATTGCCCCCATTTCAAATACCCAAACTCACAATCAGGTCTAGCCTTCAAAACTTCATGTGAAATCCTCTTCATGAATCCATGATAGAAAAAAAGTTTTTCATCAATCATGCTAGGAATTTCAAATTCATTAACAAAATCATCAAATGGAGTCAAATCATCAAGTGTAAGTTCACTCATACACACATCACTTTCCATTGTAATCGAATCAAGCATATATCTAATCCTTTTGCGAGCATCTAAAATAGATGAAATGTATATTGCTCTTTTGTTTAATAAAAGTCAAGTGAAAAGCAAATAAATACAAGGCTGAATATTGTATTATATTGTATTATTTGTTTTTTTTGATTTGCTTTTAATAGTTATTGGTGATATCTTGAGGCATCTTTTTTGATTCATCAAAAATAGACACACACACACAATACACATTTGAGTAGGGGTAAATACTTCATGAAAATAGACGATTATGATCAAGGCTTACAAAATGAAATTCGTACTAGACAAGGTGCTTTTTTCACACCAAAGCTTTGGGTAGATGAGGCACACAAGGAAGTAGAAAAGCAATTTGGTGTTGATTGGAGAAACGAAAACATCGTTTGGGATTGTTGTGCTGGTACTGGTAATTTGTTTAGAGATTATGATTTCAAGGATTTGATTGTTTCTACACTTAGTCAAGATGAATTAGACTTGTTACACAAGCAAGGATATGTGGATGCATTCAAATATGATTTCTTGAATCCAACAGATATTGTGTTGGAAACAAAAGAAAAGAAAGAAAAAAATGTAAATCAATATTCATTTTTTGATCTCTTGGGGGAAACCAATGACAAAAATGATAGTGTTGAAAATACTTTTGAAAGTAATTTAGACACAAGCACTTTGAATGTCATCCCTGCAAATGTCCAAAACAAGCTAAGACAATTCGCTAAGGATGGTAAAAGACTTTTGTTTTTGATCAATCCCCCATATGCAGCTAGTGGAACTCTTAAGGATGATGTAGAAAACAAGACTGGGGTTTCAGATACACTTGTCAAAGAAAAAATGAAGCATTTAGGTGCTTGTCGAAGCAATCTCTATTTCCAATTCATTTTTGAATGCATTAGACAAGCACATCTATTTGGCTTTAAAAAGGTATCTCTTTGCTTTTTCTCACCTATCAAATTTATGATTCAAGAAACTGCTATCAAATTTCGTTCATGGTTTTACAATGAATTCGAATTCAAGAGAGGCTTTTTTTTCAATGCCTCAGCATTCTCTGGTGTTTCTAGTGAGTGGGGGGTTGGCTTTACAATTTGGAATGAGGGTAAAAACAATAGTAATCCTATACTCGATATTAGAGAATTAGATGGTACATCCACAGGTAGGGTTAAGAACATCTACAATTGTGACAACCAAAAATCAGCATCTGAGTGGGTTAGAGAACCAATCAAGGGTATGGAAACATATGAATACCCAATCATGACAAGTGGTCTTAAAATCAAAGAAAGACAAAAAACTGGACCAATCAAAAAAGCCCCACAAAAGGAAATCCCACATATCATTCACCCACCTATCCCATTCACACAAAAATGGTTAGATGAGAATGGTAAATATAAGCACACATCACTTGAAACAAAGGTAGGATATGAGCAATGGGTAGATGATTGCCATATCTATTCTATTTTTGAAACAAAAAACAATTGTACATCTATGAGAGATGTTTCTTGGGGTGGCGAAATTTGGCAAATCAAAAATCATTTCTTTTGGCTTGAACGATATGGTATTTGTGGATTACTAGAAAATTACCCATCAATCAAAGCAGATTATGAAAAGCATTATGAAGAGTCTTATGTTGCTACTCTTATTGCAGATTTAACTTTAGGTGTAGAGGCTATTAATGTTCTTGAATGTGCCACAGAATTATGGTTGAAATCACTTGAAAAAAGAGAGGCTTATGCTCTTGCAAACCCTGATCTACAACTTACTTGTTGGGATTGTGGATGGTATCAATTGAAGGGCTTTTGGGAAAAAGAATACAATGTAGAATTTAAGAAGTTGAAAGAATTACATAAGGCTTTAGGAGATAGACTTAGACCTGGTGTCTATGAATATGGGTTTCTAAAGGAGTAAGTCAAGGATGAAAAAGATTGACCATTGTTATGGATTCTTTACATCCTTTGGGAATGATCCCATGCACAATCAATTTGTGCATCTATCCTCATCTACATCTTATGGTGATGATTCACATCACCTAATGGGGCGAGGTGCTTACATATACTCAAGCAACATAAGATCTTGCTTTGTATTGTTTAGTGTTAGATCTATGATAAAATCGAATTGGATAAATTCAAATGACTCTTATGTGGTTGAAATAGAAAAACAAAAGACAAAAAGTTTTTTACAAAAAGAAAGGAATTCAAACAAATGAATCCATACATCAAGCATATTTTCATATCTACAATCACAATTTCAATCATGCTTGTATTGTTGTTGATTGGCTATGAGTTAGGTGTTGTTTTGAATGAAATACACAATTATTTACCTATTTTAACTTGCATTTTATTTCAAATACATAGCCTATATACTTTATATAACAAAGAAAACGATGTGCTACAAATTGCAGTTAGTGGTTTGATTGGTTTTGTTTTTTTGTTTTTACTACCACCAATCGCAACTAGACTTTTGTCGGGTATCATATTATTGTTGCTACCAACAATTCTATCTATCACAAAAAATGTAGATATTTTTTTTGGTGATTCAAAGCATGATTAACAAGTATCACAAATAAAATCGACAAAATTTAATGCATTATGCTATAGAAATTATGAAACAAGCAAGGCGAATGCAAAGATACAAACTATGGTAGATGAGAAATGACACAACACCTTACTCAAAACAAAATTGCTTGTATAACGATTCTAAATAATTGCATAAATACAAGTACTCAATTCATCTTCTTATTATTTGATATGCCACCTCTTATGGTGGAGATAAACACCATATTAAAGGCTTGGGTACATATATGTATGATAACAATATAAGGCAATCAATATGTTTGTTTAGTGTAAGGAGTTTGACAAAACACACATGGATTAATGACCAAGATAGATACATAGGAAAGTAAGAAAAATGAATAATCACTATGAATTTTTAAATTCGAAATCTTTTGATTTTAAATTTAAATTGTTGCCTACAAGTGTAAAACCTTGTAGATTGTATAGTTGTATTCATCGTTTTTCTATATGTCTTAAGTATTTCATGATAGATTTGTCTTTCAATATAGTTGAATCTTTACATAAATCATGTTGGTGTAATCCAAGTGAATTATATTTAGAAACAAAGAGAGGAATATAAAAAATGATTTGTTGGTTTGTGAACAAGGGGAATGCACCTGAGGCGAATGAGCATAATATTTTTGTGTTGTCTAGTGTTTCCCCAAAAAAAGTAGGTGAAATGGTGGATAAGAAAAACTTTAGAAGATTTGTAGCCTTGTCTACTGCAAAAGGTAGAGAAGTTATTGGTCGTGGCGAATGGGTTTTGAATCATAATTTGTATTTAGCCCCCTATAAAGAGATAAGTAAAAATGATTCATTGGTTTGAAAACTCAAATAATGACATCACTTCTTAATAAGGAAGATAATCAAAAATGATCTGTTGGTTTCACTCACATGGCAATTTAGTTCGATATAATAAAGAGATCGTGTTCCTAATAAACAATTATCAAGGAGCTGGTTTCCATATAGAACAAGGTGATTCATTTAGAAGGTCAATCGCTTTATTTAACACAAGAGCCTTAGTACAACCTAATGGTAAAAATTGGTATCAAGATTGCGATGTTCATTTAGCACCAAAGGATAAAAAATGATTTGTTGGTTTGAGAATGTAGGTAGTTGCACTACAACAAATAGAGTAGCTTGTTATGTAGTATCTTATCCATCACCTAGTGGAAATGGTATTTGTATCTATGCAAATTCAAACTTTAGAGAATTTGTTTCTTTTTGTGTTTGTAAAAGTGATTATATCATTCCACAATCAAATTGGCTTACACATAGTAATAGATACCTAGCACCAAAGGATAAAACAAAATGATCTGTTGGTTTGAAAATCTAAACAACACTATACAAACAATTCAAATTCAAGTTTATTTTATGTCTTCTAAATCATCGCAAGAACATGGATATTATTTGGATGATATGAATTTCAGACAAAACATAGCTATATACATTGCTAGAGGTAGGGATGTTATATTTACTACATGGGTAAATCAATCAGATGTGTATTTTGCACCAAAGGATAAGATAAAATGATTTTTAGTTTTGAAATGTCAGCTAATGAGGTAAAACGAAATACCAAGTTTGTCTTAATCACATCAAGCTCTTTTAGTAATACAGGAGTTCCTATTCAAAAAAACAATTTTAGAGATGCCTTAGCTTTCTATATTGTTAGAACAGGTGGTCTTATGGATTCAAGAAAATATGAGAATTGGCATCGTGCTAATGATATGTATTTTAAACCTAATGGTGATAAACAATGATTTTTGTCAATGATAACAATGATGTGAAAAGTTGTATAGCACTTTCTTACACTTGTATGCTAAGTTCTACCTCTAGTCGAAATTCTGGTGGTATGAATGTCAAATACTATGATGTTAGAAAAATAATACCTATGTTCATAGTAAAGTCTATACCAAAAAATACATGGATAAATGATTCAGATGTTTTCTTTGCCCCAAACTATGAAAGTGTACAAAAAAAATGATATGTTGGTTTGAAAATCATAGTAATAATCTCCAAAATTCAACAAATTTAGTTTATTTGTTATCTACTAAATCTAGTAGAGGTGGTGGTCTATATATGCATCAACAAAATTTAAGAAAATGCTTGACTATGTTCACTACAAGAACTATTGAAAAACAAAATTGGATAAATGATCAAGATAGATATTTGTTCCCAAGCTATGAAAGTGTACCCAAAAAATGATATGTTGGTTTGAGAATGATAGTAACGATGTTCGATCAATAGATAACTATGTTTTTCTATTAGGCTCTATATCTAGTCGTAAAACTGGATTTCATTTACACAAACAAAATTTTCGCTTAGGTATGGGACTATATATAGCTAGAGGTAGAGATGTGATAGACAAAAATTGGATAAATCAATCAGATGTCTACCTAACCCCAAAGAAAGAAGGCAAGAAATGATTTGTTGGTTTAATAATCATAGCAATTCTGCACAATTTAACCCCAATCTTGTTTTTTTTACAAGCTGTATTTCAAGTGCTAACAATGGTACATATTTAGAAAATGGAAATTTTAGAAATGGTATAGCACTCTATGTTGCAAGAAATAGAGATGTATTAAAACAAAAATGGTCAATCACTACTAATGTGTATCTAGCACCAAAGGATGTTGTAAAATGATTTGTTGGTTTGAAAATAGTGGAAATGACACATCTAGAAATAGAAATTTTGTCTTTTTGCTAAGTAGTGTTTCATCGTTTAGGCAAGGTATCCCAATTTGTGAAAAAGGTTTTAGGCATTTCATAGCCTTGTCTGTGGCTAAAGGTGATACAATTATCCCACAAGGTGTTTGGATTAATGATGGAGATCGTTATCTTGCTCCAAACAAACCCTAAAACTTCAAGCCACCTTGCTTTATATATAGGTGAACAAGTTCACTTGGACTAATACTTGTGAAATCTAGCAGTATTGTTCTTTATCAATATTTGTATTCGAATCTAATATGATTATCATGACTATTTAGCTTATATATTTTCTTGTGTACAATATTTATTTTTTCATTTGTATGGATCGGTTCTACATTTATGTCTACATTCCTAACCACCCTAAACCCAACATTAAAATACCTCTTAAAATGCATTGTGGATGGAGTGCCATATAGAGCTTTATCCTCATAATGAAAAATAACACCCCCTTCAGATATTGCATGAATGTCATTGGCACAACCTGTTAAAAAAACAATTATGTAATCTAATGCCTTATATTTACCCTTGATTTCTATTAGTGGGTCTTTGAATGATTTGATTTTTTTCATGAATTCTAAAACATTTTTAGGTATATTATGAACTTTCAATACATCCCCATACATCCTTTCTTGTAAAAAATTGAAAATGTTTGATTCATGTATATCTTGGGTTAATTTTAATTCTTCTATTATGTTAGACAAACTAAAAGTATGATCATAAAGCATTTCAAAAACATTTTCATTTACATCATACAAGCCTAATGAATTTGGATCACCACTCGCTACAGGTTTGACATAAAAATCTTCATCTTTAAGGCTATCCAAATCTTTATTTTCACTTTCGAATTTTACATCCATAGTTATATGCTTGATAAAATCCCATTCAGAAAGTGTGGGTAAACGATAACCATTAGAATTGGGATTAGCACTTACATCAGCATGAACAATGTGCCTATCATCAACAATAGGCATAGTATGTTTTCTTTTACTATGTTTATGTTTTTTTTGTATTCTTGTATTCTCTCTAAAATCCTCAATTTCCTTACAATGCACAATGTCATTGATTGTATAATAAGGTTCAAGATTTTGTAATTCACTTAGCTTATTACAAAAAACAAGAGCATCAAACCATGTTATAGACTCTATTGGTCTATTTAAATTAGGCTTTATTTCTATGACTCTTTCTTGCATATCTTCTTTTTGGTGTGCGCTATATGATCCCTTATTTTGATATGGGTACATATTGATTTTTATACCCAATTCTTGATAATAGGATGGATTATAGCCCATAACATATTCCCATACACCTTGAGTAATGGGTGTTGTCCCTATAAGAAATGGCTTTGTAATTTCAATTTTGAATGTTTTTTTACTTTTTCTTGTCTTGTGTCGTATATGAATTTTTTTTTCCATACTACCACTAGGGCATAAAACAAAATCCATTTTTTGCCCTGAAATAGTTTTCACTAAATCCTTACTCTTACCATTAGAAAAAACATCATATTGTGACAACTCTACAACTCGCTTACTCTTAGGATCATCACCTATATGTTCGATTGCTTGTTTTCCTCGCTCAAGAATTTTGGGCATTTAGAAATCCTTTCTATTATGTTAGGTTTTGTTTTTGGTTGTACTTACTTGTTTTTTTCTAAATCATTTTGGTAGTTGAAGGCTTTTTTCCTCACAATTGTTTCTTGCATATACATCCCTTTAGCTTTACAAGAGCAAGTATTCAAAAAATATCAAATAGGTTTTTATTCGATGAAACCTAATTTGAATTGAGTGCAAATCGTATTCTTATTTTCTTTATAATGCAAGTTTTTGTCTAAATTGATATGCTTATTTAGGTTCTATTACACTAGGTCGCATTCTATTTTTTGATGGTAAATAATAATTCAACATTTCAATCTTTGGCACACTATCTACCCTTTGATTGGTTTCAGCATTACTAAAATAAGGCTTACCCTCTAGTGGATTGTATTTTAGTGCTTGCTTGTATTCAAATGGTGTAGGTCTTAATCTTTTTGTATCAGGATGCTCACCAGATACCTTGTATGAATCAATAGACTCAACCTTACCCACAACATAAGCATGAACTACCTTTTTGTGCTTTGGATCATTTATAATTGTTTTCATTGCCTTTTCAGATACACAAAAACGAACATCCTTCATTTTGACTGAATCTGCCCAATGCACAACCTTGCCCTTGTAGCGAATAGAAAAGGTATCCTTGTGTAGGTTATAGTACACCCAAACCTCTTTACCTATTAAATCCTTAGCAGGTATAAAGTTCTTCATAATAAAACCTTGTTCTTTTTCAACATCATCATCTGTTAATGGTGTTGGGTTTTTCAAATCACTACTAATGATTTTTTCTTCATCACTAGGATTTTGTCTATCCTTACTACTAATTCTCTTTTCTTCTTTGGCAACCACATAGGCAGATAATCCAAGTAATCCAAGAAAAGTAGCCATACCTAAAGCATCCTTTGTATTCATTTTTCTATACCTTTACGAAAAAGTTTTTTCAAAAACATATTGAAT
>SXGQ01202052.1_pt1 | contig 34394 bp, 28 predicted proteins | sample 3178371 | NCBI WGS metagenome assembly SXGQ01 (sample SAMN11356859, study PRJNA531348) | freshwater metagenome | isolation source: freshwater sample F1-20 | place: China: Fuxian Lake, Yuxi | collected 2017-12-25 | reverse complement strand
CTGTAGTCTGTATGCCCTGGCAGCGGCTGCTGTGCCAGTCTCCTCCTGGTCATTACTTAGACTATATGCCTTAGTCGCAGCACGATTAGCTAATGCAGAACTTATTTCGTTAAGTTCTCCTTGTTCCGCCACACCTTGCTTGACGCTTTCTAACAATGCCCCGCCCAAGCCCAGCAGTGCTAATGCTTTATTATCTGCTTCAATAATAACACCATCATTCATAAAACCAACAACACGACTTTCAATAATCATGTTACCTAACTCAATATCAAAATTATCGCCCAGTCCAATTGATTCATTTATAATAATGTCGTTTATTTTCATTTTTTAGCTACCTTTATGCTTGCATAGTCTTTTGCTATACTTTCATTCATAGCCAGTGGGTTATCACTGAACTTGTAACCATGTTTATGCATTGGTTTTTCTTGACCTGCTACATCTCCGTTGCCACCCTTTAATTGAACCGCTAAATCATACACTTGTTCATCTGGTGTGGTACTGGCATGGTATCTTTCGTCTTTGGCTTCTTCCATTTCTTCGTGGCCATGTTCATGATCGTGTTCGCCATGCATCGAAACTTGTACAGGACTGTAAACTTGTTCAGGACCTGAACTAAGTCCTGCTAGTTTCAAAAGTTGTGCAAGTTTTACTGCTTGATCGCCTTCGGCGTTGACTGAAAGATTCTGTGAGCCATCACTGCTAACATTCATGCTAACATTCATACGACCTTCCTGTTCTTGGTCAGGCATAGAGTTGTCGCAGCCACATTCAGTCATCGTATAACCACAGCCTTCACACATCTCCGAACCTTCGTCCATTTCTTCTTTAACAGGATAAGTCTGCCCATCAACTTCAAATTCTTTTTTACCAGCATCTCTGGCTGCATCTAGTGCTCCGGTAAATTCATTACCTTCTTCCATTTCACCACGCAACATGGCAAAATCTGTGGCGTCTAACTTACCATTTTTATTTTTGTCTAATTTTTTCTGACCACCTTTAAGTGCTTCTCCCATGCCAGCAAGACGCATCATTTCTTCTAAATCGTCGGCTTCGTGTTGCATTTCAACGGATTCATTTTTTTTATGACGATCTGGCATCGCATACAATGAAGGCGTAGTATCCAAAGCCAATGGTTTCTTTAAAATAACTTTATTTTGTGGATTGCCGGTGGCTCCTAGTTCACCTTCAGGGTGGCCGCCTACATAGTTTGGCATTGTGTGTACAGCGTGGAATCTTCTCTGAAACTGAGCAAGATCTGTAGCACTGGCTTTAGGCTCATATGCAGGTGTTGTAGGACCTGTTGGTGCTTTGCCTGTAGCTCCCATGCTCATTTCGGGTTCGGGTTCAGTTGTGCGCACTCTGCCAGGTCTACTACCAGCCCCCATACCGAGTTCAGGTCCGTCTGTTTCACCTATAGGTTCGTTTACTGGCGCAGGAGGTGGTACACCTTTTTCACCTTTTTTTGGGGGATCAGCTGTCCACACTCCTCCTTTTATTGTACCCATTGTAGGTGGTGTAGGTGTTGTAGGTTGTGTCCTTGTTCTTGGTGCATTTTGCTCTAATATGTTTTCATATTGTTGCAAATACTGTTCAAATGCGCTTTTCTTAGGACGGCCGCGCTTGCGTTTTACTTGTTCACCAGAATCTCCAGTTTCTGTTTCTCCTGTTTTGCTGTCATAACGGCGTGTGTGTTTTACGCCTGTAGAAGTTTTTTCAATCTCACCTTTAGCACCTTGTCTTTTTTCCCCAGGTTTCATTGCACTGCGGCGGGCATCTACTGCCTTAAGCATGTCTTCCCAACCTTCAGTAATCTGTTCAGCAGTCATGCCACTATCAGTAAGAATTTTAAAGGCAGCAATAGCTTCTTCGACTTTACCTGCTTTATGAGCTTTCCATGCTGTAGCATATGCTATGCCTTTTTCTTTTGGCGATAGTTTGCCGTCTTTGGTATAGCCTTTTTTAACATGCTTTACCATACGCTCTGCTTTTGCACCTGGTGGGGCAACTTCATCCATCTTGTCATGCTTGGCACGAATCTTTGCCATTGTTTTTTTGCTAGCGCCTTCGCGGCCTGCTTTTTGCAGTGCCTTCATACCCTTTTCACCATATTTCTTTTTACCAAGATATGCCTGTAATGCCGACTCGTCTTGTTGTTCTTCTGCCAATTCTGGCTGTTCTGCTTGAACTCTTCCAATTACTTCGGCTCTGGGATCTTTTTTCATTTTCATTACCATGTTCAAAAAATCTTTGAAATACATGGGATTTTTGGCTGTTGTTGATACTAAGAATGAATATTTTCCAGGATACTCTCGATCGTTACCATCATCGCCATAAAATCCTTTTTCTGGATCTGTGACATTGATACCTGTAACCTTCAGTGACATTACTTGCGTTTCCAGTCTAGGATCTTGTAGCCATTCTGATGCTGTTCGCATTACTTGGTTTCTTACATTTTCTCTGTTTTCAGCTACATTTTGTTGTTCGCTTAGTTTTTTACCTTGGGCAGCGGCCTGCTGGAATTTTTCTTTTCCGTATTTTTTACGGCCAATTGCTGCTGCAACTGCTTCGGGATTGTCGGCGCTGCCACCTTTTTTAACTGCGGCAACAGTTTTCTTAAAGCCCATATATTTTTCATTTAATTGACCTTCTACAGTTTCAATATTTTTTGCTAACTTTGTTTTAGCTTTAGGTTGCTGTGTTGGTTGCTGTGTTGGTTGCTGTTGTTGATCAACTGCATTAAACTTTGCAATGATGTCGTATAAATTGTTACTCATAGTTAGTCCTATTATTTTTTACCCGATGAAGGTATTTTGTTTTGTTTGCTGCCCATTGGACTGGTTGTGCCCTGTGGGAAATCGTTACTAGTTTTGCCTTTGGGAGTATTTCCACCCGCGGCTTCTGGATAATGATATTTGCGAGTTTCTTCTAATTCTTTAATAAGATTAGGAATTCTATCATCACCCACTAATGCTGCACCGCCTGCACCTGGACGCTCACGCTCCATGGTCTGTTGCAATAATACAGCTTCACCCTGTTTACCACCCAAATTGCTGACTTCTGTGCCGTCCATAATTGCCTCAAAAGGACTGTCTGTGGGTGTTACACGAATATTTGCAGCAGGGCAGCAACCACACTCTGCTAAAGCATTACGAACTTGATCGTCGTTGGCAGGATAAGCAATACTAATATCAAAAATATTAATTTCAACTGGGCCCATGTTTGGAAACAACGGACTTTCATGAATGGGTAATCGTTTGGGTTTGCTGATACTTTCAACTTTAAACTGTTCCAAAGCTTGTTTGGTTTTAGTTTCTATTTCGCTGGTCATTTCACAGGCCATGCGAATTCTAAAGTTGTAAGTCTTGTGGCTTTCTGTTAAGTAGGCTTTAAATGACTTCATTGGGAATTCCTATTATAAGATATTTATTCAAAAACAGTTATTTTTTCTGTTGCTTGAGTATTTCTGCCAGCAAACTGTTGCGATCTATTACCGTTCCTTCGCCTTCTACGGCGTTAGGCAACACAGCGCCTGCTTGTTTATTTTGCTGATCTAACCGCATTTTTTTTAACTGTAAATCCACCATGCGTAATTTTTTATCTAACTTTGCTTGTTTGGCAGTAATAGCATGTCCCAGCAGTGTACCAGCAGTTTGAAATACAGTACCACTAAATCTAGCTTCCATGGCCATGCCCAAGTCCATGAGATCTTCAAACTTTTCTTTTGCTAAATCTGCTAGTTCATCCAATTCTTGATCACTAGCTTCTAAGCCACGCACCCCGGGTAGAGCAGAATCAATTTTGTCTATAGCATTATCTATTTCTGCAAAAGTAGTTTTATGTTCTTGTATCTGTTGTTGTGCCTGTTCAACAGTTACATCTTCGGGTAAGTTTTCAGGCAAATTAAACAAGTCGCTGAGTTTTTTGGTCATACCATATTTATGGTTAGCTTCCGTGGAAAATTTGATTTTCGTTTATGACTCTAAATTTAAGACCGTTTTGTTCACAGAACGCTGCTGCTGCTTGCCATTTACAATGATTCAAAGCCACTGCTGCTCTATCCCTTGCACTTTTAGCAGCTTCCATGGTAGTTTCTTTACTAGGTTTTACTTCTATAACTTCTCCATGTCTTTGTCCATTTTTGTCTTGATAAATTACCAAAAAATCTGGCACATATATGGTTTTCTTTTTTGTAAACGGATTTGTATAATTTATATGCAATGCCTCGCTGGCCCATTGAAGGATAGCAGGATTTTCATCAAAGAAAGTCATTACTTTAAATTCCCAACTACTGCGATATGTAGGTTGTTTTTTGCCTATATATTTTGCAGGATTTTTTATTTGAAACTTACCTTGACTAAACTTACTAGCCACAGTTATTACCAAATTATAGTTCTTGCAATGTATTTGTTAGGAGTAATTGTATTCACAGTGCCCAACAAACTAGTGCTTACTCTGCTGGTATTAAGATAAAGAGCCAAGAAATTATTTAAATCACCAATTGGCAGTTTCATAAATTGATCTAATACCAGCATTGGGTCTTCTCTATTTTGTTGAGCTGTGTTAATAACAGTTTGTGCTAATAACTGTGCGCTTTCTTTATCCCCGGTTACCTGTTCAAACCAACTTAGAATTGCATCATTGGTGCCGATAGATATAGTATAATCGGGTGTAAAATAATTATTAAAAAATTGATTTGTTGTGTCTAATCCAGTAGAGTTTAAATTACTGGGTTGATTAGGATTATATGTCGTCATAGCTTTATTTAATAATCTTGACCCCACTGGGATGTCCAATCAAATGCATCTTCACCCACCGAAGTTAGTCCCCCCAATTCATATCCACCACCAAAGTTAGCAATACTTTCTTGAACCACAGATGTAGGTATAAATGATCCACCATATGTAGGATCAAAAACATTTTCTTCTAATATGCGGCCACCAGAGAAAACATAGCCACCAGAGCCGGATAAAATAGGATTGCCGGCCCCGTCTGTCCATATAGAAGCAGCAGATTCTGTATTAGTAGAAGATCCAAAAGAAAATCCAGGATTGGCCGCCGTTCTGTCACTGTTTGGACCAAAAATACTACTGTACCAACTACCTGCTGTCGACGGCGAAGTTTGTGTGAAATTACCGTCAGAATCTTTTGCCCAGACTGATCCGTCTTTGTAAGTTATAATTGCAGATCCATCATCAAATATTTGTTGATTATCGATATTCTTTGTGGGACTACTTGCACTGAATCCACCTGTTTTAAAAATTTCTCCTCCAAAATTTCTAATAGATCCAGTAACACTTTCGATGCCTTGACCTACAGCACCAGTAAAAGAATTTACAATTGGTTGTAGCGCATTGTTAACTAACCTACCAGTTACTAGTGCTGCTGCTCCGCTGACACTAGCAGACACTGCCTGACCTAGTACTCCTTTGCCTAATACATTAGTTAATGCTTTATTAACACCTGCACCTACATATGCTCCTGCTACAAGTCCAGTAGTACCAGTTATAGTGTTAGTAATTTGTGCAGAAGTCCCACCAATACTATATGTCACACCTGTATTTGGATCTGTATAGAATCTTACTGCTCCATTATTATAAGGCTGTCCCTGCAGGATCGCTGTGCTAGTATTAATAGGCACCGCTGGTGGGCCGGGCTGGCCAGTAAAGCTACGACCAGGTTGGATATCAATATCAAAACCATTTGAATCAACAGTTCTTATGGTGCCATCAAGATACTTGTATTGTGTATAAAATTGTCCATCGGGCTGTCTTAGAACAGTTGTAGATTGTAAATTATCAAAAGGTGCTGAAGAATTATAAGTGCCTTCTCGAGTGGTCAGTACCTGATAAGTTCCAATTTGGTTGCCGTTTTGATCCACAGTAAATGCAGTGCTTTGATTAGTAACAGGTCTGCCATAAGAGTCTACTAGAATAGTACCACCTGTATTTTGCGCAACCTGAAACAATTGAGTTGTTCCTTGTTGTACAACACCCGTAACAACTCCATTTACAAAATTATTTGCAAGATTAGCACCAACACTAATAATACCTGCACCAATGCTGCCAGCTATTGATGATCCATTAATAGTAACTCCATTATTAAAACCAGGTGAGCTTACAGGATTAGATAGTATATTAGAATTTCGATATATAAGACCAGAACCCAAACTCGCGGTTGGAACAGTAAACGGATTTCCTATTGCTGCATTAACTGCTGAATTAATTGCCGTAATACCTATACTTGTAAGAGTAGATTTTGCTAAATTTGTAAAGTTAATATTTTTAAGATTTTTTGCAAGATTTTTGGCATTTAAAATTGCATTAAAAATATTAGCTCCTGATCCCTGTCCATCTGGTCTAGCAAGATCTTTGGTACCATTAGTTAACACTCCTATAATACCGTTGTCATCGTAAATGTTAGAATCGCTGGTACTAATAGGACTTCTGAAATTATCATAATGTATCGTGGCAAAACCACTAACATCCAATGGATTAATATAACCAGTTCTATATTTGACAGTTTCAAAAACCACTGTCATAGTGTTTTCCATTATGCCATTACCTTGGTCGCTGCTGTGTTCGCCATGACGCCAATCTGTTATATAAGGATTTATAATTTCGTATTCAGTAAATCTTTTATTGTGTAAACTAAAAAGTTGTATGCTAGTTAAAAATGGCACTGTACTGGCATTTCTGGGGGTATAACCCCACCCGTCCGTAAGTCTGGGCTGATACTTATGCGGCACATTGTAATATGATTTTGTGTAGTCACTGTCTCTGTAATAATAAGTGTAATAGTCATTCCAAAACTTAGTTACAACATCTGCCATATCATCATGAAAAGTAATAGTAATAGGGTCGTAATTAATATTAGTTTGAATTATATTTTTCCTATTATAAGCATTTAGTGTTTTAGTAGATATTTTAAATTTTGGTAGTTCAACTTTTTTAGCTAAAAGACCAATTTCATAATTTTCAATCGTTGTCTGGCTACTTAATCCTGAAGCAAAAATTTGTTGTGTAAACAGATTAACAACTTGTGATATAATGTCATTACCTAAATTACTATTAATATTGATAACAACATAATAAGAAAAAGTTTGTTTAGGAGCTAACCTAAAATTATCTACTAAAAATAATTTAGTGGCATGTTCATAAGGGTGTGTGTAAGTCCCAGGTACCAATGGTTTTAAATTGGAATTATAAAATGATGCCATATCAATATTTAGCCAATAAAAAACCCACTGTACAGTGGGTTTTATTGCAGCGTTAATTTTTAACCTGTAACTGCGGTGCCTGTTCCCCGCGGGACTGGATTACCTACTCCCGCTAATCCAGTTGTTTGCAAGCAGTTGTCCATGCGTATAGACATAGTAATTGTCATCGGTTCGTTATTTGCGTAGTTAGCTTCATTGTAGTTTACATCACTTAAGAAACAACCATACAATTCCCAAGTTTCTAAAATTGTTGGTTCTATAGTACCGTTAGCACCATCTAACATTTCAATTCTAGCAGTGAATTTATAGTCTATACCTGCACTGGCGCTGGCCTGTTCTAAGAAATCGAATTGTTTCTGTAATTGCTCGCCAACTAATCTACTTACGTTTCCGCCTGCGTCATCTCTCAACACTACTTGCGCTACCTGCCAAGTTGGTCTACCGGCAATATAAGCCATACTGTTATATACAGGTAAACTTATTGGTTCCATTGTGACCTGAGGACGAGCAAAACTAACAATTTGTTTTGTTAATTCTGTTGTCGGTGTACTTACACCAAAACTATCAAAACTCGCTCTAAAACGAAATTGAAGTTTGGGCATCAACAGACCCTGAGTTGACGCACTTTGATTTCCACTCAGTGGGACTGTGAATTTTGTTAATGAAGAAACTGCCATTTTAATTTGCTCCTGTTCCTACTGCTTCGGCTGGCGCAACATTGTTACTGGTTAACTGACCTGCTGCCACCAATCTAACTGGTATGTAAATAAATTCAACTGCTTTGGTTGGTTGAATTGCAATATCTACCCAAAGTTCGTTTCTATTAATACGATCTGGAGTGTTATTCTGACTGTCACAGACCACTAAGTAATCTGCAATGCCACGTTTAGCTACAATGTCATTGAGCAAACTGTTAACCACTGAAGTGATATTTGTTCTTGTTATAGTATCATTTGGCTCAAATAAGAATGGTTTACTTAGAATATTCAACTGCTTTCTTATGTAGTTAACCAGTCTAGACACATTAACTCTATCCAATGCACTTGGCAGTGTTGCAGCGGTTTTCTGTCCGTAAACAACTAACCCAACGCCCGGCAGGCTTGTCAATGGATTAATTTTATTTGTGTATAATATATCTCGTAAGCCTTGATTTACACCGACACTGATAAACGCACCTGTTTGGGCATTAATATAGCCAATTGCATTTAGATTGTCGATGAGACCCCTTCTTGTTCCCGCGGGTGCTATCCATGGATAGCTAGCATTGTCACTGTTAAGGATACTTCTTACAACTGCATGACTGGGAGGAACAACAACTGTGGCGCCTGTAAGATCAGTAGTTTGTCCACTTGGATAATACAAACCTACATAAGGATCACTGGTATTTAACCCGTCCTCTCCTGTTGCATTAGCATCAGCACTGTTAGTTGCCCAAGCTTGCACCGCTGTGCCTGTAGCTGGTAATCTAAATGGTGTATCACCAATAATGAATGCTGTATTATCTCTATCATTGTTTAAGGCAACCATGTTTGGTATTAGTTCTGGATAGCCAGGACATGCAATTAAATTATACTGGAAAGCATCTTCTCTAAGCTCAGTACTGCTATCAATTGCTGATTTAAGAGCAGCAACAACTACACCTCTTTGTGCTTTTCTGCCAAAATTTGGTATATTGCTGGAATCAAATCCACTGGCACTTAGCCAAGTTGCTGTTTCACTGGGTATCGTTTCCCCAGGATAGGCTGCTTGCGTAAAGTATCCAGTCTTAAATTGTTTTACATTGTAGCCGCTGGCTCTGGTATTAAACAAAAGAATACCTTTTGGATAAAGTGTTGGATCAGGTGCATCCAAGTCAACATAATTGCTTTCCTGAAGAGCCGATATAGTTGGAATAGTGTCTGTAGCTACATTTGTAGTGCCATCAGTGTCCCAGCGAGCATCAGCAAAAATAATTCCATTTTGACCTGTGCTGTCGGTTTTATCAATAGCCACCCATTGATCTATACCGGTTACACTTTGCCATCTATACAATGCTGGATAATTTTCTAACTCACCAGTATCAATCCACAAATCACCATAAACCAATGCTGTACCATCATCTTGTGTAGTTGGTTCACTGGCACTGATTATTGGGCCTGTACTGTTTGTATTAGCAAGATTATAACCCCTAATATCAACTGTGCTCGTACTACGATATCCCAACCAAGCTGTGCCATTGCTGTACATAATATCAGCACGACTTGGAGTATTATAATACCATAGTGTATTGTTTGCAGGTGCTACATAGGGTTGTGTGCTAGTAACATAATAATCTGCTGTATTGATGGGTGCCCAATTTGTTGCGGCAATAATACTTGCATTAGCTGCATCACTATATAAATTGGTTCCATTTAGAGCAATACCCACGTTAGCTAAGGGAGTATTTGTAATCTCTGATAAGAACAAATCACCGCCTTGACTATGTGTAATGGTAACAGCACCGCTAGAAATCACATTAGCTGTAACATAAGGAATATCAGCTGCTATTATAGCATTGACTAAACCGGCTGGAGTTGCTGTAGTAACGGTAATATTATAATCTGTTAGAGTAGCCAAAGATAAGTTGGCTCTTGTAGTAATTCTAAATTGATCTCCGTTAGATGGATTACCTATATTTGCTGTAACTTTAGCACCAGTGGCAACCATAGCACCACTATTTTTTCTGTAGTAAGGTTCGGTGCTTAGTATCGGCGCAGTATTAGCTGCTGTAGTTTCTGCTAAGTAATCTATAAACAACGTGTTAACTGGAATGTTTATACCACCACCTGTAGGATCATTACCAAAAGTAGCATTTGCTACAGTGTTGTATGAACCAACTGTTTTAGGATCCCATGTTAATGTTGTGCTATTATATTGACTGATAATTGGATTTAAGCCAGCACCAAGTATACTAGATTTTTGCCACACACTACCAGTAGGTCTTCCTTCTTTATTAGCTAAATTTCCGCCCCAACTTGGATTTTGATTATAAGGACCTACAAAAGTTGCTGCTCCGTAATATTGACCAGGGGTAATTCCTAGTTGTGTCAATGTAGTGCCGCTGGTATCAGATATGCTTGCAGTAGCATTGCTGCGGCTATTAGCTAAAATTGCAATCGCCAGCTGACCAGTACTAGTAACAAAACTTCTTACATTTCCAGTGATATTAGCATCAATATTTGCACTGATATTAGCAATGGTGTCGTTAAGTGCAACTGTTATAGCTACACCATTAATAGTAATTGTTCCAGCACTGTTAGCAGCAAATGTGCTGTTGATTGCTGTGCTTAAAATTGCAGCAGTATTTTGTTGCCAGCCTACATTACCAACTTGATTCCATTTGTTGGTTCTATCTTTTTTGAATATTTTCTGATGTCCATCTGCATCTATTAGATTTATTGCATATGTACCTATTGCACCTATGTTGGATAAAGGCACTGTATTACCTGCTGTCAGAAAGGCACTGTCATTAATGATGGTTACTGATTTGTTAGTAAATGCACTAACTACAGCGTCCCACTCATATATACCCCAAGATGAAGTAGTAGCATTTAACCAAAATGCTCCGTTATTAGGATTTTTCAAAGGTCTTGTGGTTGTACCTGTAAGTGCGGATAAATCAACATCTGCTCTTTGCACATACATATTATTGCTTACGCCTAAAGCACTATAAGCTGCCAGCAATCCATATTCATTTAATTCGTCACCATTTAATGGTGCACCACTGGCTGTTGTACTAAACAACGGTGTACCAAAAGTTGTAACTAATTCTCTTTGACTGGTTATATTATAAACTTTACCAGCATTTTCTGCTAGAGTTCCTGCTGCATACGCAGTTCCGCCTGGTGCTACTTTATTTTGTGCTGTAGCAACTAGAAGATATGCAGTGCTGCCTGTTGACGAAGGAGTATAGTTACTCTGATCAACTACTGTTACTTGTACGCCTGGACTTACTAATGCCATGGTTCACTTCCTCATAAACTTGTAAAATATTTATCGAAGTTTAGGAAAAATGCCTAGTTGAATGCCCTTAATTAAGGTTTGTGTTGTTTTTTAGTGTAAATAAAAGTATGCGAACAACTTGTCCCGTCTGTCAACAAAGACCCGTAGCTATTAACAGGCATTTGGACACAAAAACCTATTATAGAAAACTATGTGATGTTTGTAACAGAGCAGGTAAAAAATATAAACCAGTGCCTTTGTGGTTTAGGGCTGGTTATCGTAAAAAAACTATCTGTGAGCGCTGTGGGTACAAGGCAAAATATTTAGATAAACAAATGTCTGTTTATCATGTCGATGGAAACTTAAAAAATGTCTCTACACAAAACCTAAAGACAGTGTGCTTGAATTGTAGAGTTGAAATAATTCATAGCAAACTGCCATGGCGAGAAAGTACAATTATACCAGATTTTTAAGTTCCTCATATAAATCTTCAATCGAACCATTGTTGTTAACAGTAAAATCAAAACTTGTACTAGCCCAACTGTATTCGCTGACATGAATATTAGGATATACTCTTTTCATTTCTGAAGGTGCTATTCTAGCGAACTGAAACCAATCAGGATCAGGACCACGAACAATTCGTATTACTCTACCACCTGCCCTGCGAATACTATTAATTTCATTGGGGAATCTACAGTCAGAAATAACAACACTGTCTTTGGTTTTATTAAGTTTGTTTTCTAAACTTGCAATCCAAATATCATCATGAAAGCCGCGGCGACAAATTTCTGTACCCCATTGCTGTAGCACAAACCTTGGTGTAAGATCTGGAATGTTTAATCTCTGACTCCACCATGGATCTATTTGTTCGCGCCATTCGCGAGCAGTTTTAGTTCTACCTTCTAAAAGTTCACGATCCCATCCAAATACTGCTGCTACAGCATCTTTCAATGTGTTAGCAAAGCTTTCTCTTTTGAAACCGTGAAAATTGCAAAGATAATCAGCGGCTGTGTCTTTGCCGCTACCGATTAAGCCACAAAATCCTATAATCATGTGCTGATTATATATTAACCAGTTACCCATGTCAATGGGGTAGACCCATCAACATATCGTTTTAAATCTTCTTCTAGTTGTGCCATTTCGGCTTGTGCTTCTTGCAGTAAAGCGGCACCATTTAACTGTGTTCCCCCTTGCGGGCCAGCAACCGTGCTAAATTTTCCCCTAGCTTGTCCTAAAATACTTTTGGCAAAAGCCAACGCATACTCCTGTAACCAAGGGTAAACCTGTGGATCACTTAATAACATGCTGTCGGGTTTTTGATTGTAACACCACAATAAAACAGATTCTAAAGCATTTCCATCATAAAATGGCTCGGGAATAAAAAATTGACTGTTGGTCAAATTGTTTCCAGTGACTGTATTTGCAGCAAGTGTTTGATTTGAAGTTACAGTAATACTGGTTGCTGTACCATTAATACTAGCAATACGATACTGACTGTCATACCCACGAACACCCGAATTTTGAATATAAATACTGTCGCCCACAGCTAAGTTGCTTTGAAAACTAGTAGTTGCTGTTGGTAAAGTAATAGTTATGGTAGAATTAGCTGTTAAACCAGAAGATGTAATGGCAGTGGGCTTTACAATTGTACCACCGTCATAAGGTATTTTTCTCACTAATGTAAGCTTTTTAGTGACTCTATTCCAAGTAAAGTTTATATAGCCACCAAACATTTTCATTGCTAGTTCTTGATAAGCAGTAAACAATTCATAGTTTAAAAGCCCACCTACCCGGCCAGCTACCAACATATAAGTGTTCAAATAACCGCTGGCAAAAGGTTCAAATTGACTAGCTGTAGTGCCTGTGGTAGATCCTATACCTCTACGAAATATTTGTCGGACTTCTTGTATGTATTTGGGCAAAATATATTCCTGCACATTAGGAATAAGATCTAAAAAGATATAGCTTTCTTCTACGCTGTTTTGCGCTTTTTGCCTGTATTTTGTCAACGCCTGTTTTATAGCTAAGTCGTAATGTTCTTTGTCTAATTCTACATCTACAATTTGATCGCCTAAACGCAAACGAATATAATCAATCATATCGTTGCGTAGCTGATTCAATGTTTGAATCTGCTCGTTAGCAGCAATGGCGCTGTCTTGGCTAATAAAGCCTGCACTGCCTAGATTTTTTGTTCTTACACTAAAGTCTGGTTTTAAATCTGGTACAATTACTGTATTGTCTGCCATAGAAAAAGTCCTGTTAACCTTATTTAGCTGACAGGACTAGGACTTTACTGAGTCTTAAGTAGCAGTATATCTGCATTAATTCTGCCGTTCAACTTTGTATCTGTAGCACGGATTTCTTCAAGAAACTTACGCAATTGCACTTTGCCGGCCCGAGCAAATTCTTTCAACTGTTCGCTGGGCTTGCGCAGAGTTTTACAGACACTTTTATCCACATCAAAATTAATTATGGTTGTGCCTTTAACATTAAGAGTTTGATATGCGGCTGCAACATACTTGCCCAGTTTACGAGTTTTACTGTTATAGACCCACAGTTCAGACGCACCTATAATTTCAACAGGATTAACGCTGACAATTTTATGTTCTTTGTTTTCTTTGGCATATTTGAGTTTTGCTACTAGTTTTTCTTTACTAGGCGCTTTTTTAACCCTAGCCTTTTTAACAGCTTTTTTAACTGTTTTGTACTGCTCAACAGCTTCCAACAGTTGACTTATCCATGTGAGACGCCGTTTGAAATCGCTGGCTTTATAATGACTATAAGCTTCTTTTAATTGAGCGTCAGTTTTATTTTGTGCAAGCTCTAGTTCTTGTTTTCTTTTACTAAACAATTCAATGTACTTGTTAAGCTGACTTTGTACTACATTGTTACCAGTAAACCAATCATAAGGCTTAAAAGATTCTTGATCGTCATATTTACCTTCTAGTTCACCAATCAATTCCGTTGTTTTTTCTGCCAGTCGATCCTGAATAGTAGGTTTATAAATTTCCATTGTTTTTGTTTCAACTTGCACTTCGGGTTCCGGTTCTGCAGTTTTAATAGACTGTAAAATACACTGATCCAAAAATTCAATGTGCTGCGGACGCAATGGCATGCCCGCACGATGAGCCATTATTAAACTACAGGCAGTCATTGGGATGCTGCGATCGCTGGCCCGTTCAAAACAACGAATTTCATTCTTGTCAAATTCGCTGGTAGATTTCATCCATTCTACCACATATTTTTTAGTGTCTTTTTGATTGTAATAATAATTGTAGTAATAAAAACTTTTACGCAAAAAATGGTCAAATTTATCCTGCGGCCAATCTTTAGCTTCTTCGGGCCATTGCGGTTCTGGTCCTGTGTATTTTTCGTCCAAAAAAAGCCCACCTCGAGGTTTACTGACTTTGGTTTTAATTTTTACACCAGCTACAACCGCCATATTAAATCCTTACTTTGTAAAAGTAGTTTATTATAGTAGAATTTTGAATTAAAGTCAATTACGAAATCAGCCTGCTGAACACTAGCCATTGGTCAAAAGTGTTTACCGCTTGTTCAAATTGTTGTAATAATTTACGAAGCTTCTCACTTTCCATTTTTCTTCTGCGACATTCTACCATTTCATTGGTGATTTCGAAATGTATATTTTCGCAGCTTTTGTATAATTTGATTAAATCATTACGATGATGAAAGTTTTTAGTGGCTTTGATTTCACGAGCCATTCTATCAAAAACTTCAGCAATTTCATCCATGTGACTATTATATTGTCTTTGGTATTTACTGTCAATTTAGGTAAATAAAAATGTAGTTCGCGGATCTGGACAATCCCAACTACTCTAACGCTTTAGGGAGCAATCAGCAATGTTATTTATAGATAACAAATATACCACCTGGTATTACCAAATTATAAATCGAGCACTTACACGAGAAGAATTACACGGGTATAGCGAAGCTCATCATATCGTACCAAAAAGCTTAGGTGGATCAAACAATAAAATTAATTTAGTGAGGCTAACTGCTCGAGAACATTTCATTTGTCATTGGCTCTTAACTAAGATGGTGGAGGGAATTTCTCGCCAAAAAATGGCATTTGCTTTACACTCTATGTTACACTTAAATTTAGATCGACGATATACTAACTCGGTGGCATACGAAAACAATAAGATAGAAGTATCTAAAATCAAAAGCATTACCAGAAAGGGGGTCTTAGTCGGTGAGAAAAACTACAATTTTGGGAAAAAGTGGACTGAAGAGCAGAGATCAAAAATGCGCGGACATACAAGAAATGTGGGAAAGAAAAAGAAACCGCATAGTAATGATGCTAAAAAATTAATGAGCATTTCGGCCAAATCCCGCTGGACTAAAGAAGCAAGACTTGAACAAAGTATTAAACGGTTAACGAATATGTATCATTTTTTGTGCCCGCATTGCGGCAAAAGCGGTAAAGGTGTATCTAATTATAATCGATGGCACGGCGATAAATGCAAGTCGTTAAACCGCTAAATACTTAATATTTTAAGGATGTTCTAATGCCCCGTTTATCGATGTGGAGGGACAATCATAGTCTAGATTATAAATTTTTTGATAAACGAATTTCGGAAGAGTTCACTATTGGTGGTACTGGGATCCTGCTTCACAAGTATTTGGGCCCCCAAGCCAATGGTATGGCTAATGCATATACTTTGACAGCTAATGTTGCAGCAAACACAAGGACTTTAAGTTTTGCAAATGTTACACTTTTAGAAGTTGGGCAAACTGTGCAGGGCATTAATATAAATGCTAATACTATTGTTACTGCAATCAACACTTCTGCAAATACTGCTACAATCAGCAGTAATGTCACAGCTTCGATCAGCAGCGGAACACCAATCAATGTTTATTGGAAGGATGCCACTAAACCAAATTATACTAATCAAAGTGTATTAAACATTCAAGACTTATTATTTTTAGAAAACCGTGATAGAAAGTACGACACCAGTGTGTATGTGCTGCGTGGAATTTATACCGTTAGTGACAATGACTGGGATTTGACACAGTTTGGTTTAATGTTAAGCACAGATACAATTGTATTAACTTTTCATTTAAATGATACCGTTGCAATGATAGGACGCAAGCTAATGAGCGGTGATGTAATAGAACTTCAACATAAAAAAGACTATTATCCGTTAAATGCAGACTTACCAGCAGCACTAAAAAGGTTTTATGTAATTCAAGATGTAACATTTGCTGCTGAAGGATTTAGTCAAACTTGGTGGCCTCATTTAATTAGAATAAAAGCCAAACCTTTAGTTAATGCTCAAGAATACAAAGACATACTTGACAATATTGCCAGCAGTGAAACCAGTGATACTCCAATTGGGACCGTAATGACCAATCTTGCAAAACTAGGTGAAATAAACGATGCAATAATTGCCCAGGCACAAATTGATGTACCATTAAGCGGTACAAACATTGATCCATTATATAACTTGCCTTTGAATCCTGACGGCAGTCCAGGAGATCCTACAGGACAGTTGGTCACTGACACTAACTTATATGTAAACAGTACGGTAGATTTTCCTGCTCAACCAACCACACCCGACAGTAACATTCCAGCGTATTTGGGAGGAGATGGCATAGCACCAGATGGTTGGCCTATTACCCAAGGTACAAGTTTTCCTACCAATCCCGACATAGGAGATTATGCTCTTAGAACTGATTATATACCTAATAGGTTATTTAGATACGATGGATCAAGATGGATTAAAATTGAAGATAAAAATCGCACAAATCTTACTCCAGGTCCATTGAACAATACACAGCATGGTCGTTTTTACAATGATGCTAGTACATTTACAGACACTGAAGGTCAAGTACAACCAACTCGTCAAAGTCTCAGTAAAGCTCTCACACCCAAGGCGGACAACTAATGGCTTATCAACAATATTTCTATGATGCTCAAATACGCAGATATATTATTCAGTTTATACGAATACTGAGTAATCTGCAGGTAGAATTTGGCAAAGATCGTAACGGTATAACAGCGTTACAGCGTGTGCCTGTAATTTATGGTGATAGCAGCAGACAGGTTTCTTATGTTATTCAGCAGGGCAGCGAAAACTACATGCAAAGCACCCCATGCATGGCTGTATATATCGGTGGTTTAGACTATGATCGAACAAGAGTTCAAAATCCTACTTATGTAGATAAACTCCATTTAAGAGAAAGGTATTATGATACTAGTACTGGTGAATATGATACCGTGCAAGGCGACACTTTTACTATAGAAAGATTGATGCCAGTGCCTTATAAGTTGACACTTAAAGTGGAAATATGGACCAGTAACACAGAACAAAAATTACAAATTTTAGAACAATTGTGTACACTTTTTAATCCCGCATTAGAAATCCAAAGCACTGACAACTATGTTGATTGGACTAGTATATCTTATATTCTATTGACAGGAGTAAACTGGAGTAGTAAAACAATACCAACAGGTACAGAAACTCCACAGATCGAAACTGCAACTTTGACATTTGAATTACCTATATTCTTAAGTGCTCCTGCATTAGTTAAAAAACTTGGTGTGATTCAAAAAATTATTGCCAACCTATATGATGACAACGGCAACATTAATACAGCAATTTATGACGATGACAATTTAATGAGTCGTCAATATTTTACAGTTTTAAACTATGGAATAATTTTGTTGGAAAATACAGTTAAACTAGTAAAATACAACCAACATGTGGTGGAACAATTTGGCACACAAATTGTAGCAAATGTTATCAGCAATATAAGTTTAGGCAATACTAGAGTAAATTTAGATATAAGTGCAAGCTCAATAACTCCAGGTATGGAAATACGCGGCCTTAGCTACAGGGGTTTAGGCAATATTACAGCAAACACCAACAGTATTATAGTAAATGGTGCCGGCACTAACTTTTTAGATGTACTTAAACCAAATATAGTGTTGTATTCAGCTAACAATGTCGAACTAGGTACAATAAGCTCTGTGGTCAGCAATACCCAAATTAATTTAACAGCAAACAGTCTAAGTAATGTTTCTGCCAATGCTTACAATTATATAAAAACTGCAAGCATTGGTAGAACAAGAGTACTAAGCACAGCTGGTAACACAGTGCTGGCCAGCAATTTAGTATATGCAAATGTAGGCGACAGAATAGTGTTTACCGCGGTGGATTCAAAATATGGTGCCAACGAGCCATGGCGAGATATTGTTAATATATATGGCAATCTTGTAAATGGCAGCAGTCAGATTAGTGTCGAATTAGATAGCGGTTTAGAAGTTGTAGGCACTGTGGCTTATAATCCCAAAGATGATACTGTATTGCTTTGGAATCCCGACATTGATACCATACCTACTAATACTTTGCCCCCTATAAATGCTATTATCGACCCTTTAAGCAGTAGACCAAATCGAGATCTTCAATATTTGGCCAATGGTACTAGATATCTGCTGGTAAACGATTATAACAGTCAAGAAACTGGTGCTAATGCCAGCATTTACAATTGGTTGGGTGTAGACAACACGCCTCTTGTGGCTAACACCAATGATATTATACAATACAATGGCAGTCATTGGATAGTAGATTTTAGAAGTAATACTGCTACAACAACACAATATATTACTAATATGACTACAGGAACACAGTATAAATGGGATGGTACTCAGTGGACTAAGAGTTATGATGGTTTTTACCCGGCAGGAAAATGGCAATTAATAATATAAATCAAAGTTGCGGTAGTTTAATCTATTGCACCAGTACAAAAAGGTACTTGTTTTTACTGCGCAATAACGGCAAATTTCCTGATTCATGGGGACTAGTGGGCGGCAAAGTTGAACAAGGTGAATCAATACTAGCTGGTTTAGAAAGAGAAATAAAGGAAGAATTAGGCGGCGAAATTAGAAACGCAAAGATAATTCCAATTGAGCAATATACTAGCGACAATAAAACTTTCACTTATCATACTTTTTTAATCAAAGTGGAATCAGAATTTGTGCCTGAATTAAATAACGAACATAAAGGCTATTGTTGGGTTCCGTTAGAAGCTTATCCTAGACCTTTGCATCCAGGCGTTTATCGATCTATTCGTGCAGAAAAAACACGAATGAAAATTAAAACTCAAGAACGATTAAATTAACTGCGTCCTACACTTATTTCGATTGTTTTTATAGAATTGTCCTGAATACTCTGCATGGCTTTACCTATTACAGAACCCAATTTTGCTTTAGTATAATCTATAGCCTGAGCTGTGCCTGGAACATCGCTGGTTACAAGCACTGTGCCTTTATTTACCGGCCCCAACACTAAACAAGGAACACGACCTGCAAGAGCAACTATTACACTATTAGGAGTTTGTAATTGACTGTTCATGATATAAGCAGGATCTGCAGATACTACGCCGGCCACTGCTGTATCATGATTAATAGTGCTTTGCGTAACTTCTTGATCACCGTTAAAAACTAATACGGTGCCAGCTGGGTATTCGTAATCAGACTGATATCGTTCTGCCAAGTCAGCGTATTGCGCCGATGTAGCTTTAGCATGCACCGTATTAAATTGTAAAGTAGTGCTGCCTATATTAGCATTGGCATTGCCGGTAGGCAAAATATTACCTGCAAAATTAGTATTACCGCTAAAAGTTTTATTAGTCAAAGTTTGAGTTGATGTAGCACCAACAAGTGCAAAGCCGCCCGCTGTAGAGCCGTCGTGTACTCTTATAACATCTAAATCTGTATCTACAGATAATTCACCCAATGCTCCAGTAAATGAGTTATTTTGTGCAGTAGTTCCTCTTCTAAATTGTACTTGTGTTGGCATAATAAATCTCTCTACTTATTTAGTAAATTATAAGGCTCCAAGGTCTGCACTTTGTAAACTGCCCAACGGATCCATACAAGAAAATACAGCAACAATTCCTATTCCAAAAGCGTCTACTGTAGCTGCTTGTCCTACAAAAGTTTCTCCGGTGCCATAATCAACATTGGCAGCGGATCCAGGAAAGCTGGTTAATGTACTGTTAAAATATCCGCCGGTACCGCCGCCACCCCCGCCTGTGGCCCATGACAAAATGCCTAATCCATCCGTGCTCAGTACTTGCCCAGAAGTACCGTCGGTGCTGGGCAATACCCAAGTTATATTGGCGGTAACTGAAGATGGTCCTTTAAATCCCACATAGTGCGAACTGTCACTGTCATAAAATAGTAGAGATTTTTGAGGACCTGTTGTAATATTAGCATTTGTCTGTAAATCTTTTGTAACAACAACAACACCTGTACCGTTGGGTTCTAAATTAATATTACCGTTACTGCCGGTTTGAATTGCTATAGCACCAGTATCAATTATATTACCACCTAATGTAATATTACCGTTAGCAGTTAAACTGGCTACGGTAGCAGTACTGTTGGCATTTAATGTACCAGTGTTCAGTGCAGATGTAGTTGTACTTGTAGTAAATGTACCAGTAGTACCAGTTACTGCACCGTTACTGGTTAAAGCATTTACTGTTGCAGTTCCATTGGCATTTATTGCACCTGTGGCTAAATTAGCTGTAGTTACTTTTGTTGTAAATGTAGCATCTGTACCTGTGAATGTTGTGCCAGACACTGTGCCATTAGATACTAATGAACTAACTGTTACATCACCGTTTGCATTAATTGCACCAGTGGCTAAGTTTGATGTAGTTACCTTAGTTGTAAATGTAGCATCTGTACCTGTAAATGTTGAACCTGTATGAGCAGCACCTGTATTACCGATAGTAGCCGCATTTACCGTAGATCCAGTTAGTGTAGCACCCGCATTACCAATAGTAGCAGCATTGACTGTAGCCGCAGTAACAGTTGCACCGGCATTACCAATAGTGGCTGCTGAAATACTTGCACCAGTAAAAGCAGCTCCAGCATTGCCAATAGTAGCTGCATTCACTGTTGCCGCAGTAATTGTACCATTGCTAATTAAACTACTGACCGTTACAGCTCCGTTGGCATTGATTGGACCAGTGGCTAAATTACTGGTTGTTACCTTTGTAGTGAAAGTAGCATCTGTGCCAGTAAATGTTGTACCTGAAACTTCACCATTACTGGTTAGGGAACTTACAGTTACAGCACCATTTGCATTGATTGCTCCAGTTGCTAAATTACTAGTGGTAACTTTAGTTGTAAAAGTAGCCTCTGTGCCAGTAAATGTTGTACCTGAAACTGCACCATTACTGATTAACGAACTTACCGTAACTGTGTCATTGGCATTAATTGGTCCTGTAGCCAAATTACTGGTTGTTACTTTTACATTAAATGTGCCGTTATCTAAAGTAAGGTTTGTTTGCACAGTGCGACGCCAGCTATTGGTCGCACTACTATAGGTATAATTTATACCATTTACTGTAGCTACCTGACCATTTGATGGGCTTACTGGAAACGACATATTTTTTTGCTCCGTTATATACTTATGTTAAAATTTCCCATAATTGCAGGATTTCATTCCAAACATATTGTTGACCATCAGAAGGATAAGCTATGGGTGCTTGCCATAGACACGAATTTTCATCTAATACCCAACTGTTGTAAGGTTTGGGTGGTATAAAAGCATCACGATTTTCGTCATACGTGTATCCTATGCCTGCAAAATTCTTTCTAAAACTTTTTGATTGATCAGTCGACGGTTGTTTGTTTGCAGAATAGTGAATTCCCCCTTTTGTATTACAAGAAGTCCTGCGGCACGGTTTGTTTTTATAAGTTTGATAGATTTGTTCCCAGTTTTTGCCATCGACAGTTTCATCGACACCTACAATTACTTCAATAACAATATTATTTTCATCTAAAAATGCGTAATGTGCCATATATTAAACAAAGGCTATGTTGCCTGTCCCACTAGTAAATGTTGTAATATTAAATCCTGGTACACTGGTGTTAGTTGTATAATTTAATCCGCCTGAAACAACTGTGAAATTAATGTTGTCTGGATATTTTATAATAACAACTCCCGACCCGCCATTACCTCCAGCCACACCTGTCAATCCTGCTCCGCCACCGCCACTACCAGTATTAACTGTTCCTGCTGTATCCCCTACATTATTTTTGCCACCAGTGCCACCACCACCTGTACCACCTGGACTATTTCCACCCGATCCAGCAAAATGTCCTCCGCCGCCACCACCTGCATACGTCACGGATACACCTGTTATACTAGAAATACTGCCATTGCCACCCCTGCCCCCAATAGTGGAATTTCCATTAGCCCCAATTTCGCCTGCGCCACCGCCACCACCTGCTGTAAATTGTGGGCTAGCGTTACCTCCACTGCCGCCATTATTACCTTGCGAAGGAACAACCACTGGTGTATTGCCTGCACCTCCTAGGCCTGGTGAATATCCACCGCCCCCGCCTGAACCTCCAGCCGCGCCATTTCCTGCAGCTACGCCACCGCGGCCGCCTCCTGCAGATGTTACGGTGCTAAAAGTCGATGCTGATCCATTTGAAGCAGTCGAAGCGCCCGAACCACCGGCTCCCACAGTAACAGTATGATTAGATAGCAGTGTGGAAGTTATATTTCCTGTTCTAAAGCCGCCTGCACCGCCGCCCCCGTAACTTGAACCACCACCGCCGCCCCCCACAACCAAATATTCTATATCATAATTATTCACAGCAATAGTGATTCCGCCAGCTAAATTTCCAAATTTTGAAGTAGTGGTACTGAAATAATTTAATGGATAATTACCGCTGCTTGTAATTATTCCCTGTGCTGTTTGTAAATTTGCTCTTAATTCTGTGCTATCATAAAATGTGTTATTGATAATATTTGCACCTATATACAAATTGCCGGTAGTATCAAATCCTGTTCCAGTAACCACTATATAAGAAGCAGGTTCAATATCGCCAGAAATAGGACTATAACTGCTGTTAGCCTTAGTCACAGCAGTTATATTAGCACCAACACCCGGCTGTCCGCCGCCACCACCTTGGGGTACTACCAAAGACTGAGCACTGGTCTGCCCAGGTGTAATTATTCCTAAAAGAACGCTAGTGTTAGCAGTAACATTGCGGCCTGCAACTACTAAATTTCCATTAGTAAAAATAGTCACAGTTTGGCCAGACTTAGCAGAAGATGCTGTAATTCTTCTAGTCGATGTTGCCTTGTTTGCCATTACACAATTTCACTCCCGAATACATTAACAGCAACATTAGCAGATCCACAGTTTGCACTTATAACATCTGTATTACCCAATGAAATACCCAATGTAAGAGTCATAGTATCACTACCAGGCAATGGCGTTTGAAAATTAATATATGATTTATTTTCTACTGCGGCATTTGCAACTTTTACAGCTAAACTAAATGTAGTTGCTACATTACTAAGATTACAAATAGCAATTGTGCTTATTACAGCTTGAGTTGATGAAGGCACAGTGTAAACAGTTGTTTCTGTATTTGCTGCGGGATTTGATTGTCCTAAAACTTTATATGTTATTGTCATTTTTGTTTTCCATTTAGGCGCCCATTAGTAAAAATGGACTCAGTGAATCAGCGGCTGAACCTAAAGTCACATTACCCGATGCACTTAAAATAGGTCCAGTAATATCGACCCAATAAGAACTTACTCCATCGAATTGAAATTCAAATAATACATCATTGCCTGTATCATACCATTGATCACCAGACACATTTGCCGATGCGGGAGGAACAGTTGCTGCGGTATAGCGATTGAAATAATTATTAAATGCAACACCATTGCTATAAAATATACCAGCACCAGAAAGAATAACATTACCTGCAGTAATATTACCGCCTACAGTAGCATTAGCATTAACAGTCAATCCTACAACTGTAGTATTCGCATTTGAATTTATTGCCCCAGACAGCAGTGATGCTGTAGTAATGCTAGTAGTAAATGTTGCAATAGTACCACTTACAGTGCCATTACTGATCAAAGAATCAACAGTAACTGCAGAATTAGAATTAATAGCACCAGTTGCCAAATTACTGGTAGTTACTTTAGTTGTAAATGTAGCTTCCGTGCCAGTAAATGTAGTACCCGAGACTGACCCATTACTAGTAAAAGAACTTACAGTAACTGCGCCATTGGCATTAATTGCACCTGTAGCCAAATTACCGGTAGTTACTTTTGTGGTAAATGTTCCCGTCGTGCCTGATACAGCACCATTACTTACTAATGAACTTACAGTAACAGCTCCATTAGCATTAATTGGCCCTGTTGCCAAATTACTGGTTGTTACTTTAGTTGTAAATGTAGCATCTGTGCCAGTAAATGTTGTACCCGACACTGTGCCATTTGATGTCACTGCTGCTACTGTGGCGGTTCCGTTGGCATTGATTGCTCCAGTGGCCAAATTACTGGTAGTTACTTTTGTGGTAAATGTTCCCGTCGTGCCCGATACAGCGCCGTTACTGATCAATGAACTTACTGTAACTGCGCCATTGGCATTAATTGCACCTGTGGCCAAATTACTGGTTGTTACTTTTGTGGTAAATGTGGCATCAGTTCCAGTAAATGCGGTACCCGATACCGCACCGTTAGATGTCAATGAATTTACTGTTACTGTGCCATTACTATTAATAGCTCCAGTGGCTAAATTACTAGTTGTAACCTTAGTAGTGAAAGTACCATCAGTGCCAGTAAATGTTGTGCCACTGACTGCTCCATTACTGGTCAATGAACTTACAGTAACTGTGCCATTTGAGTTTATAGGTCCAGTTGCAAGATTTGATGTAGTTACTTTGGTGCTAAAAATTCCAGACAGTGCTGTAATTCCTGCACTAGCAGCAACATTACCAGCTATAACATTACCGCCTACATATACATTACCACCAATGCCTGCGCCACTGTTGCTAGTTAATACTAATGCTCCTGTACTAACACTAGTACTGCGTGTACCATCACCACCAGAGCCACCGCCTGGTTGGTCACCAGTTAGTACTAAATTTCCAGTTTTAAAAGTACCATAGATAGCTGTGCCTGTGGAAATGACATTAACGCTTTCGCCTGCGCCGGCTCCCCACCATTCTAAATTTTGTGTGTTATTATTCCAAATTAGCGCAGCATTATTATTGGTTGTTTTATAATAATGAAATCTTAATCCAATATCTCTACCGTCATCGCTGTTTGGTAACACAAGATTTGCATCTGTGTGTAATTCAATTAAATTGTCTAAGACAGAAAAATTATTAGCTCCGGATATAGTAGTGTTACCAGTAACTGTTAAGTTACCTATTGTGGCATTACCAGAAACTACTAAATTTTCGCCAACATTTAAATTTTTTGCTATTCCTACACCACCGCTGACTACTAATGCTCCGTTTAGAGTTCCTGATGAATCAGTAGCATTAGTGATACTGGTTATACCAGCAACACCTAATGTTGTACCAATAGTTACACTATTGTTAACGGTCAGTCCATCAACTGTAATATTAGCATTACTATTAATTGCGCCTGTTGCTACACTACCCGTGGTAACAACAGTTGTAAATGTACCAGTTGTACCAGTAACAGCGCCATTGGATGTCACTGCTGCAACTGTAGCGGTTCCATTAGCGTTAATGGCTCCAGTAGCCAAATTACTTGTTGTAACTTTAGTGGTAAATGTAGCGTCGGTACCTGTAAAAGTAGTTCCTGATACTGCACCATTACTGGTCAAGGCATTTACTGTGGCTGTGCTGTTGGCATTAAGTGTACCGGTGGCAACCGCGGCTGTAATAACACTGGTGGTAAATGTTCCTGTAGTGCCTGTGACCGTGCCGTTACTGGTCAAACTACTGACAGTGGCTACGCCATTGGCATTGATATCCCCTGTGGCTAAATTACTTGTTGTGACTTTGGTTGTAAAAGTAGCATCGGTACCTGTGAAAGTTGTACCACTAACTGCACCATTTGAAGTTAAAGCACTTACTGTAGCAGTGCCATTAGCATTAATTGCTCCAGTCGCTAAGTTTGCTGTAGTTACTTTTGTGGTAAAAGTAGCGTCAGTGCCAGTAAAAGTTGTACCTGCAACAGCTCCGTTTGAAGTAACGGCTGCCGCGGTTATTGTTCCGTTGGCGTTAACTGGGCCTGTTGCCAAATTACTTGTTGTAACTTTGGTAGTAAATGTAGCGTCGGTACCAGTGAAAGTTGTGCCACTTACAGCACCATTTGAAGTAACTGCTGCTACGGTTATTGTTCCGTTGGCATTGATTGCGCCAGTTGCTAAATTACTGGTGGTTACTTTGGTAGTGAATACGCCAGTATCACCAGTTACTGCTGCTCCGATATTTCCGATAGTAGCAGCTGATACGCTGGCGCCAACCAACGCTGCTCCGGTGTTGCCAATTGTAGCAGCATTAACAGTTGAACCAGTTAGTGTAGCACCTGCGTTACCAATTGTTGCAGCATTCAAAGTAGTAGCTGTAATAGTGCCGTTACTGGCCAAACTGCTGACTGTTACTGCTCCGTTAGAGTTAATTGGACCAGTAGCTAAATTACTTGTTGTAACTTTGGTAGTAAATGTACCAGTTGTACCTGTTACTGCTCCGTTTGAAGTAAGTGTATTAACGGTAGCTGTACCGTTTGCGTTAATTGTTCCTGTAATTAACGCACCAGTTGTTATATTACCGGTAAAAGTACTGGTTGAAGCAATTATATTATTGGCATTTAAGTTACCAGCGATGCCTACTCCGCCTGCTACGGTTAACGCACCCGAAGTAGTATTAGCACTGGCAGCTGTACCACTGACTACTAAATTAGTGTCTATTGTTGCATTACCATATATTCTTGTACCGCTTAATAACTTTGCCATAGTAGTATATTTATTGGATTTTTAAATGTTATATCTTCGTCTTAATGCATTGAAATTTTGACCAACTTCGTCAGCAGTTAATATTCTATTATAAATCATAGCCTGCGAAATAAAACCATTTAGTAAGTTGCCACCGGGTGCGAAACTGCCTAAATTAGTTTGTCCAGTGCCTGACACTGCTGTTTTTCTTGCGGTATAAGTTGAATCTAATACTCCATTTACATACAGAGTCATACCATTAGTTGTATCAAAAGTTAAACAGACATTGTACCAAATATTTGTAGAAAAAACAGTTGTAGACCCATAAGCAGTGTATACAGGCCAATCACTGTGCCCTGAATACAATGTGTTAGTTCCGGCAAAAAACATAAAATGTCCGCCAGCGGCACTACTCAATAAGTTGTTATCTGCCAAACCACTGAGTTTAAACCAAACAGATTTTGTATATGCTGTACTGTTTACAGGAGTGCCAGTACCTGTACCATACTGGGAAGAAGTATTTGTAAATCTTATTGAACCGCCAGAATCTAAACTATTAAAAGTAGGCGAATTTACCAGTGTAAAATTATTACTAGTGCCACTTAAATCTGTCCAAGTAGATCCCGAACCAGGATAGCTTGTAGGTTGTGCTGCATCTACCCATAATCTAAGATTGTTATTTACCACTGGAGCACCAGTAAGTTCATCGAAAATGCCGCTTATTTGCACTGCGCCATTGGCTGCAATTCTACGAGCAACACTGCCGCCTGTTATCGAAATTTCGTCAAACTCTCCAGTGGCATAAACGGTATCTGTTACAGTGCTGCTGGCAAAACTAGTATTGCCATTATAAGTTACTTCATCTATGGTGCCATTGACCAACAAATTTCCAGTATTGGTTAACCTAGTTGCTATTGTTGCCATAATTATCCAAATACCGTGTCGATGCTGTTAGTTGCACTGTTATAAAATTGATAAGCAGCACTTGTAGTATTTGTACTGTAGGTAAATCCTATTCTATTGTTACTATAAATGTTGCCACCAGTGGATAAAATATTTCCTACAACTGTTAATGTAGTTCCCACAGTAGCACTATTATTAATTGTAAGTCCACTAGCAGTAATATTAGCATTAGAATTAATTGCTCCGCTGGCAATAGACCCAGCAATAACATTAGTTGTAAACGTGCCAGTTGTGCCCGATACCGTTCCGTTTGAAGTAAGAGAATTTACAGTGGCCACGCCATTGGCATTGATTGCACCAGTGGCTAAATTACTAGTTGTTATTTTGGTAGTAAATGTAGATGTAGTGCCAAATAAATCTTTAGTTAGTACAATAACACCAGTTCCATTAGGTTCAAGACTAATATTTCCATTTGCACCGGTTTGTATTGCTAATGCACCAGTATCAATAATATTACCACCAAGAGTAATATTTCCATTTGATGTTAACGAAGCAACAGTAGCAGTGCCGTTAGCATTCAAAGTTCCAGTATTAAGAGCACTTGTAGTAGTACTAGTAGTAAATGTACCAGTGGTGCCTGATACAGCACTATTACTGATTAACGAACTTACTGTAACTGTGCCATTGGCATTAATTGGTCCTGTGGCCAAATTACTAGTGGTAACTTTAGTGGTAAAGGTCGCATCGGTGCCTGTATAGGTTGTACCCGACACAGCACCGTTTGATGTAAGTGCGTTGACAGTTGCTGTTCCGTTGGCATTGATTGCACCAGTGGCTAAATTACTAGTAGTAATTTTAGTTTCAAATAAACCATTGTTACTTAGGATAGTATTAACAAAAGCATTATTCCAATATCTTGTAGTAAAACCTAAATTATAAGAAGCATTTGAGGCAGGAGTAATACCAACGTTGGATTGCCAAGTTGATGTAAAAGTATCATATGTCCAAGTTATAATACCAACATCATTTATATTTCCTAATAAAATTCCACCATTGTTTAGATCGGAAATGTTTGATGTGTTATTTGCTAGTAAAATATTTTTATCATTGGTACTGATAACTTGACTGTCAATATAAGTTATATTGCCAGTTACTCGTAAGTTACCTTCAATAACAACATTACCAGTTGAACCAGCATTAGCAGGATCGATGGTAATTGTTCCATGTGTGCTACTAATTGTATTGTTTTGAAGTGTAAATTCACCAATTGTGAGACTGCTACCTACGCTGGTAATATTGGGTTGAGCTGCTGTGGTAAGCGTGCCAGTAAGTAAGGTACCACTGTTGCCAATCGTTGCTGCACTGACTGTTGCTCCTACAATAGTAGCTCCTGCATTACCAATAGTTGCTGCATTTAATGTATTTGCTGTGATAGAACTATTAGTTATTAAATTGTTTACAGTTACGGTTCCATTAGAATTAATATTGCCAGTAGCTAAATTAGCTGTGGTTACTTTAGTTGTAAATGTAGCATCAGTACCGGTAAATGTGGTACCTGATACCGCACCGTTGGATGTCAATGCTGCCACTGTGGCAGTTCCATTGGCATTAATTGCACCTGTAGCCAAATTACTTGTAGTTACTTTGGTTGCGAATGTGCCTGTGTCACCTGTAATTACAGCACCTAGATTGCCAATAATTGCAGCAGTCAATTTATTTGTTACTATATTACCCGTAACTGTTAAATTGCTGGTTAGTTTATCAAATGTAAAATTGCTATTGCCGGCAACTAAATTGTTGTCATTAAACAAAACTTGTGTATTGGCGCCTGGTGATGAAATATTGCCAATGAAATAAGACGCAGTGACATTCCCAACCGCAGAAATATTACCAGGAGCAAATAAATTACCGTCAGTATCAAAAGCCCAATTATAGTTTGTTGTTGACCAAATGTTAACATTGCCATTAGCTGAAACGATTACATTACTGTTGCCATTAGTAATCTTATTAAGACTGCCAACACTAGTACCGTCAATAACAAATTGTCCACCTTGAGCATTGGTAATTACCACCGCGTTGGCATTACTGGTTATAGTAGCAGTATCCAAATATATACTGTTACCACTCAAGAACAAGTCTTTAAACTTATTGGTAAGCGAACCTAAATTATATACAGCGTTGGCACTTGGTGTTATATTTCCACCAACTGTGACTGCACCGTTTACAGTTAACGCATTTACAGTGGCATTACCTGATACACTAATACCAGAAAATACAGGTGAGTCACTGGTACCAATGCCTAAGTCAACTTCGTAAGTTGTTCCTGCACTGGTCGAAATGGTCAAGTTACCAGTTGTTGAATTATATGTGACATTGCTAACACCTGCAACATTGGTTGTAGTTGCAGATGTTATGCGACCTTTATTGTCCACAGTAATAACTGGGACTGTACTGGCGTTACCATAAGTGCCTGCAGTTACGCCCGATGTTGGTAAATTAGTCGATCTAATAACAGCATTGCTGTCAATAACGGTATTGCCAGCTACTTGTAGTGAGTTAACATTAGCAAAGCCTGCACTTGTGATGTTAGCAAAAGTTGGACTATCAGCAGTACCTACTCCCAGATCAACTGTAAAGTCTGTGCCTGCGCTGGTGCTGACAGTTAAATTACCAGAAGTATTATTGTAAGTTACATTGCTGACACCAGCAACATTGGTTGTTGTTGCAGAAGTAATACGCCCTTTGCTATCAATAGTGATAACTGGTACTGTGCTAGCATTACCAAAAGAGCCAGCAGTAACTCCAGAATTAGGTAAATTATTTGCTCTTATAGTTGCATTGCTGTCAATTACCGTATTGCCTGCTACTTGTAATGAATTAACATTGGCAAAACCGGTTGTTGTTAAATTGGTGAAAGTAGGACTATCGCTGCGACCAACGCCAATATCGACTATGAAATCTTGACCGTCTGTACTTTCAATGGTAAGATTGCCAGATTCACTGTCATACGACACGGCTTCGATACCGCCTACTTGAATTCCATTTACAAATAAATTTCCATTACTGGTGGTAAGACCAGTGCCATTAATAAACACTGTGTTGCCAATATAAGCATTGGCAAAAACATTAGCGTTACTACCTAAATTATATGTTGCGTTTGGTGTAGGAATAAGACTGGCTGTAACATTACTCCAATCAGCTTGAGTAAGAGGAGCATAAGGTTGTCCGTTTGGAAATAAAAAATTACTGCCTACTACATTACCGTTGGTTATAACATAATCATAGGCAAATAAATTTGTGGCTGTAACAGTACCATTAGCGGTAATGGCATTACTGATGATAACATTGGCATTTATACTAACACCATCGTTGCCAAAAAATGTATAAAGTTCAGAAAAATTATCGTTAACTTTAACAAAAGCACTGTAGACTGTGTCACCAGTTTGTGTATCAGGTCCCGTCCCAAGGTTTATTATTTGCTGGCTCATCTATTATCCAAAGATTACATGTATTTATTTGATTATAGATATTACCCATCAGCCAAAAAAATAGACCCCAGAGGGGTCTATTTTTGAATTTTCTAACAACTTTTAGTTGTTGTCAACATTAACTAACACCACACCCTGCCATGCAGGTTGACTGCTGAGCACTGAGCCGGTATTATAAGGCTGACCAAAGTAATAACGATATTTGTTTTCATTCCAATCCCAAACAAACTTGTTAGAAATGTATTGAACATTGAATGCTTCTTTAATATTAGCTTGTCCTGCACTGACAGTTTGATCAGCACAACTAACTGTTACATTGGTTGCACTATTAACTACTGTAACTGTAACATTACCTGTTAAACCAGTATTAGTAAGTTGATGTCCTACTGCAGGAGTCTGCAGACCTGTTACATTGGCTGCGGTCCAAGTAATGTACGCACTGGTTCTAAAACCAGCACCAATATTAGCAACATTAGCACCATTAATGGTTGCAACATTACATAAGATTGTTGCGGTATTTGCAGCAGAAAGTTCTGTACTGATTGCATTTACCAAAGTCACTATTGACCCATTTGCATCACTGGTATTATTAACACGAAATTCTTTACGACCTTTTTGTACACGAATATAGCCAGTGTCTACTGCACTGGTTGTTTCGCGCAGATATCGAATTCTGATTGTAGGCACTGTTTGATCGTTATCACCACCTGTGCCACCAATATTTGTACTGTTAATTGTAGTAGGACTGACAAAACTGTCAGTTACAATAGTAGCGCCAGCTTCGTAACCTGATGCGCCTGTTCGTGTGTGTTGTATTTTTAGTTTTGCCATTTCATTTAATCCTTTAAGTTAGCGTTCTAGGCTGCCCGCGGTTGGCTCCGACAAGAGTTCATTGGAACAAATATATTTATGACTAACAACGTTTAACTAAGTTGCTAGCAAAAAACAATTGTTTTTTCTATTCTACTAAGCCGACTTTTATTACCCCTGTGATATAACATTATTATATTTCCATGACATCCATCTATAATACAGAGCACGTTCTCTGTTAGATAAGCCGGCTAGATTAATTGAATTGGCGGCTGTAAAAACTTGGCTTTGTCGGCCAATAATACCATCAAATTTTGTCATCCACTCGCCAAGGCTTTGTATATTATCTGGATTGTATACTGCAGGAACTACAACATTTTTAACGTCCAATGTAGCTGCTAATTGATATGTTTGTGATTGAAGTTTATTAAATTGTCTCACTGTAGTTTTACTAGCAAAACTTGGTAATACTTGTCCTAATATTGCCAGCTCCGCTAACCAATTAGCTAGCTGTCGAGATGCCTCGAGGCGTGCCGGTGAAAGTTCGGGCGGTGTATTAGTGAAGTTCCCCGTTACTGTATTTACAAACTTCATAAATTATTCCTTTATATTGTATTTTTAAAATCAAACTGTCCTAAATTGTTTTTACCATCCCGACGGTCGATTTTATATAAATTTATTTAGTATGCTTGCAGTTATCTCCGTGCCAACGGACGTATCCATTCACTGCTACTAACTGATTACAATGCGGGCATAGTTTCTTTTCTCTTTTACTACCTCGTATAGCATCTGCTTTCTTTTTAATAGTTGCAGCGTCTTGTTTTCTGCCAAGTGCTTTTTCTCTCATTTTTTGTTTTGTTTCTGCAGAATGTTGTTTGCCATACATACTGTTATTTTCGCCTGAGCCAGCTTTAGATAAGTTTGCTCGCCACTTGGCCGAAAACGGTGCTCGTTTTTTACCTTTTTTACTTTCGGATATTTTAATCCTTGCTTGTTCTTGCTTGCTTCCGTTTTTATCGCCGGTGATTGCTGCTTGTTGTCTAATCTTGCCTTCGGCACTTCTATAAAACTTATCCCCATACATTGGGTTATTCTCTCCGCTTACTCGTTCACTTTGAATCAATGAGTATTCCTCTTTAAGATTAGCATACACTTTGCTTGTTATCTTTGTTTTATATCGTTGTTGTCGAGGGTTCTCGGCTCGCATCATACGGAACGTATTAATCATCTTCCAGTGTTCTTCTCCGACAGGATACATCTTAGTTAGTAACCAATGACATATAAAATGTTCTCTTGCTGTTAGTTTGGTTAGGTTAGTTGCCTCATCTGATCCTCCCAAACTACGCGGTAGAATATGATGTATTTCCGTATATTCTTCAGTTTCTCGATTTTGAGCAGCAGATGTGATTTGGTTGTACCAGGTTGTATATTTGTTCATAATATTATTTATGTCGAACTTACAAATATATTCTATTTAGAATAATATGTCAACAAAAAAGGGACCGAAGTCCCTTTTTGCTTTTTTACTGCTATGCAGATAATTACTGGAACGATAGGTTCGCAACAGAAATTTCTGATACATAGTCGCCGGCATTACCCAACGAACTTGCAGTATTAGTGAGCTCTACGTAGCCATATCTCGTCATAAAGCTTACGACTGGTTCGAATGTGCTTGGGTCTAGAACAACACCGCTGCTCATCAATGGAATGTATGGGCAGTAGAATGCTGCGGCGTCAGCCTCGCTGCTACCTTTGTAACCAACTAGAACAGCGGTTGTGTCGCTGGCATAGCTGTCAACATAGATACGCATTGCGCCGTTTAGTGTACCAACAAACTTGGTGTTTGTTGGGGCTTCGAAAGTACCTTCTGTGGTACGAGCGAAAGCACTGGTTGTAGCAGACTGAAGAACAGTCAAGCTAGCTGGACTTACAACAGCCCAGTTACCAGCACCACGACGAGTACGCTGAGCAATCAAGTTAGCTGCACGGTTGATAAGAACAGCTAGAGCAGCGTGTTCGTCACCAACGAATGTAGCTGTGCCAGAAACGGCAGCTTGATCGTAAGCGAAGTCAGTGGCAGCTAAACCACGAAGACTGCCAAGAATTTCTTGGTCAATTTCAACTGTGATTTCTTGTGCTAGTGCAGCCATGATTTCTGCTTCAACATCCAAACCATGCATGGCTTGTGCGTCTTGAGCAGCTTCAAATGTCCAACGAGCAGACAGTTTGCGTGTCTTAGCTTCAACAACCTG
>SXGQ01301610.1_pt1 | contig 34408 bp, 59 predicted proteins | sample 3178371 | NCBI WGS metagenome assembly SXGQ01 (sample SAMN11356859, study PRJNA531348) | freshwater metagenome | isolation source: freshwater sample F1-20 | place: China: Fuxian Lake, Yuxi | collected 2017-12-25 | reverse complement strand
CGCATCGGGCCTTCGCGTGACGCCAGGATGTACTGGAACACCTCGGTCACTGGGGTGCGGCAGTACACCTCCTGCCACTGCTCGACTAGCGAGGCCCAGACGCGCTCCTCGAAGCGGCCTTCCTTGCCGAGGCCGCCGGGGCTGTCACCCATCAGGATCGAGGCCGGCCAGCCGGTAGCGGCCTGCAGGTCCTTCACGAACGGATCCGTGGCGCTAGCGATGTTGCTCAGAGCGCGGTTGAGGAACTGCAGGTCCTCCTCGACGTCGACGACCATGCCGCCGTAGACGCTGCGGCTCAGGTTGTTGGCCTCGAGGCGCTTGCGCAGATCGCTCTCGTTTCCGGAAGCGATGCGCTGGAACAGGCCAGGGATCTTGTGGACGAACAGGTCGGCGTCGGAGGTCATCGACTCCAGGCCCGACATGGCGCTCTCGTAGCGCTTGTACGACTCCCAGATCAGTTGGAGAACGCTGTGGCCCCAGCCGGTGTTGCGCGATCGGATGCGCCAGGGCAGGTACAGGCCGTCGAAGCGGGCGACGCGGGAGCTGTGAATACGGACGTTGACGTAGGGGCCGTTCTGCTCCGGCGTGATCCGCTGGCTGGTCGTGATCCGGTAGTGCGAGGGCTTGGACCAGTCCGTGATGGTGAAGTCCTCGGGGATCAGCTCATGGCGCGACAGCGGGACGTAGCCGCCGATCGAGCGGATGCGGGCGACGTCGACCGGTTCGTCCTCGGGGAGGCCGTCGTCGATGAGCAGCACCAGGCCAGCACCGCCGTAGAGGCGCTGCAGCTTGATCACCTCGGAGAGGGCAGCGTGGAACTGCGTGTTCTTCAGGTACTCCTCGAACCCGGTGATGGCGTCCTGAGCGCCGGGGTCGTCGCCTCCGATCGTGATCGTGGCCCGGTGGCGCAGGATTTCGTCGGCAATGGCGTCCACGTAGCGACGTGGGACACCGTGGCTGTAGAGGGCTTCGAGCTCGCCTTGAGTCAGGAGGTATGAAGAGCCGACAGAAGTTGCAGTTGTCTTGTCTTTTCCGCCTACACCCATGCCGGTGAGGACGTTGACAAGTGCCCCGTCGTTTCTATTACTACTTATATCATTCCGGAAGCTATCGGAAACAAGCGGCTCCACGGCAACGGTGGGCAGGGGGCGATACCCGCAGTCTACGTGCTGAGGCTGAATCTTTTAGAGTCGCAAACATCGGGAGAAATCGACAAAAACTCAGCTTTGCGGTGCAGAAACTCAGAGTTCGGGCACAAGAACTCAGCATTACATACAAAAACTCAGCGTCGAAGCCGCCCGCGCTCGGGGTCCATACGCTGGGTAAGCGGCTTGCGGCGCATGGTGGACCATCACATCGATGGCTCGGTCCTCCTCTCGAAGCATCACGCCAAGCTGCGATTCAGGCGGGGCATCCTCGAGTCCTGGGGGTGCGCCTGTGCCTACTGCGGGGCGCCGGCCGGCACGCTCGACCATGTCCGCCCTCGGTGCAGAGGTGGGCACACCGTGGCGCGCAATCTGATCGCGGCGTGCGCGGACTGCAACCAGGCGAAGGGCTCGGCGCTGGACTGGGTTGATTGGTTCCGCGGGCAGCCGTTCTGGAATCCGGAGCGAGAGGCGGACATCTGGTTGTGGCTACACCCGGTGCAAGTGGCGTAGCAGCACTGCGCGGCGTTGAATATACAATTAAATGTGAGCGAAGAACCCCGCAGTATTAGGGGTCTCCGGAACGGCGCTGCAGGCAAATGCCAACGCCATCACCGCGTCGTCGTGCGCTCCTGATGTGGCCTCGCGGGCGCCAGACTCCTTCTGCTGAAAGGCGCGCAGTTCGTTGGGGATGACGCCCTCGGGGAAGATCAGCTCGTTGCGCTCCAAGTAGTACAGGATGCGGTCGGTTGCTACTACCTTGCTGGGGCGGCTCGTGCTGAACGTCTCGATAGCATAGTTGGGCAGGATGTTGGCGAGCGCCTCTGCAATCACGGCTCCCATCGCCTGCTTCTCCACGATTACCCGCTCCGGTAGGTAATCCTCGATGAGGGACTTCACATGACGCAAGCTGTAATCAGTGCTCTTGCCGTTCTCGTGGTACATGGCCACCACTTCGTAGGGAGTGCTGGTGATGTCCAGCACCAAGGCGGTGAAGTAGTCGTTGCCCCCGGCGTTGGGGTCAATACCAATCACGTAGGTGCGGCCGACAGAGCCGCACTCGCGCCAGTGGCCGCGCGCGGCCCGGCGGATCAGGTCTGTTGGGTAGATCTGGGTGTCGGTCGCGCCGAAGGCCAGCTCGTATTCGCTGTCCCATGCGGCCTGGGTCATGCGGCGAGACTCGCGGGTCCGCTGCGCCCACTGCGGGTCAGCCCCGTAGATCGGATGCTGGCTGTAGTGGATCGCGACGCGGTTCCATGAGTCGCTTACTTCTCCAAGCAGCGTGTTCAGCGCGTCGATGTCGCAGCGGCGCACGTAGTCGTACCAGTCGACCGGCGTGCCCTGGTGCCAGAGCTGGCCGAACCAGTCGAGCTCGGTGTCGGGCGTAGAGGTGACGATCACCTTGGCGGCGTCGCCGACCATCGACAGCGTGGGCATGGCGCCCCGGTAGATCTCGGCGGCGCCGTCGAGGAAGGCGCCCTCGTCCATGAACAGGACGGAGCAGCTGGGGATACCGCGGGCCGCTCGGGGCGAGGCCGGCAGGAAGTACAGGGTTCCGCGACCTTCGATGGCGATCTGGGTGTTGGAGTCCGTCAGGTAGCGGATCGATTCGCCCTCGATCGAGTTGGCCATGGCGCGCACGCGGCGACCGAGCTCGGAGGCGTCCGTCTGGGTCTTGCTGAACACCACGGCGGCGAAGCCGCGCTCGGTGAGGGCGCGGCACAACAGGTAGGAGCAGACCGTCTCGGAGGCGCCCATCTGGCGGCTCTTGTTGATGATCGTGTTCGGGTGGGCGTTGATGCTGTTGACCAGGGCGATCTGGTAGTCGTACGGGTCGAATGGGGCCACCGTGCCGGCCGTGCGTATCCAAGTACGGCGGGCGAACGCGGGCCAGTCCTCGACGCCGGGCAGCTTCGTGACGCGCTGGCCGGGGTCGTAGTTCGCGGAGCGGGCGGCGCGGCGGGCCAGTTCGAGGCGGAGGCGGTCAGCGCGGCGCTGCAGCTGCGCCAGGGAGGAGGTCATGGGCGCGGGGCGCTATGCGTCCTCGGGGTCGGCGGAGGGCAGGAGCTCGGGGCCGGAGTCCTCGGTGTCGCTGATCGTCTCCGCGGGGATCTGCATCAGGCCGTAGATCTGTGACTCCAGGTCCGACACCGTGCGCTCGAGCAGCTTGCGCTCCTGGTAGGCGGCGGCGCCGTTGAGCAGGGCGCGCGAAGCGGCGATGCGGTCGCTGGCACGGGCGTTCTGGTCGCTCATGATCTCGGTGAGCGTCGCGATGGCGTCAGGCATCAATGCCAGGCCCTTGGACTCGGAGACGTCGATCAGCTCTTGCTGTAGGGCGTAGACGGCGCGCTGGACCGCAGGGCGTTTACGCCAGTTGTAGAGGGCGCGCTCGGAGACGCCCAGGGCTCGGGCGACTTCGCGGCAGGTCTTGCCGCGGGCGAGGAGTTCGGCAGCCATGCGCTCGTTCTCGCGGAGGCCGTCAATGAGGGACGCGTTTCGTGCCGGCATGTTCCGAACCGTGCTGAAGGTTGCCGAAGTTGTGCTTCAGATTAGCGGGGAAAAGTGGGCGTGTTGTCGTCCCATTCGGGCACGAGATGGGCGCTGAGAAAAGTAGCGTTTGGGCAGAGTTCTTTTGCTGTAGTAATGGCGTGCGGGAGATCTCGTGCCATTAAGTGCAGCGGAGTGGAGTGGGAAAAAACCACGCGGTAGAGGTGGAGGGGTCTCACTGTGGGGGCTCCCCGCCCTCGGGCGCTGGCAGCGGCAGGGCGTGGGCCAGGTGCTCCTGCAGCAGGCGGACTACACCATCGCAGTGCGCTTGGTTTAGCTCATCACCGGCCTTGCCCATGCGATAGGCCAGCTCGCGTGCAGCCTTCCATTCGGACATATGGCAGCCAAGTTTCCACTCAAGCGACGCGAAACGCACGTAGAGGTGATCGCTAGGCTGCGCAGTGACAGAGGCCGGTTCCCTGCCCTCGGGCACAGCCGGTCCATCCGGCTCGGCCAGCAGTGCGCGGGCGTGGTCAGCTAGCGGGTGCCGCTGACGGCGATCGTCCAGCAGAAGCTGCTGACAGTGGTCCAGCTCGGCGGCCATCTCGGCGATCAGGGCGAGGAAGTCAGGCATCGGTCCCCTCCAGCTCGGCGGCAATGGCGAGGAGGTTTTGACGCACGTCTTGCATTGTTTCACCGTAAATGTCGTTGTCCTCATGCCAAAACTTTGACACTACTTGATCCGCAGCAGCACGCAGGGCGGCGGCAATACTGGGGCAATCGCGTAAGTCAGGTACAGCGCGGAAAGCATCCAGAACCGCCTGCGCGGCGGGGCTCAGCGGCGGGCGGTTGGGGGTGTTAGTCATCGAGCTGCTCCAGTGCGCGGCGGATAATAAACTGATCCTCAGCAGTAGGAAGCTGATCCATTCGGTCCAAGGCTTCCAGTGCCTGCTCCTTCAAGCTCAACGGCTTGGGACGGCGGGCGGTGCGGAGAAACTCTCGTGCGTTTGGATCGCTCAGCTCTAACAGCTTGCAGCACTCCTCCAGCTCCTGATCAGCGCCAGCGGCAAAGGCGTTGTGGATCAGCCAAATCTCTCGGGTTACGCCAGCGTCTCGGATTCCATGCGGAGCCGAGTTACGCAGTGATGCCACCAGCTCCGGCGGTGGGGTGATCGGGTGGTCAGTCATTTGTCCAGCTCCTTGATGAGTTTCTTGAGTGCCTTGAACTGTCCCCACGACAACTGAATGAATTGATCGCCGTGGCTGCTGATGTGAACATCAAAGCCTTCACTGTTGTGCCATAGCGACACTTCAATGAAGTCATCGAGCTGGGCGAGGTGGTCGAAGTCCCGCAACTGCGCGAACGCGGCATCGAGCTTGTAGGTCTGAATCTCAGCCATCGGCCCCCTCCAGCTCGGCGGCGATGGCAATGAGCTTTTGCCGCACACCCAATCGAGCTGTGCCTCGTGTTGAACCAAGGCTGCACATGTACAAAGGAAGCACCTGATCCGCAGCAGCACGCAGGGCGGCGGCAAGGCCAAGACGAGGCGGGCCGTGTTCTTCAACGACTTCGCAAAACCTGCACCAAGCACTGAGCGCGGCGGGGGAAAGTTGAGTAGTCATAAAACCTAAAACGAAGAACGAGTAATACCAATTAGCACCCACATGCAACAACTCACGTTGCCACAAGCTGTGTGAAATAGTCCCGAAGTTGAGCCCAGTCCACGCGCACGGTGTGTCGCTCCCAGCTCACGGCACCCGCGGGGGCAACGATCTCGGTGTGCTGCACCGTCTGGAAGCGATAGCCACAACTCGGGCAGTCGCGCCGGCGATAGAAGTGACCCTCCGCTGATCGCGACGTGCGGTTCACGTCGGTAGTGAGGCAGCCGCACTCGGGGCAGGGCGGGCCTGAGCGGTTTACCCCCATCAGTCCAACCAGGCGTCAGGGGCGTCGGGGCTGGCCGTCGAGCGCAGCGGTGAGGTGGCCCAGCGGGCTGTGGCGCCCAGGGCCAGGCCCAGGACGATGGCAAGCAATGCGTAACGCTTCATGACGTAGGGGCGGGGTTGGCGGAAAGCCGCGAAGCGGCGGCGCGCAGCAGCTGCGCTTTGCGCTCGTCGATCAGGTGCGCGGAGGACACGGTGGAGCAGGCACCTCCCTCGGGGAGGCAGATGCGGTAGCAGTCGTGGCCGTGGCTGTCGACGTAGTACTCGACGCTGAGGTCGTCGGCCGTCATGGCATCAGGCCGGCGCACAGGGCCCGGCGGGTGCGGGTGCGGAAGAAGTCGCTCAGCTCCGGTTCGTTGGCCATCAGCAGCCGTGCATAAAGAGCGGAGTAGTTGTTGTTGATCTTCCACTCCTGGCACTTATCAGTCGTCTGCAAAGCGCGGTGGAAGCGGACCACCTCGAACAGGGCCTTGATCCCGTAGTGCGTGCGGCCCTTGCTGCGGAGGTGCAGCGCGTGGTCGCGCAGCTCCGTGTACACGCGAGGGTTCGAGACATGAAACGCCCAGAAGTCCCTCTCGATCCGGTCGGGCTCGTGGGCCGGCGGCGTGGGGGTGGAGGTCATGCGGCCTCGGGGGCGTACTTCTGCGCCAGGCCGGTGTAGAGGCCGTGGTGCTCGTGGTCGTGGCGGTCGCGGCCGTCGAGCACGTAGAGGTCGTCGAGGCGGTCCTGGCGGGCCTGCTGGACCAAAGGGTCGCAGGGCATCTCGACACGGTTGGGGGTAAGGGTCATCGCAGAAACGAATTGGACAGTGAGGACAAGTTGCAAGAATCTACAGTGCGAGTTCTGCTACTCAGTTCGTAGCAATCGCTTCAATCTGCGCCGGTACGCCTTTGCCCTGGCTCGGTCGTAGCTGGTGATGTGCCAGTGGCCACACCAGGGGCAGGAGTAGGCAGATCCCGCATAGCCGCGCCGGCGGGTGAAGGCAACGGCTTCGGGGCGGCTCGTGTAGGCGGCCTTGGTGCTGCACATTGCGCGAGAACGCTGCAGAAAGTCGGCATCGGATAGCTCCAGCGGGTTGATGTGCGGTGCAGCGCTCACTCGTCCTCGGCTGAGAGGAGCTGTGAGAGGCGGTCGGAGTTGCCTCGCAGGGCCTTGGTAGAGCGGCCGGCGCGATCGACGGCGGAGGCTGTGTCGCCCACGGCGCTGAGAAGCGGGCCGGCAACAGGGGCGAGCTCCTGGCAGTAGGACGCCAGGGAGGTCCAGAAGGTGGCAGTCATGGTCGCTGAGAAGGCGAGGTGTGGATGAGAAAGGCGCGGGACGGCTCAGTCGAGGGCGACTTCGACGACGCGCAGGTTGGGCCAGCCGAGCTCGGTCATCAGGTGGCCTCGCAGGGCGGCGGTGCGGAAGTCCACGAAGAGCACGGCGTCGTGGAAGTCGGGCACCACCGCTACAGCCGGGCCGGCCAACCCGTACCAGGCGGCCAGGAAGCCGTCGTCAGCACGGAGTGTGAAGCGACGGCGTGGAGAACGTGCCGGCAGGCACATAGCGGTTGGAGCAGCCGCGGTTGCGGAGATTGGCATTGGCTTTCAGGATTTCAGCTTGTGTTGCGAAGGTCGTGTACAAGGCGACACCGGTATCGATCTGGATGAACTCGAACGCAGCAAAGCCAGCCATGGTGCAATCCATGAGCAGGGGGGTACGGAAAGTGCGGAGCACGACCTGCCCTGGATGGCGGTCTCGGCTCACCTGATCCAGTTTGGCGGGCCAGGGGCGTTGAGGGAAGCGCAGCTCGTCAGGCGTCGCCGGGGCCCTGGATGGTGTACCGCCCTGATTGCGGGGCTTCGACTGGCACACCTGGGTTCTCGGCGATGGCGGTCAGCAGGTGGTTCTGGTACTGGTCCATGCGCGTGAAGTGCGCGATGGCGTCGATCCAGTCGGTGTCGATCTCGTCCTCGGATTCGACCCGGTCGTAGCTCGCGGCCAGGGCGGTGGAGCTCAGCGACCGCCAGGTGTTGACGATGGTCGTCAGCATCTGGGCGAAGGCCGTGTCGCTCAGCTCGCCCTTGAGGAGCTCGGCATGCACCAGGCGCACCAGGCGCTGGTCGCGGGGCTCGAGGGTGTCGAAGCCCTCGTGCAGGATCGTCAGCGTCGCCTCGCTGGAGCCCTCGATCAGGGCTTGCGGGGTGTCAGGGATGGCCATCGGGGCCTGGCATGGGAAACTGGGTGGGCATGGTCGGTTGACTCACAGCGCCGGTCGTGTGGATGAGCGCGCCGGGCCTGAGAAACCCGGCGCTTTTTGTCGCCTACGCCTTGCGCACGCGGTAGGTCACGATGTGGGCGCCGGCGGCGTCCATCTCCTGCACGGTCAGCTCGCCGCGGTTGAAGCGGTCGCGATCGTCACGGGGCAGCTTGGGCAGCGTCACCTCGCTGACGGTCTCGGCGTAGGAGGCCAGCCAGTAGGGGAGGTGCCCGTACACCTGGCGGTGCAGGATGTCCTCGGGTCGGACGTAGTCCTGGCGGTCGCCGCTGACGCCTTTCTCGGCCAGCCAGGCCAGGATTGATTCGTTGCTGAAAGTGATAACAGGTGCTGCAGACATAGATGTCACAAATGAACGGAGCGCGGAGCGGCTCGCTTCAGAGTGCCGCGAATGTGAGGGGCTGGTCTTACGGCGGTGCCGGCCAGCCGCGTCACACCAGGGCCAGGCAAGCCTCGCGGGCGCGGGCGATGCGTTTGGCCGAGGAGCCACCCCAGAGGGACTCGAGGCGGGCGCGGGCGCGCTCGGTTTCGTCCTTCGCGCGACCGCTGTCGTGGGTCTCGGCCTGGGTGATGGCGTTGAACAGGCCGTAGAGCGTGCCGGCGCAGCCGGGCAGGTCGCGGATGCCCAGGCCGGTGTCGCCGGCGTAGTGGCCGCGGATCGTGGCGACCTCGGGGAGGTCGGCGATCGTGCGGGGGCGGGGTTTGCCGCTGTCCTTGTCCTTGATCGGGGCGGCCAGCTTGTCGGCGTAGGTGGCCTCGAGGACTCGCTTGGCGAGCTCGGTGGTCAGCTGGACGCCGGTCAGGTCGCGCAGCTCGCTGATGGACTGGCGGAAGCTGCGGCGCTCTAGGTCGATCAGCTGGGGCAGGGCTTCAGCGAACTGCGTGACGGATGCGGTGTGCTTGCGGCGCAGGCCAGAGCCGTTCTCCACGGCGTTACCCACGGCTTTGCCGGTCAGGTAGCTGAGCTGGTTGGCGCAGCGCAGACGGACGTCGCTGAAGAACACGCCGAAGCCGCTGCTGCCGTCGTGGCTGTTGAACAGGTGCAGGTAGCGGCGGACGCGGTCGCCGGGCAGCACCTCGGCCTCGGTGCGGATGGAGGCGGTGGCGAAGATCTTGCGGCCGTCGCGGATCGAAAGGACGTTCTCGATCTCGATGTCCTCGCGCAGGTAGTCCAGCAGGTTGATCAGGGCGGTGTTCTGGACCGGCGTGTAACCCGAGCCGTGAATGCCGAGCAGCTTGTGGTTGTCGCTGCGGACGATCGCGCAGTGCTCAGGGGACTGCAGCGGGCCGTCGGGGCCCATGAAGAACGCAGGGCGCTTGTCGGCGGTCCAGTCGAGACCGGCGATGGCGAATGCCTCGCAGGCGGAGACGTTCTCGGGGACCATCGTGCCAACGCGGCCGATGAGCGGGTTCACGGCGTAGCCCTTGTCGCGGTAGCGGCCGTACGTCATGGGGCCGACGCCGTCGGCGGCGTAGGCGGTGCTGACGCGGTTGGTGTTGCTGATAGTCATTTGCATAGTCCTTGTTGAGAATCGGCGAGGCGCCGGTGTGGATGACGTGCGTTGGGCCGAGACGCACCCCTCGGGAGGACGGGCTGTGCGGGCCTGGTGTGAGCGTAGAGCGGTTGGGCCTAGAGGTCAACCTATTCAGGACAGGACGTAGCAAGCCCGGCGGTGGGCCGGGGCGTTGGGGTAGGGGTCCGGCGTGGGGACGCCGGCGTCCAGCGCGTCGTAGTGGTGGAACGCGCTGTGCCACTCGCTGTAGGCGGTGACGTCCTCGGGGAAGGGGTACTCCCACTCCGACTCGTGGACGCCGTCGGGGGCGTACCAGCCGCCCTCGTCGCCTTCCCAGCCCGCGTCGTGGCGGGCCCAGGCGATGCGGTCGTCTTCAGCCATGGCGGCCTCGACAGCGGGGAGGTGGGTGTACCAGTTGGGGCGGCGCTCCAGTTGGAGCAGGTTGAAGGAGGGGTCATTCATGCGTGAACAGGCGTAAGGGCAGCGCAAACGGGATAGATGCCACGTCGGGAGTAGCGATTGCGCTCTCCAGGCCGGGCGTAGCGCGTATTGAAGTCACGGGCCCATGTGTCGGCCTCGGTTTTATTGATAAAGGGTCCGAAGATGTAATCGATGCGGTCGTTCTCATAGAAGACCACTATGAACTGGTGAGTATGGTCGGGGTAGTCCGGGACGGATGACTGACGCTCACTCATTCGCCTAGGTGGATGAGATGGGCTTCGAGGTAGTCGCGCACTCGGTGTAGGTGTGTGAATGCACAGTCGCGCTCGGTGCGGGCCTGGGGCCAGGCGCCGGGGGGCTGCACGTAGTAGTCGCGAGCGTTGAACTCGATCTCGTTGAAGGCACGGATCGCCGCTTGCACAGCGACGTAGGCGTTGTGATAGCCCTCGGTGAGCATCTTGCGGCCCGTGCCGTTCAGGTGAACGGTGGGGAGGGTGAGGTTAGTCATCGGTCTCCTCAATGCAATCGCAGGATCGAAGGGTGTGGGTCACCAGAGCACCGTGCTCGGTGTAAGCGGCTGGGTCACTCTCCTGCAGGTCTTTGTGGAACGCGGCAATCGCTTCGCTCCTGGTGCAGGGCAGGTCGGTCAGGTAAACAGTGTCGTCGTCATCGAACAAAATGCGTCCGATCACGACCCAGTAGTAGGCGCTTTCATTCATTGCGTGTCACCGGCTTGTGCCGGGGCGTTGGTGATGAAGTAGTCCTTGGGAATCGTCCACCCAAAGCAGGGCACTCACCCAGGCGCCGTCATCGGGCGAGGTGTCGACAATGTCAAGGACATCGATGTCGTCGCAGCCGTATTGCTGCTTGGCTAGTTCGATGTAGACGGATGGGTCTGGTGTAGTCATCACAGCGGTGCGTCGACGTAGAAGTACGAACCGGGGCCAAAGTCGCGCAGCAGCTCGGGAAAGGCGGCGTTGAGCCGGGCGCGGTTGCGGTCGTCGCCGTGAAACCAGGCTCGGGCCAGGCGCTCGCAGAAGCCGCCGCCGTTGCGCTCGATGGCGACCCAGGTGCGGTGCAGCTGGGTGGGGGTCAGGGTGGTGGTGTTCATTGGGAAACGGCCTCGCTGATGGCGGTGTAGTAGGTGGGGTTGTTGGAAGCGATGCCGTGCGACTGCTCCCACTTCTGGGTGACTTGCAGCGCTTGCATGTCGCGCTCGGTCTCGGGGGAGTAGGTCCAGCGGCTGCGCTCTTTGAGCACGCAGCGGACGGCACCCAGCTCGACGGAGTTGAGGCCCTGGCGCTGCATGTGCGCCAGCAGCCAGGCGCGCTCGGTGTCGTACTTGGCGGAGAGCTCCTGGATCTGGAGCTGCAGTGCTCGGGCGGCGGCGAGGTGCTTGCCGACATCGCCCGAAGGCGTATAGGCGCGTTTGCGCTTCGGCGCAGTGCGCCGGGAAAGAGTTGCGGTCATGGCGAGAGGTGTGGATGAGAAAGGCCGCTCAGATGTCGGCGGGTTCCACCAGGAGCTGGCGGAGGGTGTAAGGCGTGCCGCGCTCGGCGTAGGCGTGGATCACTTCGTCGACCTCGGTGGGGTCGTCGACCCAGTGCTCGTGCTCCCAGTCGTCTGACAGGAAGTGCCATAGCGGCACTTGCTCGAGGGGCGGGGGTGGGTCGTCGGGCGCATCGGTGCGCCAGAGGTCGTACGGGGTCATGGGCCGGGGAACTGCGTGAGGGTCTGAGCAGAGGGCAGGGGAGGCGGCGCGGTGTGCCGGCCGTGGTCGATGGCCATGGCAGCCAGGGCCAGGCCGAGAACGAAGCCGGCAAGGTGCTCGGCATGCACCCAGGGGCGGGCGCTTCTGCAGTGTGGAGTCAAACGGGACATAGGTCAACCTAAACGGGAACTGGTTGAGCAACGACATGCGAAGCGCCACGGCCGTGGGCCTCGACGTAGATGTCGGTCTTGGCGCCGTCGCACAGGCGGCAGGTCAGGCACTGCGCCTGCGAGTCGGGCGCGGTGGCTGGGCACAGCTTGCCGCTGAACGAGGCGGCGCCCTGCGGCACCACGGCGAACGTGCGCCAGCCGGCCGCTGACGCGGCCAGGTAGTCGGCGAAGCTGTCGCAGCTGGCTTGGAACAGGCCGCGAGCCCACTGGGCCCAGGGCTCGTGCCACTGGTGGCTGTAGCCGGTGTGGCCGTCGGCGATGGCGGTGAGGTCGCGCACCACGGCCTCGTGGAGGATCGCCGGGTCGCCGTAGCTGCCCCAGCGGATGCGGCGTCCGCGTAGGTAGCGGGCGTGGAGCGCGGGGTCGTACTCGGGGTAGCTGCCGCGGGCGAAGGCAGCCCACACAGCGGCCACACTCTTGGGAACGTCGACGTAGCAGGAGCGGACCCAGCGGTTGAGCTCGGGGGACCAGCGGCGGCGGTGGGGGCAGTCGCCGCAGATCGTGCGGTCGGCGCCGGTGGCGATGGCCTCCAGGGGATGGAGGTCAGGCCGCAGGATGAACACCTGCGCCATGTCGCCAGTCTTGGCGTTGCGGGAGCGGAGTACGAGCACCGCCACATAGGGGGAGCCGTCGATCGGGGAGATGCCCCGGTCGACGACGAAGCCGCGCAATGCGCGGCGGGGTTTGCGGGTCATTGCTGAACTCACAGCTTGAGGGATGAGGCGCGAAGCGCCCAGGGGCCCGACCGCGAAGGGAACGGGCTCGGGGGCGCATCACACTTGCACCTGAACTACAGGGAGATTGGCAGGGATGTAGCGGACGCCGTTCTCGGCTACAACGTGCGGTTGATTGCTCCACTCACTGTATTCACAAGGCAATGCCTTGCGTGCCGACGCGCGAATGTAGTAGCCAGCCGGTACATCAGCCGTGGCGTATTCCGCAGTGATGCGGAACACGTTGCCGGGGCGGACGTGGCGGAAGCGAAATACTTGAGTGTGGTGGTAGGAAGCGGGGATGAATGTCATTGGCCAGAGACCTCAATTTCGTGGATTAGTGTTTGCACAATGTCCATAGAGTTGCTGAGCATCTGGTGAACATTGGGGTGATAGTCCTTGTCATTGATGACAAGCTGCTCAGCTTGGTGGAGCAGGAACCAGACTTCGCTGGCTTTGGAATAGCGGTCCATCAGCGCATCAGGTACAGGAGGTCATCACCAGTAGGTGATTTCGGCGTCGGAGCCGTAGCGGGCGAAGAGATCGGCCGCGTATTCCGCACTGAGCGTGCGTGTGCCGATGACGCGGCCGGACTGGCTGCGGGCCTCGCTGAACCACCAGCCGGGGCCGTGCATTTCACTGCGGCGGAAATGCACCCAGGCGCTTTGGGAAGGGACGAAGACCTGCCAGGCGTAGACAGAAGAAAAAGGCTTCATGATCAGTTCCTGAATGGGTTACACGCGCTCGGCTTTGAGATCCGCGAGGAACTCGCGGCACTCATCCGTGGTCATGCGCCGGATGAGTGCGTGCGCGATGTAGGGGCCCATTTCGTGGTCGTCGATTAGTTCGATGAGCTTTTCACGGGTCGTTTGACCCATAACGATGTCGTACATGCAGAGACTCACTGCGAGAGGACAAGGTGCAAAGCACCTCAGCCAAAAGACCCCCGGACGCAGTGCGCCAGGGGGAACTTCTGGGGGAGATGCTCTAGGTATGAGTAACCTAGAGAAAGATTATGAGTGTGATGTGATTAAGGAGTGCTTATCCAGAGCAAAGCTAAGGCTTACTTGTATTCAGCTGCATTGTCACAGTATAGTCACGAAGGCTATACCGTAGGGCTATGTTGCCCCCAGGTCTCACATCTTACGCAATACTGATAGCGATACTGTCGCACCCGGTAACCTTACCGGCAGGAATACTATCAGCGGAAGCTATGCGCACAGTGTGCGGAATAGGGTAGAGTCACCGTTGCGACTAGGCAGAACGTCAAACCGCCGCAGTGTAGGCACAGTATGCCTACAACGGCCCCTCGCGGGATCCTGCACTGCCAGATCTAGTTAGCTGGCATGAAGAGGGCAACTCTCACAACTATTCTGTTTTCAAGGTTCGCGCAACCCTATGTCGCGCAACTACCGAAAGGACTGAGGCGCATCCACGCACACAACACTTCTGTCATGTGCCATCTGCACGCTTCATCGGCGCGCTCTGCCTACTTTTCAGGATGTAGAACATCCCTACCATCGGCGGCGCCGGTTGGGCGGGCTCTGCCCGCGCCACAGTCCTATGCGGTTTTCAAGGTTCAGCCGACCCTTCCGGATCGGCGCACCTAACCTAGCACCCTTGCCGCGGGATCCGTCAAGCGGACTGGCGACAGAATCGCGAAACCCACACAAGGAGGGAAGCGCGATCGGCAGATGGGCGCAGCAAAGCTGCGGGGCCCCATCGGCCAGGGTGTTCGGTTGTCAAGGTGCGGGCACAACCCTGGCGCCGTCCGCGAGAGCAGCGCTCTCCGGGACCCCTTGGTTGTGAGATCACACTAGCACGGGTTTCGCCGGATCTGTCAACCATGCCGGGAGGATCCTGCAGGGAGACGAAACAGGCGCGCGTGCGCGTGCGGGATGCACTCTAGCACGGATGCCAGGTACCTTGTCAACTAGTACGCTAGTACTGTTGGAACCGGCCGAAGGCCCCCCGCAGGGGCGACGCCGGCAAAGCACATCCACAGGGCTAGAAAAAATGTATGTATATGTATTGCTTACCCGTTGCTCATCTCTTTCATAATTAAGCCGTTGATTATATCGGCACTTTTCACCTTGCGTAGCACGCTCTCGGTGCGGAGCCAGGCGATGGCTTCAGGGGATAGGTGAACCCTCAGCAAGAGTCGCTCTTGATCGGTTCGTCGAGCGTGCGCGGCCTCGCGAATTGAGGCGGAGCGGGCTGACATCGAAGCCCAGCGCTCGTAAGTCGCGTCGTCGAGCTCGCCGCGGCGCTGCGCCGCCCTCAGGCGAAGCTGGACCGCCTGCCGGGATACTCCTAAGGCTTTACCGACGTCGGCCCATTTGACATAGCCATTCTGCTCATAGAGCTTTTCGCAGATGGTAAACATCTGCTCGTTGCTGAAGCGCGGGGGTGTAGCCACAGTAGGTTCACAAGCCCGATTAAGCTAGCAGGTGCGCCGCAGTGCTGTCAACCCCCGTCCTTCGCGCTCGGGCCTTGGTACAGCGCTTCCAGCTGGCTGACGAGGTCGCGTTGGCCGGGCTCGGGGGTGTGCTGCTGCACGATGATCCCTGCGATCCGCGGGCTGCGCACCAAGAAGCGCAGCATCAGCAGCTCGTACCAGCGCAGGGGCATCAGGGGTTCGCTGCTCACGGCGTGTGGCCCTGGCTGCGCAGGATGTTGCGCAGGCGGTTCAGCGCCATCTTCTGCACCTGGCCGGCGCGGGAGCGGCTGAAGCCGAGCTCGGTGGCGATGTCGCGCAGCGAGCGGTTCTCGAAGAACACCCCGAACAGGATCTGGGCCTCGACCTGGGGGAGGCGGTGCATCGCCAGGGTGATCACCTCGCGGTTGTCCTCGAGGCGCAGCGTCTCGTCCGGGGAGCCGGTGGCGTTGCTCGTGTCGTAGGCGATCAGGTCGAGCAGGGCGTTGCCGTCGTCCGTGCACAACACGTCCAGGGAGCGGCAAGTCGTGATGGCCTGCTGATCCAGCATCGCGGTGATGCGGTCCGGCGTGGTGCCGCAGTGCTCGGCGATCTCGGTGAAGGTCGGGGGGCGACCGTGCGCCGCCGTGAACTCCGAGGTGAAGCGTTGGGCGCGGCTCAGCACCTCGTGCGTGTTGATCGGCAGTCGGATGTGCCGGGCATAGGTGTGGATGGCGCGGGTGATCGCCTGGCGGATCCACCAATAACTATAAGTCGAAAGTGCGTAACCTCGTGCGGGGTCGAAGAGTTCTAAACCTCGTATTAGCCCCATGTTACCTTCTTGAATCAAATCGCTGAGGTCTAATCCACGATTTTGATAGCGTTTCGCAATGCTTACAACTAAGCGTAAATTTGTCTGTATCATGATTGTCATTGAGCGCTGTCCACGCTTACGCACTGGTGTAGGGGCCTGAGATCTACCGTCAGGCCAGTGGACCCACTCGTGGATCCTCATGCAATGACGAAGCTGAGCTTCTTTCGTAAGAACAGGGTATCTACCTATGTCAGTGAGGTAGTCCTTAATGCTAGTACTACTTACCATTTGTGACCTCGGGGTCTGGTAAGGCTGACACGCCGAGAACGCTGTTGCGATGGGCTATCGCCGCGCAGTGCGCCTCGTAGTCAGAAGCAAAATACCCGGCAAACATGTACTTACCTTGATTCGGCATTCTCCACTTGGCCATCCACTTGTTCTTGTACTTTGTGGCGTACCTATAGGGGGACTTGCCTTGCACCTCTTTGTTCATGCAGTTTGCGCTTCTCGAGGTCCAGCGCAGGTTCTCGATGGCGTTATTGCTTTTGTTCCTATCGATGTGGTCGGCCTCGGTGTCTGTAGGGCTTGGCCATTTGTCGTGAAGTAACAAGACGATATGGTGACATTTATAGCGGTGACCTTGAAGTACTACTTCCCAGTAACCTAGGTTGTTAATTGTGCCAGCTACGGTTCCGACCTTTACGCAATAAGCCGTCGACTCTCTCCACAGAAGTCCACTAGGGCTCCCTGGGTCGTAGTGAAAGAAGTGTTCGAGAATTGCTACATGGATACGGGAGAGCCTTTTGCGCAGCTGTCCCGTCCTGGTCTCCGGGGTCACCATGTCCGATCTGGATAAGTAGGCATTGTCAACCAGAACTGGATGGGCGAGGGTAAATGAGTCCTGAAGATCCGGGCGCATGGCTCATGGCTGGGATGTCCTGCTGAGCGGGGAGCGCGTCGCCCGAGGGCGGATGCACCTGGGGGATGGGCGCAGAGTCCGGGGCGTCGTGCGGCAGCCAGCCGTTCTCGGGGTTCAGGTTTGCTGTGAGGTGTTCGGCGAGGCTCCACTGGGCGCGGAGGATCTCTTCGAAGCACCGCTCCAGGAGCGGGGCGTAGCCGGAGTAGTCGAAGGCGCCATCAGGGCCGTCGCGTAGCTCCCAGCGGTAGTAGCCGTCCTCGGTGGAGCGGATGGTAATGAGGAGGGTCAAGGTGCAAGGCGTGCTTTGTGTAAACGCGAAGCGGCGTACCAGTCGGCAATAGCTGGGACCCACGCTTCGAAGTGCGGCCAGATCAGGTCGCACAGCTGCTGGATTTCCAACTGAGCGTCGCGCTTGAAGCGCAGATCCAGGAAGTGCATCAGCGCTCGGAGCGAGAAGCTCACCACAAAGTGCTGCCGGATCGCGTAGGGGATGATGTCGCGGGCGTGTTCTTCGGCGTAGCCGCGCTCGATGGCCAGCTTGTAGCGGCCCGCGGAGTCGACGCAGATGATCCGGTCCACCAGGCGGTGGTCCTCGGTGTACTCGTAGCTCTTGCCCTTGCGGTCGCGGTAAGTGCCGACGGGCCGCAGGTAGAACACCTCCTCGACATTGCGAGCTCCGGTGCAAACATCGATGATGCGCTGGCCGGTGTAGCGGCCCGACTGCACATCGAAGCTCACGCCCACCCGGTGGGTGCGGGCCTGCTGCATCACTGAGTGGGGGAACCAGCCCACGTTGAAGCTGATCTGAGGGTGCTCGAGCGGGCCGTAGTGGCCGCGCTCGCCGGCGAGGAGGTGCTTCACCACCAGAGGGCCGGCCTCGGTTTCATCGGGGACTGGTTCGTTGAAGACGAAGTTCTCGCTGTAGTCCTGGTGCATGGCCCACCAGCAGAGCGTTTGGGGATGCTCGGTGCGGTTGAGCACCTCGACGCGGAAGTACGGATCCATCAGCCTTTGCGGTAGGTGATTGGGCGGGAGGAGCACTCGATCTGGGCGACGCGCCAGGTGCGGCCGGCGGGATCGACCAGCGTCAGGTGGGGGAAGCCCAGCCACAGTTCGCCGCCGACAACCTTGAAGGTCTCGTCGAAGCCGCGACCGCGGACGTAGATGTTGTCCCCCAGGCGGAAGCGCCAAGGTGGGGTGAGGCGGTCAGCGGCCTCGGGGATGAGGGCGGTCATGAGGCGAGCTCGGGGGTGGTGACGTCGATGACGCGCCGCACCGACTGGTACAGGTCGACCAGGGTTCCGCTGTTGACCAGGCGGCGGTCGAAGTAGGGGAAGTTGTCCAGGGCGCCTTCGCTGGCATGGCTGGTGTTGCGCTTCACGCCGGGGCGGGTCACCAGCCAGAGCTCGCCGCCGAGCTTGCGGATCAGGTCGGCCTCGTTGGGGAAGCGGACGTCATCGCAGACCACGGGCAGGTCGGAGCCCAGGTAGTGCTTGACGTTGCGGGACCAGCACTTCAGCCAGACGTCAGGGCTGACGCACTCGCGGCCCCATTCGGTGCCGAGTGTCTGCATGAGGTGCCGCGGGCTGACACCGAACTCGGGGATCACCTTCTCCTTGTGGGATGCGGCCAGCAGGTCGTCGACTTGGTCGTACGTGTAGCCGGCGTGCGTGAGGAAGCTCCGCACCATCGCCTTGAGCGGCGAGGCGAAGCTGACCGTGCGGTAGCCATACGTGCTCAGGTATGCCGCGACGCTGGACTTGCCGGACTGAGGAGCAGAGCTGTAAAGACCAATCAGGCGGGGCATGGCTATTCGAGTGACTTGAAGAAAGGTTCGAGAATGTCGGGCGAGAGAATGCCGACGAACGACAGGTGCATTGCCTGGCCGGCGCGGCGGTAGATCTCAGGGGGAGAGCCGCTCTCGGGGTCGCCGAGGATGCTCCAAAGGAGCTTGGTGAGCTCCGTGACCACGCGGTCGGCGTTGTCGGGCTCGATGATCAGCGCCGTAATCGCAGCCATGGCCTGCTGCGCCAGCAGCTCGGGGTCCAAGCCGAACTCGGTCAGTTCGGCATGCAGGCTCTCCAGAGCCAGGGAGTTCGGGGTGAGAACCGCCTCGATGCTGATGTCGCGCGTCATGGCCATTTGGCCGATGAGGCTGCCGGAGAGCGCTGCCCGCACGTACTCGCGCACGCTGGTGGTGCTGCTCATTTGCGACCTCCCTTGCTCTTGCGGGCAAAGGTGAAGCGCTGCAGCCGGGCCAGGAAGTGCTTGTACAGCTGCTCCAGGGCGCGGGCGTCGAGGGTCTCGATCTGCGGGGCGCTATCTGCGATCGCGACCACGATCTTGGCCTGGGTGATGTTCAGGCCCATGTGGCCGTAGACGTAGTTGGCCGCGGCGGTGTAGGCCGCACACTGCAGCGAGTACTCGTAGATCTTGTCCGGCTTGCGCGGGCTGTCGGCCGTCTTCCAGTCGCACAAGGTCGGCTGATCGCCGTCCTCGGTGAGGTAGCAGATGGCGTCGAGCGTGCCGGCAAAGCCGTCCGGGTGCCAGACGGCACCTTCGAGCAGCAGGGCTGAATCGATCGTGTCCAGGAAGGGGCGCGTCGACTTCCAGTACGGCGAGGTGGCGAAACTGAACTCAGGCTCGCTGCCGTCGGTCAGCCATCGCTCGATGTTGAGGTGGTGCCCGTTGCCGCGGAAGCAGGCAAAGGAGCTGATGAAGTCGGCCCGCTCGGCGCCGACGGATTCGCGCCACATCTCGAGGCCGGAGTTGTCCCGGCTGCCGGAGAGGATCGTCGTGACGCTGTGCAGGCTGCCCACAGGGGTGCTGTACAAACGCTCGTCGCCCTCGTGGGAGCGCACCGGTTCGTAGCGCGGCAACAGCTTGATGCGTCCATCAGCGAGTGCGGATGTCATGCGAGTAGTCGATGCCTGGCTGGGGTAGGAGCAGGTCGTTTGGCTCGCACGCGAAGAGGTCGAGAAGGGCGACGAAGACTTCGGGGTCGAGGTAGCGGCTGCGGGCGAACCGGATGCGGTTCATGGTGTTGGCCGTGAGGCCGAGCTCGGTGGCGAGGGAGCTGGTGGGGATACCGCGCATCACCGCGATGTGCTCGATGTTTCGGGCGTAGACGCGGGTCAGGGGTGGCTTGGTGGCGGCCATGGTGTCTCAGAAAAAGGGGCGGGCATTGCCCACCCCACTTCGGAACTGGTCGCCTCAGGCCGAGGCTTCGGCGAAGGGGTCGTCACCGTCGAACAGGGCCTGCAGGTTGCAGTGCAGCTTCTCGTAGGCGGCCTGGATGTCCTTGGCGGCGGGGCGCGGCGGGGCGGCGAGCAGCGTGTACTCGGTCTTCATGCCCTCGCCGGTCTTGCTGATCTTGATGTCGTAGGTCGAGGGGTCGCCGTACTCGTCGTCCTTGACGTACTTGAACAGCTGCTCCATCAGCGTCTTCTGCGTCATCTGCAGGATCTTGAAGTCCTGCGAGGAGTAGTCGTAAACCACGCCGGCGAGGAAGCGCTTCAGCGGAGCTTGGCCGTCGCGCACCTTGATGTTCGCGGGCAGCTCGGTCGGCTTGGTCTCCCAGCGGACGGGCTTGTTCTCGTCGGTCCAGCCCTCGAAGCCGCTGATGCCGCGACCGAAGAAGCGCAGGCGGATCTCGCCCTCGATCTTGGAGGGGTTGATGTAGCGACCAAGGCCGGAAGACTCCTTGAGGATCTCTTCGACAAGGTCAGGAGAAAGGAATGTGGCAGTCATGGCAGGATGTCGATCAAAAGAGGTGACGTGAGCCGATCGGCGGCGATGGCTGTCGCAACGGCGTGGTTTCGGATGATCTGCTCGCAGATCTCAGAAGGGGACGTGCCAGTGCGGGTTGCCAGGTCGACTAGGTGTCGGTGCGCCGTGTCTGTGAGGTACAGATGGCGCTTGCGCTTCCGCTCGCCGTAGAGGAGATGGGGAGTGCCCAAACCTGGGGGTCGACTCCCATGACCTTAGGCTTGATCCGGGCGGACGTCAACCTAATCCAGTTGACCAAAGCTAAAGACAATCAGGGGGGGGGGGGGCATGCGGAAGGCTTCGAGCAGGTTCAGCCGGTCGCAGACGCGCTGACGGATGGCGCCGAGCTCGGGGTAGTCGTAGACCGCGCCAGTGACGCAGAACTGCGTGTGGCCGCCGGTGCGGTACACGGGTAGCACCGGCTGCTCGCCGCGCTGCTGCAGCTCGATGTAAGGAGCCAGGTACTCCACATGGGCGCGGTCGCAGCGCACAGCGAAGAAGCCGCTCTGCTCGTCCTCTTCGCAGATCAAAGTGATGTCTGTGTTGTAGCCGCTGCTACTTGATCTGATCTCCGTCAATGCCACGTATTCCCAGGGGATGCTGTCGTAGTGGGTTGGAAAGTGTGGCGCAGTGAACACCGAGGGGGCGCGGCAAAGGTGCTGCATACTAACGGCATAAATGCCTTAACTGTCAATGGCCGCGAGCAGGGAATCTTCGTTCGCGGGGCCGCCGAGGGCGGCGGTCAGGGCAGTGATGGCAGGCAGTTCCTGCTGCAGCTCGTCTGGGTTCCACTGGCTGCGGCTCTGGATCACGGCCACCAGGCGCTCGACTCGCTCGGGTTCGCGCACCGGGTAGTGGAGGCGGACGATGCGGTCCAACTCGTCGATGATGTCGTGGCCGGAGTCGATCAGCAAGCGGCGGATGAGCTTCGCCCAGTTGGACGAGGCGGTGTGGGCGTGCTCGGTGGTGTAGAAGCGGGTGCTGATGTCAATGTCCTTGGGGATGCGGGCACCGCAGAACACTTCCATCCACCAGCCGAGTGGGGGTGGGGCGCCGTCCTCGGTGATCACGTAGGGCTCGGAGTAGAAGGTGCTGCTACTCGAGCCGGGAAGTAGTCGGCGTTCCGTGGCGTAGCGGTGCAGGTAGAAGTTCAGCCGCTCGATCGCCATGAAGGTGCGAGGGCCGGGGCTGGAGAGCTTGCCGTGGCGCAGGCCCGAGATCTGGCTGGAGTGGAGCCAGCCCTTGCCGCCGGGAAGCTCCAGGCAACCGGCGGCCAGCTGGACCATGACGGGGTGGGACCAGGCGTTGGTGTCCATCCATTTGGTGAACAGGCAGGAGAACACCCGGACCCCGCTCTTGAACTGGTCCCGAAGCGTGGCGGTCGGGTCGACGTCGGATGCTGACCTGATAGGGGCTGAGTTCGGCACAGGGCGACCTATTCGGGGGCTAGTGGACGTCCCCTAAACCTAAAACGGATGGCAGCGTTTTAGCTACTACTTAAAGGAAGGGCCAACACTTGCGGAGCTTGTCCAGATCTGGTGTTGCCGTTACCTTGACCTGGGCCGGTTGGCCGCGTGCATGAAAAAAGGGGCAGGTCTGCCCCTTCATGCACCTATAACGCTGCTGAATTTACATGGTTGCTTCACAGTCCGCAAGCCTTCCGCCTGACGACCTCAGCGGAAAGGCGATCGATCTGCTGCGTCAAGGCGTGTTCCCCGGCTGGTGGCGGTACGTGCCGGTGGCCGGCAAGGAGACCTACGTCGAGAAGTGGTCCTCCGCGCCGCTCACCGCCGAGATGTGCGTCGAGGCGTACAAGGCGCGCCAGTCCTACCGCGGCGTTGGCGTGGTCACCGGCAAGCACTCGATGGGGCTCATCGCCCTCGACATCGATGGCCCTGACGCCGATGAGCGCTACAAGGCCGAAGCCGGCGACGAGTACGAGGCGTACGGCGAGGAGAAGACGATGTCCTGGACGTCAGGGCGGCCGGGCCGGCGACAGATCGTCTACCAGCTGCCGGAGCAGATCATCGATGAGCTCGAAGAGATCAGCACGGTCATCCTCCGCAAGGACGGCTCCTGGTACAAGGGCAACTCCGACGTTGAGCGCCAGGGTTCCAAGCAGGAGCAGGGCGTAGCCAAGGAAGGCGAGGCCGCTTACGAGGAGGTCGTTCTCCGGTTCAACGCCTGTCAGTCGGTGCTGCCGGGCTCGCCGCATCCGGATACCGGTGGGCGCTACCGCTTCCTCAACTACAACGGCGGGCGGGTAGCCAAGGCGCCGGGGTGGATCCTCAGCGTGCTGCTTGCATTCCGCAAGCCGGTGCCGTGGCTGTCTGATGCCGCGCAGAAGGAGTTGGATGCCGAGCTCGGGGGGCAGACCGTCATTCCGCCGCGGCAAATCCGTGGCTGGTTCTTCAAGGAGGAGGTGCAGGCCAAGCTGCGTCCTCGGCTGCATGAGCTGGTGTTCCAGCACCCGGTCTTCGACAAGTACGGCTGGAAGCAGCGCGGTGGCGACAACCCGCAGATGATGTCGGGCTGCCCCTGGCATGGGGGCAAGAGCGGCACCAGCTTTCAGTTCTCCACGCACAGCGGTTGCTGGCACTGCAAGGCGTGTGGCGTCGGCGGTGACCTGCTCGATTTCGTGCACAAGATCAAGGTCGACGACCTCTTCGCCGGGAAGCCGACAGGGGCCGACCTCGAGAAGTACGTCGCCGGTTTCGCGGCGCACATCGGCTTCAACTACCCCGAAGACGCCAGGGCGCAGGTCACCAAGGAGGTGCCGCGGGTCGTCATGAACGCCAGGGACTTCCACGAGGCCCTGATCAAGATCCACGACGAGGAGATGAACCCCGCGCTGCGGGTGGCCCGGATGGCCGAGCTCGCGGCAGAGACAGGGCGGCGCCTGACCGGGTCGCAGTGCCTGGCGGCGATGGAGGAGTACCGCTACTACGAGGACTCGCGACGGCAGAACGAGAAGCGCCACTGGTGGCAGGACGTGGAGCGCATGCAGTTCCTCGTGCCGAACCTGCTGATGAAGCCGACCCAGGTGATGCTGCACGCCGCTGGCGGCCTCGGGAAGACGTCGGCCTGCATGGGCCTGGCCACGGCCGTGGGGCGCGGCACGCCGATGCGGATCCGCGGCATTGAGCTGCCGGTCAAGCAGGGCCCGGTGCTCTGGATCCAGAACGATCAGAACCCGGCCAAGCTCCTGCAGGACTGCGAGGACAACGGCATCGATCCGGCCAGCGATAGCTGGTTCATCGTCAAGCGCGGCTTCCAGATCAACCACACCCACGAGTTCGCCGAGTGGATCAGGCAGTACAGGCCCGCTCTCGTGGTGGTGGATTCGATCGGCTCCTGCAGCACCAAGATGCAGTGCGAGGAGAAGGACAAGGGCTTTGCCAGCCCCTTCTATTACTACGCGGAGAAGAACGGCGATCCGGGCCCTGATGGGTTCCCCGCGACGTCGATCATCTGGATCCACCACGACAACGCCAACGGCGAGGCCAGGGGGACGCGCTACCTCGTCGCCGCGGTCGATGAGCAGTGGCACCTCAGGACGCTCTCGGAGGACGAGCGGGAGGCCCTGAGGGAGCGGCGGCGCAGCCCCGGCAACTGCCGGATGATTCAGATCAAGAAGTCACGCCTGGGGCGCCAGGGTGACCTGCTGGTGGTCGAGCGGGACCATGACTTCGCGTACTCGGTGTGGGACTACACGCCGACGGAGCGGCGGGAGGACCAGGGCCAGGGCGATCCGGAGCCGAACACGATGGCGCTGCGGATCGTCAAGGACCGGGTGCTGAAGGCTCGGGGTGAGGACGGCGATGGAAACGACCGGGTCACAGCCAAGGAGGTCTGGGAGCGGCTGGTTGGTGAGATGGGTGGCCAGGGCAGGCAGGCGCCCTCGGGAAAGACCGTGAAGCGGTGGTTGGACCGGTGGATCACCAACGGCGTGCTGGTGGAGGGGAAGCCGGTGCCGATCTCGGGGCAACGTCGACCGTCCCCTTCCTACACACTCCCACCCACCCCCTCGCGTGCGTTGCCCTCATTTTTGTGTCCTTTGTCCATTCATCCCCGAGAACGCTTGCAGGAACAGGATTTAAGAACGGACACACCGGCCACCGAAGGGGCTAGTGTCTTTTCATCCGAGAGCGTTCAACCAGCTCAGGGGATGAACGGACATCAACCAGAATCGGAGCAGAATGTCCGTTCAAGAATCCCAGTCCCCGAGGGCGATCTCGGGGATGAACGGACAACGGACACCAAAAAGAGGGGTAAGAAGGAGTCCCATGACCCACCAGGACCAGATCCAGCCGCTCCCGAGCTCGGAGAAGGCGAGCCGACGCCTGGCGACGTGGGAGCGGAAGTTCCGTCAGGCCAAGACTCCGGGCGGCCGGCACTACGCGATGAGCCAGATCTGGCGGTGCTCGACGGAGGACCATCCGCTTGTCCAGCTATGGCTGAACCGGGATCCCCGGTTCAACGACATGACCTGGACGTTCCCGTCATGACGGAGTGGCAGGAGACGCCGGAGGCGTGGGACCAGCTCAATGGCGACTGGTGACCAGAACGTGAACAGCCATTAGGCTGACCAGCGCAGGGCAAGGGGAGGGGTCTGGTGCCCCTTCCCCCTGCGTCGCCACCGTTCACCGCTGGTGGCCGCGAGGCCCCGTGCGGAGAGCCTGCTTGGACAAGCCTACTGGTCCCTTACTCGTGGGGGCAGTAGGTGCACCGTTCTCGGGAGATGTCCTTCAGCCCCTGCTCCATCAACTGGCAGATCAGTGTCTTCGCGTTGAAGTGCGCCTTGATCAGGGTACGCGTCAGTTTTTTCAGCTCAGCCAGATCAGTGCATTCTTCGATTTGCCTGATGGCTGACTCCTCCGCAAATCGCAGCGAGAGGTTGTCCATCCACCTACAGCAGTTACTTCACGATGCCATCGAAAATCACGGAGGACGCGGTCAGAGTGCTGGAGCGTCCGGACTATGACGTCATCAAGGGACCCGCTCAGGCGGGTCAGTTGAAGCGGCGCCTCGATGAGATTGCAGCTGCGGGAACGCTTGTTGGAGTTGACACCGAGACGACCGGGCTTGATCCACGGGTTGATCAGGTCCGGCTGATTCAGCTTGGAACTACAGAGTTTGCACTGATTGTCGATCTCGATGGCTGGCGGCATGACGGAGCGCGTGATGTGCCGTGGGATGCGGACGGGCTGAGGCAGCTCAAGGCGCTGCTCGAAGGTGGGTGCCTCAAAGTGCTGCAAAATGCGGCGTTCGACCTGAACTTTCTCCGAGCCGAGGGCGTCCTACTTGGGGGGCCGATCTTTGACACCATGATCGCGGCGAAGATCATCAACAACGGCACCGGTGCACCTAACGACCTCGGGGAGATCGTCTGGCGCAACTTGAAGTGGCGCATGCCGAAGGAGCTGCAGAAGTCGAACTGGAGCGGTGCGCTCAGCCCTGAGCAGTTCGTGTACTCGGCGCGGGATGCCATCTGTCTCCCACTCTTGGCTCCGATTCTGAGGGCCAAGCTCGCCCTGGACATCGTGCGGGACGACTACACCTTGTGGGATCTGTTCCAGCTGGAGATGCGCGTGCTGCGGCCGATCGCGCTGATGCAGTGGCACGGGTTCGGGTTCGACAAGCCCGGCGCGGAAGAGCTGCGCCAGTCGCTGACTCAGGAGGCCGAGGCGCTGAAGACGCTGTTCCTCGAGCACCTCGACGAGGAGATTCGGAAGAACATGCCGGATGATCCGAACTCGTGGTTGCCGCGGGATCCGGACGGCAGCGTCAACACCAGGGAGAAGGACTCGGGGCATAAGCGGCTCGGTACAAAACTTTATAAAGGCTTCAACCCGAGGTCGGCGCAGCAGATGGCGCAGGGCTTCAAGAAGGCGGGCATCCTGCTGCCGGTCGATGAGAAGGGGGCCCCGAGCCTGGACCAGAACCTGCTGGCGTTTCTGCGCAACGACTACGCACTGATTGATCAGTACCTGACGTGGAAGACCGCAGTCACCAAGGTCTCAAATATCGAAAAATTGCTCGAATCTATCGGGCCGGACGGGCGTATTCACTGCAGCTACAGGCAGATGGGCACGGAAACGGGGCGTCTGAGCGCGGCGTCTCCGAACCTTCAACAAGTCAATCGTGGTAAGGATTTCCGCAGCAAGTTTGTTGCAGCGCCAGGGTGCATCTTGGTTGTTGCTGACTTCTCTCAGGTTGAGCTCAGGGCCGCTGCGCAGCTATCGGGGGAGCAGCGGATGATCGACGCGTACCTGGCGGGGCGTGATCTTCACACCGAGACTGCTGCTTTGATCGCCAAGGTATCGTTTGAGGATGTAACTAAGGCGCAAAGACAGTCAGCCAAGGTCGCAAATTTTGGTCTCTTGTACGGTGCAGGCCCTGCAACATTGCAGAAGCAGGCAGTCGCTCAGTACGGCATGGATATGCCCATGTCTGAAGCTAAAGAGATCGTCCAGGGCTTCCGAGAGGCGTACCCCACGCTCTATGCGTGGCAGCAGGAGCAGGGCACTCGGACGACGCCGGCGGTGCACACCGCTCTCGGGCGGCGGCGGATGCTGGTCGGGTTTAATGATAAGTACACTACTCGGATCAACACGCAAGTTCAGGGAACTGCTGGTGATATTGCCAAGATCGCTATAGCAAAATTGTGGGATAACATCGTCAAAGCTCCTGCTAATGAAGCTAGACTTATTGCTATGGTGCATGATGAAATCGTCCTCGAAGTGCGGCAGGGGTGTGAGGAGCACTGGGGTGAGCTGCTCAAGACTTCGATGGAGTCCGCAGGCGCCGAGATTTGCAGCAAGGTGCCCATCGTTGCCGAGGTGTCATGGGGGCCCACATGGGCTGATGCGAAATAACTGACAGGACTTCCCTTGTGCCTGTTTCCGCCCTAATCTGGTTGTTGTTTCTCCGCTTACCGATGCTGGTTGGCACCGAACTCCTCGCTCTGGTCAAAAGCAACGAGGAAATGAATCAGACTGAACTGGCGCGGGCCGCTGGCTACGTCCGCGCTACGAAAGCTGGCAAGGAACAGGTCCTCGTCAAGCAGTTCTACAACGCGCTGCTCCGTGCGCAGGGTGTTGCCATTGCTGTTGGCAAGTCCCCCGGCAAGATCGCTGCGTTCCAGACCACGGTCCACCGCAGTGGCGTGATCCTGCTGGGCAAGACGTACTCGGCGAAGTTCAACCTGCAGCCGGGTGATGAGCTGGACATCGTCATCGATGACGACGCCATCCGCCTGGTGCCGAAGCCGGTGAAACCGGCCACGGTCAAGCCCGCCAAGGTCTGAGTTGAACGAGTCGGAGGCCCGAGCTCGGTATTTGCAGAGGTTGATCAGGATCGCGGAGCGGCTCCCCAACGGGCTGCTCCATCGACTGGTCGATGACGCCCAGTTCTTTCACGACTGGAATCTCTGCAAGCGCCGGGCTCGGGCTTCTGCGCGTCTGGCACAGCACCGGGCGTGGGAGGGCAAGGCGGAGGAGCGTTACTGGAAAGGAGTGCAGCGCTGACCTGTTCAGGAACTGGTCAGCTAAGCCCGAGATCCCGCATCGCGAGCTCGCGGTGATACCGGTAGTTGAAGGTCTTGCCACGCGCTTCGCGCTTGTAGCTGGGACGGCTCAGGCGTCCAGAGGCCACGTAGCTCTGCAAGGTCCGCGGGGTGACGCCGCAGAGCTTGCTCATCTCCGTGGGCGTCAGCCAGGTGCGGTCGAGCGTGGGGACGCAGCGCTCCAGGTGCTCCAGCCGCTGGCTGATCGAGCGGAGCTCCCGCAGGATCGCTTCACCGAGGTCGACCTGGGCCAAGTGCCTTGCGCGTCTTCGCGAAATCTAGCGCGATCGCGCGCAAACGTGAATGGCTGCGCGGGTGACCTGATCCGGTCAGGCGCTCTCGGCGGCCATGGCGCGCCGCAGGTCGTCGCTTTGGATGTAACGGTGGTACGTCTGCTCGTGCACCGCGGCGCTGTGACCGAGGGCGCGGGCGCAGAGCGTGAGGGGCTTGCCGGCCTCGATGCTGCGAATTGCCCAGCGGTGCCGCAGGTCGTACAGGTCGAACTCGGGGAGGTGGGCCTCGATGACAGCACGGGCTTCGCGGGTGCGGCGGCTGTGGCGCCAGGCGTCGACGAAACGCTTCCCGAGGGCGGAGTCGTAATCCGAGGGGCGCAGCCAGCGGGTGTCACCGGGGATCGACACCTCGCTCAGCGCAAAGCGCTCGATCCAGGCGCGGGGTAATGCGAAGCAGGTTCGAAGCGCCGGCAGCCGGTTGCGGCGTTTCACGGTGAGGCACTGCGCGGTGCCGTCCTCGTGGAGCACCAGTGAGGGCACCTCCGCGGGGCGGCAGCCAAAAACGGCCATGGCTGCGTAGCACCAGCCCCATTTCGTTGGCCGGAGGGCGTCGAGCAAGGCCACGAGCACGTCGTCCTCGGGGATGGTGCGGGCGGCGGGTTCGTAGGCGCCTTGGAGGGCTGAGAGTTGGTTGAGATCGCCTGAGACACCCTGTTGGCGGGCCAGGCGCTTGAAGACCTTGCAGCACTCGAGGCGGGACCGTGTACCTGGGCGAGTTGTTACGACTGTTCTTAAGAGTTGCTGAAGAGTCAATGGTGCGTTTTGCGGCAGACGGTTGAGCTCAGCAGCGATGCGTTGCCAGGTGCGTTCAGCGGCCGTGGTGCGCGGCCGGCTCTGCCAGTAGTGGGTCTCGAACGCGTGAACCGCGGCCCCGCAGCTCAGGGGGGCGGTCTCGGCTGAGACAGCAGCGTGGACCAATGTGGACCACGGCAGCACTGGGGGGTAAGTCCCGGTTTCGATGGCAGTGTGAAGCTGCATGCAGCGCAGCTCGGCGCTCACCAAGCTGGCGGTGACGGCTCTCAGGTCCAGCGGGATCCGCTGTCGTTTGCGGCTGCCATCGAGCTGAGGGAAGGTGCCGCGGACTGTCAGGGCCTGGCGGCGCTGCTCGACCACCATGCGGAGGCCGCGCTCGGTGAGAGCCTCGTTCAGCGGGGCCAGGTCGAGCATGAGCGTGGACCATTTGTGGACCACTTTCCCACGCGAAACAGCGCGAATCAACGCGTGGGGTGCTGGAAGAGGTGTTCCCGTTCTCGGCTCAGGACTCCCTGCGGCAGCTGGGATCTGGCGTTGCTACTAAGCGGAGGGGGTGGGATTCGAACCCACGGAGGCTTTCACCTCGCTGGTTTTCAAGACCACTTGAAATGTGCTGAAAACCGCTGCTGTGACTGTTTCTTGCGATACGAGGCGAAGAATGTGGACCGTTTGTGGACCGATAGCCTGGTTCATACGCGTTGCGACAGATGGCTCGAGCGAAGTCGAAGACCTACCCCAACAACTGGCCGGGGGTGCAGGCGGCAGCCAAGGATGCTGGGGCGAAGTTCCCCGAGCTCGTGGCAGCACAGTGGGCGCTGGAGTCGGGGTTTGGCCAGCACACCAGCGGTGAGTTCAACTACTTCGGCCTGAAGGGCGAGGGCACGACGCGGCGGACGACCGAGTTCGTCAACGGCGCCAGGGTGCACATCGATGCGGAGTTCCAGGACTTCGCCGACCTCGGGGAGTGCGTGCGGTTCCTGGTGACCCGCTGGTACAAGGACTGGGGCACGTACGAGGGCGTCAACCGGGCGGCGACGCGGGACGCGGCGGCCAAAGAGCTGGTCAAGCAGGGCTACGCCACCGACCCGCGCTACGCGGAGAAGCTGATCAAGCTCATGAATGAGCATCTGCCGCCGGCGGGGCCCGCCCCGGAGGTGGTCAAGGCCAGTCCGAAGCCGTTGCTGTTCGAGCTGGAGGCGACGCAGGACACCTGGCTCAAGAAGGAGGCAGCGCCATCAACCGAGCTCGGGGATAAGGAGAAGGTCGCGGTGGTGAAGGGCAAGCACTACGGGGTATGCGCGTATAACGAAAGCGTTCAAGACGCACATGCGCGGGTGGAGCTGGCCGCGGGTGCGGGGACGTGGTTCGTGTTTGAGCCGCACTGGCGAAAGGTGCAGGGCGGTGGCGACGTGGTGCCGGCCTCGGTGGACTGGGAGGACTTCGATTGCCTGGTGACGCCGCACCTGACGGTGGGTGAGGTGTTGCAGTGGGATCGGCGGCGGATTCCGCCAGCCGGTACGTCAGCGCGGACGTGGTTGGTGCAGACCGCGGCGGAGTTTGAGAAGGTTCGGGTTGCGTGGGGTGGGCCGCTGGGTGTGACCAGCTTCTACAGGCCGGAGCCGATCAACGGGCAGGTCGGTGGGGTGCCGGGCTCGAGGCACACCACGGGGCAGGCGTTCGACGTGTACCCCGTGGGCCGGAGTCTGGAGAGCTTCTACCAGTGGATCCGAGTGCGGTGGACCGGAGGGCTGGGAGATGGCCGCCCTCGGGGGTTCGTGCACCTCGACACCAGGGGTGGGGGCGGCTTTGTGCCGGGGGCCGGGGTGCGGCCGGCGGCGGAGTGGGTGTATTGAGGCTTAAGCGAAGACGCGTGATGGACTTTGCGGCTCAACCACATACTGCTCCCACCCATCCGGCAGCTCACCTATGTAGTTGACGTGCCAGCCTTGGAGCAGCGTTGGCGGCGTGATCACGTCTCCCGTCTCGGGGTCGTACTCGCCGCCGGCGTAAATCGGGCCGATCACATCCAGCGCATGGGTGTGACTGGCGGTGAGGGGCGAGGTGTTGCCATCTTCGTCGGTGAACAGCAGGCCAGCCGCATCCAGTGCAGCCATGCCGGTTAGTTCGTCGGGAAAGCGGAGGTAGTGCGTCATTGGGTGAGGGCCTGGATCGTGGAGTTGGGGAGGCGAGCGGGCCAGAATGTCAAACGTCGCAAAGCACCATTACAACTTTGCCCAGAAGCATAGTTTTGGCCGATGTGAATCCGATCTAGTGTTGGTAGGGTTGCAGAAGTATCTGTTACACTACCACCGCCATTCACCACTAGCTCAATGTCGTTTAGCTTGTACGCAAAGCCGGATCTATAACGCGCCGATGCACTAATAGCAACGCCACCTATGTCTGCTTGGGTCACGCCGTTATCAATTACAGCCGTTGAGACCATTCCGCTACCACTTCGTCGTTGGAACATTCTCTCATTGCCAACACCTTCGCTGATGTCATAAGCTAGCTGAGCCACATTGTTTACAGGTGCAGAGTTAACATCAGCAAACACCGTCCCCTCATCCTGCCGATACCAGGAGCTGAAGTTTGTCCCCGTAATGCTCGCCACATCTGCGCTGCGCGTGGCGGCGGCTGTCGTGGTGGGGATGTAGCTGGTGGGGAAGGCGCCGGCTTCTAGTTGGGCGCCCCAAAGGTACAGCGTGGTGCTGATTGTGATAGCCGTTACATTTGATAAATAAATACCAATACCACCTGTTGCGGCTACTGGCGTAAAATTGAGGATGCACCTGTACCAATTGTTGGGGTACGCAACAATTTGTGCGGTTGTGCCAGCACTGTTGCTTACAACGGTTCCTGTATTTAAGTTAAAGGTTGCATTAACATTTCCTAGCGCATTGAATGTTCTAAGGATAACAGTAGACTCTGTACCTGCCTTGGCAAAAACCGATAGTGAATAAGGTATAGCCGATAAGGTAAACGACTGTGAAACGAAATGAATGGCGTTGGTGCCGTCTGCTGTTACCAAGTCCGCAGTTGTTGTCCCATCAGGTGCAGTAATCTGATTTGCTGTTACTGTTCTTGCGCCAGCGGTAGAGTTCCACGCCGCATCATCAAACTGCTCACTTCTCAACGCTAGGTTCGTCCTCTGCTCCTCCACCAGCAGCCCCAGGCTCTCGCCCGTCGTGGGGTTGTGGTCGAAGCGTGGGGCAGAGTTGATCGTGCTGGTGGTGGGGATGTATTCGCTCACCGTGGCGGACTGCTCTAGTTGGGCGCCCCAGAGGTAGAAGGTATTGCCACCTCCTGTGTCTAGTTGCGCTGTAACGCTTGTCGTTCCAACCGATGTTGTTTTTGTAATACTGTATCTCTGCCATGTGGTAGAAACGTTTATTGTGTTTCCAACTGGATCGCTCAGGTTTGTATTTATTACCAACCTTACCGATTGCGATGAATCTGCCCTTACCCAAATACTGAGTGTGTACGTTACACTCGGCAAACCGTTAATTATTTGATAAATCCCTGACGCAACCGGCAAAGTTACGGAATCTCCAGTCTGGGTTCCGTTTGGCGCTGTAGTTGCATTCGCGCTACGTGTAGCTGTACCAAAAAGAACCCAACTCGCATTATCAAACTCCTCACTTCTCAGCAGCAAATTCGTCGTCGCTGTCTTTAGCAGCCCGTCGCTGCCCACATACGTCCCACTGCTGGCGCGGGTGAACGTCACCAGCGATTGGCCGCTGGCCGCATCTATCAGGCTCTTGCTCTCCGCAAACCGCAGGTCAAGGCTCGGAAGCGCCTGCGCTTTACGCGATAGATCCTCCCTGACCCAAGCGGGTGCTAGCCATGCTCGCTGGGATGCAACAAGACGGCTCACAGGCCAGCCTCCAAAAGATTCATGCGCACTTGCACAGTGCTGGCACTAGCAGGCGTATAAGCGCCACGGGTTTCAAGCTCGGCAAACAACGTGGTGCTCGCAGTTGCCAGCTTGATCAAGCGGCCGGGGTAGTCCGTCTGAGTGTAGAGGCTGCTGCCTAAGTCCGCAGGCGTCGGCAGGTCGATGAACCCCATGTAGTTGGCGCGGTCGCTACTCAGCAGATCGAAGGCTGCGTTGTCTGCGATGGCCGTGGGGCTGGCGCTGTATAGGTGCAAGCGAAACGCACCCATGCCACTTGGCACCGCGCTGTCACTGAACATCAGCGAAACGCTCTGGATAATGACGAACCCAGCGGTGGGGCCAGCAGCGGTCAGGCTGATAATTGCGCTGCCGCCTGTGTCACCAACGACGTCGCCAGCGGTGTAGGCGGTGGTGTTGCTAGGGCGAGTAATTGTGACAATGCTTCTAAACGCAGCGCCCGTAACTAAAGGATTTTCATATCTATCCCCGTTAATGATTCGTTGGCTCATCTGAGGCAGTGCAAGTTCCTCCAGATTAACAACGGCGGCGCCGACCTTCTCGGCTCAATGCAGACTGCGGGCAGCGGCGCGGATCGGATCGTACAGACCGATAATCGCGGCGACCTGATTGGCGGTGGCCCGCTTGCCTGAGACATCGGCGATTGCGCTGGCGACGGTGTCAGCGACCTTGGCGGGGGGTGCGTTGTTGCACAGGAGCAACGGCACCTCAGCGTCCAGGCGTTTGTAGATCTCGGGCAGACCGCGGCGCAGGGTTTCGTCGAGGGCGGCCTTGAGCAGGGCCTTGGCCAGGGTGATCAAGAAGGACTTCATGAGTCTTCGGAGGTAGGGCGTTGACGCCCTCGGGGGGCGGGGCGTTGGCCTGGAGAGTCGGTGATGTACGCCCAGAGTGTTGAGGTGGCGCCGCCGGCGACAGTGAATGCCTGGGTCCACTGATTTCCGCATTGGCCGGGGCGGCGTAGCTCGCAGCTCAGGACGTTGGCGCTGGCCATCAGCAGCATGTAGGAGTAGCAGCTGATGATCAGACGCAGGATGAGCGCGACGATGCCGGGGTTGGTCATGGTCGCATCCTTGGGGAGGGTTGCGGGAATGCGAAGTTTGTGACGGTCGGTTGATTGCGGTTGGCGAAGGCGCCCTTGACTTCGGACCAGATGACGGGGCTGAGCATGGCGGCAAGCCCAGCAAGGATGATCACTTGCGCCATGCGTGTCTCGAGCTTGCCGACGCGTTCACCCAGGCTGCTGCGTTCACGGCCATCGGTGATTGCGGCGTCGAGCAGCTGCTTCAGCTGGCCCTCGAGCACGCCGATGGCTCTCAAGATCTCACCGTGGCTGGGCTCGTTCATGGGGCGCAGTGTCTGAATTGCTTCAGAACAGGCAGATGGCGGAGTGCGCTGGAGTGTTCACAGGGCACACGGCAGTTTAACGAGCTCGGGGTGTGGAGACACGATTAGCCGTTGCCCTGGCCTTCCAGTGTGATGCCCCACTTTTCGGAAAGGTAGTTTTCGACTGTGGCGCGATCAGT
>SXGQ01405803.1_pt1 | contig 34419 bp, 48 predicted proteins | sample 3178371 | NCBI WGS metagenome assembly SXGQ01 (sample SAMN11356859, study PRJNA531348) | freshwater metagenome | isolation source: freshwater sample F1-20 | place: China: Fuxian Lake, Yuxi | collected 2017-12-25 | reverse complement strand
GTCGAGCCCGCGATCGCCGACGGCCAGCCATTTCACCTGGGCGACGACGCCGTTCAACTGGAAGTCGCCCCGATGGCGCGCGATCCAGGCCTCGCGGAGGCGGATAGCGTTCTCCTCGGCCTCGCCGTCCGGCACCCCGCCGCGCTTGGCGATCGGCGCGAGCTTGCGGAACTGCTCGTTCCCCTTCTCGTTCCCGGCCTTCGACCAGATCTCGGGCCAGTTCTCCTTCAGGTCCTCGGCCTCGTCGAGCGGGAACTGCTCCCATTGCGAGTTCCGGAGCGTGACCGCCTTGTCGTCGCCTTCTGCGGGGAAGTTCGTCACCTCCTCCGCGCGCGACGCCTCGAGCTCCTCCTCGCCGTCCTCCGGCATCTCGGGAGCCTCGGGCATCTCCTCTTCTTCCTCGGGAGCCTGGAAGCCCTCGAGGCCGTCGAGCATCTGGGCCACGAGCTCGCGGTCCATCTTCGGGAAGGCCGCCAGGATGAGCGCCTCGATCGTCGGGCGCGGGAGCTCCTTCTCGACCAGGTCCTCGAGGAGCTCGACCAGGGCCTCGACTTGATCGCCCGAGAGGCCGTCCTCGGCATACGCGCGAACGCGGGCCCGGCGACGGTCGGAGCGGTCGGTCTCCGCCTTGTCCTCGAGCTCGTCCTCGACGACGTCAGGCGTGGCGCCCTCGGCCTCCATCTCGCCTTCGGGCATGTCCTCGGTCTCGGCGTCCGCGATCTCCTGTTCGGGGACCTCGGTGTCGCCGCCGACCTGGGGCGTCTCGTTATCGGTCTGGACCGGGTCCAGGATCGTCGACGGGTCGATGACCGCGACGGCGGCGGGGATGAGGTCCCGGCCCGCCGTCTTGAGGAGGCTATCGGTCGGCACCGGGAGCGGCGAGAGCTTGATCGCGGCGCGGCTCTCTTCCCAGGTGCGGAGCCCCGTATCGAACTCGGCGCGGATGCGGGTCGAGGTCTCGGTATCGTTCTCGACCAGGTCGCGGAGCCGGTCGTGGTCGTAGGTGACCCAGACGTCGCCGAACTCGGGCGCGAGCCAATGATTGAGCTCGTCCTCGAGCGCGGAGAACATCGGCTCGATCGTATGCTGGACCAGGCGCGCGCGGGCCTCGGCGTACTGGATGCCAGAGAGCCCCGCATCGCTCGAGGCGGACGCGATTCCGATCATCCGAGGGTCGACCCCGAAGGCCGCGCAGATGTCCTCGCGCGAGACGCGCCGGAGGTCCGGGAACTCGAGATCGGAGAGCGTGAAGCCCAGGGGCTTGATGTCCTTGACGGCGCCGAAGAAGGCCGGGGTCCCGCGCTTCCCGCGATCGACGACGCGGGCGCGGTAGCGGTCCTGCATCGCGGTCGCGTCCTCGGTCGTCGCCTCGTCGGCCATGAGCACCGCGAAGGTCGGCGTCCCGTCGTTCGTCACCACCTGGCGGACGTACTGGGTCGCCTCGTTGTCCGCGAGCATCGAGCCGATCGCGGTCGCGCCGCGCGGATAGCCGAAGACCTCGGCCTCGAACGGGCGCCCCATGTCGAGGTCGCGGAAGTGGAGCATGTCCTCGACGGGGATCTGCACGATGATCCCGGCCCAGTTCGCGTAGTCGTAGCGACGCGGATCGCCCTCGGGGTCGATCCAGACCTGTTGCATCGACTCGGCGTTGACCGCGCGAAGGCCGACCGGCGGACGGTTCGGCGCGGTGCGATCCATCTGGAAGAAGGCGTTCCCATAGCCCAGGTAGTCGACCGCGAAGCGCGCGCGGAACTGGCGGGCCGTGAAGCGCGGGCCGGGGTAGTCGAGGAGCTTCTGAAGCGGATGGTCCTCGGGGACGCGGCTCTCATAGTTGCCCCGCTCCTGAAGCACGACGAGCGGGACCGACGCGACGATATCGGCGACCGCTCGGATACAGGCATGGACGACGGGGTGCCGGTTGAAGCCCTGGGTCCGGATTGTCGAGCCGTCGTAGCGGTACTCGCCAGGGTTCGCGGTGCGGACGAGGGCCATCTGGGGCCCGCCCGGCATGTTCGGATAGGTGAGGGGCACGATCGCGCGCGATTCCTCGGCGGCCTCGGGCTTCTGCGACAGGACGCGGAGCGCTTCGCTCACGCGCGAGAGGAACGGTCGGCGCTTGTTTTCTGGCAAGTTGTGAGCCCCGCGTTAGGAGTCTGCCACCGCTAACAGTACGCGAGAGCAAGCAAGCGCGCAAGGCGTCAAGCTACACGACGAAAACCGAGGGCCCCTTCTTGATGAGCGGAGCGAGCGCATAGCGTACCGCGTCCCAGATGTGATCGTTCCCGGCGACCAGGTGCGGGAGGACCTCCTCGGTCCTCGGGTCGGTCTTATAGCGCCAGAGTCGGGCCTCCTCGATCGCGCGCTTGCATCGGGGATGAATGACGATGTCGGTATAGCTCCGGAGATGCTGGATGCCGTCCTGGACGGAGCCCGACCACTTCGGCGCGGCCTCGGTCCGGAAGCCCCGCTTCTTCATCTCGGCGATCGTCTCCGGCCTGGCGGAGTCGGCCCGGATAACGTAGCGCCTTGCGTCCGGCACCTCGTCGAAGGCCCGGACGGTCGCGTCGGTGTCAAGCTGGACCCCGCCCGCCTCGTGCTCGAGGTAGAGGCGCCCGTCGTGCGTCCAGAGCCGCACCAGGGTCGTCGGGTCATGCGCGAAGCCCCAATCGGCGCCGAAGTAGGGGCCCTGCCAGCCCTCGCCCGGCGTGAACTCGGCGACGCGCCATTTCCCCGCGAGCACCTGGGCGTCCGATCGGGCCCAGGGCTTCCCGCCCCAGACATGCGCGAAGGCCTCTGGGTCGGCGCGGAGGAGGGCGTCGGCCTCCTCGCGGAGCACCGCCGGGAAGTAGGGGTTGTCTCGGTAGGAGACCGCGCGGATCATCGAGCGCTCGGGCGGCTTGACGACGAACCGTTGATAGGTCGCGTCGGACTCGAGGGCGGGGTTGAAGGAGACCCAGATCTCCGAGCCTGGCTTCCGGATCGTGGGGATGAGGACGCGCCAGGAGTGATCGGAGACGGCCTCGGCCTCCTCGACCCAGGCGATGTCGATCCCTTCGGTCGACTTGATCTGGGCGATGTCGCGGCGGAGCCCCTTGAAGAGGAACTCGGTCCCGTTACTGCCCAGGATGGCGGACTCCTGGATCGTGTAGAGGTTGCCCAGGCCGAGGAGCTCGATCTGATCGGCGAGGACGCGGTGCACCGAGTCGCGGATCGAGGCCTGATACTCGCGCGCGCAGAGGATACGGAGGGGCTGGGCGACGCCGTGCACCAGGAGGGCGCGGGCGAACTGCCAGGACTTCGCGGAGCCGCGTCCCCCGTAGGCGCCTCGATAACGGAGGGCGCCGAGCGGGGGGTCGAAGAGATAGCCGAAGGCCGCCGGGGTCGGGACGGAGAGCGTCGTCACCGGGCGGGCTCGTCCTCCGCCTGGGGCGTCACGAGCTCGACGCGGATCGCGGACGGCGGGAGCTTGTCACCGCCGGTCGTGTGGTCGACCGACTGCTTCGGCTTCCCGAAGGCCCGATCCAGGAGCGCCTCGGCGGCCCGGATATCGCCCCGGACGGCCTTCGCGCGGAGGGCGAGGAGGGTCTGCTCGAGGGCGGTCCGACCGTCCTTCTCGTCGGCCAGGATCTTCGCCAGGGCCTCGGAGATGTCGGGGAGCTTCGGGCGTCCGTTCGGGTTCCCGGACTGTCCCTTCTTGAATCGGCTATGAACGGGGGGAAGTTGTCGGGGCATAGGGTCGCGCCTGTTTCGCGCCTGAAAAGGTGACGAGTGACAAGCTAACGCGGCGGCCTGTCAAGGTGCCAGCCGGAAGCCTGGATGCTTGACGTCGAAGAGGGTCCAGGCGTGCCCGTGGTCGGTGCTTGTCGTCATCCGTGGACCGTCGTGTTCGTAGTAGTTCCAGCCGCAGATCGGGAGGTAGACCGTGGTCGCGCCGTCCTTGAGGCATCGGACCCAGAAGTCGTAGTCGAGGACCTGGGGGATGCGACCGTCGTAGCCTCCGACCGCGCGCCAGCGAGAGGCGCGGACGACGGAGGACTGCCAGATTTTATTCCCCTCCCGCATGGTCTCGAGGGTGATCTTGCCAGGCGGGCGGTAGAGCTCGATGAGCTCGCCGTCGTTATTGCGGACCCAGACGTCCGAGTAGGCAATATCGGCGCCGGTCCGGTCCAGGGTGTCAAGCGCGGCCTCGAGGTAGCCGGGCTCGAGGGTGTCGTCGTCGCCCAGGATGACGAAGTAGTCGCCGGACGCGATGGCGGCCAGGCTGTTCCAGTTATTGAAGAAGAGCCCAGGGTCGGCGGAGAAGTTGACGAGGACCTGGATCTGGGACATCGAGAGGGTCTGGGCGAAGACCGAGGCCAGGGCGCGCGGGAGGAGGGCCCGGCGGTGCGAGGCGATGAGGACGGAGACGCGGATCTGCTTCACTCGTCGGGATCTCCCAGGGTCAGGTCGGATCGGGTGAACGTCTGGCCCTCGACGACGACCGAGGTGACGTCGGGGAGGTCATCGAGAAGCGCCTTCGCGACCATCCCAGGGCGTCGGTAGGCCTCGAAGATGCGCTCCCAGTTCTGCGCGAAGGCCTCGGGCGGAATGGAGAGGGGGCGTGGAGTGTCACCTTTTCCGTTCATAGACCCATCCGGTGACGATCGTGGCGAGCGTCAGGAGCAAGAGGAAGGGGACCGTCAGGGCGAGGAGGGTGACGGTTAGGGCGACGTCAACGGCGGCGCGGAGTCGGGGCATAGACGGGCTCGGGGTAGGATCGCTCGCCGGTTTGAGCGCATCGGATGTTATGGAGGTAGATCGCGCGGGCATCGGTGCGGCCTTCATCGCAGACGGGACAGGGCTGGGTCATGTGTCAAGCTCGTCCGACGCGTGAAGTCCGGCATAATGGCTGATCCGGCGGCCCATATAGCTCACTATTTCCGCGTCTTTCGGGTCCATAGCGCCCCGAACCGATGGCGGAAGCTCAAGGAAGCGCTTCAGCATCCAGAGCGCCCCGGCTTGCCAGGATTCCTGACGGATCTCATGGAGAGAAATCATTCGGCCTTCCGGATCTTCTTCACGCGCTTCGGCTTGACGGGCTCGAGCTCGACCTGGCCGTCGGCGTAGCCCTTCGCGTAGCCTTCCTCGCGCGCGGACCGGGCGTCCATGTAGGCGACCTCGTAGCCGTCGGTCCAGCCCTTCAGGTAGTCGGGGCTCTTCTTGCCCGAGAGCTTCGGGGCGGCGGGGAACGCGCGATCGACCAGGAGGCCGATGAGGACGCCGATCGCCATGCCGAGTAGCACCGAGAGATAACTAAACATTGAAGCCCCCCTCCGCGTTGCGTCCGTGGATGTGTTTCGCGTAGCGCTTGCGATGGAACTCGAGGACGGCCTGGCGCCGCTTCTCGACGACCGATCGCGGAACGATCCGCTCCGGAATATTATCGAGCCGCTTCTTGATCTGCTTCACCGCCTCGGGATGATAGAACCGCACCTTCCGCCCGCCGAAGACGGCGACCTCGAAGGGGATGCGATAGCGGTCGATGAGGTGGCGGATCTGATTCTCGCGCGCGCCCAGGAGCACGGCGATCTCCGCGATACGGCGCCAGCCGCGCTTATACCGGTAGGTCGCCTGGCGTGGCCGTTGGTCGCAGACCTTCTCGGTGACGACGGTCTCGACGCGGCGGAACTTGTGGACGTCCAGGCGATAGGAGACGTCGGAGACGACACTCCCAGGGCCCAGGAGCCGCTCGGCGGTCGAGCGGTCCAGGGCGTCGACGGTGCGGACGATCTGCCCGTCCAGGTCGAGGAGGTGCCACTTCATGCGACAACGTCCTGGCGGACCATCTTGTTGAGGGAGGCCGAGACGCAATGCCAGAACGTCCACCGGAAGACGTCGGCCTCGGTGACGCGACGGTTCTGGAGCGCGGGGGCGACGATGAGGTGCCGATGGCCGCGCGAGCCCGCCATGATGCGGGCGGTCGTCATGCCGTACTTCGCCACGAGGGCGCGAGCGACGCGTTCTTGCCGTTGCATTAGACGGAGGTCTCCAGGTCGAGGCGGTAGGCGATGTTCCCGAAGGTGTCGGCGATGATCTCGCGGACCTTCGCGTCGAGGTACTGCTCGAGGAGCATGGCGTCGGTCTCGGTGAGCTTGGCCGACTTGCGGAACTCCTCGAGGAGGTCGTCCGGGTGCGCTCTCACGACTGCACCCCCTGGGCCGCGCGGGCCCGGAGGTCGTGATAGAGCGAGGCGACGAAGGCGCGCGCGGCGGTCGGGTTGTTCTGGATGTTGGCGAGCACCTGGGCCAGGTAGACGCGCCCGGCCTCGATCGCCTCCTCGAGCGTCTTCCCCTGCTTGAGGCCCGAGGCCACCAGGCCGACGAAGAGCGAGGCGTCGCGCTCCGAGACGTTCATGAGGTTCGCAAACTCTGACATGGTCATCGACTTCTCCGGTAGGGATCGGCGTCGGTGCCGATGGAGTGAAGAATAGGGGGGAGCTTGTCACCTGTCAAGCACCCCCCAGGCGTCAGGTCGGGACAGGCTCCCGGTTCTGCATATCCTCCGCATATGCACGACGGAGGGCCCGGAGCGTCTTGAGCGCCTGGACCGCGTCGCCCGAGACGGCCCAGAAGTAGCCCCGCGCGGTGCGGGAGGTCGGCTCCTTGCGCGCCAGGATCGTCCCGGCCTGGATGCGTTGGTGGACGGCCTGGCGGGAGATGCCGATCGCGCGAGCGGCCTCGGAGACGGAGATCCAGGGGGCGGCGGTCATGTCAGACATGCGAGCGAGATTCCTCGACGGTAAGGTGAAGCGCCCCGGCCTTCGGAGCGTCGTAGCGGTAGGCGTGGAGCTCGACGATCTGCATGTCGTCGGCCCAGAGGACGCGGTTCAGGGCGTCCATGACAATCTTGAGGCGGTTGTCGAGATCCCCCATCCGGCGCGAGCGATACCAGGCGACGGTCACGACGATCGGGACCCCCTTCGGGAAGGGGAAGAGCCCCTTCTTCCGATAGCCCGCCTGGCGCGCGAGCTCGACGACCTCGGCCTTGTAGGCCTTCGCCTCGCTCGAGGCATAGAGCCGTCCGCGCGCCATCCGCCAGTACCGGTTCGCGCTCGGGGGCTCGGGGAGCTCGAGGACGACCTTCACTCGGGCGTCCGGTAGCGGTCCTGGGTCCGACGCGCCACCAGGACGCGGGCCCAATGATGCGGGAACGCGCGAAAGGTGATGCGGTTCCCCAGGTGTTGCTCGGTCCACTCGATCCGAGGCTCCTCGCGGTGCGTGTCTCCGAAGATCTGGGCGTCGTGGTGAATACAGAGGCATCGGTCCGTCATTTCTCGGCCCTCCCGAGCCGTGCGGGTTGCGGATCGCGCTCGGGGCAGTCGAGCGGATCGCGGTGTCGTTCGGCGCCGCAACGCGGGCACCGAGGCGGACGTTGGTCCGCCAGGTAGTCGTCATCCGAGAGGTCGAAGTCGCCCGCCATGTCAGGCCGCCTCCGCCGGTTCGGCTGGGATCGCGGTCTCCCAGAGGTGATTCAGCAAGTGATCGAAGTCCGTCGAGAGCCACCGCGCGAAGAGCCCGACGTTCTTCGGGGCGTCCAGGCGCGGGCCCATCTCCGGCCAGGACGGCCAGCCATTGCGGAAGACATGGAGCCAGCCCATCGAGTCCGGGCGATCGGTCTGCCAGATGTCCGGGAGCGCGCGAAGCCGCTCCCCGCGCGAGAGCTCGACGTAGGGCAACCCATCCGGCGCGGTGAACATGAGCCGGGACGCGAAGCCGACGACCTCGACCGGGATCGCCTCGAGGCGGCGCTCGACGACGACCATCCGGTGCAACTGCTCGCGCGAGAGCCGGTGCCGGACAAGGACGTAGAAGTCGGCGCCGAACTTATGCTTCTCGACCAGGAGCCAGCCGCTCCGGGGCCCGATCCCCTTGACGTCGACCTTCCGCGTCAGGAGCCGGGCCTCGCCGTCGCGCGCGAGAACCGAGAGATCCGATCCCCCGTCGCCCTGGCCCAGGGCGTAGAGCTCGAAGTCCAGGCTCGCCTCGTAGCCGTAGCCGCGCACCAGGAGCGCGAGCGCGATCTCCGCGAGCTTCCCCTCGAACGTGTCGAGGATCATCTGGGCGCGCCCGCGTTGATCCTGGGAGCCGAACTGGCGCCCGCTCTGTTCGACCGCGACGGCGAACTTCGCGCACTCGAGCACGATCTCGACCGGGACCTCGAACTTCATCGAGGCTCCGAGGCCGCGTAGCGGACCAGGGCATGCTCGCGCGTGATCCGGTCGGCGACGTTCTGGATCTTCGTCTCGGTCACGAGCCAGGACGCGCGGCCCGCCTCCATCTCGTCCAGGAACTTGAGATAGGTCGGGTGCGAGCGCGCCAGGGCGTCGACCTTCCCCTCGGTCATCTTCTCGGTCGCCTCCGCCCGGACCTGGAGCTCGGCCAGGGCGAGGGCCACCTTCCGTCGGTGCTCGACGGTCCCGAAGGGGCCGAAGACCGCGTAGAGACTTGCGGCCTCGGACACCAGGAGCTCCCGGTACTCCAGGAGCTCGTCGATCGGCATGATGCCGATCCGCTTCTCGATCTCGGTCATCGGTCACCAGGTCAGAAGGGGAGATCGTCGTCCGTCGGGGGCGGGAAGTTCGAGAAGTCCGGCGGGGTGCTCGAGGACGGCGGCGCCAGGCGCTTCGAGGCCGGGGCCGGGGCCGCCGGGGCGGCCTTCTTCTCCACGAGGTCCGGCTGGAGCCCCTTGTCCTTCCAGGTGATCCAGACCGTCGCCGCCGCCGCCTGGACGGCGGACGCGTCGAGCGCGATCCCCTTCGCCTTGCATGTCGCGGCCAGGTGCCCGGCGACCGTCTCCCAGAGGATGAGGAAGTTCGAGACCAGGGCCTCGCGGCGCTGTTGCAAGTTCGAGCCGGACGGCTCCGCGCTTGCGGCCTGGGCGGGCGGGGCCAGGCGCTTCGAGGGCTGGGCGGCGGCCATCGCGTTCCCGGCGGGGTCGATGTTCCAGTAGGGCTTCCCCGAGGGGTTCGCGACGCGCGAGAACCGGATTGCCTCGCCGATCACCGTCTCGGTCGTCAGGCCCAGGCGCTCGAGTTGCTTGAGGGCGGACTTGTCCGGGATGAGCGGGGTCTCAACCTCGAGCCCATCATCCGACGATCCGACGAAGACGTACCGGTCGCCGAACTTCGTCGTGATCTTGTTGCATGCCGAGACGGTCATCACCGCCTCGTCCCCTGCGTTCTCGAGCGCGAGCTTCTGTGCCATGTCCTACTCTCCTGGGGACGCGTCCCCGTAAAGGTTCCCGCCGTCGTGCGGGAGTCAGACCCGGACCATCCGGTCGCGGGCCGCTTGAAAGGCTCGAGAGGCCGAGCCGAAGTCGAAGTCAGCGTTCATCGCCGAGAAGGCGGCGCGCCCTACGCGGTAGCGCTCGGTCTCGGTCAGGTCGTGCGGGAGGTCGTCCCAGACCCCCTTCGTGAGCGGGTCGAGGCGGCGGCGGAGGGCGTCGATCGCCTCCTGGGCCTCGCGGAGCTCCGCGTCCTTCCTGGCGCGGTAGAGGTCGAAGGCCTCGCTCATTGCCGGGCATCCTCGCGCCAGGCGTCGAAGTCAGGCGCCTCGCGCGTGACGACCTCGACGAAGGCTGGGAAGGCGGGCGCGGGCCCGGCGCTCTCGACGATGTTTTCCTTCCAGATCCAGGTGCGCGCGCCGGAGGGGTTCTCCTTCATCTCGGCGACCGAGCCGTCCTCGAAGAAGGCGAGCATCCCGACGCGCGGATCGTAGAGGACCTGGACGAGCTTGTTCATGGCGTTGTCTCCCGGTAGGGGTGGCGGAACGTGTGAAAGGTAAGGGGGAACTTGTCGCGCGTCAAGAGCGCCTATCACCTGGACGAGCGTCTACCTATCGAAGAGCCGCCCGAAGTGGCGATCGGCGGCGCGGTCAGCGGCGGGCCCGTCTCGCTCGTCGTCGAAGTCGTCCTCGTCGGGCTCGCTATCGTCCTCGTCCTCGGGCTCCTCCTCGCGGTTGTAGAGGTCCTCGTAGGGCTCGCAGAGCCAGTTATCGTAGCTGGGCATCGGTCAGGCCCCCACGACGGCGGGGGCCCGATCCAGGCGCTTCACGATCGTCCCGTCGAGCGCGCAGAGGGCGATCGTATCATACCGGCAGTCACCGCTCGACGTCTCCGACGTCACCATCCAGGACCATTGATTGAACTGCTTCAGGCCCAGGTCCAGGCGGCTCGACCAGGCGAGCGTCCCAGCGTCGAGGGTGCCGTTCTCGCGCACCTTTGAGACGACAAGGACATGCGAATAGTCGCGGTTCGTCGTGCGGGTGAAGGTGCCGAGTTCGTTGGTGACGACGAGCTTCTGCTTCTGCATGGCTGGCTCCGGTGAGAGGTCGACGTCATCGCCGACCCCTGAAGTGTAAAGCATCGCTTGACGCCTGTCAAGTAGCCCCACCCAGGTCGGGTAGGTTTCTACCTCTTTCGGGGTGTTTTCGGTGATAACGGGGAGGGATATGCCGGGGCCATACCCGGTCGTCACCGGGGGTGGGGAACTGCGCGAGCTCGGAAGGCCATCGGTGGGGCGGTCTGCGTGTCCACTCCGGCACAAGTGGGACCCCTTCGACCGGTGACCTCTCGGGGCCGATGTGCCCCCGTGTAGCTCCCCGCAGATCCCCAGGACGACCGACCACGTTGTAGGCTGACAGAGCGTGGATTTGTTTGACCAGGGACTGCGAGCACCGTCAGGATTGAGCGTCGACGGTCCGATCCGCCGACCTCCGGGAGACCGAGAGAAGGCCCGGAGTGAAACAAGAGGGCCCCGACGTTCCCTCCCTTCGTGGCGGACTGCGCTTCTGCAACGCGTCCGAGGGGGTACTTGCCGGGGCCGTTCTCTTTTTTTACTTCGAGCGCATAGCCACGAACTATGCACCCCCTAACCTAACGCCTGGGCGCCAGGGGTCAAGAGTGAAAACCGATGCGGCGCTTCCTGGCTTCCGGAGGGATCACGAAGTCCGGCTCGTCCACCTCGTCCGCGACCTCGAAGACCCCGCCATGCACCCCACCGGCGTCCACGACGAGCTCGTCATATCCCGCCTGGACCAGCGTCCGCACCATGTCGAGGAGCTCCTTCGCCACCATCCCGGCGTCCGTCGCCCCGACGTCCTGTATCTCAATCGAGAGCCCGTTCCGGTGCACCGAGACCGTCGCCTTCCGGTTCGTGAAAGGGTTCGCGCGTCGTCTACTCATGGTCAGGCCACCCGTGAAGGAGTCCGTGATTGATGACGCCGGTCATGGTCGGGAGATAACCGTCGCACCAGGGGCACCGGGTCCAGGGCTCGAGCACGTTCTTGGAGCGCCACCAGATCCAGCCCAGGCCCCAGACGTAGTCGATCTCCCCCCGGTCCCTGGCCGCCCGCCGCGCGTCGCACGGGATCGGCGACCAATCCCGACAGGTAATCCGCTCGCTCGAGGCCTGGCTCATATCGTCCCTCGCCTGGGCTTCGCGTGGAGATCCGGGCTCCAAGCGTCCGAGGCGATGAGCGCCCCGCCCGCGTGATACACGAAGGCCTCGATCATCCGGGGCGAGACCGAGAACTTCTCGTCCGCGTGATACTGATCCGGCGGGCAGAGCGCCGCATGCGTCCGCACCGTGATCCCGCCATGCGTCGCGATCGCCGCCTTCCCGTGAAGGTGGCCCGTATGGAGCTCGCGGTAGATCGTCTGGCCCCACTCGACGGCGCATTGCGCGGCCATCACCTCGGCGAGGCGCGCCTTCCCCTTGTCGCCATGATCCAGGCCGATGAGGACCTTCCCATGCTGGACGTATTTCGTCGTCGTGTGCGTGTCGTCGATGGCGACCCCTTTATGGCGCCTAAACTCCGCGACGAGGATGCGCTGGAGCGCCCAGGTGAGCGTCCGGTCGTGATTCCCAGGGACCAGGATCACGCGGGTCGCAACCGTCGTAGCGCTCCGCTCGATGAGATCGCAGAGCACCTCGGCGCCCCGCTTGAGCATCTGCTGGACGCGCGTGTCGTAGTCGAGGACCGTTCCCTTCGTCGTCGCGCCCTGGCCGTCGTGATGGAAGTAGTCGCCCAGGAGCCAGAGGTGCCGGTGCCCCACCTGGCGCGCGTCCCCCGCCTCGAGGAGCGCCGTCACGCCGTCGCGGACGGTCCGGATCGCGATTGAGGTGTCGTAGCTCGAGGCGCCGGTCCCCTCGCCCCAGGCCAGCTTCGCGATATGCGGGTCGGCGATGACGACCCCCTGGAGGAGCTCCGCCGACTGCACCTTCGGCCTCGCGCGCGCGAGCGGCGTCCGCGCCGCGAAGGCGCCCGCCAGGATCGCTTCGACCTGTTCGCTGGTCGTCGGGCCCGCCTTCGGGCGGAGCTTCACGAAGACGCGGTGGAGCTCCGTCGTCTTCACCTCGCCGGTCATCGGGTCCTTCGTCGCGACCTCGTACTTCGTCGCCTGGCTCTCGGCCACCTCGAAGCGCGCGAGATCCGCGTCGATATGCCGGAGGAGATCGTCGACGGTTTTGATCCTCGAGCCGTTCGCGCGCGCAACGATGCCATCCGTCCCGGCGGTCTGCTCGATCGTCTGTTCCGTCTCCGGCACCGGGTCGACGACCTTCGGGCGCTCGCCGACCTTGATCTTGAGCTTCCCGCGCTTCAGTTGCACCGCCGAGGTCGTGCGGACCTCCTGGCCCCGGTGGAACTCTTTATTCAGGGCGGCGGCGACGAGCGGCCCAGGCACTCCCCGACCGGAGAGCTCCGCGAGCCGCGCGATCTCGGCGCGACTCCAGACCGTTAGGTCGTTGCGAGCGGCCATCCGGGAAGCCGGGCGTCAACCCACTCGAGCACCGCCCGACCGTCCGCATGCTTGACGGGAACCGTCCCGTCGTCGTTGCGGTTGATGTCGATATGGCCGCCGCAGAGACAGGCCAGGCACGGCGGGTTCGCGGGATCGGCACTCTCGCCCAGACAGTCAGGGCAGAAGACGCGGACGCAGAAAGGCATAGCGGGCACCCCCTACAATAGCACCACGACCACGACGGCCACCACTACGCCAACCAGGAATGACGCCCGCCGGGTCGGACAGGGCGCGAAGAGTATCGCGCACCGCCCCTCGTTCAGCGCCTCCCGTTGCGCGTCGATAACCGCCTGGGCGGCCTCCCGCTCTCCATCCCAGGCCTGACGCGTGACAAGGTGCGCTGTTATTAGGCTGTCGACGGTTGCCTGATATGTCAAGAGCGCCGCCTCCTGGCGCTCGATACTCGAGATCGTGGCCGCCAGTTGGATGCGGGTCTCCCGGAGGGTGGCCGTTGTATCCGCCAGGATACGCCGAGCCGAGTCCGTCCGGGCCCCGAGATCCTCCCGCGCCTCGTCCAGGCGCCGCCCAGCGCTCCGCGTCCGAACCGTCAGGCCGTCCGCCACCGCCCGCGCGGAGTCGCTCGCGATTCGGGCCGCCTCGAGGGCCTGGGCCCGCCGCTCGAGCTCGGCCTCGAGCCCCTGGACGCGTCCGCGCTCCCTGTGCCAGCCCCAGGCCAGGACGACGACCAGGGCGACCAGGAGCGCCGTCACGAGGCTACTCGTAATCCGCAAGGTCGAAGCCGATCGCCTTGTCAGGGTCCGTCTTCCGCCCTGGCGCGATCGCCGAGTGCGTCGTCACCGGGAGCGGGCCGTACCGGCGCCGGATATCCGCGATCACCGCTTGCATGCTCTCGATCTGGGCCGTCGTCAGCGCCTCGACCCCATCGTTCCGGTTCGAGAAGGCGAGACCAATGGAGACCCCATTCACATCTTTCTCCCCACGCCACTCGCTCTTCCCGGCATGCCACGCACGGCGATCGTATGAGACGCATCGGTAGACGGCCCCATCGCGTCCAATAAGGACATGGTAGGATACGCGCGAGACGGAAGACTGCAACCAGGAAAGGCATCCCCGCTCGTTGGGCGCCGCGTCCGCGTGGAGCACAATCACGCGGACCTCCTTCGTCCCCCGGCTGTTGTGATTCGGCGAGGGATGCGTCAGGGTCATGGGCCGGGCTTCGCGTAGCGCCCCTCGATGAAACTGTTCGCGCCAGAGTAGGCGCCGACGATGAGTGCGATCGAACCGAACGCCGTCGCGTCGGCCTTCATGAGCGCGAGGACGGAGACCGCCAGGATGCCAAAAACGGAGAGCACAAACTTCCGCCCCCCGTACTTATTCATCGCGGCCCCTCGAGGCGCGCGACGCGCTCGGATGTATCTCGGATGAGACCGGTGATCTCTCGCAAGTCCTCCCGCATCTCCTGGCGGAACCGGTCCGCCGTCGTCTCGAGATGGTCGGTCTTCACCTTGAGGACGACAATCGTCGTGAAAAGCGAGATCCCCGCCGAGATGACCGGCATGAGCCAGGACCAGGAGACCGCCGGAGCCTGGCCCGCCTCGGCCAGGAGATAGGTCCCAGCCGCCGACGCGGAGGCAACCAGGAAAGAGGCGGAGGTCTCGGCGGCGGGCATAGTCTGAAAGATGTCAGCGGACCAGGATGACCGTCAAGTATTCCAACCGATTGCCGGGAAGGCGCCCGCCTCGGTCCGCTCCTTGACGACCTGAAAGACCGCGTCGTAGGCCTTGCCGACCGAGCGCATCCCGTACAGACGGCGGGCCCTGGCGCGCACCTCGCGCCGATCGAGCTCGAGCACCTTGTCGAGGGCCTCGAGGTATTCGCTCAATGTCTGACACCGGAAGCCGGTCCGGTTGTTGGCGACCGTCTCCGTGAAGGCCCCATAGCTCGAGGTGATCGCCGGGGTCCCGCAGAGCGCCGCCTCGACCACCGCTCCGCAGAAGGGCTCGACGTAGGCCGAGGGCGCGATAATCGCGCGCGCATGGCCCAGGAAGAAGGCCCGCTCCTCGGTGATCGCCCCGACGAAGACGACGTTCTTCGGGATCGCCCCGAAGGCGTCCGGGTCCCCCTGGCCCGCCAGGCAGAAGGTCAGGTCGGGCCGGAGTGTTGCGAGCTCGAAGATCCTGGCGATCCCCTTCCCCTCGGTCAGGCGCCCCAGGAAGACGACGGCCTGGCCGCCAGGTCCGGCGGGCCACTCGTCGACGTCGTAGCTATTCGGCACGACGAACTCGAGGCGCCCGGAGTCCTTCGTGACGCCGTAGCGGCCCTCCTTCGCCATGACCCCATGCCGGACCGCCTCGCTCTCGTAGATCCGCCAGGGAAGGAGACAGTCGTAATAGCCGATCCCGCTCTCGATCGCCGAGGCGCCGGCCTTGAGGACCGGGAGATCCCGAACGGCGGGCGCGTGAGCATGGCCGAAGGGGAGGAGGATACAGTCGCCCGGCTCGACGTTCTCCTTGAGCGCCTCGCGCGCGTTCAGGTTCCATTGCCGGTAGACGGCGCTCTGATCCTGGGCGTCGTTCCCGAAGAAGGCGTTCGGGTCCTCGTGATACTTGTGGCCGAGGAGCGTCTGATGCTCGTCCTGGCTCATGAGGTCGACGTCCCGCGTCGCCCCCGAGTCGCTCCCCTCGACCCCGTAGTGGATCACCTCGTAGCCGAGGGGGCGCATCATCCGGGCGAACTTGTAGACCTTCTGGGTAAAGGCGCAATGCGCGAAGTCCCGCCGCGTGACCGTATGGGGCACACCGAGCAAGTGGAGGCGCATCGGTCAGGCCACCGTCGGCGTCGGCCCTGGCGGGGTCGGCGGCGTCTGCCAGGGGGGCGGGAGCGTCACCTGGCTCGGGTGGATCTGTTGCTCGATCTGCTCGGCGAGGTTCGCCTGGAGCTCGGCGATTCGCTCCGGGCCCATCGCGTCGACCATCCAGCCCTCGACGATCTCCGGCGTGAGCTCGGCGAACGGGACGAACGGGTCGCCCTCCTTATAGCTTACCGCCTGGGTCGAGTAGACGACCGCCGTGTGCCCAGCGTCGTCGGCGGCGTTGTAGCGCCAATGCACGGTGAAGACGACGTCGATATAGCCGTCCTGATCGGGATAGCAATCGAAGGCGGGGAAGTCCCAGGTATACGTCAGGCTCATGACATCTTCTCCAGTTGGGCCACGCGCTCGCGTAGCGATTTGATCTCGGCCAGCATGACGGGAATCATCGCGACATAGCTCACCATCTGCAACTTCGGCGACCCATCCTCGTTGACGGCGTCCTTCTCGCCCTCGACCGCCGGAGCGTAGGCTTCCTGGAGCTCGTGCGCGACCGCCATCGGGAAGCGCCCGGTCTCTCCGTGAATCGTGCCTTCGTGGATCTGGAGCTTGTCGAAAACCTCGCCCGACTTCGTGTAGGGCCCGTGGATCGTCTTGATCCGGTAGTCGGACGCCGTTGTCAGGTTCATCGTCGCATTATCGCGGCGATAGTTGATATAACCGCGCAAGGTGCGCGCGTTGTTCTGCCCGTCCGAGTAGAACGAGATGAAGTAGGTCGAGCCGCTCTCCACGTTGTTCCAGACGTAGAGCGGAGACTGCGCGGCGGTGTTGCTTGTTCCGTTGATCTCCGCCGTCGGCCCGGACGACTCCGTCACCTGGAGCCGCGATCCAGCCCAGCCGGTGCCGTTGATAATGACATCTGCACCAGCCGTCAGCGACATTGCGACTGTCGCATTAGTTCCCGTGCCATTTGTCAATAGCTCAAGACTACCACCACCGGCGAGATTCCCCAAATAGGTCGTGCTTCCAACCTGTTGAAAAACAGCTTTCCCCGTTCCTCCACCGTCCCACACTTCAATAATGCCGCGACTGCTTCCGGCTCCACGCACGACGAGTGCGCTATTTGTTGCGCTGTGAACGGTTGGACTCGTCGTGCCAATGCCGACGTTGCCAGTATCCTTGATGCAAAATGGCGCGGAAGATGTCAGCGTCTTATTCGTGACGGCGAACGTATCCGTCCCCACGCCATACGGGTTGATGCCGATAATCCATTGCCGCGTGTAGGTGCTATCGTTACCCGGAGAGCCTGACCCACCAGCGGCGATCGCTATCGTTGATTCGCCGTCATTCGGATTCGCAACCTGAAACTGTCCCCAGCTAGATGAGGTAGACGTCACGAGTAGCTTGGCGCTCCCGTTCACATGCAACCGTGCATAAGCTGATGGAGATGTCGTACCGATACCGACGAAACCATCCGATTTTTTTATGAAAACGGCGGCGTTTGTTGACCCAACCTGAATGTTTGTGTTGATGTAGAGACTGCCCTTGTTCGTTGCCGCTCCTTCAATGCCGATTTCCATCTTCGTCGTGCCAGCCTGTGCGAAGTTGAGATAGGCGTAGTCCGACGTTGCGTTGATTGTGAGCGCGGCGTTCCCACCGTTACCGTCAACCAAAAGTGACTGCACGGTGCCAGCGTATCCAGTTGCTTCCGCACGGAATCTGGATGTACCAACAACGTCCAATCTACGTTCTGGACTCGTCGTGCCAATGCCAACGTTGCCAGATGTGTCAATGCAAAGCCGTTCTGTTGTCGCAGTTGCGTCATAGATTACATACCTAGAATCGCCAAGTAATCCAGTACGCCAATGTCTTGACGCGTTCTGATATACATCATAAGCGTAAGCACTTGTAGAATATCGCCTAATAGATGCGCCAGCCGCGCTACTAGCTGACATTACGTCAAGCTGATATTCAGAGTTTGTAATAAAACGTCCCTGCCCTGATACATCTAATCTATAACTCGGACTCGTCGTACCGATGCCGACGTTGCCGCCATCGCGTTGCAAATACAAATCACGCACAACACCAGCTGGAGTATAGGCTTGAATGACGGCACCGCTTCCTGTTTGCCCACCAATCCGTAACTCACCAGAGGCGCCACCGATTCGCGTGTGCCAGACGTCAGAATCGACATAAACCTGAAGCGCCGAAACGGGATTTGTGGTGCCGATGCCGAGATTACCAGGGTTTGTCAAGCGCATTTTTTCGCTGTTTGACGAACCAGTTCCGGTGATGAACTTGATCCCGGCGGCGGAATCGTCAAAGATGCTGAACAACTCGAGCGATCTCCCGTCACTCCCGAGACGGAATCCTGCGTCATAAGTTCCACCAGCAAAAAACTTGATTCGATAAGACGCGCCCGGATTCCATGACAACGTCATGTTGCCATTGACGTCTAACTTTTCATTCGGTGTATTTGTACCGATGCCGACGTTACCGGTTGCGGTAATAGTTACCGCGTCAGTCTGCGAAGCGCCGTTCTTTGTCCAAAGGTGTAACTCACCAGATGCCCAGCCACCGGACGTTCCGCCAACCTTTCGAGCCGCAATACCAGCCCAGCTTACCGTATTACCAGCGCCCGGCTCTTCGCGCCCACCCATCGATAACTTGACCCAGGTATTATTCGTCCCGTTCTCGTTGTGCATGAAGAACGCGACAGGCGCCTCGTCGATGCCACCCGTTGCGCTGGAATCGAGACGGACTCTTGACTGCGGGATTTGATAGTACGAACTCCCACCATCCAGATAGGAGTCGTACATATACGTCCCGCCACCGCTGTTCGTGTTGCCATTGACGCCAACATTTCCCAATACAGACAGCGTGTTCAATGGGCTTGACGTACCGATGCCGACATTCCCGCCACTATAGTAAATGTTCGACCCACTCGTCGTCCATTGCGTATTGACGCCAGAGAACGCCGTCGTTTGCGTCGTGCCGTCTGGGAATCGGAAGCCGCCGGTCGAACTGTGAATCGTTCCCGCGACCGACAACTTGTAGCCAGGCGACGACGTACCGATGCCGACATCGCCCTCGATGATGACGCCATTCGTCGGCGTCGCGATAGTGCCATAGGTCGCACCGACGCCGAGACTCCGGATCGCCAGGCCGGTGAGGACGTCGCTCGAGTTGTAGAACGCAAAGCGCGAACCGGAGATCGTTCGGATGCGGTTCTGTCCCGCATCTTCGCCGATTGAAAATCCTCCGGATGCTGTGACACTAATGACACCTGTCACCGTGCCACCGCTTATAGGCAACGCGTAGGTCGCCACGTTGCCAGCATGCACCACCTGATTCCCAGCCTGTGTCAGAGCGCCCGCAAAGTTCGCGTTTCCGTTTGCGAGGCTTATATAGGCTTGGAGCGTACTCGTTCCGCCACCAACGAAGCCGATCGAGTTCGCTGGAAGTCCAGAGACCGTCGAGTCAATCTGACGGTGATAGATTCCCCAGTTACTCCCCGTGTCCGCCGAGTCCAGATAAACCCAGGCATCTCGATCGTTCGGCGGTGAGTAGAGGTAGACGTTCGACGATGGGTTGACCGTTGTGTAACTGTTGAGCGTCAAGCTATTGACGCCAGCGTAGCGGTTCGCCGTCATCGTGCTCGTGACGGAAGCCGTGCCACCGACCGAAAGGCCCGTCAACGTGCCGACCGAGGTGAGCGAAGAGTTCACGACCCCAGAGCCGAGCGTCGTCGCGGAGAGGACGTCGATCGCCGTCCCGCCGCTGTTGAGGATCTTGTAGGTCTCCCCGTTCGCAACGCGGACTCCGCTTGAGAAGGTGACGCTATTCGAGAAGGTGTAGGTCGCGCCAGCGAACGTCCCCGCCGTGACGTTGTTCGCCGAGACGGAGCCGACCGACGGGACCGCCCAGGTGCCGTCCGCGCGGAGGAAGTTCGAGGTCCCGCCACCCGAGGCCGGAGCGTAGCCCGCCGCGCTCGAGGTGAACGTCGGCGGCGTCGCCCAGGTGATGTCGCCAGTCGTGCCCGCCGACTGCAAGAACTGGCCGGAGGTGCCAGCCGCGACAGCCTCGAAGGCGTTGTTCGTGATTGAGTAGACCAGGGCTCGCGTCCCGGTCCCGCTCGTCCCGTAGCTCGTGGCGTTCGTGCCGCCGTTCGCGATCGCGACCGTCCCCGTCACGTTGGCCGCGCTCCCGGAGATGTTGCCCGAGATTTTGGAGCCCGCGAGCGAGGTGATCCAGGACGGATTCGCGTAGGTCCCGGTCGTGTAGACGCCATCCGTCACCGTGCCCGCATTGCCGGTCACCGATCCGACGATAGCGTTCGTGACCGTCAGGTTCACGAGCGTCCCGACCGACGTCAGGCTCGAGGCCGTTACGCCGGACGCCAGGGTATTCCCGGTCAGCGTCCCAGCCGCCGCCGTTACGGTGATATCCGCCGTCCCGTTGAACGAGACGCCGTTGATGTTGCGGGCCGTCTGCAAGGCCGTCGCCGTCGAGGCGTTGCCGGTGAGCGAGGCCGTCAGGGTCCCGGAGACCGTCAGGTCGTTCGTGATCGTGTAGGACGTTCCGGAGAACGTCCCCGCCGTCACCGAGCTCGCTGGGATCGAGGGCGTCTGGAACCGGGCCGTCGTTGCCCCGGTTGCCTGGAGAATCATACCCGAGGTCAGGCCGGAAACCGTGTGATCCGTGCCCAGGCCGGTCGTCGTCGCCAGAACGTGCGGGCCTGGCGCCGGGTTGCCCCAGGCCAGGGCGCCCCCGGTATAGACGAGGGCCTGGCCGTTCGAGCCGCTCGGGGCCACGAAGAAGGCGCCGCTCCCGCCGTCGTAGGCGAAGACGCGCTCGTTCGTGATTCCGGTGAAGGCGCTCGAGGTCAGCCCGGTCCCGCCGTAGTTCTTGCCGACCGATGTCCCCTGCCAGGTGCCTGTCCCGATCGTCCCGACCGTCGTCAGGCTCGAGGTGAGCACATTCGCGGCCAGGGTGTCCCCGGTCAGTTGCCCAGCCGGGGCGGGCCCGTTGAGGGTCGCCGTGATCGTATTCGCGGCGAAGTTCCCGCTCCCGTCGCGCGCGACCACCTTGTTCGCGGTCGCGTTCGGGGTTGCGTCAACCGCGACCGACTGCGAGGTGGCGCCGTCGTAGAAGCTATCGGGGGTGCCGACCAGGTAGCTCCCGAAGGTCAGCGTCGCGCCACCCGAGATGATCGAGGCGTTCTGCCCCACGAGCTCGTCCGGGATGGCGATCGGGGTCGCCGAGCGCGCCGTCCCAGGCGTCCCGTCCAGGAAGCCCGACAGCCGGTAGAAGACGCGATACCAGCGGGTCGCCCCGTCAGAGGGGAGGGGGTCGACGAAGATGGGCGTCAGGGGCGCCAGAAGCGCGATCTCCTTCCAGGCCCCAGGAGAGCCCGAGGAGTCCGCCGCCCGCTGGACGACGATGTTATAGCCCTCGACCGCTCCGATCGCGAGCGCGACGCCGGTCGTCGTGCCCGCGTCCGGGAAGGAGGTGTAGACCTTCATCTTCGGGGCGTTCGGCGCCTGGACCGTGTTGACCGCGTTCGTCGTGGCCGTGGCCGTGGCGAAGCTCGAGTAGGCGCCGCTCCCCTCGTCCTTGAAGGCGACCCCGAACGTGTATTGCGTCGAGGCGTCCAGGTCCCGGACGGTGATCGAGGTTGAGCCGTTCGCGAGCGAGCCGACCCGGTAGCCGGTCCAATCCGCCGGAGCGCTCGCGCCCTTGTAGGCGAAGACGTCCAGGGGGTCGATTGTGTTCGCCGTCGGGCTCCCCAAGCTCCAGGATAGCGCCACCGAGTTCGCCGTCTTCGTGCCGACGGTGAGGCTCGCGGGCGGTATCCAAGCGTCCAGGGTGACGTCCGTCCAGGCGGTCCAGGCCGAGGCCCGGTACTCGGTCCGCTCGGTCCGCATCCGGACCCAGACCTTCGAGCCTGGCGCGACCGCTGGGAGCGTGAAGGCGACCGTCGGGATCGTGCCAGGACGGAAACGCGTGAAGAGCGTCCCGGTCTTCGTCGGGCTCGAGGCCGAGACCTGATACTGGACCGCGAGCGTGACGTTCGCCGAGTTCAGCGTCGCCGCGTTCGTGACCGTGACCGCCGCCACCCGGCGCGGGTCGCCCGCGAACGACGCGACCGTGAAGGTCGGCGCCGTCGGCTGGGCGTTGACGCCGGAGTCGATGAGCTTGAATATCGGCCCCTCGGGCGCCTCGGTGCGACGGACGATCTGCGCGATCCGGCTCCCGACAGAGCTCTCGCCGATCCGGTAGTTCTTGTTCGGATAGTAGCCAATGCCGAGGAGCACCTCGTCGCCGACCTGGAGGCTGGCCGCGCTCGCGCCGGAGAGCACCTGGACCTCGCTCGCGATGGCCCCGCGACCGAACCGGTCGAAGCCCTCGGCGACGATGCCGGTGAAGAAGCGCCCGACCACCTCGGGCGACAGGGTAAAGGCCGCCCCAGAGACCGAGCCGTCGTGCACCATGCCAGGGAAGCGATACGTCACCTCGCGCGTCGAGTACGTCGAGGTGTCCCCGTTCTGCACGACCTGGGACGTCTCGACCTCGACCAGGCCGTCCGGCGGCGCCTGGAGCGAGCCCGTCGGGTCCGCCACGAAGGGCGACAAGTTCTTCGCCGTGAGGCGGAAGCTCGTGACCACCGAGGACTCGTCGACCTCGAAGACCGGCGGCGGGTTGTCCCCGACGACGTCGTCGTCCGTGATCGTGATGGTCGGCGTCGCCGAGTTCGCGATGCGCGTCGCGAAGAACTCCTGATCGCCGCTCGCGTTCGTGCGCGCGGAGAAGCCGAAGGGCCCGAAGATGCTCTGGGCGAGGAACTGGCCCAGGTTGACCGGCTCGGTCACGCGGAGGGCCAGGCGGACGTCATCGCCGACGATCGCCTTGACCGTCGTCGCGCTCGCGGCGTCGAAGGGGATGTTGACCGTCTCGTAGAGCTTTGAGACGATGTCGACGGGGTGCTCGTTGATGTAGAGCGGGCTCGCGCTCGAGACCTCCTTCTGGAGCAACTGCACCCGGACCGGGGCGTTCGCGCTCGGGTAGGAGGTCGACTGCCCAGGATCGAGCTCGACGTAGAGGTAGTTCATGTCGCCGAACGACGGGAGCGCCAACTGGCCCTGCCCGTTCTGTCCTGGCGCCGGAGGCGTATGAGCCGCGCGGACCGTGCCATACCAGACCGAGCTCCCGGAGGTGACGATTGCCATGACGGCGGGGAAGCCGAAGACGTACTGGCGCTCGCGGATCTGCTCGAAGTTCGTGCCGGTCAGGTTGGCGACCGGGGGAAGCGACTGAAAGAAGGGTCGGAGGGCGTTGAAGAATCCGATCACGTTCATCGTCGGATTCCTCGAGAAGCTTGGCGCGTTATAGGCCGCCACGAACGAGAGCGCGAGGTAGCTCCCCTGGACCTCCTTCCAGAGGTACTCCCAGCCCCCAGAAGCCCGGAGCGGCCCGAAGTTTTGGATCGTCGGGCCCCCGATGAGACATCCACGGTTCGGGAACTCCCGGCGCTCGTCGGTCGCCGCCGAGGTGTCCGCCGACCAGGTGAACGCGGTGTGCGTCGACTCGATCCGACGCGAGTCCGAGACCGTGAAGCCGTAGGTGATCGCGTCGATCTGACGGAGCCCGGTCAGGTAGCCGAAGATCCAGACCGACCAGGTCGAGCCGTTGTTCCGCGACATCTCGAGCTTCGCGCGCCGCGAGAGCAACTGCTGGCGAAAGCTCGCGTCCTCGAGCTTGTTCGTGACCAGGCGGACCGTGCCGGTCCCGTCGGAGCCGGTGACGACGTCCGCGACCTCGATGTTATAGGCGCCGGATCGGACCGTCCCTGTCAGGAGGTCGACCTCCTGGCCGTCACCGCTGGGCACCCCGACGATATAGGGGTTCGTCCCCGAGCGGATCGAGGTCACCGTCAGGTCTGGGGTCGTTCCGTTCGCTTGATAGATCGTGAGGCGGAAGGCGACAGAGCTCATCGGAGGCCGGGCTGGAGGGCGGTCAGTATTCGCAGATCATCGCGGCGGGCGTCGACGCAATGTTGATAAGGACGAAGCTCATCGAGTAGAGGAGGAGCGCCTTGTCCTGGAGGGCGATCGTAACGTCCCCCTCGGGCGCCAGGCAACATGTCGTATAGGTCCGCGAGGCCGAGTCACCGGTCGCGACCGAAACCGTCCCGCCGCCCAGGAGATGCGCCTGAAGGCGGAGCATGACGGACATCGACGTATTCGGGATGTCGAGCATCGAGAAGCTGGCGCCGTAGTCGGTGCGGAAGGCGTACTGATACCGGGCCCCGGTGCCGAGCGCCGTCACGGCGGGCCCGATGGGCCGCTGAAAGGGCACCCAATCCGAGAAGCGCGAGCCGACGCCGTCCGAGATCCCGGTCGTGCCGTTATCGAGCGTCGTCGAGGTGCCGTCGTTGAAGGTGATAGAAGCCATTAGCCGACGGTCCCCCGGCTGTTCGCCTTGTTCATGAGTTCTTGCATCGCCCGTTGAGCGGTCGGGTCATTCGGCCCGATGATTGTGACGTTCATGTTCGGGCGCGCCGTCATCCCCGCCGCCGAGGTGGCCGAGGTGGGGCCGAAGATGATTGGGTTCGTGACCGAGGGCGCGGACGCGCCGGTGATGCCATAGGAGAGGCCGGTCGCCCCGCCGACGCCCGTCATCGAGCCCCCCGTCGCGCCGCCGCCCATCGAGCGCGCGAGCGCCAGGAGCGCCACCGCCGACGCGACCGCGATCGCGGGGTTGAGCATCATGAAGGCTCGCACCTTCTCGAGTAGCGTCCCGAGCTTGATCGCGGCGATCGCGACGTTGACCATCGCCTTCGCCAGGCTCGAGACGATCGCCTGGCCCATCGCGAGGAAGGCCTCGCCGATGTTACCAGACGCGAAGCCCATCTCGAGCCCGGACATGATTCCGCCCTCGATCGCCCCGCCGATTCCGTCCGCGAGCGTCGCCTTCATGTTATCGACCTCGACCGCCTCGAGAAGCGCCTCGTCGATCGCGACCGGCATGTTCGCGATATCGGTCGTCAGCGCTGTCATCTCGGCGTCGATAGCTTTTCTCAAATCGTCCGCTTGTTGTTTTGCGTACTTTTTGGCGAAATCTTCTTCCTCTCTCATTCGCAAAGCATCGAGCGGCGATACACCAAACGTGAAGCCAGATGTGTAGTCAGGCATTTTTCCGAAACGCGCTTGTTCGCGTTCCTGAATGGCTCCGCGAACCATAGCGTTTCGCTTGACTGCCTCTTCGTACTGCCGCAACTGCTCCGACGCGGAGACAGCCGCTCGTCCGGTGATCGTGATCGCGCCCGCCAGGCCGTCCCCCGCTGGGGTCGGCGCCTTGAGAATCGCGTCCCGGAGTTGCTTCGCGTTCTTCTCGGCGGCGGCGATTTCTGTCTTGAGCCGCTCGGCCTCTTCTCGGTTGGTCCGATTGAACTCGAGGAAGCCGCTCGTCTGGAGCTCGGCGAGTCTCGCGCGCATGGCGACGAGGCCGTCGTTCGTGTTGACGATCGCGTTCCCCAGGTCATCGACCTCGACGACGCCGAACGCGGTCCCCTGCTCGAGCTCGCGGAGTTGCTTCGTGAGCGCCATCACATCGCCCGCATTGACGATGTTCTGGAGGCTCTTCTTGAACTCCTCCTCCATCTTCTTCGCCTCGGTCGAGGCCTTGAAGAAGTTCGTCGCCGCCGCTGTGGCGAACGAGAGGAGCGCGGCGATCGCGAGGCCCTTCGGCCCGAACATCATGGCAATCTGTGATCCCGCCTCGATGACGCGCGTCCCCATGTCGGCGGTCAGGGACCCGGTGCGCGCAAAGGCCTGGCCGACCGCCGCGAAGCCGATCGCCGCCTTCGCCGCCTTGTCTCCGGCGACCTTCGTCGCCTCGCCCGCCGTCGCGGCCTGTTTCCCGAAGCCGGTCGCGGTCGTCGTCGTCACCTTGAGGTCGGCGGAGACCCCCTGGGCTTCTTTCTTGAGCTTCTTGAGGGCGGCCTCGACGACGGCGGCGCCCTCTTCTTTCACCAGCATCTCAACGGAGAAAACTCTCATCGCCTACTCCTTCACGACGGCTTGCGCCATCCGTTGAGACAGGGCCGTCAGACGCTCGCGCGTCTCGTCAAACATCTGCGACAACTGCCCCGCCGCCTTGAGGTATCTCATCTCGGCCTTCTGGAGATCCTGGGGCTGATGGAACGCCACCGCGACGAGCCCTGCCAGATCCGTCCGTTCGCCGAGACGTCGCACCCCCTCTTCCCGTTCGATCTCCTTCAGTTCCGCCCAGAGCCAGAGCGTCACCGCGAACGACTCCGCCGCTACCTCTGGGACCCCGCGTCCGGTGCGGATCGCCGTCTCGACGATCACGCGCCGGATATACTGCTCCACGTTCCACCGCACCGCGACAGACGCCGAAGCGCCCGCCGCGTCCGTCAGTTTTTTTCCGACCGCTCCGCCATCACGGCTTCGACTTCGGCGACCTGGCCCCTGGACAACTGCACCAGGGCGGCCACCTGATCGACCGAGAGCGCCGCGACCTCGTCCGGAGTGAGCTCCGGGCACGACGTCGCGACGACCTCGAGCAACGCACCGAACATCGCCGACCCGTTATCCTCGGCCTGGAGCGTCGCGATTTTATGCGCCGCCGCACCGGTCAGAGGCTTGACGAGAATCTCCCGTCCGAACAAGGTCACGCGCGGGAGGCGCGTCGGGTTTACCAGGTCATCCAGGTTGATCGTCGGCATAGGTCAGGTTAGAGGGAGGTGAGGTACTCGATCCGGAACGGCGCCGAGCCGATGTTCGAGAAGCCGGAGAGCGTCGGGTCGAGGCGCGCCTCGATCTCGAGCGCGATCGCGACCTCGGCCCCTTCGGACCCGGTGACGTCGTACTTCGTGCAAAGGGCCGAGGGGAACCGGACCTGGACGTAGCTCCCGGCGCTCGAGGTGGCCCCGCCGCGTTGCCAGATGGCCCGGACGTTCGAGAGGTAGTCGCCCGAGGCGAGCAACTGGCCCGCCGACTTCGGCGCGTAGGAGGTCGCGCCGGTCCAGGCGCCCGTCGCGTTGATCGCGGCGCCCGGCTCCACCTGGGCGATCCCGCCCGCCGCGTTCGCGGTCGCGACCGGCGTCAACTGGATGACGGTGCCGGTGATCTTCGGCATCCGCATGGTCACGCGGTCGAGCCCCTTGACCGGGGAGCGCTTGCCGTCGAAGTCGGTGTTCCGGTAGGTCACGCCGGGGTCGAACTTGATGCCGCCCGAGAAGGCGCCCCAGACCAGGCTCCCGATATACAGGACACCAGAGTCGAGGAGGACATCTGCGGGGAAGTCGGAGTTGTAGCCGGTCAGCGGTGCGGTCATGAGGGTATCCTACGGTGAAGGGGTACTGGGGAGAATCTAATCGGCTCGCGACGTTAGCACACGAGGCCAGAGGAAGAAGTCGTAGTTCGCGACGACCCCGACGACGGCGGAGTCGGCGGGCTCGGTCAGGAGGGGGATGGTCTGGCGCGTCCGGGACCTCGAGCACACCAGGCCGGAGCGGGGATCGGTGAGCCCGGTCAGGCATTGATCGACCAGGTCCATCGCGGACTCGACGAGGGCGATCTGGCTCTCCGGCTTGCCCAGGCATTGCACTTCGAGGATAGCGGTCTCCCGGTAGCCGTTGAAGGCCGGGAGGCTCACCCGATCCAGGCGGAGCGTCAGGTAGGGGAAGACGGGGTCCGCCGGGGCGGCCCGGACCCATGCCCGCGTCCCGATGAAGCCCTCGAGCGTGTCACCGGACGGCCCGGTATACTCGAGCAAGGTCTGGCGGAGCGTGGCGTAGATCTGGACCGTCGACAGGGTCGAGGGGGTCGTCAAGCTCCCAGGGACGACGTACTTCGGCAGACTCATTTGACGGGTCTCCCGCGCTCGAGGTAGCGGTTGAGGACGCGGTTATAGGTCTCGATCATCTGCTGGACGGAGTCCAGGGCGACCGGCTTGAAGATCTCGACGCGCTCATGCTTCCGCGTGAAGATGTTCCGATGGCCGAGCTCCCAGGCGAGCGCGATCTGGCCGACCGTGTAGGGCACCCGGTTCCCCTGGGCGAGCTTCCGGAAGAAGGACCGCTGGGCCTTCTTCGCCTTCGGCTTCGCCAGGATGCCTTCCGGGATGCCGACCTTCGTCGCCCACCCGTTGCCCATGTAGGCGGGCTCTTCGCGCATGACATGTTGCACGATTTGGGCGGTCGACCGGAAGGCCCCGCTCGTGTAGTAGCCGGACATGAAGCGCCGCTTCACGTTCCCCTCGTACAGGGCCGCCGCCGCGTCCGTCGCCAGGCGTGAGGCGTCCCGGTAGGCCTTCAGGAACTCGGGGGACATGTCCCGCACCCGGACGGTCACGAGACCTCCCCGAGGCCAGCCTGGAGCCGCTGGAGGGCATCTGTGAAGGTCGCCCCGGTGCGCGAGAGCTCGCGCCCATCGGGCCCGATCCACCGGACCGCGATCCCGACACTCCCGACCGGATAGGCCTCGAGCATCCCGCCGAAGCGTCCGACGAAGGCCTCGAGGCGCGCGCCGTCCGAGGGGTTGGGCCCCCTGGAGCGGACGTCCTGGCCGCAGATGATCCGGGGGTCGGCGCCGATCACCGGATGAAGCCCACGGCGGAGAGGGTGATATTGCTCGCGGTGATCGCCGTCGTGTCCGTCTCGTTCCGAACGTAGACCGAGATGATATCGTCCTGGACCGTCGGGATAAGCGCCGAGAAGCTGAAGAAGTAAGACGAACCACCGACGTCCAGGCGTTGCGAGACATGGAAGGTCCCAATCGCCGTCCCGTTCTTCGCGAACGTCATGCCGAAGGTCTTGTTATTGCTCGCGCACGAGGCCTCGATATTCGCGACGCAAAAGAGCACCTGATTCACGGCCTTCGTCGCCCGGAGCTCGTTACTGGCGGGCATCGAGAAGCCGTCCTGGCCCAGGCTCGCATCGAGCGCGGTCGTCCCGGCCAGCTTCGTCCAGACGTTCGATCCGGAGAAGGTCGTCTGGGCGCTCGAAGTCAAGTCGATCTGCCCGCGACTCGGGAAAAGCGAGACGACGACGTCTCGGATGTCCTCGGGCGAGATGAGGCCGGTCGTATTGTCCGGGAGTTGCGCCAGGAGCGCGGCGAGTGTTTTCGGGGTCTCGGCCATTAGCTATAGCCCTCGTCGAAGCCGGTCGTAAAGGCGGAGTCCGCCGGGTTGATGAGATGCACCCCGTCCGCGACAGGGTCGGGATCGGAGCCGGTGTAGAGCGTGTAGGCGGTCGGGTCGACCTCCTCGAGCGTGATCTGCTTGCACCGGAGGCTCCGGACCTCGAAGACCCCCCGGACAAAGTAGATCGGCGTCTCGTTCTCGTCCTTGACAATCCCGAAGGGGTCGACCGGAACGTAGTCGGCGACCGTCGCGCTCAAGCTCGTCCGGCTGTCGATGTGGCCCTCGGGCGCGCCCGCGACGGTGAACTGATTCGCGGTCGCGTCAATCCGGCCCCAGTACGTCCCGACGCGCGTGTAGACCGGGCGCGTGAAGCCGTCCCCGCCGTCGTCCGCGCGCGTGAAGAACTGGAGGCGCCGATCCAGGAGGCCAGGGGCGACGTACATGTTAGCCCGCCACCGGGAGCTTGAGGGCGCGGAGCGTCTTCAAGACGCGGGCCGCCGTTTCCCGTGAAACATCCCAGGAGATCGAGGTCGCCGCCCCGGTCTCGGTCGAGGCGTTCGGGGTGCGCTTCTGATACAGGTCCGCCGCCAGGTCGATGATCACCGAAGAGATGACCGGCTCCCAGGCCGTGTAATGCTGGGAGAGCGAGAGCCCGCACGAGGCGGTGATCGTGTATCGCGGATTCGAGAACGAGTAGCCCGCGTTCGAGTAGATCATCCCCGCCGCCCCGTCGACCCAGTATTCGGCGACCGGGACCGTCACGCCGTCGGCGTCGGTGATCGAGGTCACCGTAATCGGACGGCGCGGGAAGATGAGCGACTCGAGGGGCTTGTCGAGCGTCGTCCCCCGGTCGATCGCGGTCTGGGAGACGGCGGTGATGGGACAGTCGATCCAGAGCTCGACCTGGGACTTCGCGCGCGCGAGGAGCGCGGCCAGGAGCGTATCCTCGGCGGTCGTCTCGATCCGGAGGTAGCTCTTGAGATCACTAACGGTGGGAAGAGCCACGGACGGCCTCCGTCAAGATGGTCGCATATTTGGCCCCGACGACCGGGTAGTCGTGATGGGCCAGGACGTAGTCGTGCACTCGGCGAGCCTCGGCCTCGGCGAACCCTGCCTCGAGCACGAGGCGCCGGATCTGGGCGCGAAGCCCCTCGACGTCGTTCGCCACCGTCCAGGGCACCTCGATCCCGAGCTTCGTGAGGTCGCGCTGGGCCTCGGGATCGCCCGCGAGGACCGGCTTCTTCATGGCCGCCCCCTCGAGGCCCGAGCCCTGCATCCCGAGCCAGAACGAGTCGAAGACGGCGTCACACTCGGCCTTCATCCGAAGCGCCTCGCCGTGCGAGGTGTTCTCGATGAGGACCGCCTCGACCGGGAGCCCCTCGTGCGCGGAGAGGTGCTCGACCGCCGCCAGGAACTCGGACGTTCCCTTGATCTTCCGCATGGTCGGCGAGTGCGCGATCCGGAACTTCTCGCCCTTCTTGCGCTTGCTTGCTTTCGCGAGCGCGAGGTAGTCCTGGACCGGCATCGGGATTGGGAGCCAATGCGGGACGCCGAACCGGTGATGATAGGGCCGGGCCCCGAAGACGACGGCCTTCATCCGGTCGTCGATGCCGTCCTTATTCACCCGGATCGAGCCCGCCATGTTGCCAGGATCGACCGAGCCGTGATAGGTCCGCGCGATCGTGCGGCCTGGGGCCGTCGATTCCCGGAGGTTGTTCGTGAGGACGTAGTAGTCCATATGGCTATGGACGACGTCGGCGGTCGCCAGGAGGACGCGGATCGTCTGCTCGTCAATCTCCCCATCCCATTGCCGGAGATCGCAATGGGGGTTCGAGTGACCGAAGCGCGCGAAGGCGGAGACGACGCCAGGCACGACGTTGGCCGCCGAGTGATACCGATACACCGACGCGCCAGGATCGTAGGCCGTCAGTTGGAGCACCTTGAGGGCCGAGGGGTCATACGGGACCGCCGCATAGGACGAGGACACGAGCGGCGGCGAGAGCACTCGCCCCGCCGCCGACCAGACCGCGTCAATCTGCGCCCGAGAGACCACCAGCCCTCCGCGAAACAAGTCGTCCACGCGCTCGGTCGGGATCGGAAACCGGTCCCCTGGGAATCGCCGAACGCCGAAGAGGATAGACTCCGCGAGACAGAGGACCTCCGTCTCGGGAGCGAAACCGACCTCGGAGGGGGCGGACTGCACCCCCTCCGAAGCCGTGGCCGCTGGCTTACGCCGAGGCCGGGACATCGAGGACAACGAACGGGCTGTGCTCGTCGACCTTGTTCCCCGCCGAGTTGATCTTATAGGCAAAGGTCGAGGTCGGGATCGGGATGCCACCACCGCGCGCGACGAAGCGGTAGGTCGTGATATCCTCGGTGAACTTGTAGTGGATCGAGGACTCCACGGTGAGCGCCTGGCGGAGGCCCATCGCGTAGAAGTCGCCGTTCACGAGCGCGACGTCGCCCTTCGTCCCGAGGGTCGGGAGGAGATCCGTCACGATGACCGGGAGGCCGAGCAACTGCATCGGCGCGGTCTCGCGAAGGTTCGGGAGGAAGGTGACCATCGTGTTGTTCGTCGCCTGGAGCGCGAAGAGCTTGGCGAGCACCCGGCGGGAGATCATCCAGACCGAGTTCGGGCCGTGCGTGTGGCGCTCGTACATCGCGAAGGCATCCGCCGCCGAGAACGTGCTCGCGGTCGCGCGAGCCACCGCCAGGAGCGCGGTGTTGTTGGCATTGAACGCACCGAGGGGCTGGCTCGAGCCGGTCCCGTCGATGGTGATGTCTTCGTTCATCTTGTTGATCACCTGGCCGCCCACCGCCGAGGTCACCTCGGAGGGGAGCTCACCGGTGAAGTCGTCGCCGAGGAGTTCGTCGCCGAACTCGGTGATCGCGGCGTACTTATACATCGTGAGGACGCGCTGGCCGAACGACGGCTCGCGGCTCGGCTTGCTCGAACCTTCGCCGACGATCGTCACGTTCGCAATCTTACCGGCCATCGGACGGTTCAGGGTCGTCGTGCCCTCGTCCTGGATGAGGTAGGGGATACGGAGCGACCGGCCCGGCACGTTGTAGCGGCGGGCGTACTGGAAGAGGCCCGGCTGGGCGTTCGAGGTCGAGAAGATCTCCGGGACCTGGGTGAGCGGGAGGAGGTACTCGCCACCGTTGGTCGAGCCGGTGATGGTGCGGGTCATGAGGTCGACGCGCTTGAGGCACTCGGCCTCCTTCGCGTTGGCCGGGCCCTTCGCGACGGCGCGGAGGTACGAGCCGACGTTCTTGAAGCCCTTCGCGAGCTCACGACGGACCTCGTCCTGGGCATCCTTCATCCCGGCGAAGTCCTGACGATCGGCGCCCGCGTCCATACGGACAAGGGCCTCGTCGCCGCCCTGGCGGGCGATCTCGGCATCGGCGGTGAACTCCGCCGCCGCCTGGGCGCGCATCTCGAGGGCGCGGATATCGGCGGTGCGCTTCTCGACCTCCTCGTGCGTGAACGAGGCGGTCGGGTCCATGAGCTCGCTACGGAGCTTGTGCGCCTGTTCGCGAAGCTCGTTCGCGGCGCGGTTCTTGGAAACAAGTGGGGCCTTCATGGCTGGGAATCCTGTGTCAGACGGTGAATGTGGCCCGGACGGCGTTCGCCCGGTCCTGGAGGGGGACGTACTTGGCCGAGGCGGGGCTCGAGGACGCGGTCACGGTCGCGGTCGTCGTCCTGACGACGGGGGCCGTGGAGGCGGACTCGGAGCGGGTCTCCGGCATGTACGCGGACAGCACCGCGAGGCGATCGCTATCTGGGAGCGCATCCAGGGCGACGCGAGCGGCTATGGTGAGGAGTTCCGTCTCCGTGCGCTCGGAGGGGACCTCCTCGGAAACTACAGAGGGGGCGGGCTCGTTCCTGGCCGACGCGATCTCGGCGCCAGGGACGGCGGGCATCGGGGTAATCGAGACCTCGCGGAGCTCGATCTCGGTGAACTTCTCCACCGGCTTCCCGTCGACCTGGATCATCTCCGACTGACGCGGGATGAAGCCGATCGAGAAGCCGGTCGAGGCACCGGAGGCGAGGACGGCCTTGACGTACTCGAGCGCCGCGCGGCCTTCGGCGGTGTCGAAGACGTCGGCGGTCATGACGAGACTCTCGCCCGCGTCGGTCATCGAGGTAATAACGCCAACGTGGGCCTTCGAGGTGCGCTCGTGATCCATGAGGAGCGGGACCTTCCGGGCGGCGACGCGCCCGTCGATCGAGCGCTTCGCGCACTTGCGCGCGAAGAGGGTGCCGTAGGAGTCGACGACGTCATACGTCAGGGCGACCCCGGAGACCCGTCCCGCGATACCGGGCGGCAGATCGTCCTCGGCGCGGACCTGGAGCGTCGCGTCGGTGAGGTGCCAGAGGGTTTCGCGGGCGGGCTTCGGCATCGGTTACTCCTTCGGGGAGATGTCGGGCTTCGGTTCGGTCTGCGGGGTATCCTGGGCCGCCGGGGCGATCTTGCGCGCCAGGACGGCGGAGGCCTCGGCTACCTGGAGGCCGCCCGACTTACAGGCGAGGTCGATCAGTTGGAGGAGAGCGGCGGCTTCGTCCTTCGTGAACTCTACGGCGGTCATGAGAACCCTCGGCGGATGGTGGAAAGCGTCCCGCGTCACGCGGGAAGGTCAGAGTAAGCTAACACACAACGACAGTTGATCACCTCGTCGGCGGGCGCCGAGGGATCGAGGGGATACATGAGGCGATTCCCCAGGATGGTCTCGAAGCCCTCGTCGATCCCGACGACCGTCCCGTTGAGCGCGCGGTGCGAGTCACGGGTTGCGTCGTCCGAGAACGAGAGCCACTCCTTCGTCCGGTAGAGGTCGCCCATCTGCTTCGCTTGATCGAAGGAGCCCTGGGATAGGGCCCCGGCGGACTCGGTGCGGGCGATGGTGATCGAGCGCATCGTGACGCGCTCCTCGCCGTAGACGGCGCGGCCCACCAGGCGGGCGGTCTCGGAGACCGTCATCCCGGCGCGCTCCGAGGCCTCGATCACGGCCAGGACCTCGCGCGCGGTCGTGTCCCCGATGAGCTCGGACAGGCGGGCGGCGCGCTTGCGGATCGCCTCCCGGACCGTCGCGACGGAGCGCTCGGTCAGGCCGGACTCGACGGTATCGCTCGCCACCTCGGCGCCGACCCCGGCCACCTCGGTCGCCCCGAAGGCGTAGGAGTTCGCGACCAGGGGCGTAAAGCTCTCGCGCCAGGTCTCCTCGATGTCCCCGCCCATCCGGTACGCCTCGAGGACGCGCATCCGAGCGACCGCGAAGTCGTCGGCGGTCGAGATCGCGCGCGAGACCTTCGGGCGCTCGGCGCGGAAGAGGGCCTCGGCGGTCGCCTTGTAGGTCTGCTCGGTGCGATCGAGCTCGGCGTTGACGCGGAGCCATTTCGCGCGCTTCTGCTCGAGGGCCGGGTCAGCGACCGGCATGTCGACCGGCATTTCCGAGCGCTCGACCTTCTCCTTCGCCTCGGACAGGACCTTCCGCATATGGTCGAGCCCGCGATCGCCGACGGCCAGCCATTTCACCTGGGCGACGACGCCGTTCAACTGGAAGTCGCCCCGATGGCGCGCGATCCAGGCCTCGCGGAGGCGGATAGCGTTCTCCTCGGCCTCGCCGTCCGGCACCCCGCC
>SXGQ01658011.1_pt1 | contig 34468 bp, 57 predicted proteins | sample 3178371 | NCBI WGS metagenome assembly SXGQ01 (sample SAMN11356859, study PRJNA531348) | freshwater metagenome | isolation source: freshwater sample F1-20 | place: China: Fuxian Lake, Yuxi | collected 2017-12-25 | reverse complement strand
TTATTGGTTCTTGGTTAGGGTTTCCGTAGGGTTTCGTGTCGGTTTCAACTGGGTTCCCACTGGAAACCCACTGGGTTTTTTTCGGCCTTCCGCCTGCCTTGCCGTTTTGCCGATTTCTGTCACGAATAGCTTTGTAATCAGCGATTTCCACGTCACACCTATTGTGACGCCACAAGTCGCCATCTTTGACAAAGAAAACCTCGAGCATGAGAGCCACGGCATCAGGATCGGCCCCGACTTTTAGCCCGATGACTTTCGTGTTATTTGGTAACGGCTGTTCTGTTTCGTAGTACAGCCACAACATGCGCAGGTACGTCATGCTTTGGCTGTCCGAAAGCCTTGCGGTGGCCTGGATGAAATCGCCGATATGGTGCTGGTAGTAGTGCATCAAGCACCCCCACGAGCTTCGCGCAATGCTGACCGCAGTTTCTCGCGGTAGGCTGCGCTGTGGCGTTTCTGGCATTGCACACAGATGCCGCTCGAGGTGTAGCGCCACTCATGCCCACAAACGGCGCAGGGCTTGTTTTTGTACTGCGGTTTTTTTTGCTTTGCTGCTGTCAAACGTACTGCATCCATTCCGGTCGCCTCCGCTATTTGCTGCACTGCACTTTGCTGTAATTATAACAAAAACTATAGCGGCCGCAACCGGATTTTTTACAAATTTTAGAACGGCAAATCGTCGGGCAAATTTCCGAAACCATGCCCGCCAGCAGGCTGTGGCGCGTAGCCGTTTGCCTTAGCTTGTTGATGCTCTCCGGGGCTAGCTTGGGCATCACGCGGCGCAAACTTGCTAATCAAAACGCTGTCAGCACCTTTGCCGTTGAGATCCGGCACGCCAGCCGGGTTGAAGGTCTTGTCAATCAACCAAAACTCACCTCCATCGTCTCCCGTCATGACGCGCCCGACCGTGATCCACCGGCCCTTCTTTGCGCCCGTTTTGTCTGTCCATTCGCCAACTTTGACCTTCAAATCATGTGTTTTAGTTGCTGCCATCGGTAAGCCTTCCAAGAGTGATTTCAAGTCGTCCAGGTGCTTGCACGTCGCGCCGTTCAATCGCTAGCCGGTCAATCTGGCTGTCGTCGAGCATCACGCCTGCAAACACGAGGGCATCAAGTGCCGCCTTGAGAATGTTATCCAAATCGCGGCGGCGGCGGTCTGGCGGGTAACACAAAATTGAAACTGCGAGCCGCTCGGCAAGTTTGTGAGCCTGTTTTTCATTCCATACCTGCGCGGTGACTTTTGCTCGGTACGCCCGCCCTTGCTCTGATATCAAGTGCCTACCAGCAAGGGGCCCGCTTGATGGGTGGCGCCAATACTGATTCACAGAAGGCGGCCAAGGCAGAGTGATTTCAATCATGGCGCAGTCGATCTGCTACCAGTTGAGCGTATCCACCAATGTCAAGCCAATGGTCGTGGTAGTCAGGATTTCCATTGAGAATTCGCGCAATTTTATGGCAAATCATCTCTAAAGATTCTTTCTGAATTGCGCTCAAATTTTGTCGATAGCCATATCGCTGACATACATCAAGCAACGACTGACTGATCTCTGCATGTGTTGAAAAATCGCCATGAGTTTGTTGACGCTCATGTAGTGTTTCAGTGATCGTTTTCACGCTTTTTTCACTTTCTTAAACAATAGAAAAAAACATCTTGACACAAAAAAACGCATTACATAAGATCAACACATAACAACAAAAACACATTCAACCAAGTCACGAAAGGGCAGCACATGAGCAACGAATTGCAGTGGTCAAAAGAAGTCGCAAATATCCTGCAGGATGCAGCAAATGACTTCTCGCAAGAAGTCGAAAAGCTGGATTACAAGTGGCGCGTTGAGCGCGCCGCAGCGTCAATCCTGGCGCTTCCGGCTCAATATCGTGAGCAAGAACTAAATGCAATGGAGTTTTGGTTCGCGCTTGATGTTCATCGAGCGCTGAACGGAGGTTTCGACGGCCAGCCAATGGCAAAAAAAAGCATTGAAGAAGAACGTCGGCGCGGATGGTCGACTGACTAATTGACACACAGGCGGGGCAACCCGCCCTTTTTAATGGGGGCATCAATGATTTACGCGGGATGGTTGTTAATGTTTTTTTTGTACCTTTTTTTTGGAGTGATCGGATTCGGTTTTTTAGTTGGTGTTTTTAGTTTTGAATTGTCAGTTTTGCTTTTGATGGCCGGGTTGATTCCTTCGTGGTTAATTTCAACACTGATAGATGAAAGGGAGTCGAAATGCTAATTCAGGCAAAAACAAAATCATATTCGTTGCGCATAGACGTCAAAGAAACGGGGCCCGCAGGCTTGGTCGAAACAAAACTCATTTATCAGCGCGAAGGGGAGCCCGACGAAATTGTTATTGAAAAACTTGCCCAGCTGTCATCTGTGAAGCAATTGATGGATGGAATTTTTCGCGAACTTTACATCGCGACACAGACAAAACCGAGTTGAACTTTGTATTTTAATGTTGCACAATGCAACACTAAACCACAAAAAAGAACGCCGCCATGAAACAAATCATCGAAATTACAAGCCGTGAGCAATGGCTTGCTGAAAGAGCAAAGGATGTAACAAGCACTGAAGTGTCCGCTCTTTTCGGACTGTCGCCATACCTCACGGAGTTTGAGCTTTGGCACCAAAAGCGTGATGGTGTAATCGTCACACTTGAAGAAACCCAGCGGCTCAAGTGGGGCCAGCGTCTTGAGTCTGCAATCGCTCACGGTGCGGCCGAAGACATGGGCTGGAAGATCGCCAAGATGGATGTTTATGTCAGGGATCAAGCGGCGCGCATGGGATCGAGCTTTGACTTTGAGATTTTGTCCAGCAGCGACGGCCCTGGCATCCTTGAAGTGAAAAACGTGGATCGCTTGGCGTACCGTCAAAACTGGCTGGATGATGGCCAAGGCAACATCGAAGCCCCGGAACACATTGAGCTCCAAGTGCAGCATCAAATGGCCGTAACTGGCCGCGCATGGTGCGCAATCGTGGTGCTTGTGGGCGGCAATGAGCAAAAAATAGTCCTGCGGAATCGGGACGATTCAATCGGCGCGAAGTTGCGTGACAAGGTTAGCGCTTTTTGGGAGTTGGTACAAAGCGGAAAAGCGCCGGCTCCTGATTACGATCGAGATGCCGAGTACATCATTAAGCGCAGTCGCGCTAATGAAGGAGAAGAGTTAAAGGCCGATGAATCACTCGCCGAGCTCATCCGTCTTTATAAGTTTGCAGCGCGGGAGTGCGCAGACCTCGAGAAGATCAAAGACAAGCGCAAAGCCGAGATTCTCAAGCGCGTTGGCACCGCCAGCCGTGTTTTCACCGACTTCGGTACCTTGACATGTGGGCAAGTGCAAGACGCGCCCGCGGTCATCATCACGCCCGAGATGGTCGGGCAATCAATAGGCGGCCGCAAGGGTTATCGGTCGTTCCGTTTCAACAGTAAGAAAGGTCAGTAATCATGGAAATCAAAATTCAAAAAAACGTGCCGATTCCTGGCAAGTCAAAGAAAAAAAGCAAATACCCGTTCGAGAAAATGGGAGTCGGAGATTCTTTCGCCGCGCCGGTGAAGCCGGCAGGCCTGTATGTGTCAGCCCGGAAGTGGGCAAAAGATAACAATGGCGAGGCGCGCTTTTTAGTGCGCGCTGAAGGTGACGGATCACGCTGCTGGAGGGTTGCATAATGGCAAATGAAATCACGCCCATCGACGGGATGCGCAACACACTGAAGGCCATGACACCGGAGTTCCAAGCCGCGCTGCCCCCGCAGATCCAGGTAGAGAAGTTCATCCGCACCACGATGACGGCAATCCAGATGCAGCCGGGGCTTCTGAATGCCGACAAGCGGAGTCTTTTGGCCAGCACGATGAAGGCAGCGCAGGATGGTTTGCTGTGTGACGGCCGCGAGGCAGCGCTGGTCGTGTATCGCACCAAGGAAGGCCCGAAGGTGCAGTACATGCCTATGGTCGGCGGCATCCTGAAGAAGATTCGCAACAGTGGCGAGCTCGCAAGCATCGGGGCTCATGTGGTGTATGAGCGTGACCAATTTGAATATGAGCTTGGCGACGATGAGCGAATCGCTCACAAGCCTTTTCTTGGCGCCGACCGTGGCCAGCCTATCGCCGCCTATGCGATTGCCAAGACCAAGGACGGCGCAATCTACCGTGAAGTCATGAGCGTGGCAGACGTCGAGAAAGTGCGCGCAGCAAGCAAAGCACGTGACGCAGGCCCCTGGGTTGATTGGTGGGATGAAATGGCGCGCAAAACGGTTATCCGCCGCTTGGCCAAGCGGTTGCCGTCGAGCGCTGATCTCGACCAAGTGCTTGACCATGACAATGAAAGTTTCGTACAGATCGAGCGCCGCGAGCCGGTCAATGTCACGCCAACGCCAGAACAACAGCAAGCGCCATTGTCACGCCTGAAAGCCTCAATGGGTGAAACTGAAATCCCTGTTGTCGAAATCACCGAAACCGCCGAGGTATTGAATGATTCTGACAAGTAAAGAGCTCGCCGAACGTTGGAAAATGACAGATCAAATCCTGCGCAAATGGCGAATGGAAAACAAAGGCCCAAAGTATTTCAAGCTTGGGGAAGGCGAAAAGTCGTCCGTTAGGTATCGCCTAGAAGATGTTGAGGAGTGGGAAAAACAACACGACATTGGGGGCCGGAAATGAGCCTACGTGATGCAGCACAGCAGGCGCTTGAGGCGTTGGTAGCCAGCGGGCTTTCAGGCCACAAGACAAAACAGGCGCGTGAAGCCGCAATCACCGCCCTCCGCACCGCGCTAGCAGAACCAGAGCCGCGCAATCAGTGCGGCGAGACATGCGAACGCGCCAAGCTATGCGCTGTTTGTGCGCGTGGCATCGCTGATGGCAATAAAGATCAATACTGGGACGAGATCGAAGCCTTGCGCGCATCGCTCCGCGAACACATGGCCGAGATTAAACGTTTGACCGAATGCCTGACTTGGGAACAGCACCGCGCCGAGCATATTGGCACGCATGGCTTCGGATGTGCAGAGTGGGGGCCGAAGCACTATGAATGCTTGTTGCTGGCGTATAACGTGTTAAAAAAGCGAACCACTCAAGAATCCCGACAGGTTGAGCCGGTGGCAGTCTGGGAGTTGCAGGAGTCTGGGTGGGAAATTATCTGTGACGGCGACTGGGTAAAAGAATTGCCTCTTGGCACCAAGCTTTACACCGCCCCGCCAAAGCGCGAGCCGCTGACGGATGAGGAAATCGCTGTTACCGCAGCAGCGTGTAATTCGCTTGAATCGGAATTTTTGGCCGATTTTGCCCGCGCTATTGAACGAGCGCATGGCATAGGGGATGAGGAATGAGCCGCACCGTCTCATGGTTTAGCTGCGGCGCAGCATCGGCTGTGGCGACTAAGCTAACCTCACCAGATGTGATTGCCTACTGCGAAACCGGCGCAGAAGATTACGACAACGAACGATTTATGCGCGATTGTGAGCAATGGTTTTCAAAGCCCGTGACGCGCCTGAAAAACGATAAGTGGCGCGACACTTGGCATGTATGGGAAACGCGCAGGTTTTTGAGTGGCATCGCTGGAGCGCCTTGTACTGGCGAACTCAAAGCCGCGCCGCGTTTGGTGTTTCAAATGCCCGACGACATTCATGTGTTCGGTTATACGGCAGATGCAAACGACGTCCGGCGCGCCGATGCGTTGCGAGAAAACTGGCCCGACCTGAATATCAAAACACCGTTGATCGACGCGGGTATCACTAAGGCAGCGTGTCTCTCGATGGTGTTGAGCGCGGGTATCAAGCCGCCGCGTGTGTATGCAATGGGATTTGCAAACGCAAACTGTATGCCATGCGTGAAGGCGACAAGCCCCGACTATTGGGCGCTCGTTCGCAAGGAATTCCCGGTTCAATTTGATCGCATGGCAAAGCTATCTCGTGAGCTTGGTGTGCGGTTGAGCCGTGTTGAAGGTGAGCGCGTGTTTATCGACGAGATTCCACTGGGCCAGCCGACGACGGAGCCAATCGCGCCAGAGTGCGACTTTCTGTGTTCGCTGGCAGAGCAAAGTTTGCATGGCATAGGGGGGGAGGAATGAACAAACTGCCATATTGCGAGGCCATATGCAGAGATATTTATCGTGGAATAACAACAGAAACAAACTGCAAAAATTACGCAAGGCATACGTGGTTAGGAAAGCATGTTTGCAAATTGCATTTCAATGTTTATAAGAGGTTGGCAGAAAAACGACTAGATGATTTAACTTCGAGCTCTCTCCTAAAACGAGCGCATGGAATTGGAGATGAGGAATGACCCGCGATGACATTATCCGCATGGCGCGGGAGGCTTGCGATCAAGCGCCGCGAGAGGACTGGAATTCAACAGCGTGGGTGTTTGGCGATGAAAGCCTTGAGCAATTCGCCACCCTTGTCGCCGCTGCCGAGCGTGAGGCGTGTGCGAAAGTGGCTGATAAGTGGATTGGCTGCGATGGGTTGGCCGCTGCAATTCGAACAAGGGGTGAGAAATGACACATAAGCTTGACGCCGCCGTGTTCGTGTATCGGCACCGCGAGACGCAAAATATCGCAGCGCGTTACCTCGAAAACGTCAGCGAACTTCATAACAGCAAAGAATGGGAGCATGTCGCCACACTGGAACCGAGAATGTGGATCGAATGCCATTATAACGACGCAATCAAAACGAAAGACCAAGAATGAAAGCCTACGTCAATTCTTCCGGGATTTGCATTGAGAATATGGGTGTTGGCGTTGTTCCTCTTTTCGATGGGCCAGAAATCTGTTTCTCTGGACAATCACAAGGAAAACCCGCAAGTGTTTATATTCAGATGAACAACTACCAAGCAATCGAACTCGCTATTCGTCTCGTTGAATCAGTAAATAAACACGCGCAAAACTCTTATAGGCACGTTGAGAAATTTCGCAAAAAGCTCAACCGAAAAGGGCCTGCAAAATAGCAAGAAACACGGCTGTAAGCGCAAAAAATAGCAATTTTTCAACCGTTGTAGCAAAAGGGAGCGACTATGACAGAAGAAGAACGAAAGGTTTGGAATGACGCAATTGATGCCGTGATTGAACTCTTGAGAATACACCCGCCGCACAGAAGTGGTGAGGCGGCGTTCATGAAACGCCTGCTTAATCTTCGAGTAAAAGAGGATCGGAAAAAATGAACATTCAGCCAGTCGGAACACGTAACCAGCAAGAAAGACACGTTCAATTTTTTGACTATGCGCAGGTAAATTATTACCAACCGCAGGCAACCGCAGAGATACGACCAACGATTGAGGCTGAACGTTTAGAAAGGAGCGTTAGAAACATGGCGACCGTGGCTGCGCGCGCGGCGCAACAATCCTCCGCAGTACAAAGCGTAGCAAGTGAAACAGCATCAACACAAAATGAAAGCCCAAGGCCTAATGCAAAGCTCAACAAAGCCTTATATGTCGCAGCGTGTGTAACTGGAGCTCTAGCATTCCCTGCCATCTCCGCTGCTACGTTCCTGGGGCCGATTGGATTGGTTATTCCGGCGTGTTTGCTTGCTGTAAGTGCAATCCTGTTTTGCGTGACTGAACGGCCGCAAAAAGTGCTAGACCAACAGCAGGGCCCGTTTTTCTTCTAATCGCTAAACTTAAAAAATATTGCACTACAGCAAAATTGCACATACATTCAGATAGCAGGGCCTTTATTCACTTTGACAGGGGGAACAATGGCTACATGGCTAGGAATTGATGACGCTATGATTGCGTCAGGCATTGCAATTGTCCTGTATGCAATTTTCGGCGGAGGTGAAAACTAATTAATTTTGCTTAAAAATCGGCGTGGTGGTAATCCATCGCAGGACGAGGTTAATCAACCCAATAACGGAAACCACCGCAGCGCCGTTTTGCCCGAGAAGTGCGCCACTATTTGCGAGAACATCGACAACTGGCAACAACGTTACAGCTGTGTTGAAAATGACTGTTTTATAGCCTTGCATTTTTACCCTCCAAAATAAACGCCTTCTGCATTACGTCTCAAAACAAGGCCAGGCAATACTCTACCGCCGCCTCGCACCCACTTTTGCAATTCAGTTTTAGCGCCCGGCCAGTCCTGCGCGTTTATCTTACGCCGCAGCGTGCTTGACTGCAAACGGCCAACCCCTAAGTTAAACGCAAAATCTACAATCGCATTCAACTTGCCATTATGCCTTGACAGAATAGGACACAACCGAAAAACGCCAGGCAAATAGGTTTTGTGTAACTCATTCCGCAGCAATAAATCTGCTTGTTCTTTTGTGATCTCAATATCAGTCATTGATACACGCTGCCCGTTTTCGTAGTACGTCGAACCATACCCGATAGTCGGGATGCCGGCAGGGCATAGATAAGGCTTTGGGCGGAAACCCTCAAAGTGTTTGCACAAATCAATTGCAATTGATAAATCAGTCACAGCCCGCGTTTCGATAAGGTTCGATCAAGAAACCAGTAGTTCAAAGTGCCCGATACGAGTGCCGCAAAATCAGCGCTCATCATCAATCTGAAAACCTCGTTGGCTGGCGCGCCTGATGTCCATGCCGAAAACGCATACCATCCGTGGATGAAAGACCAAAGAAGCAAAACCCAATATGTCACAACCGGGCGCACGCTTGCAGACAATGAGGCAACCCACCCGCCTGCTGTCTTTGTCATTTCACTTTGCTGTGCGATCGCAGATTGCATGGCCTGAACTACGCCGGCGTCAATTGTTGCATCTCGCTGGGCGTTAATTTCTGCAAGCTTGATTTCACCTCGCGCTTTTTCGAGCTCGCATTGTCGATGAAACATATGGAGTTCATGGCTGCGCTCGTCTTTGCGGTCAAAATATTTGACGATTTCGGGTGCAAGCCTAAAAAAGCCTCCCAAAAAACTGCCAAGTATCCCGCCGCCAATGGTTTCTATCATCGCTTGTCGAGCCTGTCTGATACTTTCTCGAGATTGCGCCGAATGTCGACAAGGCTCTCTTTAATTTGCCCCATCGCTTGATTTACTCGCTCATCTTGGTTTTGGTCAATCTGCGCCTGTACGCGCCGAGATTCTTCCAAAACTGTGAGCCTTCGATCAATACTAGACCACGCCCCAAACCCTGTCAGGATAAACCCGACGAAGGTTAGAACGTGGCCTAAATTGATCGTGGAATCAAATTTCACCATGCGCTTCCCAATATTGTCTGCTGCCATGACAATCAACCAACAAGAAACCCGCAAAAAAATGTGTTGTTTTGCAGAACGTCAGCGCTGTCAGCGCCAATCCCTGTTGCTTCAACGGTGATTTTTGCCGTGTCCCCGGCCGTCATGTCCGCAAGTGCCGCGCTGCTCAAATTTAGCGCCGCCGTTGCAACGGCCCCGCTTCCAACGGTCCCAAGATCATATGATCGCGCCGTGGTTACGAGACGTATTTGCGCAAACGTTGCGCCAGTCATACCCCCCAATGTTACGCCGACGGAAAATTGATATTTTCCTGTTTTTGCCGCCGTAAAAATACCAGTAGAGGTATTGAATTCACCTTGAGTGTCAAAAAGTTCGGTTCCAAAAATTACAGTGTAAACGGTGCCGTTGCCGGTCACATTCAAAATGTTTGCGCTCGGTCTTGCCTGGAACATTGATTTATTGGGGCTTGTATAGTTCCCTTGCGCCTCGGTCAATGTAATAAGGTCTTGGGTAATGTATTGCGTTGTCGTTGCGCTGTCCGTGATATTGGATCGGCGCTGCCATTCGACCTTGGTGTAGGTCGCTGTGCTGTCAATCTTAATTGCTTTTTTGGTCGCCTGTACCGTTCCGATTTTTGGGTCACGAATTACAGTCGCAAGGGCGTTATACACATGGATATAGTCTCCATCCCAGTCCATATACAAATTGGACAGTATGTTTCCTTGCAGCAATGATGTGGCAATAGTGGCGTTATATCCGACACGGATGGCGGTGTCATCGGTGACGTTTCCTCCCTCCATATAGCAGTTTTCAATCACGTTTGCATTGCAAGCGTGGTTCGTTCCTGCTGCGAGCGTAGGCGCTAAATCGACCTGAATTTGCCCCACCTGCCCGGAAAAATCGCACCCGGAAATAAGATTGCCTGACCCACTTTTCAGCGTGAAACCAATGTTGGTGATTTCGATGAATTCGCAAGCAATCCACTTGCAGGCATTGACAACCGCATACGTTGCGCCAATACCGCAATTGACCCCGTTATAACTTGATCGAAAATAACATCCGATGAATGAAATATCCCACGCGTCCTCAATATAAACCGCGTTTGCTGCAGCTTTTGAAAAGTCTGTGATATATACATTTTGAACGGTGATATTGTTGAAGGCGTTGTAAATATATAGTCCGTTGTTTGCGGCGTTCGTGCCTTCAAGGACAAAATTAAAAAATCGCGCGCCAGTTGCAGACCCGCCGCCCGTGAAAGAGAGGGCGTTGCCGCTGCCTGTATATTTCAGCCGAGAACCGCCCGTTCCGCTGCACCCAGCTCCTTGCAGCGTGATCGCCTTGCCGATTGTCAGCCCGGTGCCGATTAAATACGTTCCGGGCGGCATATAAAGTGCCGCTCCAGCGGTTGCAGCATCAATTGCAGCTTGAATTGCCGCGCTGTCATCGATTACCCCGTTGCCAATCGCCCCAAAGTCCTTAACGCTCACAAAATCTCGTAACTTTGCCTGCGCGGTGCGCTGTACTGCGCCAGTACCGGCGGCGACAAATGTCACGAATTCGCTCGAAATGAAGTCAGTTTCGCTTGCCGCTGTATAAACAAAAGCCCCGTTTTTATCGCGCACCAAAATGCTGTAATCGCTGGCCGTGTAAAACCTGGCTGGGCTCCCGTTGTACACCGGATAACCGCCGCTGGTGCGAATCGGCTGTGATGCCGTGATGGTTAGCGCGGAATCCCAATAAACCGTGATCGGATTGGATACCGGGTTTTGATTCGCGGTGCCGATGTAAATATAGGCATCGTCCAGCGGCTGGCCGTCGGCATCGGTAAAAAGCGGAAAAGGTGGATTGACGGAGATCGCGGGCATTTATTCCTGCTCCTGGTCGGATTGAATTTGACGGCCTGACTGAATGGCTGATTGTAACCACTGCACGCGAGCATCAACAGAGGCCGGCAGCTTTGCTTCTTTGGCGAATTCGGAAAAGGCTTTACTCATGGCGGTTCGCTGGATAATTTGCTGCGTGGGCTGGCCACCTTGCGTGGCTGCCTGAATGGCAAGTTCTTGAAACTCGGGTGAGGCAAATAGCTTTGCCGCTTTCTGCACGCCTGCACCCTTTGCGCTTGACATGAAATTCACAATATCAGGCGCGACCAAACCGCCGCCAGGCAATGCAGCCACCGCGCCGGTGGCCGCGCGTTGCGCGAGGCTGCTGGACATAACCTTCCCAATCATCCCTTCGACTGCTGCTTCTCCGAGAATCTGATTTGCTTTGCCAGTGGTCGGAATCCGCGCTTGAGCGTCGGCAATGCGGCGAGACACCTCGTAGAGATCGCGCGAAACACGATCCCATTCCGTTCCCATCACCTTTACCATCTGCGCATAGACAGGCGGGTTTGCGCGCAATCCTCGATAAATCTTGGTGAATTCGTTCGGGTTGAAAACCGTTTCTGCTGCACCAGCACCAGCGCGACCAGCGGCACGACCTGCCGTAACAGACGCCAAAGCGGTCGCCAGCGTTTCCTTTTGCAATTCGGCAGGCACAACCTTCAGCAACTTGTTAAATGCCGCTGCATCGCCCTTTGACGCGGTCGCAATCGCGGTCTGCATCCGTTGCGCGATGCTGCCGTCAATGTCTTGCCCGAATGCGCCGACGATGCGTTTTTCAAGCGCCTTTTGTTTTGCCGTAAGGAGGTTTGCGGCGCGCAATTCGCGGCGCGCTTCTTCCCCTGCAATTGATGCGACATTGTCGAGCTGATCTTGAGCAAGTGCTGCGTAAAGGCGCTTCAAATCGCCCGCAGCCATGTTTTCATATGGCGATTTCAATCCGCCGACAGCCTGGCCGACTAAATCTTTCTCGCGCTTGAGGCCAAAGTATGTCAATTCTCCTTTTTCGAGCATCTTGGCAAGGTTTGCCTCTTGCTGTGACATGCGTCCAGCCGGCCCGAGGTTAGCGCGCAGGTCGTCCAAATAGGATTTCAAGTTTGCCATTTCGACAGGCGCGCTTTTCGGTACTGTTTCGTCGATGCGCTTATAGATTGCGCTGGCATCGGCTTTGAGCTGGTCACGGCTTGTTTTGAGCGTATCAACCACTTTTTGAGAGGCAATTCCCGGCGCTGGCCGACCTTCAACAAAAGCCGCGTCGAATTGCTGCGAAATCTCATCAGCTCGTTCAATTGCACGCCGAACGGTTTTTTCCCAAACCGCTTCGGCTTCCCCTGCAACAAGCGCGCGAGTCAGGCCGACCGCACTGCGCACCTGCGGGTTATCCGCGAACACATCAAACGGCAAATCCATGCCAAGACGTTCCGCGGCTGCGCGGGCTTCTGGATTGACCTGTGCCAAATCTGCAAGCTTTGCCTTGGCCGAAGTTGAGCCAGGCCCAACGCCTGCTGCTCTGCGGGCGAGATTTAGCACTTCGCCAACACCGCCAACGGCTTCTTCCATTGCTGGCGCTGCTGGCGCTGCAATTGCGGCTTCAGGTGCCGCGGCTGCGGTGACTTGTGGCATGGGCGCTTCTGGCATTGCTGCCATTTCAGGCACAACGGCTGGCTGCATAGGGGCAACGGATGGTTCGGCCCGCGCTACCTCCGCGGGTTGCCTGCGCGCTGCTGCCCTGACCCCACGCACAACACCCGGCACTGCTGCGACCCCCACCGGGGCCAGTGCGCCCCCAAGGCTTGCCGCGAGCTGCGCCAAAGTCCCGCCTCCGGCTTCCTGCACAGCTTGTCCTGCCAAACCTGCACCAGCGCCGCCAGCGACCTGCAAAGCTGGCTGTGATGCCACCATGCGCGCCACTTGCTGCGTAATCGGGCGAGCTGCACCTGCCGCGGCCTGCAATGCCTGCCCCGCTGCCACGGTACCACCAGCACCTGCCGCCCCTGCTGCGGTGGCCTGCACGATTCTTTCAGCCTGCGTGCGGGCTTCCGGCACGCCAATCCGCGTGAGCATATCGGCCATGGCATCGGTGGGCAGCGTGTATTGCGTGCCAAAAAGGCTATTGACGGCCCCGACGATAGGATCGCCAACCAAGCCAGCAAGCGTTGCAGCACCAGCGCCGGCAATTGCGCCAGGGATTGCGCCAACCCCAGCAAACGGCGCGCCCGCCGCTGCCCCGAGTGCCGCGCCTGCCGCGGGCAATGCAAGGCCACGAGTCACTGCGCCGGTGACGCCTGCCGCAGTTGTTTCTGCTGGCAATGCGGTTTCGGGTGCTGCTGGTGCTGGGCCTGCTGCTGCGCCGCCGAATTGACGCGCTAATGCTTCCAAATCCATCGCCATTTATCGAATCCCCGCAGCTTGTTTGAATTGATCGGCGGCTTGTTTTGTTGGGAAAGTAAAGGTCTGTCCGTTTGGTGCTGTCACGGAAAAACTACGCGGTGCTTGTGCAGGCGCTTGTGGGGCTGCCTGCCCAGGCGCAGTTGGCGCAATCTCTGTCGGCGTGTAAAAAATATTTTCGGTCTTTAGCCCATAGCCGGTCGCAATTCTCTCAATTCCTTTGCGAACAGTTTCTTCTTGCGCGCCCGCGGTCTTATACAGCTTTTCGGCTTGGCCTTTAAACGATTGCCGCTGACTAGGGTTCAGCCTCTGCCCAGAAAGCGCTCTGTTATACAAGTTCATGACTCGGTCAGGAACACCGGCTGCGTTTTGCGCTGTGGCAAACTCGCCTTCGCGCACAACGGAGCCAGGGTCTAGCATTTTCATATATCCAAAAATCAAGGAAAGGTCGCCGACCGCTGTATCTTCAGACGCAAGAATTCTTTGATACGCCGACTTAACCTCCTGATAACCTTTGGTTTGATCGCTGTATTCTTTTCGGAACTTACTTTCGGCTTCCGGGCGTTTTTCCAACGGAATAATCCCGGCCCCCATCTGGCGAGCTTCTGCTTGAGCGCGTGCGGCTTCCGCGCCAGACTTTGCCGCGGCAGCGCGTGATGCAGCGACGGCGGCTTTTGCTTGCTCTGTTTGCGCTTTTGTAAGCCCAAGATCGGCAGCAAGTTTTTCAGGTTTAAACTTGTTTTCGATCTCTTTATTGATAACCTCTGCGCTTTCCTTGCGCAGTGTAATTGGCGCTAATGCTTCGGCCCGCCCTGTTTCCGCGAGCTTGCCGAAAGTCTCCGCAAACTTATCAGGCGACATAACTTGCGAAAGTCCCATTAGCGCGTAATTGCGCGCGGTCTGCGAGTCTGCATCAATAAGCGCAGAAAGCGCCTGCAATCCGCTTGCGTCTTGTCCTTCTGGCGTGGCTTTGATGCGTGCCTCGAGCAAGTCTTTAGCAACTTTGGGGTTATTCGATAGCAAGGCACTAGTTACCGGCAAAGCTGCGGCAATCTCGCCTTGCTGGCGGTCTTTGCTGAATTGCTCAAATTGCGGCTTAAGGGCTGCTTGATGTTCTGGAAAAAGGGCCATTAAACGCGAAAAAGCTTGCGGCGTCCCTTGCGTGAAGGCGTTTTCAAGTTCGCCCCGATATGCCTGCAGACGTTGTTCTGCTTGTTGTTTTGCAAGCATTTCCTGCTGACGCGCCGCCTGTCTCTGTTGCAGTTCTCCAATGGTCGCGCCAATTTGAAGACCTTCAATCAAAGACTTTCCAATGTCGATCTGTGGCATTCCAGCAAGATAATTTATTGGTTGAACCATTTTATTAGCCCTCAAAATCCGGTCGGCAGACGCAAACCTGCCCCCAATTGTCCACTACCACTGGACGTCGTAGTGCCTCCGAATCCGCCGAATCCGCCAAGACCCGCGATCGTTCCGCCAACGCGAAGGATGTCGCCAAAAGCCTGCCTCGGTGCAGAGCCTGCCGCCAACTGCCCGCCCGCTAACGCGGCCCCTCGTTGCGCAAGCAAATTGCCGATTGATCCGGCTGTTTCCATCCCTGCAGCTGCTTGTCCTGCTGCTGACCGTTGGCCAAGAGTGGTAAGGCCACCTAGCCTTTCGTATTGTTGCGCAATTTGGCTCTCAAGCATCTGTGGCCGGAATTGCGCCAATGCGGCTTGAATGTTTCCACCACGAAGCCCTCCAGTAGCCGAGGCGCGTTGCAGCAATGCTTCTTCGCCTTGGCGCACTGCAGACTGAAAAAACGGACTTTGCTCAATCGCCGTGATTGCGGCTTGCTGTTCAGGCGCACCGCGAAGGCCGATCAACGCCTGCTGCTGTTGCAATGCCGGCTGGCCGACTTCGACATAAGGGCGCAATAATTCGGTCAGAATATCAAACTGCCGCCGCTGTTCTGCGATTGCCGCTTCAGACGCCCCGGCTTGGATCTGTCCTGCTGCCTCCGCTGCTTTGGCCTGTTGAGTTGCGCCGGTGATGCCGCCGACAACCTTTCCCACCGCATTTCCGATAAAACTCATTTTGCTGTTCTCCAATCTTTCCGGGTCATGCCGAGGATATGCACGCCGACAAGTTCGCCATTTTTCATACAGGCATCGCGGCGCGTGCCTTCGTTTTTGAAACCAAGTTTTACGCAGTAATTTTTGGCCGATGTAAGGCCGTCAATCACATACGCCGTGACTCGATGAATGTGTTTATGCGCGAATGCCCACATGAGACAAAGCCGCCCTAGTTCGCGGGAATACGGAAGCGCAGCCCGTGAAAGCATGGCGTGGAGGTCGAGCTCAACAAAGCCGGATTCGATCACCATGAATGCGCCAACTTGCTCGCCATTCAAGCGCGCAGACAAATATTTAACGTGCGGATGCGCGATTGGAGCAAGCGCCCGATGGTCGTGCCCGATGCGTGCGATATATGGATCGCTGAAAAGAACATTCAGCGATGCTAACTCTTTGACAGGTTCGAGCGCCAGCGACACCACAATTACCCCCTTGGAATTGTTGGCCGCTGGGCGCCCGAATGACTCAGCTAAATGAATTTTCTCACAAAACTACAATATCGCAAGGATTTAGGTAATTTCTCGCCCGCTTGCTCGAATCGTCAGCGCGGTTGCCGCGCTTGCGATTGTGGAAATAAACGCACCAGAATCCAAAACCTGACCAACAAGCTCGGGGCACATATAGGTTTCGCCTGGCACCACCGTTCGGTCGTCAATAATTAGGTTCGCATTGGTGGCAGATCCGGCAGACTGAACAATATTTACAGAAAACGTCCTGTTCACTGTGTCTGTATTGGTCACGGTCACTTTGTCAATAATAGTTTTTGCAGCGACCGATGTATATTGTGTCGTCTGCGTTGCTTCCATTTGCTTTGGCGCAATCAAAGTTCTAACGGTAACGGTCATTATTGCACCCCTTGTATATTGTTTGAAACTGTCAAAATGATAGACGGAATTGACGGGTAAAAGGCACTCGCCGGAAAAGCCTCGACCTGCACGCTTATATCATTCACGGCGAACATTATTTCCACATAATCACCGGCTTTCAGTTCGAAAAAATAGCCGACTGTCACAAGTTGTTCCGCGTTGTTACCCTGTATTTGCACCTGACTATTGCTGTCAGGTACATTAACACCATTGATTCTAGGCCACACCCAAAAAATACCAGTGCCACCGCTGGTTTTGTCGAGTTGGATGCTGAACAGAAAATTATAAACACCCTCGGTGTCGACGTAGACGCGAGAAGTTGAGCTCCCCAAAAATACACCACGCGAAACGTCAGTCGTGTTAAACGTGATTGCTTTTGGCGTATTAATTGCGCCCGCTAACTGAATGGTAGTGTCATAGAACTGGCCATATCTTGCCCGTTTGAATTCTCGAACCGGAGGCCCGGATTGCAACCCTTCAACATCTGCCGAAAGCTTCGCGAGCATTGCCAGCGTATATCCTGATTGGCTACTTGATGCCGCCAGGTCATTCACCGCCTGTGAAAGTTGGGCAATCAGCTGTAACGCCTGGTTGGCTTTGTTTTCAACGGTGGCGAGTGCAGTTGATGATTCCTCATTCAACTGCGCAATCTGTCCAATTGATTGCGATGCTTTTGCATCGATCACCGCGCAGCTGGACAAAACCGCATCGGCAAGCGCTAAAACCATTGCAATCGCCTGCTCCGCAGCCGCTTGAGCATTTCCAGCCTGCACACTAATGCCAGGGGTGTCAGAATCTGGCGCCACGGCATCTGCTACCGCAAAAAGCCTTTCAAATTGCTTTATTGCCTCATGATCTTTTAGGAATGTGGCCAGTTGATCGCGGGTGAGGTTGAGCTTTGACGTAGCCATTAGAATGCCAGCGGTTCTAGTTGTGCTTCAAGCCGGATAAACGCGACGTGCGCGCCGCTGTCACCTTGGAACCGCTGGATGCGCCAATTGCGCATGTGTCCCTGCTGAAACCACACAAGGCGCTTGAGGCGATCGCCAATCTGGCCTGCGCTGATGAATTTTGACTGACTCCATGTCTGCCCATCGACCGAGTAAGATGTACTGATCTGCGGGTTATCCGCCAGTGCGACACGGCCAGTCAAAGCCACAAGCTCAAGCGCATTGAAAATTGCGCCTTTGCCTTCGTTGTAGATGATTGTGGTGCCAAATTCCCATCGCACCGACTGCCCATAATGCGCGCTTGTTTCCTGGGCCATGTAACCAATAATTGAGCTAGCAGGATCGCCAACCAGCCAACGGTTGTATGCCCACACCAAATTGCGCGCTCGATACTGACTAAAACCGACAAGCGAACTTGTCAAACAAAACCAAACCGGCTGGCTAAGGGCTTCCGTTGCTGCGGCATCAAAAACTAGCGTGCGGTCCGGCAAATGCAGATAAAGGTGCTGGTGGCTTCGGTCATTGCGGGCCTCAAGCTTGACGCTCTCAAGCGTGCCTTCGTCATACTCAAGCAAAATATCGTCGATTTCCTGCGTGCTGATTTTGTTGGCGTTGGCGTTTGAGGCGAGATACACGCCCGGAGCTTCATTCCTGCCGCTGCCGAGGAATGCGACTTGCTCGAGGAATACACAGCAAGCGTGCGTACCAATGACACCCTTTTGCACCTGCGCGCCATCAATGCGCGCAAAAGGAAAAAAATCACCGCCAACGTTATCGAACACTTCTATGGTGTTTCTGTTCAACGCATACACTTCATTGCGTAGTTTCAACAACGCCACCACAGGATCTGGGTCTGCTTCGCTTGATCCGTACTTGAGCGGATTAACCTGCGTGGGATCGCCCAGCTCTGTGACGATCAAACTGGCTCCATCCGTCGTCATGAAATAGCCATCAACCCAACACATATCGATGACGGTGCCGAGGTCAGGGTCGGTGACTTGCGTGAGCGTGGCCCCGTCCCAATAAAAGAGACTGCCGCCCGATGCAATCGCCAAACGGTCAAAACTGTAATCAAATGTCACAAGACCACTGCCGCCAACATCTCCCCGCGTCGTCACTGCTCCAGTGGGGGACACTTCCACAAGCTTTGTGCCCATAACACGGTAGCAGGTGCCTTCCCACTGAATGCCGCCGCGATCAATGCCCGGCCCTGTCCCTTGAGATATCAGCCCATCGGCAGGGCGCAGATATCCTTCACTGATCCCGTTGCCCTTTGGCACCGGCATCATGTTCACCGGGTAGCTGGTGCGCAGGTCTGGACCGTTGTCAGTATAGACACCAGTGAGGATCGGAATCTGGGCCATTATTTTTTACGCGCTGCGCGCATGTTATCAATTAGATTCGGATACGGCCGACCGGCTTTTTTCGCCGCCGCCTTAGCGCTAGCTTTTTGCTTGTCTGTCAAAGGCTGCGGCTTACCTTCTGTTTTTGGCCGCGATTTGTCCCACACCTGTTTTTTCTTCATGCCGCTCACCATTTGACCTTGTCGGCCCAATACGCCGCACTCATTTTACCTTTGTCGATATTCTCTGCATGTCTAGCTTTGAAAGACTCGCGCCGCGCTTTGTCTGCTTTTGATTCCCCCTCACGTTTCGGGGAGCCACTAACGCCCTGCTGCCCGAATCTAATCGTCTTGATTTTGTCGCCTTCTTTAGCGACGACAACGTGCGATTTTTTTTGGTGCGAAGGAGTGCGCTTTGGCTTGTTGTAAGCTTCTACTCCAGCACGTTTCAATCGCGGGTCTTTTGTCATTCCGATGCCGCCTCATTAAACCAATTTGGATTAAAAGGCTCTACCATGTAATTAGTGACGCCAGCCATTAGTAAATCATCGGGTTTTTCAAACACCCATTTGCCTTGTATTGTTTCCCGCGGTACAGCCCAAGCAACCGTGTAGCCATCAGTGGCGTCTTTTTGCCCACTAGCGGCATTGACGCCGAAGATCGGGTAAAACCGATTCTGCGCGTCTTGTTCGACAGCCTGCTCGGGCGTCAGGGAGTCTTTCGCCACCACTTGCCCAGTATCCACATTTAAGAGGTCAGAACTGTTGATCGCCGCCACCATGTTGGCGTAAATGGTGTCTGCTGCTGTCTGGGCCGCGCTTTCAGTATCAAATACCAAATAGTCCATAATTACACAGTCGGAGGCGCATTGTAATAAGGGTGACTCACCGGCAAGCTTGCTTGCAAATTCCATTTCCAAGCCAAGTATCCCTCAATTTTTTGACGATCAGAAATTGACAGCGCGCCAGACGTAGCGATTACTTCACCAATTGGGCCTTCCCATGAGCGATCAATCGACACTTGGTTGAAACCAATTCCCCACGCCTGTGTCACTGCCGTGGCCCCCTCGAATAAAAACATAGACATTGGCATTGGCAAAGCAACAGTAGACGTTGTTTCTGATCCGTTTTTGAACGGATAAGGAGCCCAAACTGAATTAGCCGACCAGAGGTTTGTACCAGACTCTCCCATCCCGCTTCGTTCGGTTCCAAAACCGCCTGTCCCAGACAGCAAAACTGGAAAAGCAGTATTAAACGTGGCCGCTGCACCATTTTTGTAGGCAACTATTAAAAACCATGTCCTGGCTGTAAATGAAGGTGTTACAACCCCAACATATCCAATGTTAGTTTGTGCGCCAATGGACGGTTTATTGCCAAAAACTGCGTCTGATGATTTGTAAGTCGGCTGATTTATCGCGGTGTTTTGCACCGCGTTGCGACCATTGCCCGACTTGTCATTCCATTGACTGACTGTTGAGCCGTTGAGCGTAATTGTCGAAGTATCTGCCGCATCAAGCCACAACGCCGTCGCAATCTGCGCAGGCGTCCAAGAAGGCGTCATTAGGCGTTTCACACTGCCGCCATATGCGCTAAGTTTCGTTGCGCGCAGCCTCATGTTACAAAAGCTCGGTAACTTCTAAAATAGCATCAATTGCACTGGCTCGAATAACTCCGATGTTCGGCGTATTGGGCAATCTAATTTCCACCCGTTCTCCATTCGCCAAAAAATGAGACGTTGCACTAGCAGTCTGTGATGTGCTGCCAATTAGATACCTGATATCGGCCCCTCGCGCATAAAGACTCACGCGCCGGCAGGTGGTAGTCAACGCGGTGTTAGCGCTTGCGCTCGTCGCTGTGAGTTGTCGCGCGACTGCGGGAATCCCGAGCGGTTCCGCTGCAAATCTTTCTGCCCAGGTGCCGTCGTTCATATCAACATTACGGCGCGTTACGTCGTTGTAACTTTTTAGAATGTCAGGCATTTTTCACCCCCTAAAGATAGATGCCGTTTATTTACGTTTAACCGATTCGCCAATTTGTTCCATCACTGAAAACCGGCACTATATTCGCCCCACCGCCAGCCACGATTGCGCCAATACCAGCCGTGAGTGTTTGCGTTGCATCGCTGACCGCGGCTCTAGCACCTGCGCCAGCAACTGCAGCGCCAGGCAGGTTTGCTACCGTTTTGGTACTGACTTTTGAATAGCTCGATAATGTGATTGTTTGCGCTTCAAGATCAACGAAAGAGCCTTCCATAAACTCGCGCACTGTATTGATGCTCGCTTTTCTGGCGTCACCATTGTCGTTTGAATAAACGATAAGTTTGTCAGATGACGTTACTTCGTTGAGCGTTGATAACTGATTGATGGTCGGCATGTTCGCCCCTTAGTTAAGTTCAATCGGCCCATCTTGGCCAGCTAAAACCTGCTCTTGCGGCCCCGGCATGAACACATCATACATCCACGGCTTGTTGCCTGCACCTGACGGCAAGGTATCGGGGAATTGTTGCTCGGGCGGCATTGCGGCTTTAGACAACAAAGTGTCATATGATGACTTTGCAATCGCCAATGTTGCCGGCATCAATTGTTTGCCGTATGAGGGCGCGAGCCTGACGGCCAGTCCGGTAATAATCGCCTGGTTAGCCATGTCCGGCACGTAGGTTTGCTCATCAAGGTCTGATTGTTGCGGGCTGACTGGCAGCGGAAACCCAACACGAATGCCTTTCCCGTTCCAATCAGCGAGCATTGCATCGAGCCTACGCAATGCACTCTCCAGTTGTTGTGGTTGTAGGTCGAACACATAAGAAGCAAGCCCGATTTCTTCGAAGGCTGCTTCGACAAATTGGCGCTTGCTGTATCCCATCACTCACCCCTTAGGACTTCTTCGATTTTTTCGAGCAATTTCCGATCCGTCGTGCGCCCGTCGAACTTGATGCCGAGCTCGCCGGCTTTTTCTTCGAGTTCTGCGCGGGTCGGCGGCGCGCTTTCGTCGTTAGCATTAAGTTCGCTGTTTTCTTCTGCTTCGCCGGCACTAACATCTGACACAACGTTCCCCACAGAGTCATCGGATCCCGACTCGTTCAAGTAAATCAAAACTGCTTTTACAAGGCTTTCTGACCATCCATCAGCAAGCGCGGCGGCAAACTGCTCATCATCATTAACTCCGAGCGCATCATAAGTAGTGCTATCAGGGCCAAAATAAGCGCCAGGGCAGCGATAAACAAATACAGGGTAATCCATTACTTGCCTTTCTTTGCGGGGGCCTTGCCTGGCTTCCCTGCTTTCATTGCCGCGGTGCGCGCAGTAGAAAGCGCAATTGCCGCCGCTTGTTTTTGCGGCTTTCCAGATTTCATTTCTTTTGAAATGTTGGAGCTAATGCTTTTTTGAGAATACCCTTTTTTCAGCGGCATAATTACCCCTCTTTTAACGCCCCGGGATCTCTCCCAGGGCTAATTTTATATATTAGGACAAACGATACACTACGAACGTGTCAGCAGCAGTTTTACGCACGCGGAACCGGGCAGCTGCACCCGATGTGCCAGCTGTTGCAGCTGCGCCAACGATGGTAACGCCGGTGTTAACGGTAACGGTGAGCGCAAAGGCGGCAAGCGTAATTAACGAAAAATCAATACTGTCGCCCACGGAGAATTCGCTGGCGGCGTCCAGCGCTGCGCCGGTCGGCAATTGAATGTTGCGACCAGTCGTCGGCGTAGCGGTCACGATGCCACCGAGCAGCGATGCGGCAGTGAAAGCCATTGAAGCGCCGTCAGCGATATCGGTGGGAGCGCCCTGAACTTGCGCATTAAGCCGCAGTTGCTGCACTTGAGGGGCGGTGCCGACTTCGTAATACACCGGCTGCGAGCCCACGGATTCGACGACAATGGTCGCGCCAGCGGAGTAGGAACCAAACACGGCTTGCCCATTCGTCACGGTGCCGATGAGCGTGGTCTGGTCGGGATAGTTGGGGTAGCCAATCGTACGCGAAACTTGCGCTTGACCTTGGGTGAAAACGGCGATTGATTCGCCCGACGGAATGGTGACAGTGGCTTTGCCATTAACTGCAACAATATTCGACATGGTAATCCTTTCAAAATGTAATAAAGGCCGGGTTTCCCCGGCCGATTATGCTTAGGTTTGCGAGAACATCATCACACCGGACATTTCGGGCTGCTTATTCACAACGCCGAACAAGGTATCAAGACGATACTTGGTCTTCATGGTGTTAATGTCGTACTGTTTCTGCATCACCAGCTCAATGCCCTGATCGGTCGATGCACGCATGACAGCTGCGCCGGCGTCTTGGGGCACTGCGTAGCGACCCGGCAGGATCTCAAGGGAGTCACGCTGCCAGAACGGGTTGATGAAGTTGGTCACCGTGTTGAGGAACACGATTGCGGAGTTGCTCGCAACGGTGTTAGCAACCACGTTTTGATACTGCGCCTCGGCATCCGAGCCGCCCTGATTGCTGATGATAGGAGGGCTGATGACAAGGGTGGTCGAGGACGGCACGCTAATGACGCGGAAGGTTTTAAGCTGGCCGGTGTCGCCCTTGGTAATATGATGCACAGCATTCAGGCCAGCAATCGTGAAGGCGTCGCCAGCAACCACACTGGTCGTGCTCGAAACGGTGATTGTCTGGAAACGATTGTCGACGTTCGCGGTTTCGCCGGTGGTCGCCACGGAGGTGGCTTTCGGAACGTAGTAGTTACCGGCAGAGGCGCGGGTGTCAACGGTCAGGCCAGCGCCACCAGCGGCAGCGGTCTTGCGGTTGGCATAGTCCAGTTTGTAAGTTTGGAAACTGGCCATCTCGCCCACAAAGGCTTTACGCAGCGCGCGGTCGCTGATTTCATTACCAAACGAGCGGGAAGCCTTTGACAAGTCATTCGCCATGCCGTTGTAGTCGCGGGTCGAGAGAGCGAGATAGCGGTCATACATCGGCACGCCTTGCTCGTTCATGATGGCCTCGCACTGCGCAACATCATCAAAGCCCGAGGCGGTCGAGGCACGCTTAACGAACAGGGTGCCTTGATTGGCAGCCACGTTCATGATGGCAACGTTGATATCGCTGGCCAGCTTTTGACGGGCAGCATCACCCAGGCGACCTTCTTGAAGGCTGTCACGCAGCTCGGTCGCGGTCATAACCCACGGGACCGACTTTTGAAAGCCGATGGTCGCCGGCACAGAAAGTTGGGTGTAATCGTCAAAATTGCCAGACTGGTCGGTGCCGTTGTAGCTGGTGGCGATGTAGGGTTGAGGGCGCCAAATGATATTGTTCGTGCGCTCCATCATCGACTGGTCAGTGTTAAACACCGCGACATTACGAGACAGCACGAGGGCGTCCTGGAAACCTTCAAGAATATCTTCGAACGCGACGCGTTCTTCCTTCGAAAAACTATTTGCCATGATTAAAACTCCTGATTAGTTAGCTTTTTGTCGCAGTTGCCGCTTGTATGCAATAACCTTCGACATATTTCCGGTTTTGGCTGCTTCTTCTCGCAGCCGCTCAAGGGTTGAGTCCACCGCTCCGCTTAAACTACCAGTACCTTTTACAGTTTTTTCGGGCGGTGGCGCTGCCTTGCGATTCGTCACTTTCAATTGCGTCTCCAGTTTCGCGACCGCAAAGGCAAACTTCACGGGGTCTTTAATGTCAGCAAGTTCTTTTGCGCGCTTTGGGTTCTTGCCGAGCGCATACACAACTAACGCCGGGTTTTCTGCGCCTTGAAGTACGACGCCTTGTTGCGTCACGTCAAAGACTTCTTGAATAGCCATTTCGGCGTCATCAAAGTCTTTCACGCGCAGGCCGGCTTTTGCCTTGCCATACGCATCAAGTTTTGCCTGCCATGCTTGCGTTTGCTCTTCCTGCGCTCGCTTGGCCTGCTGCGCCTGCTCGTCGGTCTGGCGTTTCCGTTCAAACCAATTTGCTAGCGCTTCCTCGTACTTTTCCGCGTCGTAGTCGTGTGCCTCAAGCGTGGGCTTTTGCCCCAACACAGCCGGCTTTGTCTCGGTCTGCGTGGCTTCAAGCTTGGCCTGCAATTCACGGTTCTGACGCTGCAATTCCCGGTGTGACTTGCGCAGCTCTCGCACCCATTCAGGCGCGCGCTGTTCTTGCTCTTGAGGTGGCGTTTCCTCTCCGATTGATACGATTACCTCGTCCCCGCTGTCCTCTTGTGATTCGGCTTCGGATTCTTGGTCGGCGTCGGAATTTTGCTCGTCGCCCACGTTCTCAAGTTCCGCATCCTCTTGCACTTCGATTGTTTGGGTTACTTCGTTTTCGTCCTCTCGCTCTGCCGTTTGCGTCATTTAAGACCCCATAAACTCACCCGAGAATGGCCGGGTGGATGCCATACAAATCACTGCACAATGGGCGCGGCTGATTGCTGCAGCATCCCGCCGAGCAGTTGCGCCGCTTCGATTGCTTGTTTCTGTTCTTGAAGATCAACCTTCGACAAGGCTTCAACGGTCTGCGCCCGCTTCAATTCCGCACTGGCCACCGTCTCAACGGTATCGGCCCGCGCCTTCGCAGCCTTGGCAACGGCCTCTTCTGCCGCTGCCTGCAGGAAAATAGCGTTAGGATCTTGCGGCTGCCCTTCCATTGCCGCCATCATCTGCTGCGCTTCTTCCTCGGTCGGCTTGAGCACGCCCAGCTGAACCAGCTTTTTGCGGAAATACTCGCGCACATCATCGATGCCTTCGCCTTCCATGTTCATGACGGCCATAGAGGTCAGCACTTGGCGGGTTTCCGGGTCATCAGAAACGGCGATCATATTCGTGATCGAACGAACGGTAGCCTCACGGCGCGAGACGAAAGAAGGCCCGACGCTGGACACAACATCGAACGAAGCTTCAGACAGATCGTTTTCCATCTCAATCTCGCCGGTTTCCTCGTCGATGGTCGGCCGCATCAATTCGACGCTGCCCATTTCGCCCATCATGCCCACGGTCTTCATTTTGCGACCAGGCTCGACATACACATCCTTTGCCATGCCAAGCCAGATCTCGCCAACACGGCGCACCAGTTTTGCCTGGTTGCTCATGTAGATGAACGTTTGCATATCCAGCCGCGACTGAATCGCCTCGACCGCTTTGCCCGAGATATTCGACACCATTTTATCGGCCCCCTGCGGGTTTCCGAGAATGTCGTTCATGTCTGCATCGGTGAGCTGCAACAATCCAGCCAATGCCGGGGGGATCGCCGCGCTTCTGGTGTAAGCCACGGGCCCACCGACTTGCTGCGAACCATCCGGCCCGGTGATCGGGTTGATTAGCAGGTAAGGGTAATTTTTTATGTTGTCTTCGGCCCACATCATTTGATGGCCGGCGACCTGCTCGGGCGTAAGAATCGGCTTTTCAACGCTCGAAAGCGCGCTGATCTCGCCAAGCTTCGAGAGCTGCATGTTCTTTAAGCGCTGCGCATCTTTCGCCAGGCGAACATGGCCCATGCACCGCTCGACATTATCGACAAACCAGCGCTTGCCATAAACAGGAACCACGGGAATTGATTTTCCAGCGATGTATCCGCAATCTTCAAGCACTGCGTTACCGCTCATAATGTACTTGCGTACCTTTGTGCGTTTCACGCGCTTCTGGCGCACTTCTCTACTACCGATTGCGCGAAGGGTTTCCTCAAGGTTTTCGTCGTCCTCGAATTCGGCTTGAGAGTATCGCTCCTCTTCACCGTCGATGGTTTCAAAAATTCTGACGGTTTCTTTGACTTCCTCGACGCGGTAATACTCTGCTACAAAAACAACATCTGGCGTAAGCCAGTCGAATTCATACTGGTGGATTTCTTTCGGCCAGCTGGAAGGGTCATCATTCCATTCGGCGCGATACGCATCGCGCGTCATCGAGGTAATCACGAAACAATGCTTGGCGTCGGCCTTATCCTGGCGCTTTGCGTCGAGGTCGAAAAACACGCTCGAATCTGCATCATAAATTGGCTCAATACGGATCCGCTGTTTTTCGTTTTCGTCGTCCTCGTCATCTTCGTAAGAGGTGCGAAGGCGAACCGCCCCGAAACCACCGCCAACGGCTTCTTCGAAGGCATTGTCGAAGGCTTCTTCCGCGCCGGAATCCTGCTCGTCAGCACGATAAAGACCATCACAAAGGTCGGCAAGCTTGTCGTATTCCTCGCCTTCTTTGCTGACAAAATCTACCGTAATCCGGTTATTGCGGTATTCGTTAATGATACGAATGACCGCAAGGTGGATTTTGTTGACCTCGAATTTCGGCTTATTCTCGAATTGCTCTCCGAGCGGCCCTTCCCATTGCGCGCCAGCGATTGAATAAAAGCGTCGATCTTGAAGGCACTGCAGGCGCTCATCACGCAGTGCCGATTGGATATTGTCAAACTGGCGCATGGCCTCCTGATGAATCTGTGCCAGTTTCTGCTCGTTTGACATTCGCGCCATGTAAATAAACCCTCGGTTTTTCTACATTATTCACCATCTACTTACGGTAGGCAAGGCATTAAACGTGATGGGTTTTTTCGGGGCAGCCCGCCTTATACCTTCACAGGCATAACGCAGCGCGTCGATAACGTGGTTTTTCTTGTCCTCAAGTATTGGCAGAATCTTGCCGGTTAGCGGGTCGGTCTTGTAGGAATATAAGGTAAGTTCATCAATCGTATGCACGCACCGCGGGTGCACCACAATGTCATAGGTTTTAAGCCACTCGATACCTTCCTCGAGGGATTTCGGCCCTTTTACCGCGGCCATGATCTTCGGGAATCCATGCTTTTGCATAAACGAAATAGTCTCGGGTCGTGCAGAATCGGCCACAATCGGCCACTTTTCGGACTCCGGCACCGTCATGAACAAGTCGGGCGTGTCCATGATCTCGCAGCCTACGCGGTAGGCTTCATGGTCAATGTACAGGGTGCGCCCGATGATGTGACAGCGAACAAGCGTGGTCGGATCAACGGCAAAACCCCAGTCAGCACCGAGGCGGTGAATGGCATCGGTCGGCGCTTCAAACTCTTCCACACGCCAGTTTCGAAAGACTCTCGCTTCGCTGTTTGACAGGTAGCCACCGCGCCACACGTGGTGGAACTTGTCCGGATCGCGGCGCTTGTCATACTCCATTTCATCCCGCAACACATCCGGTAACCACGGGTTGTCCTCGTAATTAACGGGCAGTACAACACCGTCGGGCGGCGGATTCGGCCCGCGCAACAGTTGATCCACCGGGTCAGATGCTTGCCGCGGGTTCCATGTGAACCAGAGCTCGCTTCCCGGCTTGCGAATCGTTGGGCGCAGCAGATCAAGCGATTTCTGGCTAAGGCTTTGGGCTTCTTCCACCCAGGCCCGATCGTATCCCTCGAGCGACTTGATCGAGTCGGCAGTGTGATTCTGCATGCCCTGGAAAATAATAAGCCCGTCGCCCTTTCTCGACTTAATGACGGCCTCTTGCACTTCGAAATAAGCGCCCGCGTTCATCTGCTCGATCTTCATTTCGAGTAGGCGTTTCACTGACTGGCTTAGAGACTTTTGCACCTCGCGGACGCACACGCTGCGGCTTTTCGGGTCGATGATGTGGGCTTCGATCATCATTTCCGCGAAGCAATGGCTTTTTCCAGAGCCGCGGCCACCGAACGCGCCTTTGTAGCGCGCCGGCTTTAGCAGGGGCAAGGCCCATCTGGGCGTGTCGATCTTAAGCGTCGTCAACCTTTCACCTCATAGTCTTTAAACACCGCTCCTTTGCTGGCGTCACCAACCTTGCAAGCCCGTACCCAACAAGTCTTTCCGCTCTTAAGCCGTCGCAGATGCCCGCGTCTATCGTGCAGCCGTGGCGTAGCGTGCGTGCCGCCTCGGTGTTCCTGCTTCGGTTTAGGTGGTTCAATCTTCACCGTATGCCACGAGAACAACGGGGCTTTGCCTTTGGCCTGTAGTCGCTTGCTGGTCAGCCCCTCTTTCACTGCTGGCCTATACGCTTCACCACCTTGTGTCAAAGCGCCGTACCATAGGGCCAACATACGCATCACCATCTGGACGTTTTGCTCGTTCGGCATGTCGTTACTAAGCATCACAATCTGTCTATCCTGAATCGCGTAAGTGAAGTATCCCAGCGTGTTCGGCGTGCCGCTTCCCACTTTCACCCCGGCACTGACCTGAATGCCGTCCCCTGGATCATCGCCATCAACCGTCACCAGCACTTCATGTTGCCTGTGATCTTTCTTTCCGCTGCATACGAAATAGCAGCTTTGGAATGGCGGGCGAGCGTGTTCGAGAGTCAATTCCAGCGCAGGCACATCGGCTTGATGCAGTGCGCCGGAAATGTCAAACCAGAATCCGTCAGCGGGATCGCCTCCTGATTCTGCATACGCCTTCACCCAATCACGGATTAGCGGTGTCATCGCTCTCCCCAAGCGCCATATCAATCATCTTCAACCGGTTTTTTATATGCGACGATTTGTGCTCGTACTCCACGCGGCTAAGTTGAGACAAAATCAGCAAATCATGTACATGAGCCAATGCTTGAGCATAGTCATGTCGCACACAAATCAGCGTGGCGCGAGCGCCAATAGGCATATTAACTGCGTCAGATTGAGTCATCATTCCTCACATAACTAGGGTCATGCTCTCGAATAGTGTCGGTGGATTCGCACTCCGGGCATACCAGATCATCGCCATTCAGAGGCCAGACGTCGATCCACTCATGCCCGCAAGACAGGCACTCTGCATAACCGGCGCACCATTGGTCAGTCATTGCGCATCTCATAAACAATTGCGCGTGCGCTGTTTGGTTCACACATCTCCGCTTGTCGGATATACCGCAGCGCGGTTTCGTGGCGCGTCTCTCCGGGGTATTTTTTGCCTACGGCCATAAGTAATTGGTTGTACTTTTCATCTGTATTTGTTCGCGTGTAACCACGCGCCCTTTCCTCTATGGCACGCACAGATTCAATGATCCTATCTTCGTCGTGCCGCTCAACCGGCTCCCCCCACCGTCCACACCGATCACACTGCCAGTTGATGCGGCCATAACAATCTCGCTTGATATGCCCGCCCCCGTGGAACCAGTCGCACCATTGCTCTTTGAGCCAATCAATCACCCCTCACCTCCCGTAGCTTTTGCGATTGCGGCGCGTGCTTTTTGCGCGCCTTCCCACGTATCTGGAACGCCACGGATCACGAACTCCAGCGCCTCCAGCAGATCAGGCGCGGCGGCGATCAGGCGGGCGTTGGCCATGGCCTCGGCCAGTTGCTCTGGGTCAGAGCGATCAAACCCGCCGATGGCAGCGTAACGGCTAGCGCCAAACTTTGACTTTTTAGGCGACTCTGTCCTGACCACGATGCTGTGCGGCAGGTCGGCCACGGCCCACGGCCCAGGCGTGTGCTTGTTCATTCTGCACCTCCTATTTTTGCGATTGCCGCCGCCGCACGATCAACCCACGACAATCGATTGATTGCGTCATGGTCTGCGAACACTTCTTTCAGCGCCCCCATTAACTCCGCGACTATCATCCCGGCCCTTGAGTCAGGGAAAATGCCTTCAATCAACTGCGGAGAGCATCCGATGCACATTTCTCCCATGTGGCAATATGGCTTCACTGCTCAATCGCCCAGTGTTTAATACAATCCGCCAGATACCGCGCATTATCGGCCAGCATTGCCACCACATCAGCATCAGGCGTAGCGAAGGCCAATTCCTTTTGCAGTTCCTTGCAAATTTTTTTTAGAACAATCAAGTCTTGTGCGGGGTTATCCATCAAACTCTCCTGTCAAAATTTTTCCAGTCTTAAGAAGCCAGCCGCAAGGCCTCATGCGCAGGCACGACCACCGTATAGGTCATACAGAGCGTTTTGGATGTGACCTCATGCGCCACATTAGGATTGAGCAAAAAAACGTCGCCACGCTTGAATGTGTGCGTCACGCCACCACAGCGCACAACACAGGAGCCAGACAGCACTACATGCAGAAAACCCGGAGCCACCCAATTCTTGCGAGCGTCCTGCACCGTATGCCAGTCGTCGTTATGCTCGCCGACTTCATTGTATGCCAGCACAGAACCTTCAACACCTGGCGGAACGCCAGCGCCGAACGCATCTGACAGCAGCCTCCACATGTCGTTACAGTCAGCATCTTCGACGCGTACCTGATCCACTTCAAAATACTTCATGGCCGAACGGTCAATCATCCGGCGGTACTTCTGGACAAAACCACGAGGCACACGGACACGCCCGATACAACGCAGATTAAATCTCATGTCATTGTTTTGTTTTGATGCAAAACAGTTCAAACAGCGCTGGGCACATCTTGCGTTCGCCCCGCTCCCACTGAAACCAGTTGCGCTGCGTGCGATATACCAGCGCAGCCGCTTTTTGCGCGGTGAGTCCCGCATTCTGGCGAGCCTCGCGCACTTGTTGAGGCGTTGGGTTTGCTGGTTTCATTGCCTTATTTTATGCTCACCGTTCATTCAGTCAAGCACAACGTACAACAATTTTTCACGGGACGATAAAAAACCCGCTTTGCGGGCGGGTTAGTTGTTGGTATGCACGAATCCAACGTGCTTGACGAGTATTTTAGGCGTCCCCGTTTCCTCGTGACTGTCGTTTGATACCAACACGGCTGGGGACTGCTGCCGGCCGGCCTTACCACTGCCGCCGCGGGGGCAATCCCCATGCGTGTTAGTGGTGGCCCGCCAGATACGCCGCCACCGTGGCGCGAGAAACCAGCTCGGGGAGGGTCGAGCTCGGCGTCAGGCTCGCCGTGGAGTGATTCAATTATAGGTCAATCTTTCTTGAATTGCGATTGATCGACAATCACGCGCTCGATTTTTTCGATTTTCAGCGGGGAATCCTGGTCTCCACTGATCTCAAGCTTTTCGCCGTAACGTTTTGGCGCAAGCTTTGAGAGCAACCATTTTCTGGTGTCGACTTGAAGTTTGTGCTTCTGTATTGCCGCCCAATCTTTTTTTCCATCGCCTGAAATCTCAACATCTCTATCAGAGATTTCTAATATCTCATTTGCTATTCTTTCGACTAAATCTTCTCTCGCGCGCGTGTATACCTCACGTAGTGCTGGATCTATATCCACCCACCGTAAAAAAGCGCTTTGCGTGATGCCCATTTTTTCGCAAGCTTTGTAACAAGTCAATCCGTCGCGCATCCCTGCCAATACGCCATCGGCTAACTCTTGTCTGCTTTTTTCTTTTTCCTCTGATGACTTTTTATTTTTTGCGTTTGCCATCAAAACCCCCTGGGCTTCGGATAGCACACCATAACCCCGCGGGCATCTACCTTGCACTGATAATTTCCAGATGCAAAGCTATCACTAACAACCAACAACCCAACAATGACTAAAACGGTTTTCATTCTTTCCCCCTATAAGTTTCAATTTCTGCTGCTATTGAAAAAAATTCATCCATCCGTTAAATTCGAATGGTCTCTCGTGGCTTCCGGCCGGCTAATTCTATGCCGGCCCTTTTTTTTTCCACAAACAAAGCAACGTTTCTCTTAGACGATTCGCCGCTTTTTTTCCTCGTCTTGATTCAATATCAGACAGTTGTTGCCTTCTGTCATTCAATTGCATGTTTAACAATGCAACCGCCTCACATTCGTGACGATATCGCTCACAATACGAGCACACCATAGTCCCATCATGCAATTGCACTTCTTTGTTTTTAGTGCAGTCGCAATCACTCATCGTTTTCGCTGTCGCTGACGCTTAACATACACATTAACGCCACGCCTGCGATAGCGCCAACAATCAAAGCAATAACTGCATAGATCGTGCATCCACTCATTCTTCATCTCCTGGCTGTTTGAATCCAATACGCTGCACCGTCTCTGCGCAAAAACCAAATGCTAGCAACGCTGCTTTCATTGAATCAATGAAATATTCAATTGAGCCATCCCCTCCGACTTTAAGTCGAATCTGCTCAACTTCTTTTTGTGGGTAAATGCTGCTGATTGTAATCTCTACGTTATGCGTGTTGTCGTCCGTCAAGAACATTTAAATTTTCTCCCTGATTTCTTCTGCTAGTTTTCTTGCTGCACCTGCGTGAATCAATTTGTTTTCACTAATCCACGCATCTGCTTTTTGTTCTAACAACTGTGACATCTGATTGCGCAGTTCTGCCGTAATTGCGTCGCTTGCTTCTTTTTTATTGTTGAGGCTGTTTTTCCACACCTCGACCGCGGCGCGCCTGGCTGCAGTGTTTTCAATGAATCGCAGTGCATTCACTTTGCGCCCCCCTCGTATTTCTTGCCTAAACCTTGCTCAATCAGCAACTGCGCTACATTCTGCCCCACCTCCGTTATAACTTCCGCTAGGTAGTATCCATATTTACTCGCTTTAGATGTGCGCAAAAACACGTCTTTATTTAATACTAAATTCGTCACAAATGCCTTTGCCTCTGCGTAGTCTTTTTGCGTTCTTTCTGCTGTATCAACATGCGCTAATCTTAAACGTTGTTTTGTTGCAATCTTGAAACCTAAATCTATTTCGACGTCCAACGTATCGCCATCGACCACGTTTGTGACTTTTGCTTTGTACTCAAACATTTTGATTTTTCCCTTCGTCGTTTCGAAACTTTGCTTTTTCTGCACACTGCTGGCAACGCCAGCGCCACGAATTGTGGCCACTCGTGCGCTTTTTTTGCATCTTACTTTCGGGGTAATAACGGCTGCATGACGGGCATCTGATGCTTTTTTCGTTCATTTCTTACCCCATAGAATTTTTGCAAAAAAATCACGGAATCGATAAAACGGCGCTGGCTGCGTTTTTTTTGCCTCGGGCATATACTGCCATGCCTCGGGGCTCATGCTCACGATAGCGGCCCGATTTAACGCGTTTGCGGGCATTTCTGCCAGAAGCACAGATTGCATTTTGACTTCTTCATCGCTTAAACAGCGTTTTTGCCCGAAATACGCGCTTCCGATGATGAGCTTTCCGGTGTTGATTCCGTTCATGCTGTCGCCTCCTCGTCAATGCCGGTGTGGTGCTTTCGCGCTTCCTTTGCAAACTCGACAGACACTGCCGGATATTTCGCCGGGTTTGCCAGTATCAGTTGCCACCATGCGCTGAACTTTTGGCGGTTCTCGGCCCTGACTGTTTCTGCCAACGACTGAACCCGATCGCGATTCTCGGCGCGCTCTTCCGCGGTTTCGGTGTGCGTGAGCTGCGGAACGCTTTTCCGCGGAGCGGTTCGACACACAGCGAGGAATTGCACCAGATTCGGTGCTCTGTCTGGCAGATTTCGTGATTCCAACGCCCAGGCGATGGCGTCCGGACTTTCGACAAAGCCGCCCAGCTCCTCTGCCCAAGTGACCTTCGCAGCTTCAATACCCTCGTCTCGCCCTCCAACTACCCGCGAGAACTTTCCGGCGAACTCGCCGCCATACACGCCGTCGAGCCTACTGAAAATCCGATCCACCCAAGCGGGCGGCAACATCCGTTTTGACTTCATGACACTCCCCTATCACGTCGAAAAAACTACCGTTTTGTTGCCCGTACCCTAGAGCCCGGGCGGTTGCTTCTGCGTTGATCTGGTGCTGCGTCCTGCGTGGTGCTGCGGTTGCTGCGTGCTGCTGTAGCCAATCCGCTTTGAATCCTGTCCATCCCCTGGCGGTCGATTCCGCTAATGCCTGCTCAAGCGTCCAACCTGCTTTGACGGCTTCGCCTGCGATCTGGTCAATGGCGGTTTGCGTTACCGGCGCGCGCTTGGCTTTGCGGAGCTGTAGCCAATCGGACCATGTTCTTTCGGAAACGCCTTGCGGAATTTCGACGTCGCGCTTTTGCGCGGCGGGTTTTTCTTTTTTATTTATTTTTTCTTTTTCTTGGTTATTGG
>SXGQ01873198.1_pt1 | contig 34473 bp, 22 predicted proteins | sample 3178371 | NCBI WGS metagenome assembly SXGQ01 (sample SAMN11356859, study PRJNA531348) | freshwater metagenome | isolation source: freshwater sample F1-20 | place: China: Fuxian Lake, Yuxi | collected 2017-12-25 | reverse complement strand
GTAGAGGAGGGAGAGTGTGAATATTGTACAATCTAAAGTTTCTTCCACGGAGAACGAGATGCAAGTCAAAGGCATGACTGTTTTCAACACAGAACAAGTCAACAACTCGGTCTCTTCCTTGAAATCGGTCTCGATGACGCCGGCGCGGGTTCCACCCACACCCTTCGCCCATGCGAGCGCGATTTTCTTCGCAGCCGCGCCGCCTTGATAGACAGCGATGAGCGCAGGCACGCCTTTGCCTTCGGTGAACTGGCGGCGCACGATGTGGCCGGGTCCTTTCGGCGCGACGAGGATGACGTTCACATTCTTCGGCGGGACGATGGTTTTGAAATGGATGGAGAAGCCGTGGCTGAAGAGCAGCGTCTTGCCCTTCGTGAGGTTGGGCTCTATGTCCTTCTTGTAGGCTGCGGCCTGCTTCGTGTCGGGCAGCGCGACGAAAATGACGTCGGCCTTTTTGACTGCTTCGCCGGAATCAAACACTTCAAAGCCTTTGTCCTTCGCGACCTGGATGGACTTCGAGCCGGGATAGAGGCCGATGATGACCTTTACGCCGGATTCCTTGAGGTTGAGCGCGTGAGCGTGACCCTGCGAGCCGAAGCCGAGCACGGCGCAGGTTTTGCCTTTGAACACGCCGAGGTCGGCGTCTTTGTCAGTGTAGATTTTTGCCATAGAAAAGGGGCGGGACGGTAGCGGTTCATTTCTATTGTGCAAGCGCGATGACGCTTGAAATGAAGATTTCCCCCCATCGGGAAAAGGCGGCCCGCGACGGAGTGTTGCGAATGCACGCACAGGCGGCTAAAGGCAGCAGCGATGAATATCGTCACCCTCCGCTGCAATGAATGCGGCGCACCACTCGAAGTAGCCGAAGGCGCGCGTTACGTCACGTGCACCCACTGCAACAGTCAGCTTTCCATCCAGCGCACGGCGTCTGCGGTGTTCACGGAAAAGCTCGACCAGATTTCAGCGAAAACGGACGCAATCGCGGGCAATCTCGACATCATTCGAATCCAGAATGACATCGAAATGCTCGACCGCGAATGGGCCGCCGAGCGCGAGACGTACCTCATGGCGGGCAAGAATGGGGTGAAATACGAACCGAGCACCGGCTCGATGATTACCGGCATCCTTGTGGCTTGCTTCGGCCTTGCTTGGACGGTCGCGGCATCGTCAATGGGCGCACCGTCATTTTTCCCGCTGTTCGGAATCGTCTTCATTGGCGTTGCGATTTACGGAATTTTCTCGGGCAACGAAAAAGCCGCGAAACTAAAGGCGCGGCGCGCAGAATACGAATCCCGCAGGGCGGTGCTGCTGGGGGAACTTTCACGGCTTCGGTGACGAATTGAAGCGGAGCTCCGGCTTCGATTCTCCACAGCTTCGCAACATTCCTCCGCCCCGCTTCCGGGTTCCGTTATGCCGGACAGCAGAATCGTTACACATGAAAGGAAATTCATTCGTTGCACGGTTCAAAAACTGTTGCTTAAAATCGCCAAACTCCGAGGCACGGCCTCGTTCTTCGCCCACTCCGACCCATCCGAAATCACGCACATGAAAACACCGCGATTCTTCCTTTCAGCCGCAATCCTCGCACTGAGCACACTTGTCACGCCGGCTCGCGCAGTCATCGACCTCGATAACGACGGCGTGGGCGATGTGTGGAGGACGAAGTTTAGCGCGGACGCCCTTGCCGCAGCAGCGGACGCGGATGGCGACGGCAAAACAAACGCCGACGAAGCCAAGGCGGGCACCGACCCGTTTTCGCCGACGGACATCATCAAGGTGACCGACCTTTCGCTGACAGGCGGGAACATTCAGGTGAGCTGGCCGTCGATCATCGGCAAACGCTACAAGGTGCAAAGCAGCACCGACATCACCAACCCCTCGAACTGGTCCGACGCGACCGGCTTCCTCGATGGCTCGGGCGGCGACCTTCAGCAGTCCTTCCCCGCGGGCGGAAATGTCAAATTTTACCGCGTTGCGGTTTATGAAAAAGACAGCGATGGCGACGGCGTGGATGATTGGGAGGAAATCCAGCTCGGTCTCGATCCGGAGAGCGGATACAGCCACGGCCTCAGCGGACAGTCCGACCTCGCATTTGTCACCGGTGCGCTTACCGCGCCGAGCGTGGTCACCATCCGCGCTGCAGCCGACGAAATCGCCGAGAACTCGCTGAACCCGGGCGTCATTTCCGTCGTCCGCACGGGCGGCATCAAGCCCATCACGGTCAATTACACAGTGGGCGGCGGAGCGACCGCCGGAAGTGATTACACAGCGCTGACAGGCTCCGTGGTTCTGCCCATGGCAGCGACGAGCGCGACGATCATCGTAACCCCGACCCAGGACGCAGCGGTGGAATCGCCCGAGGCGGTAATCGTAACGCTCTCTGCGAGCCCGACCTACACCCTCGGCGAACCGAAAACCGCAGCCATCATCATCACCGACGAGACCTCGGCGAACGGAACCGGGCTTTTCGCTCGATTCTACAACGAAGCGACAAATTTGAATCCCGATGGCGGAACTGCGGGCGTCGCCCCGCTCTTCACGACACCGGCCGTCAGCCGCGTAGACGCGACCATTGATTACGACTGGCCGACAGCGACAGGAAGTGCGACGGTTCAGGGCGAAGGGTCGCCGGCCGTTGGAGTGAACGTGGATTATTTCGCATGCAGGTGGACTGGCGAGGTACTGCCCGAGTTTTCTCAGATTTACACATTCTCCGTGGAGCACAATCGCGCAACCCGCCTTTGGGTAAACGGACAACTGCTCGTAAATAAATGGCCGAATAACGGAGCGACGGACGGCAACCCAAGCGGCACGAGCACAGGCACTATTCCCCTTATTGCCGGGGTCCGTGTGCCGATCGTGCTCGAGCATTTTGAAACAACAAACACAGCGGAGTGCCATCTTCGCTGGTCATCGGCTAATCAGGCACTCCAGGTCATTCCCGCATCGCGCATGTTCCCGACTGTCGCGCCGCAGATTACGAGCCCGCTGGAGATGTATACGTTCGTCGGCGGCACACCGGTGAATTACCAGATCACCGCCAGTTCGAGCCCGACGGGATTTGGCGCGGCAAATCTGCCACCGGGACTCACTGTCAGCGCACTCGGCCTGATTTCGGGTTCGCCCACGCAGGCTGGCGAATGGAACGTCGTGCTCACCGCATCGAATCCAAATGGGAGTGGCTCCGCGATTTTGAAAATCACGGTGCTGCAGACATCGGGCGGCGTCACCCGCGAACAATGGGACGGCGTCACCGGAAGCAGTGTAGCCTCAATTCCCACCGGTAATGGCCCGACCTCGACTTCGCTGCTCACCTCGCTGCAAGCGCCGTCGAATGTCGCCGACAGCTATGGCGCGCGCATCCGGGGATACATCACCGCCGCAGCCACCGGCACCTACACATTCTGGCTCTCAGGAGATGACGCCGCGCGGCTTTACATTTCGGACGACGAAGAACCCGTCAACGCATGGCTCCGCGCAGAACTCACCGCGCCATCGAGCGTCGCGCCAGATTGGAGCACAGCAGCCAAGACAGAAATGCTGCAGATGTACGCGGGGCGCCGGTACTACTTCGAAGTGCTGCATAAAGAGGACAGCGGAAGCGACAATCTCGCCATCGGATGGGCGAAACCAGGACAACCCACAACTGCGCCGAGCGAAGTCGTTCCCGGTTATGTGCTCACGCAATACATTCCCGCCACCCCGCTGAGCGGAAGCAGCACGCTTTACACGACCGCCATGGGCTCGCAGGGCGGCGCAGTCACCGGTGGCTTCGGCTCCGCGACGCTGCTCATGAGCGCGGATAAAACAACCGCGAAGCTCTTCTTCACCTACGGAAACCTTACAACCGGTGTGACTGCGAAGCACCTTCACAGTTCGGCCGACGGCGGACAGATCGTGTATGACATCGACGACTTCTCGCCCGGACCGGATGGCAGCTACACGTGGAATATCACGAGCGTCGCGGGTATCACCGACAAGGACGGCGACAACGACAGCGATGCCGCCGACGTGGTGAAGCTGATCGAAAACGGCGACTGCTACATCAACATCCACACGGCGAATTATCCAAACGGCGAAATCCGCGGAAACTTCCGTCTTGCTGCCGGTTCCCAGACCTTCACCGCACCGCCAGCGCCGCCTTCATTCCCCGACGATCACACCGACTACGCAGCAGCCTCGCGGTTCCTCTCGCAGGCCACATTCGGAGCAAGCCCGGCCAATATCGCCGAGGTGCAGGCGCTGGGATACGAGGGCTGGATCGACGCGCAATTCGCAAAACCAATCACGCTCGCCTATCCATTCGTCTTTGAGAACCGCGCCCGCACGGATACCGAAGGCCCCACATACGGCAGCAGCCTGATGACCAATTCCTGGTGGAAAAACGCGGTAACCGCAGAGGATCAACTCCGTCAGCGTTTCACATTTGCACTCAGTGAAATTCTCGTGACCTCCACTGCCGACGGCAGCCCGCTGGATGACAATGCCCATGCCGTCAGTGATTATTACGACATGCTGCTTGCGGGACACCTCGACCCGGCGGACCCGAACAATCAGGTGAACCCTGTCGTGAATCCCGTTCCGAAAGTCCTCACCGGAATCACGGGCTACGGTGGCAGTTCCACGCTGAACGCCGGTGCATTTGGCAACTTCCGCGACATCCTCCTCTCGGTCACGCTCCACCCTGCGATGGGCCGCTACCTCGACATGGTGCGTAACGACAAGCCGAACATCACCACCGGCCAGATTCCGAACGAGAACTACGCGCGCGAAATCAAGCAGCTCTTCAGTCTCGGCCTGAATCGCCTGCATCCCGACGGCACGCTCATCCTCGATTCGAAAGGACTCCCGATTCCGACCTATGATCAGGACGCGATTATCGGTTTCGCGCATGTCTTTACCGGATGGGATTGGTGGTATGCCGATACGACGAATCCCGGCGGAGTGCGCACATCTTTTGGTGCCTCCACGAATTATCTGGAACCGATGCGCGAAGTCCCGGTGCGGCACTTCACGGGACAGAAACGACTCCTGAATAACGTCGTAATCCCCGGACTCCCGACGGTCGGCGGATTGCCGCTCGATCCGTATGCAACCCACAGCAGCACGCAATACAACGACGCCGCCTACCGCGCCCTCCCTGCGCAGGAACTCCTGTATTCGCACGACAAAATCTTCAACCACCCGAACGTCGGTCCGTTCATCTGCCGGCAGCTCATCCAGCGCCTTGTCACCAGCACGCCGAGCCCGGGATACGTTTACCGCGTCGTCTCGAAGTTCAACGACAACGGAAGCGGTGTCCGCGGCGATATGAAGGCTGTGGTAAAGGCCATCCTGCTCGACTACGAGGCCCGCTCGGTGACCGCGCGTCAGGCCATCGGCTACGGCAAGCAGCGTGAACCAATCATCCGCGTGACCAACATCGCGCGCGCCTTCCCGCCGCAATTCAGCCTGAACGGAACATGGCAGCAGGACGGCGGCGGAATTACCATCAACACGACGGCTCCCCATGGAATCACTAGCGGACAAACATTCGCGCTGACCTTCGGTGACTCCACACCGGCCGGCACCACGCCACTGGCTCTTTCCGGAACCTACACAACCTCTACACTGGGCGGCACATTCACGCAAACCGCCACAAGCTTCGCCGTACGTGCCAAGGATGCGCATCGCGGTACTTATGCAAAGACCGCAGGTGGGCTCACAGTCACTGTGACCAGCGGCGCCAACCACGGTCTGGCGACCGGAACGAGGGCATACGTCCGTTTCCGCGATGGCGCATTGACGACATTCAGCGGCCTCTACCCGATAACCGTAACGAGCGCGACCGTGATCACATTGGATCTGCCGGCAGGCAATGAAGCGCTCGCAACCACCGGCACCCCGGCCTGTGACATCTCCGTAATGACCGGCAGCTATTCGCTTCCAAAGCCGACGGCTCCTGCAACGACGGGAACCTGCACAATTACTTGCAATTCCGAGCACGGCTTGACGGTCGGGGCTAATGTCTATTTCGATTTTAAACTCGATACCAGCAACTTCTCGCCCGTGGACGACCTGCTCCAAGTCGCATCCGTGATCGATAAGTATCGCTTCACGGTGACCGCGGCCTACCCGGTCGATGGCACCGGCGCACTGGTCAATGGCGGCACGCTCAGCAACCAAATGGTCGCATCGGCAGAAACTCCCGTCCTCGACCGTGGAGGCCACGCCGCGGGCTACGCACTCGCCGGCGGCTACGGTGATTTCACAGTCGGCAACACGGACACGTCGCTCGGAATGACGCCAATGGGCTCACCCACGGTGTTCAACTTCTACCTGCCGGACTACCAGTACCCGGGCGAGATTGCAGCCGCTGGCCTTTACACGCCGGAGTTTCAGCTCACTTCGGACACCACCACCATCGGTCAGGCCAACTACCTGTACAACGGCATCTTCAATCCAAGCTACACAACCGGAATCAGCAGCTTCAATGCAGGTGGGGCAGATATCGCGGTGGATATTTCCCCATGGATGAACATCCGACCCGGCTCCGCTACACCATGGACGGACAACGATCCTGCAAACAGTGCAGGCGACAACCTCCGCAATTTCATCCGCGAAATGTCGAAACTCCTGATGGCTGGGCAAATGTCCACAGCGATGGAAGACGAAATCTACAACTACGTCACCTTTCGCGCCAACCCCGTGAGCGCGCCAAACACTTATACGAACATCTCTTACACAAACGGAGCGACTACGTCCTACGCCACGGCGACGACGACACAACTAACCCACCGCCGCGACCGCGCGCGCTCCGTGATTCATCTCATCGTGACGTCGCCACAATTCACGATCCAGAAGTGACCTGAAGAACAAACCTCAACACTCCACGACCATGCGCCCGAAAAACTCAGTCCAAGACGACCGCCAGCTCCTGCTAAGCACCCGCCGCGATTTCATCCGGCAGGCAGCATGCGCGGCGGTCGGAACCGTCGCCGTCACCAACCAGATCCGCGATTTCCGATTCATCAACTCCGCGCTCGCGCAGGCAGGTTCGGGAATCAGCGACTACAAGGCGCTCGTGTGTGTCTTCATGTCGGGAGGCAATGACGCCAACAACCTCGTCGTTCCCACCGGCACCGAATACGGAAACTACGCCGCACTGCGCCAGACCATGGCAATTCCGGAGAGTGCACTCATCCCGCTCACTTCGCTGAATTCCGATGGCCGCACCTACGGCTTGCATCCGAACTGCCAGGAGCTCGGGACGCTGTTCCACGAGGGAAAACTCGGCGTGATCATGAACTCCGGCCCCCTCCTCTACCCGATGACCCGCGACCAGTACCGAAACAACCTCGTCGCCAAGCCGCCGCAACTCTTCAGCCACAGCGATCAGGTCACACACTGGCAGACATCACTGCCCGATCAACCGGCCACCACGGGATGGGGCGGTCGGGCAGCGCGCGAACTGTTCCTCGACATGACCGCGAGCCAGCGCACGTCACAGGCCATCTCGCTTTGCACCAGCATCGCAGGACAAAATACGTTCGAAATCTCCAACACTTTTGACATTACGCTCCAACCCGGAGAAGACGCCGCGAACGTGGCGAAGTTGAAGCAGTATCATGTTTCGACCGGCGGCGCGGTGACGCTCTCCGGGGTGACTGGAAACCGGAAGACCGCGATGCTCAACATCGCCCGGCTGTCCCAACCGAATATTCAGGAAACCGCGTTCGGCGACGTGCTGGACCGCGCCATCGTTCTTGGCGATACGCTCAACACGGCAATCACACCGACGGCGGCCACCAACTACTTCACAACTGCGTTTCCAACGACAAGCCTCGGCAATCAGCTCAAAATGGTCGCCCGCCTTATCGCCGCTCGCGTCGCGCTGGGCATGAAGCGCCAGATTTTCTTCGTCAATGTGGGCGGCTACGACACGCACACCAATCAGGTCGGCAACACCGCCAACCCAATCGGTACAGCGAACGCGCCGCTCTTCGGCTCGCACGCAAATCTGTTGAACGAGTTGAGCGAAGCCGTGTTCGCCTTCCAGCGCGCCATCGAACAACTCTCGCTTACCGACGCATCGCTGGCTCAGAGCGTCACGGGATTCACGGCCAGCGACTTCGGCCGCCGCATGAGCCCGAACGGCCAGGGCACCGACCACGCATGGGGTGGACACCACTTCGTCTTCGGCGGCGCAGTCCGCGGCCAGCGCACCTACGGAAGCTATCCCGTTCTGCAACTCGGTGGACCGAGCGACACCGGCAGCGGCGGAACCTGGATTCCTACAACCAGTGTGGACGAATACAGCGCAACGCTCGCAAAATGGTTCGGCGTCACTCCGACCGACATGCCAACAGTGTTCCCAAACCTCGGGCGCTTTGCGAATCCGGACCTCGGCTTCATGTCATAGCCCGCGCACCGGAAGCCACAGTTCATGGAAAAACAGAATCCCGGGCTCTGGATCGGCGCTGCGGTCGTCGTGGCAGTTCTCGTTGTTGCCGTAAGCATCCCATCCGGCAAACCGACCTTGCCCCAGCCGGAGAAGCTTCCGAATCGATCAACACAAACGCAGCCCGAATCGCCGAAACCATCCGGCGCCGGCGTTCCCGTCCCTCTTGTAACGGATGGACCCGTGGCCGACACCGTTTCACCAGTAAGTCCCGATTTCGTTCCTGCCGCCAAACCCCAACCCATCCGTGATGCGGACGAACCACCGCCACCTCCCGAGCCTCCCATTCCGCCGGCAACTCTCGCGAATGTGCGGCAGGCGATCGACGACATCGATTTGGTCATCCGCGATTTCCGTGCGGTTCACGGCGAGAATCCTGTCGGCGACAATGCAGAAATCACGAAGGCGCTGCTTGGAGACAATCTCAAGCAGTTGAAGCTCAAGCTCCCGGACAACAGTCGCGTGAACAATGCCGGCGAGCTTTGCGATTTGTGGGGAACGCCCTATTTTTTCCACCAGGTCAGCGGGAAGAAAATGGAGATTCGCAGCGCCGGCCCGGATCGCAAAATGTGGACCGGCGACGACGTCCGGCAGTAAATCGCCACGGCGGACGTCGCAGCAAATTCTTGCCTCGCGACGCGTTCTGGCGATGGTTCGCGGCCCGTTTTGAATGGAATCCGCGATCTCCGGCATCAATGACCTTCGAACATCACCGCCGTTGCGGCTGATGATCGATCGCGTATCGAAATGGTTTGAATCACCGCGCGGCCGCACACATGCGCTCGACGACGTCTCTCTCACGGTGCGCGAAGGTGAATTTGTTTGCTTCGTCGGTCCCAGCGGATGTGGGAAGAGCACCCTGCTCAACATGATTGCGGGACTCGAAATGCCCGATACCGGTGCCGTGCACGCGGGTGGAAAAATGGTCACCGCTCCCGGAGCAGAACGCATGATGATGTTTCAGGAGCCCGCGCTTTTTCCGTGGCTCGATGTCCTCGGCAACGTGATGTTTTCGCTGAAACTCGCGCCGGATATGACCGGGGCGGAAAGGCGGGAGCGTGCTCTTTATTTTCTCAATCTCGTCGGCCTCGGAAAGTTCACACGGGCCAGCATCCACGAACTCTCCGGCGGCATGCGCCAGCGTGTGGCACTTGCCCGCTCGCTTGCGCCGAATCCACGCGTGCTGCTGATGGACGAACCTTTCGCTGCGCTCGACGCCATGACGCGCGAACAACTCTACGGCGACCTCCAGCGCATCTGCGCGGAACACCGGAAGACCGTCGTCTTCGTTACGCACAACGTTCGCGAAGCCGCCTGCCTCGGAAATCGCGTGTTCATTTTCTCGCCGCACCCCGGGCGACTCTGCGGAGAATTCACCATTGCCCTCCCCCGCCCTCGCGACATCAACAACCCCGCACTCGCGGAGTATGCCAGCGAGATCATGGATCGACTCAAGTCCGCCGGAAATGAGAGCGCGCCGGACGCCTTTGTGATCTGAAATGAAACGGCTCCTCTCCGCACTTTTCATTTTCGCCCTGCTATTCGCCGGATGGCACTGGATGGTCGTCAGCGGCAACTGGGGACGCCCGGCACCACTCGATGTCTGGAATTACCTCGTCGACTCGTGGCGCAATGGATCGCTCGAACCCGCATTGCTCGTCACCACACAACGCCTCCTGCTGGGCTACATGGCCGGAGTGCTCGTAGGGCTTCCGCTCGGATTACTGACGGCGCGCTTTCAAGCACTGAACGATACGGTCGGCGTCATCGGCCTCGGATTCCAGACACTGCCCAGCGTCTGCTGGGTCCCGCTTGCAATGCTCTGGTTCGAACCGCACGTCGAGAGCGCCATGCTATTCGTGGTCGTCATGGGCACTCTTTGGAGCGTTTCTCTCGCAACAAACACAGGCGTGCGAAACGTCCCGCCTCTGCTCTGTCGTGCAGCACGGACCATGGGAAGTTCCGGCGCACACCTGTGGTTCCGTGTCATTGTTCCAGCGGCGCTCCCGGTTATCATCGGCGGCGTAAAGCAAGGCTGGGCCTTCGCGTGGCGCTCACTGATGGCTGCGGAGATTTACGTGACGGCCACCGGGCGCAACGGACTTGGCTATCTTCTTAATGCAGGTCGCAACGACCGCAACATGGCACAGGTGGTCGGCGTGATGGTCGTAATCATGGTTGTCGGAATGCTCGCCGACAAAATCCTATTCGGGCCGTGGGAGCGCTTTATTCGCACGCGCTGGGGAACGAAGTAGCCGTCCAGCGGCGAAAGTTTTCCGCCACCTGCGCGGCGAGTTCGTCCAGCGGGATGCCGCGCACATCCGCAAGCCCCTCGTATGAAAGAACAATGTTCGCGGGATGATTCAGTCCGCCCGGAAGTGGGTTCGGATTCCGTTCAGTCGGCGGAGCAAGGTCCGGCGCGTCGGTCTCCACGAGGATACGCTCCTTCGGCATCGCGGCGAAGGCCTCGCGCTGCGCCGCCTTCCGCGGGTGAAGAAAGTACGGTGAGAACGAGAAATACGCGCCGAGCCGCACAAACCCGGGGAGCATCTCCGCCGAACCACCGTATGCGTGGATCAAAAATCCGCGCGCCGGAAGCGGGCACCGTTTCAACGAATCCCACAAAGCGCCCCACGCTTGGATGCAATGGATGCTCACCGGAAGGTTCCGTTCCGTCGCAAGCGTGAGTTGCCATTCAAAGCACTCCGTTTGCGCCGCGATGTCGTGTCCTTCGATCCATCGATCCAAGCCAATTTCGCCGACTACCGCACCGGACACGTTTTCGAGGAAGCCGAGCAGCGTTTCCCTCCAGGCCGCAGAGCGCGCCGGAACCTTCCACGGATGCAGACCGAATGATGGAATCACCCACGGCACCCGCTTTGACAGAGCCTCGACCAATGGCCAGTCGGATTCGCTCGTGCCATTCACCACCGCCGCTCGCAGACCCTGCGAAGCGAGCGATGCGACAGCCGATTCGCGAATACCATCCAGCCGCGGATTGTGCAGATGGTTGTGCGCGTCAAAAAGCGGGTTCACGAAACTCCTCCACCGGGCGAATTCTGATCCGGCATCCGCGGCAGATACTTCTGCAAAAAATAGTCCACTGCCGGCGCATCCTGCGGATGCTCGTTCAATCGCAGCGCGTGCTCGCGTTCCTCCGGAAGAACGCGCCAGCCGCGAATGACCGGCTTCGTATTCGGTTTGATGTGATCACGCACAGTGGCGGAAAATGCAGACGGCAACCCGCCGCGGCTCGCGTGGAAAAAGATCGTCACATAGCCCTCCACATAATCCGCCGCCGCCTCATCGCTCGTGTACCGAAATGTCAGGCTGCGCGGCCAGTCATCATCTGTCAGTGATGCATGGAAGGAATCGACGAGAATGCCGCGTGGATCAAAATTCCGACCGCTCAGGTCCAGCGAACCGCCGCGCCATTCGAGGATCAGCAGTCCGACTTCAATGCGCCCGTCGCGATGACGAACGACATCCACCCAGTAATCGCACGCCTCCTTCTGCAAAACGCGGTAACGCGAAATTGCAGTCGTCGTGAACTTCGCCACCATGAACCCGGTCGCGATCAAGCCGAGCAGCGCGTGAATCGAAGCCGCGAGCCGCGACAGACCAAGCGGCCGGATGTCGCCGTAACCGACCGTCGCCTGAGTCACGAGTGAGAAGTAAAAATAATCCCACCAACGCAACGGTGCCTCACCAGGAAGCGGCGCGAGACCGTGATGCGGCGCATAAATATCCAGCGCCGCATAAATCCCGCCGAAAACGACGACCAGACCGAATGTGCCGCCAAAAATGACCCAAAACGGGACCTTATCGAGAAGCAGCGGCGATGTGGCGGAAGGCACGGTGAAATGATGCCGCCCCCGGTCCGCGGGTGCTAGTTCAAATACGCAGCCTCGTTCGCAAACAGAAGCGCCTGCACGTAGGTTTCCCAAGGCGAAAGAGGCTTCCGCTCAACCGTCGAGCCTTCATTCTTGATCGCGCCAAACTTCGCGTCGTTCCCGGCGACCTTCCGCTGGTTCTTTTGCTCGGCGCGCTTTGCCGCGACGACGAGCTTTCCTTTCATCCCCTCGTCCACCTGCGTTTGCTGCGCGGCCTCCTTTTGAATGAAAGCCATGCTCATCTGCACTTCCGCCGGCGTCGCCGTGCGTTGGAAGATGACGCGGTAGATCGCCATGATCTTGCTCACGTCCGCGCCGGCATTCTGGATTTCCGGACGCGCGAGAATCTTGCGGGAGATGTCCACAACCATCGGGCTGTTCATCAAAAAGAGCGCCTGCTGCGGCACCACGGTCGTCGTCCGCTTCGAGTTCGCCATGTCGGGGTCGCTGAAATCGAAATGCGCCATCAAGTCCGGCAGATTCCCACGGTCCACGTAACCGTAAACCGAGCGACGGAAGCTATACGGCTCGTCGGTCAGGTTCACCGGCTTGCCGCCGAGTGTGCGATCGAGTTGACCGCTGAAAACAAGCAGCGAGTCGCGCGTTGATTCGAAATCGAGCCGCCGCACATTTGCGCGCCAGAGCAACCGGTTCTCGGGATCTTTCACGGCGAAATCCGGACGCGTGTGACTCGACACCTGATACACACGGCTCATCACGATCAGCTTGTGGAGCGCCTTCATGCTCCAGTTTTTCTCCATCACGTAATTCGCCAGATACTCCAGCAACTCCGGATGCGTCGGCTTCTCGCTCATCACGCCGAGGTCATCCGGCGTCCGGATGAATCCCTCGCCAAAATGGTGCATCCACACCCGGTTCACGAGCACGCGCGCGGTCAGCGGATTGCTCTTGCTCGCGATTGCTTCGGCGAGTTCCAGACGTCCACTGCCTTTCGTAAACGGGACGGCCTTGTGGTCCGGGCTCAGGATTTCGAGGAATCCACGCTGGACGATATCACCTTTCACAGTCTGCTGACCGCGAATGAAAATCGGGGAATTCTGCGCCTTCGATTTGTCCGCCACGACCATCGCGTGGGCCGGCGCGCCGGGGTGCGACGTCTCCAGCATGTTGATTTCACCAAAGTTCAGGCGCGCACGCCCAAGAAGCTGGTTTGGCCATCCCGTGACCGCGAGTTCCACCCAGTCCTTCGTTGCGAGCGGCGCCGGTGCGACTTCAAAAGGCCCGCGCAGCAGTTCGATGGTCGCCGCATCGTAGCCCGGCACTTCCTGGCTCTGTGCGACTTTCATCGCCGGAACGAACCCGAGCATCTTGTCCTTCATCCCGGTGAATACATCGGCGTAAATCTTGATCGCCGCGTCTAAATCCTTCGGCGGATTCGCTTCAAACGCCGCCTCGATAATCGGATTCACCCCGCCCTTCGCGCGTTCGGCGATTTGCTTCGCCACCATCACTCCCTTTTCGCCGGCCTTCTCGCCAGCCTTCTCCGCGATCTTCTCCATCGCCTTCGGGTTGTTCGCCACCGCGAACTTCTTCGAGCGATAACCGCCGTTCTTTGCCTGCATCAGCGGTCCCCAGACCGACGGATTCCGGAACAGCCCGCGGTTGAAGTACTGCACAAACTGCTCGTCCAGCTTGTTGTCGCGAATCAGTGCGTTCCGCGACTTGATCGCCTCCTCACTGGAGCGGTTCGAGCTTAGCATCGCGGCCTTGATGTATGCCTCGGGGACGCGCGCGAAGTCTTTCAAGTAATGCCCCACCGCGTCGTAGTAGCGGTTGCGCAACTCCGTCGTTCCGGCGAGCAACTTCGTCTCGAAATCCTTCCGCTGCTCCGCCGTGGCGCGGGCGTTGAGCGACGGCTTGTTGTCCGGCTCGGTGGTGCTGTTGAAAACACCATGCAGCGCGTAGTAGTCGCGCATCGACACCGGGTCGAACATGTGGTCGTGGCACCGCGCGCACGAAACCGTCAGCCCGAGGAAGCCCTTGGAAAGCGTGTCGATGCGATCGTTGATGATATCGTTCACATTGCGGAACCGCTCGCCCACTGTGAGAAAGCCGAGCGCCGCGAGCCGCGGGTCGTTTTCCTTGATGTCCGGCAGCATGTCCGCTGCGAGCTGCTCTTTGATGAACACGTCGTATGGCTTGTCCTCGTTGAAAGCCCGGATCACGTAATCGCGATACGTCCACGCATCGGGGTAGCGGTATTCCGTTGTCCGCGCCGCATTCCGGTCGCCGCCGATCGTGTCGCTGTAGCGCGCCGTATCCAGCCAGTGGCGGCCCCAGCGCTCGCCGTAAGCCGGCGAAGTCAGCAGCCGGTTCACCACCTTCTCGTATGCGTTCGGCGCAGTGTCCGCGAGAAAGGCCTCGATCTCCGCGAAGGTCGGCGGGAGGCCCGTGAGGTCATAAGTCACCCGCCGCAACAGCGTCTCGCGGTCGGCGTCGGGCGACGGCGTCATCCCGTTCTCCTGCAGCTTTTGCAAAATGAACGTATCCACCGGCGTCTTCGCCCACTGCGGATTCTTCGGCTGCGGAAACGGCGGCACCTTCACCGGCTGGAACGCCCAATGCGCCTTCGCCTTGTCCGTCAGCCCCGTCATCTTCGTGGCCTTCTTCACCTCCTCCGTCCGCGGGTCCGGCGCGCCCATTTTGATCCACGCCGCGATGTCCGCGATCTGCGCATCCGCCAGCTTTCCGCCCTTGCTGATTGGCGGCATCTTCAAATCCTCGTCCGTATGCAGCAGCCCCTTGTAAAGCGGCGACTTCTCCGGCTCTCCCGGCACAATCGCCGGGCCGCTCTCCCCGCCCTTCTGCCAGCCTGCGCGCGTATCCAGCGTCAGATCGCCCTTCGATTTCCCCTGCTCCACGCTGTGGCACTGATAGCAATGCTCCGCCAGCACCGGACGGATCTTCGATTCAAAAAACGCCGCCTGCTCCTTCGTTGGCTCCGCGCTCACCGCAGCCCACGCGGGCACTGCGCTTAAAATCGACACACTCAGAATGGAAATACGGGATTTGGTCATAACAGTAATTCACAAGACCCCGCCTCTCCGCAGAGCGGCGAAATCGGGCCTCGCTTCGGTAAGATAATACCACAACCCGGGCCCAATTAAGACAGAATATTCATCTCCCCGCCGCCATCTTTTCGCGGCGGAAAATGCCGCCTCATTGAAAGCCTTTCGAAACGCTCCTTCGCGCAAAGCCGCAAAGACACAGAGTCATTTCCCTGCATCCAGTTCCCTCCGCGCCTCAGCGCCTCTGCGCGAGACCAAAATTGCATGCCCGGCGGGCTGTTTAGCCCAGCACCCGCGCCGTATTGTGCACGATCTCCGCAAACCCGCGTGGGTCCAGGCTCGCGCCGCCTACGAGCGCGCCGTCGATGTCCGGCTGGCTCATCAGCTCCGCCGTATTCGCCGGCTTCACGCTTCCGCCGTACTGAATGCGCACCTTGTCCGCAGCCGCCTGCCCCCAAATCTCCGCCACCGTCTTCCGGATGAAAGCGTGCGCGTCCTGCGCCTGCTGCGGCGTCGCCGTCCGGCCCGTCCCGATTGCCCACACCGGCTCATACGCGATCACCGTCTCCTCCACCTGCTCCGCCGTCAGCCCCGCCATCGATCCGCGGATTTGCGTATCCAGCACCTTCTCCACCAGCCCGCCATCGCGCTCCGCCAGCGTCTCCCCGATGCACAAAATCGGCCGCAGCGTGTTTGCATGCGCCGCCAGCACCTTCTTGTTCACAATCGCATCCGTCTCCCCGAAATACGTCCGGCGCTCGCTGTGCCCCAGCACCACATAATTACAAAACACATCGCGCAGCATCGCCGCACACACCTCGCCGGTGAAAGCGCCCGGCTTCTCCCAGTGCATGTTTTGCGCGCCCAGCTTCACCCCCTGCGCCGAGCGGAGCAGCTCGCTCGCCTTCGCGATCGCCAGAAACGGCGGCACAATCACCACCTCCACCTTCCGCTCATCCCCGAGCTCCCGCAGAAACGTCCCGAAAAACGCCTCGGTCTCCCCGATCGTCATGTTCATTTTCCAGTTAGCGGCGATGATTTTCTTACGCATGGTATAAATAGCGGTTGGATTTAAAGCGCGCACACAAACCACATTCATCCCCCAAGGTCAACGCTCGCCGCGGGGAAACCGCCTCACGGCGGGTCATCACGCAACCCTCGGCAATACTGCCGATTCATCGCATGGATGCATGGAAAATCGGGAGGCCTGCGCAGATAGTCCTTCTCCGCTCATTGCGTAAACCGATGAGGAAACATTCATGCGAAGATCCCATCCGGGAAAATAATTCTTCCACGGCCCCCAACCCAAGCTCACAAAGCGAGGCCGATGCAACCTACGCGCCGTCCTTCTCCATTGAATCCACCGTCCGCAAACGCACCGGGCAATGTCGCAGCGTCCTCGCGGGGCTGGCAGGCAGTTCTTTTGCGACGCTCCCGGCGATTCTGGCTGGGGCTTGCGGCGCTCTACGCGTTCACGTGGGTGGGCGGTTGGATTTCGCACCAGCGCAATTTGTCGGAGCACACGAGGCAGTTGCACGAACAGGCACGGGCTCATCACGTCGAACTGGCGGCTTTTTCAAAAAGCCACCGAATCCCAATGCCGTTGGAGCGCACGACATTCGATAAAGGTTATCACGCCAAAGTGAACTGGTGTTTCCCCGTGCTGCCCGGACTTCTCATCGCTGACTCGGAATATGCAATCGGCCCGCTCCACGGCAGAGGTGGACTCAGCATCATCGTGTTCTACGGATTCGGAAGTTTTCAGTTCGGCCCGTTTGGCGGGTGGATTTCCTGAGAATGCGGGCACATCCAGAGAGCGAGGCCGCTGGACTTCGCACCGCCCCTCCGGTAACCGCAGACCGCAGCGCACGCGAAACCTATGACGATTGCAGAACTGCGACAAAAGCTGGAGGAGGAAGGCTGCTCGCCCTCGAACTACGCCATCGAGTCCCGCGGCTCGGATGCCTACTGCCTCATGCACGATGGGAAAGTGTGGAGCATCTTTTACTCGGAGCGCGGTTGCGATTCGGACCCCATCTTCACCACCGAATCCCAGCCCGAGGCCTGCACCTACTTCCTCGAACTCATGCGAACCCAGCGTCACTGGCATCTCGTCGGCGTCTTCGCGACAGACGCTGAGGCCAGGGAGTTTGAACAACGCGTCGTCGAGTGCGGCGCCAAGCCGGTGAGGAACGACATCCCTGCGCGAATTCTCGGCGTGCCGCAGTATCGTGTCTTTGTGCTGGGGCGCGACATCCACCTCGTGAAATCCATCAAGCAATGACGCGCGCGGCTGCGGCCATCGCCACGGCTTGCGCTTGCCATTTCCCGGCCCCCTCCACAGTCTCCGCCCGCAGGAAAAGCAACCAGAACACCATGAAACACACCGCACTCTTCGCCGCGCTGCTCGCGCTTCGGCTCACATTGCTTGCCGAGCCAGTCAAAGTCGGCAGCTCGCAAGTGACCTTTGAAGCCCCCGAGGGATTCAAGCCGTTGAGCAAGGAGATGATCGCGACCAAGTGGCCATCGAATCAGGCCCCGGCGTACGCGGTCGGCACACCCTCCGGCACGACCACCGTCGCCTACGATCTCAAACCGCACGCCATCCCGCAGGAAGCACTGCCGGAAGTGCAGAAAACCTTCACCCAGCTCTTCGAGCGAATGATTCCCGGCATCCAGTGGAAGAAAAACGAGATCATCGAACACTCCGGGCAGAAATGGCTTTTGATGGAGATGACCTCAAACGCCATCGATACCAACATCTACAACATGCTCCTTCTCACCGGACACGAAGGGAAGATGCTCGTATTCAATTTCAACTCCACCAAGGAAGACTTCCCAAAATACGAAGCCGCGCTCCGCAAGAGCCTCAAATCCGTCACCATCCCGCCGAAGTAGGTTCACATCAAAGCCACACCGGACGTCAGCCATCACGATGACCTCGTGGATAGGACGGATTGCAGTTCGCGGAATCGCCTCCACGGCCGCGCTCGTGAAATACGCGACGCACTTTCCTGAAGAGAGCGATCTTGGAGAATCCGCCTGAGCCCCCCACCGCGTCCAAACCACCTCCGCCGGTAAGCCGGCCTCCGGTGCGGCAACACAACCGCCGGCAAAGCCCCAAAACGCGAAAAGCGGGCTCGACTTTGTGCGGGGGGATCGCAACGTTCGGGGACCAATCCGGAATTCATGAAACGCCGACTGAAAGCCCTCTGTTTTTACCCGCTATCCGCCATCAGCCTCGGGCTGGTGATCGCCCTTCCTTCGCCACTGGAGGCGCAGGTCGCGCCGGCTGCGAATCAACAGGATTCGCGCGCGGTGCAGCTCGCGAAGATCCGCAATCTGGGCATGCAGTATTTCGAGGGCGGGAAGTTTGCGGAGGCGGTGGCGAAGCTGGAGGAATACTGGAATCAGCTCCGCGAGGATGAGAAGCAGCAGCCGCCGAGCGCGTATGTGGTGCTGGCGATGGGCGAATGTTATTACCGGCAGGGCAAGGAGGAGAATCTGAACAAGGCGATCGCGTACTGGAATGAGTTCCTGCGGCGGTGGCCTGCGCATGAGAAGATGATCGAGGTAAAGCTGGCGATTGCGCAGTCGTACATGCAGATGAAGCAGTGGGAGAAGGCGATCGAGTGGTGGGTGCAGATCGAGCAGTGGGCGAATCCCCTGCCCGCTTCGAATCCGGCGCGGACGATATTCCGCGAGCACGCGCTGACGGGGCAGGCGCATTGTTATTTCCAGCTCAAGAAGCCGGAGGAGGAAATCGGCGTGCTGGAGCGGCTGGTGTATCCGGAGTTTAATACGTCCACCTCGGCGGAGGGTGCGGTGCGGCTGATGTCGCTGTATGCCTTGAAGCACGACCCGACGGCTGCGGACACGACGGTGTTTGCGGACAAGGCGATCGCGCTTTTGAAGACGCTGCAAACGAAGACGCATCTGGTGGAGAACTTCATCGTGCTGAATTCGCTGGCGATCAAACTCGGCGACGAGTTGCTGGACGTCCACGCTTACAAAAAGGCGCTGGAAGCTTACTGGACGGTGCGTCCACGCGACGAGGTGGCGGGGATGCAGCGCGACCGCATCGCGGCGATGAAGCTGCGCATCGAGCAGTTCATGAAAGCAGCCGGCAAGGATCCGCAGAAGCTGGCGGAGGCGATCCGGATGAACGACGAGATCGTGAAGCCGCGCATCGCGGAGGCGGAGCGGATTCTGGCGCAGTTTGAGAAGGCGGGCGACTACATGCCTGCGCTGTATTTCCGAATGGCGCGGTGCCATTCGGACATGAACAAAAAGTGGGAGGCGATCGTGGTGTTCAACCAGATCCTGGAGGAGTTCCCGAAGTCGCCGGTGCGCGAGTTGGTCATCTTCAGCCGCCTCTCGCACTACGGTGAACTGGGGCTCGCGGAGCGGACTTACAAGTTCGCCGACGAGTACCTCGCGGAGTTCCCGAACGGCAAGCACACGGGCGACGTGGCCTACATCCGCGCCGCCGCCGCGATGCGGAAGAAGGACTGGTTTATGGCGGAGAAGTACTTCACCGCTGCGCTGGAGATCATCAAGGGCCTGGATGAAAAGGCCCGCAGCGCCTACGAGGCGGAGGTGCGTTTTCAAATCGGGAACACGAAGTTTTTGCAGAACAAGTTCCCCGAAGCGCAGAAGGATTTGCAGACGTTCATCGACCTCTACAGCAGCGTGGCAAACGGAAAGGGCGCGTTCATGGAGGATGCGGAGTATCAGCTCGCGCTCACGCATTTGTTCTCGGGCCATTACCAAAAGGACACGGACAAGCCCGGCGACACGGACGGCGCAATCGAACGCCTGAACGCCTACCTCGCGAAGTGGGGCGAGAAATCGAGCTACGGCTCCGATGCGCGATACCGGCTGGGCGTGTGCAATTTCGCCGCGCACGAAAACGAACAGTGCATCAAGGAATGCGAAACGTGGCTGGCGAACTTCGGCTCGGACCCGAAGGAGCTCCTGCAACCGGAGGTCTATGCGCTGATGGGCGACGCCAAGGCTGCGCTGAAATTGCACGCCGAAGCGGCAGTCGCCTACACGGAGAGCTACAAGCGCTCGACCACCGATGAAGTGCTGAACTACTCGCTCTTCGAGGCAGGCAAGCAGTTGCAGAAGGCGGGCGATTGGGAGGGCGTGGAGAAGCTTTACACGGAGTTCGTGCAGACACGTCCCGAGCATCCCGCGGCGGTGACCGCCGTTTACTGGATGGGCAAGGCGAAGTCGAAGCTCGGCCTCATGGAGGAGGCGAAGAAGATCACCATCGAGACGCTCACAAAATACATCGGCGATCAAAAGCGCGAGGGCATCGAGATGATCCTCACCCAGGTGGCCGACTGGTCGCGTCGCCGTCCGCCAATGGCGGTGAAGGAGACGCTGGCCACGGAGGTCTCGAATACCGGCGTGACGACAGCAGGCACCGAGAAACCGAAGGCGGAGCCGGAGCCCCAGAAATGGGACGCGGAGGCGGAATTGGAACGGATGATCAAGCCGCTCCGCGAGAATGCGAACCCGACCGCGGAATACCGGATTCTTTACGTATTCAGCGAACTCGCGAAGCTGACGCGCAATTTTGAAAAACGGGAGAAGCTCATCGCCGAGATCGCGGAGAAAGCAAAGCCAGAGGACCTGAGCCCGCATCTGCTGATGGAGATTGGCGATTACCAGTTCTCCAAGGGAAAGCTCGCCGAGGCCGAGACGCTCTACCAGACGCTGCGCGAAAACTTCCCGAAGGCGGACCGCGTGGACGCAGGCTGGGTCGGACTCGGAGACGTGAACTTCGCGAAGAAGAATTACGACGAGGCGATGAAGCTCTACACGCATGCCATCGACCGGCTCGGCGCGCCTTACAAGCTCAAGGAGGCGCTGCTCGGGCAGGCAAACGTGCATCTTGAAAAGGGCAACTTTGCCGAGGCGACGAAGCTCTATCAGGAAGTGGCAGGCGTGCGCGAATGGCGCGGGGAATCGACAGCCTACGCACTTTACCACATCGCCGAGGCATTGTTCCGGCAGAAGAAATGGGCTGAAGCGACGTCGCAGTTTGAGCGCGTGGCGCTCACGCAACTCAAGCATCCCGCATGGGCCGCGCGCGCTTACCTAAAGGCTGCGGATTCCTACCGGATGCAGGGCAAGGACGACAAGATGAAGAAGATTCTGGAGGAGATGCTGGCGAAGGAGAAGCTCCAGTCGCTGCCCGAAGCCGAGGAAGCGAAGCAGCGCCTCGCAGGGCTGAGCAAATAGCGGGATGCCGGACGCTCACTCATCAAGGGCGGAATGATCCGCGCATGAACCGGGTCAACGCATTGCTGATCGTGTTCGCGCTCTGGTGCGCGATTTTCCTGCCGGGCCTCGGCTCCACGGAACTGAAGGGCGAGGAAGGGCGCCGCATCATGCCCGCTGTGACGATGATGGAAGGCGGAAGTTGGGCCGTGCCGCACGTGGGCGGAAAGCCGTTTCTGCGAAAGCCGCCGCTCGTGCAGTGGTGCATGGCGGGAACGATGAAGCTCTTCGGAAAAAACACATGGGCGGCGCGCCTTCCGAGCGTCCTGAGTGTGCTCGCGCTTGCAGTCGTGATCATCATCGCAACGCAGGGCTGGCTGATCACGGAGGAGTCGCTCGTCGCCGCGATCGTGATGATGACGCAGGTGGCCACAATCGATAAATGCCGCCTGGCGGAACTGGAAGCTGTGTACGTGTCGCTCAGCGGTATCGCGATTGTACTGTGGTTGAGCGCGTGGGCGAAAAGCGAATCGTCGTGGAAGCTGTGGCTGCCGGCCATGTTCTTCAACGCTCTCGCAGTGCTCGCAAAAGCGCCGCTTCATCTGCTGTTTTTCTACGCCATCGTGGTGGCTGTGCTGATGCGCGAGAGAAATCTGCGCACGCTACTGGACCCCGCGCATTTCGCCGGACAGCTGATCATGGCGGGAGTTATCGCAGCATGGGCGGTTCCGTATTTTCGTGAAGTCGCTGCGGCGGAGGTCGGGCAGGTTTGGCAGCGGCAGTTTGTGGGTCGGGTGACCGGTGCGGAGATGGACCTGAAGAAGTATCTACTCAACATCCCGAGCGGCCTCGCGAACCACCTGCCGTGGGTGCTTTTCGCGCCGCTGCTGTGGGCGCGGGGCGTAAACGACACGATGTATCCACGCGGATGTTCGGTTCTGGTCGGTGCGAGAAATGCAGTGGTCGTGTGTTTCTTCGCGTTGCTGCTGATTCCCGGCGTACTCCCCCGCTACGTCCAGCCGCTGGTAGCACCATTCAGCCTCATCCTCGCGCCGGTGCTCTGGAACTGTCCACGCAGGTTCCGCCATTGGTGGCGGTATGCGGCATTCGGGCTCACGTTTTCGATGTTCCTCTGCGCACTCGCCGGCCCGTTTGTCGTCGCCGCTTACGGGCGCGATCCAGGCGCGACACCGATCTGGCTCTCAGCATTCGGACTGCTGCTGGTCATCGGCGCATCGCTCTGCCTGATGCAGCTCCGGCGGCGCCTTCACGAAACGCTGCATCTGACACTTTGGACCGGAATCGTCGCTGCCATGGGAATGATCAACATGGCGGCCGTTGCAATGCCGGTAATCAAGCGCTCCGACAACATCCGCCCCTTCGCCGAGCAAATCGACACAAGCCTCAGCGGTGATCGCCTGATTGCTTATAATCTGGACGATTACGCCCCGTTGCTAGGCGTTCTGTTCTATCTGGATGAAACGCAAATCGCGTACGCTCCGGAAACCTCAGATGCACCAAAGGAACCAGCGTTTTACCTCGTCCGCGGGAAGGATCGCGGAAAGTTTGCGAAATCTTTCAACATCCTCTCGGAACCCATCGCCACGCGCGCCGAGAAGGGCGAACCGGATTCCGTCGTAGTACGGGCGGTACGCATTAAATAGATCAGTCCGCCCGTTGAATCCGAGCGAAACCCGGCTAAGGGTTCCTTCCGCTCAGTCTGTATCCCATGCGAATTCCATTTCTCATCCTCTCCTTGCTCGCGCTCCTTTCCATCGCGCATTGCGATGATACGAACATCGCATTCGGCAAAAGCGTCACCGCAAGCGGCGCGCTAATCGCCGGCTATCCAGCAGCAAATGTGACCGATGGCGACGCGCAGACTTTTACACACCCGACCGCCGCAAGCACCGGCTTCTACATCCAGGTGGACCTTGGACGGGAATACTCCCTGCAATCCATCGTTCTCTACAGCCGTATCGATTGCTGCACCGACCGCCTGAATCGCGTGCGAATCGGCGTATACTCGGACAATGCCGGCTCACCCGGAATCGAGCGATGGGGATACGATTTGCGACCGGACGGCTCGACGAACGTGCAGGGCGCGTCGGACGTGCTCACCGCCTCGCTTGCAGCCGGAACCTTTCGCGGGAGATTCATCCGCATCACAAACAATGGCGGAAACGTCAATAATCCGCAACTCGGCGAACTCGAGGCGTTCGAAGCACCTAGCCCTGATATCCGCGGAGTCGGGGCATCCGCAGGAAACATCACTGCGACGGGAAATCCCGCCCTCCCCGCCAGCACCGTAATTTCCTGGAAGACGATTGGCGCGACCAGCATGATGATCGATCAAGGAATCGGCGCAGTTCCGGTAAATGGCTCCGTCACCGTGACACCGACAACCACGACGACCTACACGCTCACCGCTTTCAATAACGCCGGCCAAACTTCGCGAACCATCACCATCGGCGTGGATCAGCCTTTCTCTCAACCGTCCATATCCGAGTTTCTTTCATCGAACGCGATCAGCGCGAAGGACGAATACGGCGTTCGGTCCGACTGGGTGGAGATTTACAACCCGAACAGCTACGCGCTGAATATGGCGGGCTACTTTCTTACGGATAACCCGCTCACGCCTAACAAATGGGCATTTCCAGCCTTCACCGTTCCCGCGAACGGCTACGCGATTGTCTTTGCCGACAACTCCGGAGTCTCGCAGCCACTCGAGCCACCGCATACCAACTTCACGCTTACCGCAGGCGGTGAATACCTCGCACTCATCGCTCCGAATGGAACGACGGTTATCAACCAGTTTCCTGCCGACTACCCAACAACGGCTATGTTTCCGGCTCAGAAATCGGACGTCAGCTACGGCATCACCGGTGCCACGACGGGCTTTTTCCGTCCCGCAACGCCCGGAGCACCGAATGGAGCGGCTTTCGCGGGAGTGGTCGCAGACACGCTGTTCACCGTGAAGCGCGGATTCTACGACACGCCGCAGACTGTCGGGATTTCCTGCGCCACGCCCGGGGCGATCATTCGCTACACGACCGACACGACCGAACCCACTGAGACGACGGGCAACGTGTACACGAGCCCACTCACATTCAGCACGACCACCGTTCTTCGCGCGGCGGCATTCCGGCCCGGCTGGATTCCATCCAACGTCGATACCCAAACCTACGTGTTCACAGCGTCTGTGCTGACGACCACTCCGTGGCTGAATACGACCGTGGCAACTGACCCAAACATGACAGCCGGATTGAAACAGGTGCCCAGCCTTTCGCTCACCACGGGCGGAACTGCAATCAGCCCATCCACGGATGTGCAGGCGACGCTTGAATGGCTCAATTCAACGGCGCCGCTGGAGAATTTCCAAACGCGATGCGGCGTCAAAAACTTCGGCGGCGCATTCACGAACTTCGCGAAGAAGAGCTTCCGCGTTTCATTCAAAGGCGAGTACGGCGCGACAAAACTGAAAGCACCAATTTTCGCAGGATTCGAACGCGGACTCGCGGCGGTCGATGAATTCGACCAACTCGAAATCCGCAACGGCTCCCACGACATGTCCCAGCGCGGCTTCTACATGTCGAATCCATTCACCGACGCGACCATGCTCGACATGGGCGCGTTCGCTCCGCACTCGCGCTTCGTCCACATGTACATCAACGGAGTGTATTGGGGCCTCTTTCAACTCCGCGAGCGCTGGAGCGCCGACATGATGGCCGCGTACTACGGCGGCCAGGACACCGAGTATGAATCCATCAACGGCAATCTGAATGTTGGCGGCTGGGCTTCACCAGGCACCGTGTACGACGGCGACGGCACGGCATGGGAACGCATCAAATCTCTCGCACTCACAAGTGGTTCGAACACCTACCAGGCTTTGCGGCCTTACGTGGATATCCCGCAATACGTGGACTACATGACCATGTTCATGTTCGGTGATTCGGAGGACGAGTTCCGGACTTCCGGTCCCGCTGCGATGGGACACGGGTTCAAATTTCTGCTCAACGATGCAGACGGCTATCTGCGCACATCCGCCGGAAATCGCACGGGACGAAGCACTCCCGGCAAGCAAAACGGCGACGGCCCCGGAAGTATCTTCTCAATGCTCTTTGCCAGCGGCGATCAGGACTACCGAATGCTGCTCGCGGACCGCATTCACAAATCCTACGTCGCCACGGGTGGCGCACTTACGCCTGCCCGCAACACAACCCGACTCACCGAACTCTGCAATGCGATTAACCTCGCAATCATTCCCGAGTGCGCCCGCTGGAATTACCGCACTCCTGCCACTTGGGCCAGCAGCCGCGACAACATTCTCAATACATGGTTTCCTACGCGAACGAGCACGGTGCTGGGCTTCTACAAAACGGCCGGATTCTATCCATCCATCGATGCACCGGTCTTCAATCAGCAGGGCGGTTCAGTCGCGGCGAACTTCAATCTCACGATGAGCACACCGACAGCGGGTGCTACGATCTACTACACACTCGACGGCTCCGACCCGCGCGTGAGCGGTCCGCCAGCCACTCCCATTGCATACGTGGGTCCGTCCCATCCGCGAAAATACCTTGTCCCGACTGCGGCGAGCGACGGCTTCAACGTCTCCAGCATTCCGGGGCTCGTTTCCTACTATCCGTTCGATGGAGATGCGAACGACGCAATCTCGACGAATCACGGCACACTCGTGAACGGTGCGACAACCGTCGCTCCGGGAAGATTCGGCACGCAGACCCTCAATCTCGTCAGCCCGAATTACGTGAACCTCGGCAATCCTGCGTCGCTTCAGATAACGGGCCAGTTCACCTGCGCCGCGTGGATTAAAAGCAGCGCTTCCGACGGACTCCGGAACATTGTCAACAAAGGACACTCGACCACGCCAAATGGAGAGATCACCCTGCGAATCAACGCTGGTGCTTATCAAGGCGGATCATGGAATGGATCGAGCCACATCGCCATAGGTCCCGCAGGCCAGGCGACTGGCGATATCGGTACGTGGGTTCACCTCGCGAGCGTCTATGACGGCACAACGTGGCGCCTTTACAGGAACGGAGTGCAGATCGCCTCGACCCTCGATGCCACCGGGGCCGTACCCGTCACGGCAAACTGGGCAATCGGAGCTCGCGGCGGCGGCGGTGAGCGCTATTTCAGCGGCCAGATTGACGAAGTCTGCATTTTCAATCGAGGCCTCTCGGCAACCGAGGTGAATCAGGTGATGAACAACACCGGCCTCGCCAGCGGGATTCTGTGGGCAGCCACAAGCTACGCGCCGGCCGCCGCCTGGCCATCCAACGCGGGAGGTTTTGGATTTGATACCGAAGGCACGTTTACACCGCATTTCTCACAGAGCATGCAAAGTGCGATGCGCGGCGTAAATGCGTCGCTCCTTACCCGCTCGGAGTTCGCACTCAGCGCCGCCGATGTTTCAGCCGTCAAGCTGCTCCAACTCAAAGTCCGCTGCGATGACGGATACGTCGCCTATCTCAATGGCGTGCGAATTGCATCAAGGAACGCGCCATCGGCACTCAATGGCACAGCCGCAGCAACCGCCGCAACGCCCGACGCCACCGCTGTGAATCAGGAAATCGTGGACGTGAGCAATTTCATCCCCGCACTCACCACCGGCACCAATGTGCTCGCCGTTCACGGTATGAATTCCGCCGCAAGCGACGATGACTTCCTGCTGAACGCGGAACTCGGCGCGAGCAATCTGCCCGCCGGTTTATCGACGACAGCGATCGCCTATTCAGCCGGCGCGGTGATTCCCGCTTCCCGTGTTGTGAAGGCACGCGCATACCTGAATGGGCAATGGAGCGCGCTGAACGAGGCATTCTTCCAAGTCGGCGCGGCAGCCTGCCCGCCGGGCGCACTCGCGGTCAGCGAACTGCATTACAATCCGAGCGGCGACGACGACGGTGAGTTCCTGGAACTCATGAATGTTTCATCCAACGCCATCAACCTCCGCGGCGTTCAGTTTACCGCTGGAATCACTTTCCGATTCCCCGACAATCGCGATGTGATGCTCGGTCCGGGCCAGCGAATCGTCCTCGTGGACAGCCAGCTCACGTTTCAGAAAATTCAGGGATGGTCGGCACAACTGGGCGGCATCTATTCGGACAATCTGTCGAACACCAGCGAGATGATTCAGATTAAATCCGCGGACGGCCTGACCACGCTGCTTGAATTCACCTACGGAACTTCCGGAGCTTGGCCGACTGCCGCCGATGGCGAAGGCCGCAGTCTTGTGTTGATCAATCCCACCACGGGAATCGACCACTCAAACCCCGCAAACTGGCGCCCGAGCACGGCAATCAACGGAAACCCAAACGCCAGCGATGCTCTGACATTTATCGGAAACGCATTGGCCGATTTCGATGGCGACGGACTGGCAGCGCGTATGGAATTCGGCCTCGGGACGAGCGACGTCGCTCCGAATGCTGCTCCGCTGTCAGCAAATCCAGATCTGACGTTCACAGTGGATCAAGTGGTCGGAGCAGACGTGTTCACCGTCGAAGCGACGAGCGACTTCTCACTTTGGAATCTACCTGTCGAAGTCGTATCCCGACAGCTCCTTCTCAACGGAAAACAGCGCACGATCTACCGCGCATCCGGCAATCCGGTGGCCGCGTTCTTCCGCCTGAGATTGCTGCCCTGATATCCCGAACGCTAACGCGCGGCGACGTCGATGGAGATAACTTCTACCTCGTGCTCGCCAGTTTCCGTCGGCGCGGAAACACGGTCACCCACAGCGCGGCCAATCAGTGCCTGAGCCATCTGCGAGAGGTAGCTGATGATGTGCTTCGTCGGGTCCGTATCCCACGCACCAAGAATCGTGTAGGTTTCCTTCACCCCATCCTTGATGCGCTTGATTACAACGGTCGTGCCGATTCCGACAACGTCCGCCTTCACATCGCGGAAATCCGTCCCGCGAGCGCGCGCGAGGTCACGCTCAAGCTCCGTCTTCTGGCGGGTGAGCACACGTTGCTGCTCCTTTGCGCTCTTGTACTCAAAGTTCTCGCGGAGGTCTCCGTAATCGCGGGCAATCTGGATATCCTGACGATTCTGCGGAATCTTTTTGTTCACCAGCTCATCAAGCTCGGCCTTCCGGCGCTCGAGACTTTCCCATGAGACGATCAGTTCTGTCTTCGGCTTCTCGTCGCGGCCGGTGATGATTTCCTCCAGTTCCGGATACACGCGCACGATGCGACCGAGCAGCGAGCGTTTGTTCAATTCCTCGAACACCGGCGTCATGATCAATTTGCGCATCGCTTCCCGCAGTTCATCGGCCTCGGCGGATTCGATTAAATCAAGCACCAACTCCTTGTCGTTCATCAGCAGGTCGTGCAGACGGCGGTCACGCTTTTCTTTGAATTGATCCCGCTCCATTGCACCGAGTGCAGCGCTGAGCGTTCGCGGAGTGAGCGCAACCTCGCTGAACACGCCCGAACGCTCCTCACAGAGCCAGTGAACGCCCTCGGCTGTGATGCTTTGATCGCGAATCGCACGGTCCAGCGCAGTGCCGAATTCCGCAGTCATCCCCTTCTCCACGAGCAGGCGCGCAGCCTCAGGGACGACCTTGCTGTTCCCGCGCATGAAAATGCTGACGGCTTTCGGAGCCCAGTGCTCACCAAACGCCTCCGGCAAGGAAAGCACCGCCTTCTTGAGCTTTGAGACCGGGAGTTCGCCGAGCAGCGTCGAGAGCTTCGTTTCCTCATCCCGGAAAATCCCGGCAACCGTTGGTGCATCCGGACTCGCAGTGAGCGCGGGGAAACGGCTCACAATTTCGTCGCGCACGACGATCAATTGCAGCGCTTCGGAAGTCTGCAGCTTCACAGCCTTTTTCGCCGCATCCTCAATCGCGCTCACGATCGGCACCAGGACCGATGGATCCGTAAATGCCGCGAGAGATTTTGTGAGATTATCCAGCGCAAGGATCTGGTCCTTGAGCGTGCGCGCATTTCGGAAACCGGCGACCAGTTCGTCCGTCTGCGAAAGCGCCTCCTGACGGAGGATAAAGTGCTCGTTTTTCTTTTGTGGAACGCCAACCAATGGATCGGCTTTGAGCGCACGCTTCGCGCCTTCCCACCATTTTTTGAACGCCGGCTCGGCGAAGACATCCGGAACCAATTGCGCCATCAGTTGCTCTTGCGAAGCCCGGCCGCCAAGGCATTCGAGCACGATCCGGACAACCGCAGCAGGATCGGACTGCGCCATTTTTCGCACACCGTCTATATCGCGATATGTGCGCGCAGCGATGTGGTCCTCGGCAAGCGGCACGAGACTCTCGGCCGCATATTCAAACTTCATCGGGTGCCCCTTTTTATTGCGGAAATCGATGATCGTGTTGCCCAGCATGAAATCGTGCGAGGCGATCACACCGTATCCCCAGCTCTTGTGCTGCACGTATGTGCCTGGAGCAAGACGAGCGAGCGCCGTGCCCGCCGACTGTGTGAGTTTTCCTGCCTCGATCGCTTTCTTGATGTCTTCCGTCATATGCCGACACTAAGTAGGAGAACGCACTCCGCGGGCCAAGAGGAATCGCAGATGAGTTGCACGAAACGCGGAATTTCCGCGCAATAGCAGGGCGAGCAGGCGTTAGTACTTCGGAAAGTTCGTATCAATGCGTTCCGCCCAGGCTTCGAAGCCACGCTCGACATTCCAGGCCCGCGTGAATCCTGCTTCGTGGAGCATTTTCACCGCGTGCGCCGAACGCGCGCCGTTTTTGCAAATGAGAATCGTGTCTTCCGCAGAATCGAGTTCGCTCATGCGGGCCGGCAGTTGCGCGATCGGAATCAGCGTCGCGCTCGAAAGCCCGCAGATGTCGCGTTCATACGGCTCACGCACATCAATGAACCGGAACTTCGCGCCGGAATCGATTCTCGCTTTCAAATCCTCCACGGTGATGTGCGGAACCCTCGCCTCTTCTTCCTGCTTCGCACGGGCCTGCGGAAGACCGCAGAATTGATCGTAATCGATGAGGTCCGTGATAGTCGGATTCGGGCCGCACAGCGGGCAGCGCGGATCCTTCCTGAGTTTGAATTCACGGAACTTCATCGCGAGCGCGTCAAAATTCATCAGCCTTCCGATCAGTGGCTCGCCGATTCCGCAAATCAGTTTCACCGCTTCAACCGCCTGCATGACGCCGATGATTCCCGGAAGAACGCCAAGCACTCCGCCTTCCGCACAGGTTGGCACTTCGCCCGGCGGCGGCGGTTCGGGGAACATGCAGCGGTAACAAGGACCGCCGAGCCTAGGCGCAAAGACTGTACACTGACCATCAAAGCGGAAGATGCTCCCGTACACATTCACCTTCCCCGTCAGGAAGCAGAGGTCATTCGTGAGATAGCGGGTTTGAAAATTGTCCGTTCCATCGATGATGATGTCGTACGGTTCGCCAATCTTGCGTGCATTTTCCGACGTGAAGAGCGTCTCGAAAATATCCACTTGGACGTTGGGGTTGATATCGCGAATTCGCTCGCGGGCAGATTTGCACTTGCTGCGTCCCACGTCCTTCGTGCCGTGAATCACCTGCCGCTGGAGATTCGAAAAGTCCACCACATCGCTGTCCACGATACCGATGCGACCGATTCCCGCAGCCGCGAGATAAAGCAGAATCGGAGACCCAAGACCACCGGCACCGATGCATAGAACACTGGCCGCACGCAGTTTCTTCTGCCCGTCGAGTGTCACCTCGGGCATGATGAGATGGCGGGAATAGCGGGCGATTTCGTCGTTGCTAAACTCGACTTTCGAATAACGCGATGGGTCCAGAATGCTTGGTAATGGCATGGTTCGATTTACGTTAGGGATGGATTGCGAGATGAGGCGCGGCTAAACAAAACCCTCAAAAATACAAGACTTCAGCGCACCCTCACCTCCTGTGCACCGACCGGATTCCGCGAACCGGAACTGCGCGGCGATTTTGAGAAACAAACAGGACGCGCCGTATTCCAGCGCGTCCTGTCAGGGAAATTGAATTGTCGGAATCCCGCTTAGTGCATCAAGAGGGCCTGACGAGCCCGCTTGATGGCGTTAGTGATCTTCCGGTGATAGTGCGCAGGAACGCCAGTTGTCCGGCGGGGAAGGATCTTCCCGGCCTCGGTGACAAAGCGCTTGAGAAGTTCAGGGTTCTTCCAATCGATTGCATCCAGAGCGATATCAACACGACGACGAGGCATCATGCGGTTCGCTTTGCGGAAGTTCGTCCGGCGTTGCGGTGTTTTAGGCTGGCTCATGATTACTTGATTTCACGATGAAGCGTGCGGCGCTTCAAATTCGGATTGTATTTTACTTTTTCGAGCCGGTTCGGTGTGTTCGGGCTCTTCTTGTTGCGACTGGAGATGTAACGGGAGACAGGTTTGCCCTCCGCTTTGGCTTCAGTGCATTCGAGGATGATAAACTCGCGTGCCATAGTAGTTGTTCTTCGTTATTCTTCGTTTTGAGGTTTCTGCGGAGACTCTTCGGATTCTTCGCCTTCACTTTCTTCGTCATCACTATCCGTGAGTCCGAAAAGGGATGTCACCGGCACCCGCGAACGCTGGTGCTTCTTGGTGCGCTCGAGTTCCGCCTGACATTCCACGGTGTACCGCGCAAACGGAAGTGCTTCGAGGCGGGGAACCGGGATTGGCTTGCCGCTCATTTCGCAAATTCCGTAGGTGCCATTGTCCACCCGCTTCATCGCCTCCTCGATTTCGTAAAGCGCATCCTGCTCCTGCGAAAGGAGCGAGAGCGCGAAATCTTTGTCGTAGGCATCGCTACCCGCGTCAGCCTGATGCATCCCGAATGCGCTCGCCTCGCTGCCCTCCGGACGCGAGCGAAGCGTGTCTTTTGCAACGCCAGCCATGCTGTCGAGAATCGTATCGCGCAGAAGCTGGAGTTTCTCGCGCTGTGCCTTCATAAAAGGCGTGATTTTCCCGCCCTTAACCTTCGGCCGTGTGGCCTCGATTTCGGGCGTTGCAGCCGCCGCAGGCTTGGAAGCCTTCTTGGCATCACTTTTCACTGGCTTCGTTGATTTGGTCTCCGGCTTTTTGGCCTTCCCCTCTTTTTTCTTAACCTCGTTGTTTTTTTTCACAGGAGCCTTGGGAGAAGGAACAGGTTTTGCCTTGGTTTTCGAGTCGGCCTTCGCTGCGGGTTTCTTCGCAGCTTTCGCGACAGGCTTTTTGGCAGCCTTCACGGCAGCAGGCTTGGAGCCCTTTGCTGGTGAGGCTTTCGGCTTCTTTGCGGCTGGTTTTTTCGGCTGCGATTTAGGCATAAATTTCAAATGGTCCGGCGAGAAAGGGCGGGATAGATACGGACTTCACCGCCTCGGTGCAAGGGGGAAATCCGAAAGATTGCGCTTTTTTCTACGCCACGATTTCCGTGCCGATTCCCTGATTCGAAAATACTTCAAGCAGCAATGCGTGCGGCATCCTGCCATCGATGAAGTGAACCTTCTTCACCCCTTCGCGCAACGCATTCACCGCGCTATCCACCTTCGGAAGCATCCCGCCGGTGATCACGCCATCCTCCACGAGTTTCTCGATCTGCGCCCGGGTCACGCTCGGGATCAGCGAGTTCCGATCGGAGGGATCGCGCATCAAGCCCGGTACATCGCTTACATATATCATCTTTGCCGCCTTCAATCTGCCAGCCACACTTCCGGCCGCGATGTCGGCGTTAATGTTATAAACCACGCCGGACTCATCGCGCGCAAGGGGGCTAATGACAGGCACGATTTCGCGCGCAATCAAATCCATCAGTTCATCCTGCTTTACATCGATGACCTCGCCCACGAATCCCAGATCGACTTCCTCCGCACCATCGGACTGCAACGGCAACTTCCGCCCGACGAGCACAGTCTTGCCATGCACGCCGACTGCGGCACCGCCGAAACCATTAATCCGCCTCGCAATATCCGGATTGATCGCATTATCGAGCACATCCTCCACAATCCCGATTGCCTCACGGTCCGTGCAACGAAGCCCGTTTACAAATCGCGCCTTCTGCCCCGCCTGCCGCATCCGCTCGGTAATCGCCTTCCCTCCACCATGAATTACCACCGGATTAATCCCCACCGCTTCCAGAAAGACTACGTCCTTCAACAACCGGTCCACCGCGTGATCATCGTCCATCGCACTCCCGCCATATTTAATCACAAAAAGCTGCCCCCGGAATTTCTGCATATACGGGAGTGCCTCGATCAAAGCTTCTGCGCGGTCGTGTGCGGTCAATGACATGGGAGCGCGGAGATAACGCGCCGTCTCCACGGAGGCAAGACCACGATTCATTTCCGCCCGGAAAACACGCACCAAATTCGAAACACCACTTGCAATGCCCGCGCGGCGCGCTAATCTGCCCGTCCTCTAAAAATAAAGGGGGCGTACTGGTTTCGACTGACTGTTTGAACCGCCGGTCGCATGCCGTGGAAGCCTGGTTGGCCACGTAAAATCCTCTGGGCAAAAACAATCAAACGCCAACAGCAATGTTGTCGATGCGACTGACTCGTTCGCGGGTGAGTACGCCCTCGCTGCCTAAGTAGCGGGAGAGCCTTTATTAAGGCCAGTGGTTCCCGGCAGACGCCTCTAAGCCGGGAGCCAACACTAGAGGCTGGTGCGAAGCGGGATTGACCGCCGCGGCGCACGAGAGAACCCGTGGACAATCGGCCCTGCGAAGCGCGTCCACCCGCATCGCAGGGGCTAAAGTGATGGTGAGGCTAAGCATGTAGAAGCTCGCGGGAATAGCGGCCAGGACAGGGGTTCAACTCCCCTCGCCTCCACTTCTCTGATTTTCCGATATTTACAGAGAAAACTACGGCAAATTAGGACCCTTACTAAGCCCCTATCCGCGCTCCTCCATCTGGGTCCAATCTCGTTTCCTCGGACTCTAGCCG
>SXGQ01401233.1_pt1 | contig 34499 bp, 52 predicted proteins | sample 3178371 | NCBI WGS metagenome assembly SXGQ01 (sample SAMN11356859, study PRJNA531348) | freshwater metagenome | isolation source: freshwater sample F1-20 | place: China: Fuxian Lake, Yuxi | collected 2017-12-25 | reverse complement strand
GGTCAGCACCGCCTCGCCAGCGGTCAGCATCGCGGGCACACGATCCTTGCCACCGGGGCCGCTCACCATGCCGCCACTGGCGTAGCCGGTGACGTACCCGCCTCGGTGGAAAAACTTGCCGACGCCGCTTCCCACGGCGTTCACGGTGAGCGTGATGGTCTTGCTCACCAACTTCGCCATGGCGGAGCGCACGCTGTCCAACTTCAGCAGCGCATCGGCGGCGTCCACGTCCACCTTTTTCTTGGGCACCGGCTGGTCGGCCACGCCCTTCAGTTCGGTGCGCGTGCGGTTCAGTTCACGGTTCACGATGGCGAGGGACGCCTGCTTCTCCGCGTCACTCATGCTGGACTGCTTGATGGCGTTGCGGGTTGCCACCTGCTGCTTCTCCGCAGCCTTCAACTTGTCCACGCGGCGGGCCTCAACCAGATTGAGATTGGCCGTGGCAGCCGCGACCTCAGCCGATGCCTTGGCCTGTGCCTCCTGGCTCATGCCGAAACGCTGCGCGGATGCGAGGCTCTGCTGCGCGGTGTTCAGACGATCCCTGGCGGCAGTGATCTCGCTTTGCGTTGCCGTTCGCAACTTGGTGGAGCCGTCCACCGCCTTGCGGATCGCCTCGTTGTTCTGGTTGCTGGCGTTGGTAGATGTGACCTTGGCCTGCGCGGCGGCAACGTAAAGGCCGCTCAGGCGCTGCTGGAACTGAGCCTCAGACTCACCGGCCTTGCGCCCGTTGTTGAGCGCGGTGATGTAGGCGAGTTCCGCCTGAGTCTGTGCCTTGCGCGCTTCGGCGGCGTAGCGGCTGGAGGCGTTGGCCGACTGCACCATCGCCACCTGCTGGGGCAACACCTGATTGAGCGCCTGCACCTGCGTCTTGTAGTCGGCGGTGGACTGCCCAAGGCCGGTGAGAAACCGCTGCGACGATGACGCCTCGTTGCGGAAGGCAAACAGCGCGGCGATGCCAAGGCCGACGCCGACCGTGAGCGCGCCCAGCGGGTTTGCCACCAGCGGGATGGCCCCGGCAAGCATGCCCATGCGCCCGGCAGTGCCACCGGCAGCGGTACCCATCGCTCCGACCGCGCTGGTCGCGGCGCTTGCCGCGCCAAGCCCGGCGATGGACTTGGCCGCAGTCCCGATGGCCCCAGCGAAACTCACCACCTTGTTGATGGCGAAGGCCGTGATCAGGACCGTGACCGCAGCGGCGGCGGCGTAGGCGATGGGCTTGAACGCGGTCAGGCTGCTGATGACCTTGGCGAAGCCCGAGGCAACAGCGGCCAGCGGCGGAAGCAGCGCCGTGCCGATCTCAATGCCCGCCGCCTGCAGGGTCGCCATCAGTTGCTTGAACTTGCCCGCCGCGTTGTCGCTCATGGTCGCGGCCTGGCTCTGCGCGGTGCCCTGCTTGGCAAGCGCAGCGGAATACTTGGCGATCTTGACCGGACCCGCGTTGTAGAGCGAGAGCAGGGTACGCACGCCATCGGTGCCCGCGAGCGTGGCGAACAGGGCCGTGCGCTGCGCTTGGGTGAGGTTCTGCGTCTTGGTACGCAACTGACCGGCGATGTCGGCCAGGTCGCGCATCTTGCCGCCAGCGCCGATGAACGACAGGCCCGCCGCCTGCGCGGCCTCACCCTGCTTCACCGTGGGCTTGATGAGTTGGATGAGCGAGGTTTTCAGCGACGTACCCGCGTCGCTGCCCTTGACGCCCGTGGAGGCCAGCGCGGTCAGCGCCGTCATCGTCTGGTTGAACGACAGGCCCGCTGACTTGGCCGCAGCGCCGGACTGCACCAGCGCCATGCCGAAGTCGCCCACATCGGCGGTGGTGGCGTTGGCAGCCTGCGCGAGCGCGTCGGCCACCTGCGCCGACTGCTGGCCGCTCATGCCGAACTGCTGCATGGCGTTGGCGACGTAGGCAGCGGAGTCGGCCAGTTGCAGGTTGCCCGCGCGCGCCAGAGTCAGCGCGCTGTTCATGCCACCGCCGATGATCTGCGCGGTACTCAGTCCGGCCTTACCCAACTCCACCTGGGCGGCAGCCACATCCTTGGCGGTGTAGCCGAAGCCCTGCGCGCTCTTGGAGGTGTCTAGCGCGGCCTTGCGAAGCACGGCCATCTGACTGGCAGTCGCTCCAGTGACGGCCTTCACCTGCGACATCTGCGCGTCGAAGTTGGCGGCGCTCTTGACCGCGAGCGCAAGCCCACCGGCCACCGCAAGCGTGCCGACCTTGGCAGCGGTGCCGATCCGGCTGAACGCTGCAGAGGCAGTCACCGCACGCGCATCAGCCTTCTTGGCGAAGCCCTCCACCTGCGCGCTCGCTGCCGCGAGGCCCGCTGACAACTTGGAGGTGTTGGCTCCCAGTTCAACGTATGCAGATGCAACCTCGGTCGCCACGCCCTAGCCCTTCTGCCGTTGTGCCTGCTTTGCCGCCCGCTCCTTCTCGCGGGCCTCATACCTGTAGAACGCGATCCACTGCGACATCTCGCGGCGGGTCATCGTCCGGTCCAACTCTGCGACCGTCATGCCGAGGTCACGCGCCAGCCGGAACCTCCACGTTGTCTCCGGTCGCTTCAGGAAACATGGCCTCGCTGTCCTCTATGAACGCGCCGCCCATCCCTGACAGTTCCATGACCTTCTCCAGCACGCGGTTCACCGCACGCATCGACTGGGCGCGCACCCACTCGTAGGCGTCATCTCCCAAGTCCGGCTCCACGATGCCTGCCAGCACCAAGTACGCCTGCAACTTCGACTCATCCAGCCCACCGCGCTGGTCAGTGGCCTTCTCCTGCACCTGCTGGTAGGCGCCCATGCTCATCTCGCGCACCTTCACGCGGCAGCCCCACTCCGGCACATCCACATACGCCTCGCGCAGCGTGGACTTGCCCAGCAGATCCTCTGCCGAGAGAACGGGCAGGGGCGCCCCCGCATCCCCGCCCGACTTCTTTGCCCCCGCAGCGGCCACTAGACCGTGCCCCTGGTGACGGCGCCCGAGTTCTGGAACTCCGCCGAGAAGCCGATGGCGTCCCCGATGTCGGCGCTCACCTCGTAGGAGGTCAGGATGGCGCTGCCCGAGTAGTACGGACGCCCGGCAGCGGAGCCAGCCGGAAACACCTTCCAGGCGCGGGCGGTGCCGCCCAGCAGGCCGGACAGGTATCCGTCCACCGTGCCATCCCACTTGCCCTCAATGGAGATGGTGCGGTCGCGCAGACCCGTTACATACACCTTGTCATCGTCGCCAAGGGTGGACACCTCGGCAGTCTCAACCTCCACCGGGAGGCCAACGCTGGTCGAATACGAGGTCAGGTTGCGCTCCGACCCACCCGAGTCGGTGATGTAGACCTCGGCATCCTTGCCGTGGAAAAACGTGGGCACTTAGCCCTCCTTGATTTCGTGCCCGCTCTCGGGCGTGGATGAAGTGGATGCACGCCTACGGGCGCCCGCCTCACGTCGGCAGATGCGGCACTCGCGCCCCCTGCCATCGGGACGCCAGTAGGTCGTGTCATCGGTGAACTGATGACCGCGCTTGCAGCACTCGCGCCCAGCCGCCTGGGCTGGGGCACCTGTTCCCGTGAGGAACCTCCTGATGCGTGCAAGCAGGCCCATCGGCTAGTACCTGCCGAACCCGCAGATGAAGGTGGCCGTGCCAGAGGTGGCGGTGTAGACCAGCCGCGTGTAGCGGTTCACCGTCGCGGTCGCGCTCGCGCGAAGGGCGCCCGCAGCGGTCACGGTGCCCACCGTGAGGTAGTCAGCGAAGGTGATGTTGTCGCTGCTGTGCTGGATCTTGACCACGACCGTGCCGCTGGCGGCGGTGGCGTGCAGGTAGGCGACCCCGCCCGAGGCCGAGGATGCGCCGCCGTCCACCGCCGTTGCGGTGCCCGAGGTCGTCACCTGCGCCAGTTCCTTGTGGGAGGTCAGCCGCTCGGTGCCAACGCTGCTCTGGCCCTCCACGCTCACCATGACCACATCACCGATGTCGGCGCTGCGCTCGGCGCTGGTGATGTCCAGCGAGTATCCGCGACCGCTGGAGCCGATGGCGTCCCCACCGGGGTACACGCTCCACACGCTCTTGGTGCCTGATCCGGTGATGGTCTGCAGATTGCCGTCGAACGTGCTGTCGAACAGCCCCTCCGCGCTCAGCGTGGCGTCAGCGAGGCCCGGCACATAGGTCTTGTCATCATCAGCGAAGGTGGTGGACTCAGCGGCCTCCACCTCCGCGCTGTTGCTGATGGAGCGCAGGTAGCCGGTCAGGTCGTTGCCGTCCTGATAGACCACGGCGCTCTTGCCGTGGATGAACGTGGGACTCACTTGGCCTCAGCCTCCTTGGGGGCAGCGCCGATGGGTTCGATCAACTGCTGCTTGAGCAGCCACTTGATGCTCTTGTCGGGCAGATCGGCCACCACCGCACCCGCCTCGGCGCGCTTGCCGGGTGGGTAGTCAAGGCCGACGAGCGCCCGGTACTTGTCGCTCACGCGCGTACCTCCAACTCGTAGCGGGCGCCTGCCTGCCGGAACAGCACGCCGTTGTCATCCTCAACCAGATCGGGCAGTCGCGCGATCCTGCGGCAGCACATGGCGGTGCCCCCGCCCACCACCAGGTCGTACTCATCCAGCAGCACGTCCACGCGGTCCAGCATCTGCGTGATGCGCTTGTGGCTGTTGCCGTGGTCCCACGCCTTGATCGCCCACCGCTCCTGCGCGGTGGCCTTCGCGCCGAACACGCGCGTGTCAGAGCCGTCAGCGATCTGGATAGTGATGAATGGGGGAGTGGCGGTGACCGGCGCCAGGGCGTAGTAGACGCCCGTGCAGCCAAGGCCCGTGAGCGTGCTGTCGCCGTTCAGCCGCGCGTAGATGGCGCTTCCGCTGGCGGCGCTCACAGGGTGAACTCCTTGCCAATAGCGCCCAGCATGTTCGACCACGACTGGCGCAGCGCATTGGTCAGGTAGAAGTGACCCGGCATCTTGCGGGTGCCGACCTCCACGAACAGCGCGTACTCGGCATTGGCGTACACGCGCCATGTCGCCGGGCGCACCGCGCCTGCGCTGATGGAGTTGCGAAGGTTGCCGGTGTCCACCGGGGCGTTGAACTTCGCCAGCGCCTCGGTGTCGAACGCGGTCTTGGCAACCGCGCGCTCCACCATCGCGGGCGCGGCTGCAGCCAACTTGGGCAGCCTGTTGTAGACGACGGGCACCGGCTACTTGCCCCTGCCGCCCTTGCCGCCCTTGCGGCCACCCTTGCCCTTGCCATAGCCCATCAGGTCACCTCCCGGCACTCAACGCGCACGCAGGCAGACCATGAGCGCGGCGCGTTGATGCCGACGACCTCAAAGGTCTGCCCCTGCCATGTGATGCGGTCGCGGTCGGTGATGTCGGTGCCATGCGGCACGGTGACCACCCACGGCGCGACGTTCACGGCCTCGCCGCCCACCAGATCGTCAAGACCGGCACCTGCAGGGGAGATGCGGGCCGCGACCGTCCCAGCCGCAGCCCACACCTCGTCCTGCCCACCCATGCCGTCAGAGGTTGCGGTGGAGCGAGATACCACCACCTGATCCGGCATGGATGCACTCAGGGTACTTCTCAGCCCCGACAGTTCCGCCTGGCTGATCATCGGCCACCAGTCCTCAGCCTGCGGCTCTGCACGCGGGCGCGCTTGCGAAGGAGCCGGGCCTGCTCGCGCAGCCCCTCGGCCTTCTGGCGGCGCTGGAACGACTGACCATCGGTGGCGAAATCGAACTGGCGGGCCTCAGATGCCGCCCATGACTCCAGCACCTCTGCAGCGGCTCCGAACGGATCGTAGGAGCGCGCGGTCATGTAAAGGGTGGTGCCCGCCTGGTCGGCGCTAAAGTCGATGCGCCCGGTCTGGTAGTCCACGCTGTAGTCAGCGGTGCCACGGTTGTCGCCCACGCTGTCCTCAATGAACAGCGCGGTGCCTGCCTCCAGGTTCCCGTAGGACGAGAAGTGGATCTTGTAGACGACGCTGCCACCACCGGGATACGACGGCTCGCGCCCCAGCCGCTCACGAAAGATCTCCACGCGGTGACGGTCCAGCACCTGTTCGATCTGGTCGTCATCCCAGAACGCTGCGGTGCCCAGCGTGTATTCAGCGGTGCCCGCGTAGGTCAGCGAGCGCACGCGCTGGATCAGCGCGCTCATCCCGGCACGGCTCATGCAGCCACCTCCATCTCCGGTGCCAACTGCTCTGCGGCGGTGCGCGCGATGATCTCCCGCAGGCTCACCTCTGGCGCCCAGCCGGTCGCCATCGCCCGTGCGGCGTCGGGCAACTTGGTGCCCGCCGATGCTTCCTCGTACCTCGGGCCGAACACGCGCTTGCCCGAGGTGTGGGTGATCAGCGAGTCAGAGCCGGTCACCTCGCGCACCATGTAGGCCAGGTCAATGATCGTCGTGCGGTTGTCCTCGGCGCCGACGTTGTAGGGCTGGCCCTGCCACTCGTCGTAGTCGCCCGGCAGGTGGTCGGTGATGAACCGGCACACATCCCATACGCCCGTGAACGCCCGCTCCTGCTCGCCGCCCTCAAAGACGGTCATGGCCTGCCCGGCAAGCGCCTGGCTGACCATGCGCGGGATCACGAAGCCCTTGGCCTGCGCCTCGCGCGGCCCGGCCATGTTCCACGGGCGGATCTGCACCGCGCGAAGCCCGCGCGCGACAGAGGCGCCCACCACCTGCTCGGCGGCGATCTTGCCCGCCTGGTACTCCAGCCTCGCGGAGTAGCGCGCCGGAACGGTGCAGGGGTCAGTCTCCGATGCCTGCCCGGTTATGCCGTAGACCTCTGAGGTGGAGATGTGTACGAGCGGCACGCCAGCGGTGATGCAGGCGTCGGTCACCTTCTGCGTGGCGTGGACGATCTGCCCGGCCACGGTGCCCTGCAGGGGCAGGATGCCCGCCGCTCCCACCGGGCTTGCGGCGTGGATCACCAGATCAGCCGTCCCCACATGCTTGGGCGTGATCGCGCGCGCGTCGCCAATCATCATCCACTTGACGGTGGGGTGGGTGACGCTGACGACCGGCGCGGTCAGGTTGTCCAGCACCATGACCTCCCAGCCGAGATCCGCGTAGCGGTCGGCCAGGTGGCTGCCCATGAAGCCCAGCCCGCCAGTGATCAGCACGCGCCCGCTCATGCGTGGGTCACCGCCCACTCGCCCGAGGCCAGCGCCTGCTCAAACTGCAGGCGGTCGGTCATGGAGCGGCGCACCATCTCATCGCGCCCGTGAGTTCCCTCCAGGTGCATCAGCCGGTAGCCCTCGCGGAAGCACACGCTGATCCCCGCCGCGCGGGCGCGGGCGGCGAGGTAGTCATCTGCGAAGTAGTGGATGTCCAGGCACGGCCCGACATCGCGCCACCAGTAGCGGCGGAGGAATGGGAACTGGCTGCTGACCACAGGCGCCCAGTCGGCGCACCCGGTGAGAAGCCACCCGCCGCCCATGGACCCGGTTGCCAGCACCGAACCATCGGGCTTGATGATGTTGGGTGCGGGGTAGCAGCCTGCCTCCACCGCCTCTATCGCGGCATCCGCCCAGCCGGGCATTGGCATCACGTCATCAGCGGCCAGCATCAGGTACTCGCCATCTGCGGCCTCGGCGCCGTCGTTCCACGCGCGGCCAATCGTGGGGCGCTCCTTGACCACGATGATCTGCACCTCATGCTCACCCGCAGAAGCCCGCAGAGCCGCCACCGTGCGCTCGCACAGGCTCTCCCGACCCTTGATGGTGGGGACCACGACCGAGATCACGCGGCCAGAACCTCCACTGGCGGCGCATCGGCACCGGACTCGCCTGCGATGCGCTCCGCGATGTCCTCCAGCACCGGCTTCCAGTAGGTGCGGGTGACCTCATCCGCGTCGTAGCGCATGGCGAAGGTGCGGGCCTCATCGCGCACGCGCTCATCGCCTCGCATCTCATACGCCTGCTCCAGCGCCTCGTAGACCGCATCCACATGCGGCAGGTACTGGAAGGCGCCCATAGGCGTCAGCACGCGCTCCGCCTGGTCGGGCGTGATCACGATGCCGGACCCGCACAACTCGGGCATGGCCGTCCAGCCGCCGACGATGACCGGGGTGCCGCACGCCTGCGCTTCGATGATGGGCACGCCGAAGCCCTCGCCCATCGTGGCCGAGGCCAGCACGTCCATCGCGCTGTAGAGGTTCGCCATCACCTCATCGGAGTAGCCCATGATGTTGCGGTACTGATCACACACGCGCACCGCAGAGTCCGGCACGCCCATCGCGGTGAACACCTCGGGGATGTCCAGCCCGTCCATGTCGGGCATCAGGTGCGTGTGCAGGTACAGGATCGCCTCAGGGTGCTTGCGCTGGAAGCGCGCGAAGGCTTCGATCTGCGTGGGAAGCGCCTTGCGGCTGGGCTTGCCCTTGTTGGCCGCGACAAGGCCGACCACGAACGCATCGTCCGGCAGCCCGAGGCGCGCACGGGCCTCGGCGCGATCACGCGGGCGGTAGAGGTCGGTTTCGACCCCATGCGGGACGTAGGCCACGCCCAGCGCCGCGTCATCCGCCGCAGCCTCGGCGTGCTTGGCGTAGACGATGGGCTGGAAGGCGTGGCGCACCTTGTCGATGACCGGGCCGGGGATGGGGTCGTGATCGACCGGGAACCACGGACACCAGCGTGCGCCAGATGCCGTGATCCTGTCGGGGTCCATCACCCAGGCGTCCACCAGCGTGATCACCGCGTCGGCCTTGCAGTCCTTGGCGTGGCTGGCGATCACGTCCATGCCGTAGGGGTGGAAGGCACGCGGGTAGACCGTCATGCCCTGCCACTGGATCGACGCGCCCTCAAGCCCGTAGAAGGCGCTAATGGCAACCTCATGCCCGAGGTCGCGTATGCGCGGGGTGAATACCCGCGTCTGCACGCCGTAGCCGGTCGCGGCCCACGGCGCGTTTGAGTGCCACAGGAGTCTCAACGCTGCCCCCCAGCGCATGCCCCGAAGGAAAGAAAGAGCCGGTGCGGAAAGGTGGCGGGGGCGCCCACCCTTGTCAGCCGTCGCCTATCCGCACCGGCCATGCTCATCGCCTACGCCTTGCCCTGCGCGTAGTGGATGACGACCTTCGCGCGCGTCGGGCTGCCGCCGTCGATGGCAGCGACCGCGACGCTGATGCACTCCCCACCTTCGATGGTGGTGTAGGTGCTGTCCAGCGTGAAGGTCTTGGGCACCAGATCCGTCCAGTGGCTGTTGTAGCCGCTGGCGGCGGTGCCGCCCATCGCCGCAGCGATGGTGCCCGAGATGACCGTGCCCGCAGTGCTGCGCTTGTGAAGCGCGACGCTGTAGGTGGCCGTGCCCGAGGTGGTGGCGTGGTTCACCGCGTATGCCTCCAGCACGGTGATGGCGCCGCCCGCATCCGAACACTTGAACACCAGGCAGTCATCTGCCGTGGCGTCCACGGGGATGTGGAGGGTCTGGATCTCGTTCGCCATGAGCCGGACCCCTTACGAGGTCGGGATGCTGGCATCCGCGATCATCTTGACGCCGAACTTCGGGCGCCAGACGCCGTGGGCGTACACAGCCGAGAGGTTGAGTTCCGTGGCACGGCGGCTGGCGTCGCGCTCGTCCTCAATGCGAGGCGCACGGCGCACGTCCAGGGCCAGAGCCATCGGCGTGAACAGACCGCTGATGGCGTCGTCGCTGCCATCCACCGGGATGTTGGCCGACTCAAAGATCATCACGCCAGCGGCCATGCCGACAAAGCGATTACGCATCACGTCGTCACCGAACTGCGGCGCGTTGAAGTTGGTGCCAGCGATGGACGCCTCAGAGGCGAGGTCGTGCCAGTGGTAGGGGTGCAGCACGGCGTAGACCGGGCCGGGCGCCTTCTGCGCGCGCAACTGCGCGGCAGCGGCAAAGAAGCGGCCCCAAGTCATGGCCGAACCGGCAGCGCCAACGGTGCCACCCGTGAACGAGGTGAAGTCGCCCACCAGATCAGTCTCAATCTTGGTGGCGATGGCCTGACCCAGTTCCACGGCAGCGGCCTGCTGCACGCCGAACGGGTCCGACTCCGCACGCTGGTCGGTGATCAGGTACTGCGCGCCGACCTCGGAAGGGGTCAGCGTGGACAGCACGGTGGGGGTGAACGCCTGCGAGGTCAGGTCGTCGTCATCGTTCACAGCACTGATGCTGGTGGACGACCACTGCGACGACACACGCGGGGCGATGCCCTCTCCGGTGTAGGTGGTGACCAGCGAGGCCATGAGGTTCTGATCGCGCGCCACGAACATGGCGTCCTCGTAGACCTTCTGGATGAAATCGGTGGGCGACTGAATGTCGCTGACCTTGGTGAAAGCCACTGCGGGCTACCTCCCGTTGTTAGTGACGACGCCGCCACCCAGTCGGCCAGCCGTATCAGGGTCGAACACATTGACCCCGCCGCCGTAGAGCCGTGAGCGCCGCTGCGCGTCGGTTTCACCGACAGGCTCGCTGCGCGCAGGGTTCGCGGGACTCGCGGGTGCCACGGGCTGCTTCAGATAGGGCTTGGCCTTGATGAGTCGCTTCAGCGCCAGATCCAGTCCCTCGGGGTCGGGCTTGCCGAACTCGTCGAAGTCCAAGGCGTCACGGTCCAGCAGCGCCACCGCCACCTCTGCGTCCACGATGCCCAGCGCATTGGCGCGCATGGCAACGGCGCCTTCCAGCGCCAGTGAACGGGTGCGGGTCTTCTGGTCGGCCAACTGCTGCTCCATCTCGGCCAGCCGCTTGGTCGTGCGCTCCTGCTCGGAGAGTTCTGCATCTGCTGCCGCCTGCTGCTGCGCCTCCAGATCCCGAAGGCGCTTGCGGTACTTGGCAGCCTCTGCCCGTGCCTCCTTCAGCGCCTTCTGCGCTGCGAGGGAGTCACTGCTGTCAGTTGCCTCAGGCTCCTGGCCCTCGGCAGAGGGCGCCTGGCCCTCATCGGTGGTGCCCATCTCGGGCATGGTGGCCTCAGGCTCCTGGCCCTCGCTCACCTCTGTGTCACTCACGGTTTCGATGCCTCCCGGCGCCATCTGGTGGCGCGCTCTGAGCGCGAAGGCATCAGGGCCAGAGGGTGCGGGTGCCGTAGGTGGCTGCGCCTTCTGTGAGGTGGCCCGCTGCTTTCGCTGTGCCATCGCCCGCATGGTGCCACCCGCTAGATGGCGTACCGGGTTGCGTTCGTATGGCGCGACGTATAGCCTGCTTCACACACGGCTACCTACGTCCCAAGGAGAACACCGTGAGCGAGCAGACCAACACCATTACCCGCTACACCGTCGAAGTCGGCAGCGCGCTGGATGGCGACATCGAAGTGATTGACGATCTGGAGGTGTTCGCCTCCAGCCTGACCGGCGCGATGGCAGAGGCGTACATGGCAGCAGATGGCGCCTACATCGAAAACTACGGCCAGTCCGTCATGGAGTGGATGCGCCTGCGCCTGACCAACACCGACACGGGCGAGCAGTCCAAGTGGTACGCCATCAACCAGTTGGGGGAGGTGACGGCATGAGCGCGCTGATCAAGACCGGCAACGGCAAGTACGCCAGCCAATCGGGCACCTTCACCGCAGAGCGCGTGCGCTACCGCGACTGGTGGGGTGACTACCGCTGGGCCTACGAGGTGCGCTGGAACCGCTCGGCGTCGCTTGACGACTGCGGCGACTGGCGCAAGCAGCGCGTGTGGATCAGCAACCCGTACGGCGGGCGCCCGGTATGCCACACGCTGGCAGAGGCCAACGCCATCGTCGCGCGCTATGAGCGCGCTGAGGTGGACGCATGAGCGACGACCAGCAGCAGCATCTGAAGCGCGTGGCGGCGACCAGGCGCGTGGCCGACGAGGCCAAGCAGGCAAGCGTGGGCGCCTACGTTGAGTGGTTCGACGCCGTATGGGCGGCGCACAAGGCCGGGCTGTCGTACCGCGTGATCGCGGAGGCCGCTGGCGTCAGCCACCCGCGCATCCAGCAGATCGTGCGCGAGTACGCCGACCAGCAGAAGGCAGTCAAGTGAGCGCGCGCCTCGGCAACATCAAGCGCGGCAGCGCCGATGTGATCGTGGACGGCAAACTGGTCGGCTGGGTGGTGCGTACTGAGTACGACCAGATGGATGACGACGAAAAGCCGACCGGCAGGCGCTACTACTTGTGGGAAGCCGTAGAGCCGTGCAAGTGGGGAGGGGGCGAAGTGAATGGGATGCCGCACCGCACTCGGCGCGAGGCCGTGGCTGGTCTGCTGGAGCGGCTTAGCGCCTAGCCGCTTGCACGCCGGGCTGCGGCGTTGTCCAGCGACGCCGTCAGCCCGGCTTCCGACGTGGACGGTCCCCATACCGGGCTGGTGCGGCGGGCCACCACGTCGGGCAGTGTGATCTCACGGGCCTTGTAGGCGCGGAACTTGGCCGGACCCAGGATGGCCTCCTGATCATCAGCGGGCAGGCGCCGGAACAGCGCCGGGCCGCTTTCGATCTGCACCGCATCCGGCGTGGAGCCATAGCCCAACTCACGCCAACTCTTGGTCTTGGGAACCATCGTGCAGCGGCAGCGCGGGTGGGTCGCCATGATCTCATCCAGCGGGTGAACGCTCCCGTGCTGCGCCCAGCATGAGGGGCAGGTGCGGTTGCTCAGGTCAGCGGTCCACACCCAGCCCGCCAGCACGTCGGCGTTTGCCTGGTACTCCGACCGACTGGCCTCGCGGTATGCCCTGAGCGTTTCGGTGCGGGCGATGGTGAGCGCACGGGTGAGGTTGCCGCCGAGGGCCACGCGCATCTGCCGGGCGATCACGCGCGGGTTCTGCCCCTGCGCGAGTCCCGATGTCAGCGCGTCGGCCACTACCGCCGCAGCGTCCGGCGCCAGGCTCTGCAGAAGTTGGCCCACGGGTGCTGTGGCCTGCGTGACGGCCACGGCCTGCTCTACCGCTCCTGCCGCCAGCCGGATGCTCTCGGGCACCACCGGCTGCACCTGACCGGGCGTGGCCGATGGAGCGACCGCCACGCCTTCTGGCAGAGCAACCCTGAGCAGTTCCGCCGCGTGCTGAGTGCCCTGCTCGGTCGCGCGCTCAATGGCGCCGCCAATGATGATGTCGGCCTCACCTGCGAAGCGGCTGATCTGATCCAGCACCTGGCCCTGCAGCACCTGCAGCCTGCCCTCGCGGTAGAGCAGTGCGCTTGACACCTCGCCACCGGCCTCGCGCGCGGCGGTGATCCGCACCCGCAGGCGTTCGATCTCCTTGTTGATCTCGGAGTACGCGCGCCCGTAGGAGCGCACCAACCGCGATGCCGCCTCGCGCTCACCGCGCAGGGCGTCGCGGCGGAAGGTCTGCGCCTGCTCGTAGAGGTCGGCCACGGCGCAGTCAGCGCGCTAGGCCGCGCCCGCTCCCCGGTCAAACGCGGTCAGAAGCGCGGCACCAATGTTGGTCTGCTCCGCAGCCCGGCGCTCAGACTCCTGCTCGGGGTCGTAGCCCATCTCCGCCAGCACCGTCTGCTGGCTGACGCCCGCGCGCTGCAGTGCGTCAGCGGCAGTGGCCTCCACGACCGGATCGCTCGGGATGATCTCGGGCCAGCGCACCTCAGCGTGGTAGTCGGGGCCAAGCCCTGACATCTCGCACAGGCGCACCGCCAGATCCTCCACCATGCTGCCGTACAGCCTGCGCTTCACCTCGGTCTTACGCACCAGCGGGCCGTAGAGGATTTTCAGCGCAAGGCCGGACAGTTGCCCAACATTGTCCAACTTCCCTGCGGTGATCTCGGGCACGCGGCTGATCTCATGCAGCGCCGACTTGACGGTGTTGAACAGTTGGATGTGGTCAGCGACCTGCGCGCGCGGCTCCAGCAGCGACACCTCGCTGTCAGTGTCGGGCAGCACGATGGCCTGATCGGGCGCCACATCCAGATCGCCGTCACCCACGCCCTTGGCGACCACCTTGGGGTGGCCGTGGATGCGCTGCACCCGTGCGGCGTTGCTCATCACGCGGTTCAGCGTGATCTGCGTTTCCACCACATCATCAGTGAGGTCGGGCCTGCCCCAGTAGGCGTTCGGCTCAGGCAGGTTCTGCGTGTCCACGATGGGCGCCCAGGTGAAGTTCCACGCGGTCTGGTTGAGCGTCGCCCAACGGCCAGCGGTGGACCCCTCCTGCTCCTGCTCGGTGATGAGCCAGCCGGTGCCGTCGCGCTGGATGATCTGACGGTGGCCGACCTCGTTGCCGCGCACGTCGTAGGCCATCCACTGCAGCACATACGCCTCCACGATCCCCACATCGTCAGGGCGCCACACCACGCGCAGCATCTCGGGGTCCACGACCAGCAGGCGCGGCAGCGTGCCCGGCGCCGCACCGTCAGGCGGCGGGAGGATGCGGATGGCGGCGTGCCCGGCCACCGCGCCGTTGGTGGCGGCTGCCTGCAGCAGCAGCATCTCGCGGTTGGCCTCCAGCACGTCGTAGACCAACTGGGTGGCGATCTGGTCCGGCTCGGCGTCATCGGTGTCGCCCGCCATGACCTCCACGCGGATGTCCTGCCCGAACAGGGCATCCACGCCCGTGTCCACCACAAGGCCCGCGAGGTTCAGCCGCACGTTGTCATCCGGCTCACCCGGCAGCACGCGCAGCGGCTTCGGCTGGTCGCCCCGGTAGATGTTCCAGGCGCGGTGAATACGCCGCTGGCGCTGGTAGTCGGCCTCAGCGGTCGCCTCTAGGTAGGCGGCAACGTCCACGGCTACGGAGTGTAGGAACGCTGGCGGTGCAGGGCGTGGCGGGTTCGTATGGCACGCGGTTGCATCTACGGTAACTGGGCTATACACTGCCTCCCATGCACTTCACCCGTCCCAAGGAGCAGACCATGACCAGCGCCAAGATCAAGTGGACCCGCACGCAAGACGGCATCTACGCCAGCGCGTGCGGCATCTACGAGATCGCTCGCACCCTGGGCGTCGGCGGCAGCGCCGTCAGTGACCCATGGTGGGTCGCCTACGTCAAGCGCGCCGATGGCTGGAAGCGCCTCACCGACCGACGCGGCACCAGCACGCTCGCATCAGCCAAGGCCCGGTGTCAGGCGCACGCCGACGCGGAGGTGACGGCATGAGCAGCACCAAGATCAAGTGGACGCGCGAGCGCGGTTCGTGGGAAGCCCGCGTTGGCGGCGTCACATACAGCGTGCGGAAGCGCAGTGCCGGTGGCATTGTCAAGGGGCTGGGCTGGGAGGTCTGCACAGGTTGGCCGAGGACGCGCGTGCATACGTCGTACTACCTGGCCGACGCCAAGGCGTGGGTGGAGGCGCAGGCGTAGCCCACATCCACATCACGCAGCGCACCAGCGGCCATCTACGGGTGGCCGTTGCTGTTGGTGGGGTCTAGAACCTTGGAGCGGTCACGCCGCGCACACGGGCCGGGCGCGTCAAGTCCAGATCCGTGAGCGCCCACACCAGCGCGTCCAGCCGGTCGGGGCTGCTCGGGCTGTCGGGGGTCCAGGTCACCAACTGATCCTCCAACTCCGCGAACACCGCCGCGTGGTGAACGCGGGCCTGCTCGTACAGCGCGGCCACAGGCTCGGCGCGCACGCGCTTGCCACGGGTGGCATGCACCAACTTGACCGGCACCGATGGGTCCACCGTGCGAAGCACCGTCCTCACCATGTCCCCGCCTTGGTTGGCCTCGGCCACGATGCGGTCGGCCTCATGCTGGTGGTAGGCGTCCACCGCCCGGCGTGCCCAGCCGTCCGGTGACAGGCGGCATGTGTAATCGGCCAGCACCACGGCCTCGCGGTCGGTGCGCCCGGCGACCACGATCCCGGTTTCGTCTGAGTCCTCGCCGCTGGTCACGGCGGGGTCAATGGCCACCACCACGCGCTGGCAGTCCGGCAGGGGAGAGGGGCAGCCTGTCACGGCCTGCTCCATCATCGCGCGCGTCCAGAGCGCGCCCGGCACGTCGTCCAGGATCTCGGCGTACAACTCCTGCCGCCCAAGCCGCGTGCCCTCGTACTTTGCGAGGATGCGATCAAGGAACGCGGGCGCGAGGTTGTCGGCGTTGTCGAAGGTGGAGCCACGGGTGACGGCGGTGGACTCGGCAGCCACAAGTTCGCGGATCTCGCGGGTGGGGCGTGGGGTGGTGGTGACGATGGTGCGCGGGTCATCGCCCAGGCGCAGCCCGAACTGCAACTGGTCCCACGCCTCGGGGTAGCGCCAGGCTGCCAACTCATCCGCCCATGCCGCGTCGTGCTGCGGGCCGCGCAGGCGGTCAGGCTCATCAGCGGAGTAGGTGGTGCAGATCGCCCCGGTGGCAAACGTGATCCGCCGCTTGCTGGGTTCGTAGTTGGCTTCCAGATCCGCAGGGGCACAGGCCAAGATGCCGGACTCGCCTTCCACCATCACGTCACGCGCATCAGCAGCGGTCGGGCCGATCAGCGCGATGCGCTCATGCCCGTCCTCCACGCGGTCGATCACCCACTCCGCACCAGTGCGTGTCTTGCCCCAGCCGCGCCCGGCGAGGATGAGCCAGGTGCGCCAGTCGCTATGCGGTGGCATCTGCTCACGGCGGCGCCAGCCAAGCCACGGCCTGCGCTCCACGGCTGCCAGCGCCTGCTGCTCGGTGACCGTCAGGCTGCACCCTTCGCCGCACGCCGCGCTGCCAACTCGTCAATGAGCGCCGTCACCTGCTCGCGCTGCTGGTCGCCAGTGATGCGCTGCTCCACTGGCCCGCCGTCCTTGCCGGTAAGTTCCACGTTCTCCTTGCGCCGCCACCGCTCGGCCTTGCTGCGCTCTAGAAACCACGCTGCCGCCTGCCAGGAGCCGTCCATCGCGGCCTTGCGGATGATGGTGACCGCGTGGCTCTCGGCTGCGGCCTGCGCCTCTTTTACGGCCTCCGAGAAGTCCGAGTAGGGCTTGCCCTTCTCGTCTGCCCAGCGCATCCAGTCGTAGTAGGTGGAGCGACCGACGCCAGCGGCCTGCGCTGCCACCTCGGGGTAGTTCCCCGCGCGCACCAGGATCACGATCTTTTCCTGCACCTCGGGCGTCAGTTTGGTTGGCCTACCCACGGCTGTCCTCCCATCGCTTGCGGATCACATCGCAGTAGCGCGGGTCCAGTTCCACCAAGCGGGCAGCCCTGCCGATGCGGTCTGATGCCAGCAGCGTCGTTCCGCTACCGCCGAATGGGTCCAGCACCACATCTCCGCGCTTGGTGCTGTTGGCAAGCAGGTACTCCACCAGCGCCACGGGCTTCATCGTCGGATGATCGGCGCTGCGCTTCGGTCGTGGGAAGGTCAGCACCGTGGACTGCTTGCGATCACCTACCCATGTGTGTGCGCCGCCTTCCACCCAGCCGTAGAAGATCGGCTCATGCTGGTAGTGGTAGTCAGCGCGCCCCATCACAAACTGGTCTTTGACCCAGATCAGCGTATGGCGCCACACGCCCAACTCTTGCAAGACGCTGCCGAATGTGTGAAACAGGTCACCGGGTGGCGAAGCGATGTACCACGCAGCCCCAGGCCTACTGTGCGCCAGCGCCATGCCGAGCGAGTCGCGCAGCAGCGCCGCGACGTCGCCATCATCGTTGGCTATCGGCTTGATCCCGACCTCATCATTCGACAGCCCGGTTCGGACTGCGCGCATGCGCCGCCCAGATGACTCGTAGTCCAATCCGTATGGAGGGTCAGACCACACGCAGTCAGCCTTGCCACCGTCCATGACCAGCGCGATGGTGTCGGCATCAGTGCTGTCCCCGCACACCAGCCGGTGCTGCCCTAACTCGTACACCTCACCTGGCTTGCTCTCTGGCTCATCCGGCAGCGGAGGTACGTCGTCCACGCTGTCGTCGGCCTCGGGCTTCACGGCATCCAGCGCCTGCGTCAGCGACTTCTCAGACTCGGGCAGGTATGCCAGCACCTCGGCCATGTCCATCTCGGCCAGCACATCGGTTAGCAGCGCAGCGTATGCCTCGGCGTCGTCCTGGCCGCGCGTGCGGTTCAGCGTTTGGGCAAGGATGCGTGCGCGTGCGTCGTCCACCTCCACCACATGCACGGGTGCCTTTGCCACACCCATCTCGGTGAGCAAACCAAGCCGGTGGTTTCCGGAGATCACCTCGTATCCACCATCTGGACGAGGACGCGCTACCAGGTTCTCCACCACGCCGAAGTCCTCCAGCGACCGGCGAACCTTTGCCAGCGTTTCCTCTGGCACGCGGTTGGCGTTCCACGGAGCCGGGTGCAGTTCGCTCACCGGCACCTGCTTCACCTTCAACGGTGCTGGACCGCTCATGCGGCGTCCTCCCACTCGGCGTCATCAAAGGCGATCTCGCCTTCGCTGGGTGTGTGTGCTGCTGGCGGGTCACTTCCCTGCATCAGCCGGTACAGCGCAGCGTGCTTTGGCCTCTCGTCCATCGGCAGCGTGTGCCACCACTGCGCGAACGTCATGCCCCCGTAGTTGCCCCGGCGCCTGCTGTGCTGGCTGCCGACCCTGCGCTCGCGCGCTGCCAAGACGCAGCCGATGACCTCATGTGGGCCGGGAGGCCAGCCGTTGGTGGGTGCGCCTTCGATGGCTTCGGAAAAGCCCGCTTGCACATCCTCGGGCTTCAGGCGGTGAGCGTGGCGCATGACCGCCGCAGTGATCTCCTGGGTGTGCTGGTCGCGGCTGTTTAGCACCGGCCACAGCACCCGCAGGCGCTGCATCTGCTCGGCCACGGCGTCGTCTATCGCGCTCATCGGGCAAACCTCACACACATCACTACGCCCCCTAAGTCTGTACCTGTGTTGTCCTGTGTTGTCCTGTCCTGTCCTGTGTTGGCGTAACTTCGCGCGTCGTTGCGTGGTGTGTTCGCCCGAACATCTGGCGCACAGATGTGAGTCGTCACGGCGCAACCTCGCTCTGGCTTCGCCGCTCACGCGCAGCCTTCATGCGCTCTCTGGCCTTGTTGCGGTCGGCCTCCATCTCGGCGCGGCTGCGCTGGTGGTTGAGAAAGCCGATGATCTGCCAGCCGCCGAACACCTCATCCACAAGCCCAGCCGCCTGCATGGCCTTGGCCTGCGCGGGCTTCACGTCGCACCACCTGAGCGCGTCGTGCGGGACGTGCCCATCTGTCTCATGCTCCTGCGCGTACAGGATCATGGCGAGGTAGCCCAGGCACTCAGCAGGCTTCAAGGCACTGACCTGTGGGTGGCGGAAAAACGCCACATCTATCCGCGCCCACTCAGCCATTGACATCACTGGCCCCAGGCTCTGGCAACGCGCCGAAGTCGTCGGGGACGAACACGCCGGGCAGATCGCGCGCGTCCAACTCATCGCACAGCAGCGTCACCACCTGCCACAGCGCAGCAACGTGACCGCGCAGCGAGTCCTCGCGGATGCCGTTGGCGGTGGCCTCCTGCATCAGCGCACGGGCCTGATCGGTGGCGGCGCTCACCCGTCAGCCCTCTCAGCGAGGCGGTCCAGCACCATCAGCAGTTGCGCTGCCAGATGGATTCCCTCGCGCACGTCGGGGTTCGTCGGCTCGCCCAGCAGGTGCGCCACCTGCGCGAGATACGCCGGTACGTCTAGCGCCTCCTGGCGACATTCGATGATGGCCTCTGCCACCGGGCGCAGTTCAAACCGCTGGGTTCCAGGCTCCACCTCGTAGAGCATCTGCCCAACGCCCATGCACCGCTTGGCGCTGCCTTCGGCCAACTGCTCGTAGCACAGCGCCAAGTGCCGCTCATCCTCGTACAACTCGCGGGCGCTCTTGGCCTCGCTCACGGTCTTTGCGACCATCGCCGCATACTCTGCGGAAGTCATGCGGCCACCGCCAGCGTGAGCGGGTCGCCGTCATCGTTGAGCATCACCGGGAAGTCCTCGGGCGTACTGCCAGAGCGCCGCCATGCGTACACCTTGCGCTCATTCCCCAGCACGCAGTCGTTCCAGCACTTGACGATCACCGCTAGGTACACCACCGATTGGCGCGTGACGTTCGACTGCGCCGACCACTTGATGAACGTCTGCCAGAGCCTGTAGGTGGGGCTGCTCTTGTCTGACGTGCCCAGTCGGATGGCGTCGCAGAAGTTCTCCACCGCTTCAACGTCGCCGCTCGCGCGGATGGCGTTGAGAGCGAACGCACCGATGGACGACTCGGGAACCCGTGCGCCGCCGCTCTTGGCACGCTTGGCAATCCGCGCGGCTTCCCTCGCCTCGGGGTGGCGCTCCAGAAACGCATCGCACTCGGCGTTGGTCGGAGCCAGATGGCTGCGGTTGGTCTTGCCACCAGACCACACGATGCAAAGCCTTATCAGGGCAGCGAGGCCAACGGCGTGGCGCTCTCCCCTGATCCTCAGGACATCGGAATACTTGCGGCTGGCGTTGGCGTCAATGCTCGCCATTGCAGCCTGCTCCACGCCTTCGACAAGCAGCGTCGTGAACGGTGCGCCAGCCTTGATGCATGCGAGCAAGCGGTGCTGACCATCCAGCAGTGTTCCGTCGCAGTTCATCACGATGGTGGACCCGTTTAGCAGCCAGTTGCCCGCAGCCATGTCCCTGGCGTAGCGGTCAATCACCGGCTGCCTGACGTTCCGGTTCGCGGTGTTGTGGCCCAGCAGCACCTGCGCGTACTCAGGCGTGATGGTCACGGTTTGCACATTCAGCATGCCTTCGCTCCTTCTGTGGGACGGGGAGTGGGACGGCGGCGCTGCAAGACGCGCAGCACCTCGTCGTAGTCACGCGGGCGCCACAGGTGAACCTCCACACCTGCACCTGCGAGCAGATCCAGCCACTGCTGCTGCTCTGCCGACACGCGCCCGGTGTCGGTTTTCAGTTCGGCCAGCACCAGCCGGTCGCGCACCAGCGCGAGGTCCGGCCAGCCCGGCTCCGACCGGCGTGAGTCGTGGGTGTGGTAGCAGCGCCAGCCCAGCACCTTGGCGTCGCGCACCACCATCGCCTGGAACTCGCGCTCTGTCACCAGTCGCGCCCGATCCAGAAGCCCAAGACAAAGGCGAGGAACAAGCACAGGAGGAGCATCACGATCTGACCGATCATCAGGCGAGCCTCCAGTGGATGATCTTGGGACCGCTGCCGGTCGTGCGGGCGCGGCGCTCTGCGATGACCTCGCCGCGCTCCACATAGGCCGCGAGGTAAGCACGCACGTCATCGGCGCGGTGAAGCCCTGCGGCGTCTGCCAACTCGCGGCTGGTGCCGGGCATGGCGTTCAGCATCTTGCTGACCCGTGCGCTGACGATCTGGCCAACGGCGTCGCGCGCCGGTTCGTAGTCCAGTGGGTCAAACCCAAGGCACTGGACGACCTCGCGCATCTTGCGCCCGGCCTGCTTTGCCACATGATGCTCTCCGCGCTCTGCGGCCTCTGCCTCAACCTTGGCCCAGCGCAGGAGTTCGTCAAGCGTGTGCAGACGCTCTTGGCGGGTGACGGCGATCACTTGATCAGCCCCTCAGCCCGCAGCGTCCCAAGCACCGTGGCGATGTTCTCGCCGGACTCGCGGGCGGTGAACACAAGGCGGTCCCACTCCGACCACTGCGCTCCTGACTTCTCCCACGCCGACAGCACGCGGAGCGTCCCGCGCTGCTTGGCACCCGCGTGCTTCACGCTGGCCTTGTGCTGCTGGGTGGGTGTGGCCTGCCGGTTCTGCTTCGTCCGGCAGATTGGGTGGCCGCAGGTCACGCGCTGCGATGGCAGGCCCGAGATTTCGGCGCCGCACCAGCGGCATGTGCGCGCCTGAGTCATCGCCAGCACGACGCCGCCGACCAGGCGCTGATCCCGTACTGCTGGCGAAGCCGCTCACCAACCAGCACCTGTGTCTGCCAGTTCCACTGCCCGGCGTCCGGCCCGTAGGGGTGGCCGGTGGAGGCATGGCTGCGGTCGTACATGCCAAGCCCTCCTTGCCAGCGCCAGCCCTGCGGGGTGTTCCAGCGCACGCCGTAGGCGCCGCTGCCGTGCCCGGCCTCACACTTGGCGAGGCTCACGAACTTGCGCCACTGCACTCCGCGCACGGTGAGGTCGCGCATGGTCACGGGGTAGGCAGGCCAGTGCGCCTTGTCGCGCGCGGCGTTGGCCTTCGCCTGCTTCACGCACGCGGCCTTGGCCTCGCCCGTGTGCTTCTCGCAGGGTGCTGCGGATCCGGTCGGGACGGCCCACATCAGAGCCGCTACCACCAGACCTCCTACAGTAGAACGGCATGCGTGAGCGAGTCGTGAGCGAGTGCTGCACCGCCAGGGTGCGTTCCGGTGCGCCTGTAGTGCTAGAGCCATTACCGTGTGATGTTCTACACCACCCCCGAGATCCCTACAAGCCATGCTGGATTTGCCGCTATCAAGCGGAGGGGGGGGGATTTGAACCCCCGGTGCCGTTTGACCGGCACAGTGGTTTTCAAGACCGGACCCAAGGTATGGCATAGCAGGGGGTTTCCTTTCGGTGAGCGAGTCGGTGAGCGAGTGCCGCGCGTTCAGCGCAGCCCTGCCTCACGTTCCAGGTACGCATCCAGCAGCCCGGCTGCTTCGTCGCGCGCGCCGGGCATCAGGTGGCCGTAGCGGTCAAACACGATGGCGATGGACGACCAGCCGCCGATCTCCTGCAGGGTCTTGGCGTTCACGCCAGCCGCGATCATCAGGCTGGCGAAGGTGTGACGGCACTCATGGAGCGTAAGGCGCGGCACTCCTGCCGATGACCACGCCTTGCTCGCGCGCTTGGTCAGCGACTCCGACCGGAACGGCGTGCCATCCTCGCGGCCAAAGACCAGACCTGTGCGATCTGCCGACAGCAGGCGCTGCTGCAGCAGGTACAGCCTCAGCGAGCGCACGATGGGCACGGTCCTGATCCCTGCCCGGCTCTTGGGCGCGGTGAAGGTGCGCGACTTGGGATCGTAGGACTGCATCACGCGGATCAGGCCCGCGTCCAGATCAACCTGCTGCCAGCCAAGTGCCATGAGTTCCCCGCGCCGAAGCCCCGCGAACAGGGCAGTGGCCCACACCGCACGGTCGCGCGCGTCCACAGCGTCAAGCATGGGCTGGATCTGATCAGGCGCGGCCACGCGCTCGCGCCGACCACGCACGGCGGGAAGTTCCACGCCGGGGATCGGTGATGCCGACACGCCCAACTCGTCGCGCATCGCCACGCGGTAGATCAGGCGCAGCGGCATCAGCGCGTTGCGGGCCGTGGATGGCTGCAGCCCAAGGGCCACGACCTCATCCACCAGTGCCTGCACGTCGCGCCTGGTGATGCTGCTGATGCGCCTGCCGCCAAGCAGTGGCTGGATGTGCGTGTTGTAGTTGGAGCGGTAGGAGCGCACCACGCTCGGCTTGTACGGGTCGCCGGATCGGTTCAGCAGTGTGCCGCGCTCGGCGTCGTCCAGCACGCGCTCTGCCAGCACGTCCAGCACAGGCGCCGTGGAGGCGCCCGCCACGCGGTCGGCGTGCCCGGCCATCATCCGCGCGCGCCACGCCTTGGCATCGGCACGCTTGCCGAATGAGCGGCGCACCTCGCGGCCTGCGGCGTTGCTCCACGCGCGGGCCTGATAGGTCGGTGAGCAGTTGCATCGGCTGCCCGCTTCCGTGGCGCAGCCCTTGCGGTGGCGCACGGCGATGCCCTGCTCTATGCGCTCGCGCTTGGTCACCCGCGCTCCAAGTTGGCCTCTGCCCACTTCTCCAGATCCTGCACACGGTAAAGCACCATGCGGCCCACTCGCACAGTCGGGATGTTGGGCTGCACGTTGATCTGGAACCACCGCACCGACACGCCCAGGGCTTCGGCTGCTTCCTCCTGCCTGAGCGTGACGGTGGGGATGGTCCGTGTGGTCACGCGGCCACCTGATGGGTGTATCGGCCAACCGCTGCGCGTCCTGCTGCGGTGATCTCACACACCATGCGCTGCTCGCCAGCGACAGAGGTGCGCGTGCGCCCGGTGTCGCTGATGTAGCCCGCTTGGCGCAGTTCGCTGCACCGCTTCCACCAGCAGCAGGAGCGGGCCTGATCCAGCCGCGTGACGCTGGCGGCTTCCTCGTCGGTCAGACCGACGCCGCCCGCCATCGCGTACGCCCTGAGCAGCGTGTGCTTCTGGCTTCCGCTTCGGATCGCTGCCGACTGTGCCGCCCGGTGGCTTGTGGCCGGATCGCTCGCGCGGGCGAGAGGGGTGGGGTCAATGTCGAACAGGATCTCCCCGGTCATCCGATCACCCACCCGCGCCCACGGCATGAGCGGCACACCTCGGGGAACCAGCGTGTGGGCTGGCCCCCCGAGGCTTCGATCATCCACTCCTGATGTCCCTGACCGTCGCAGGCGGCGCACGGCTCGCGCATCAGCAGCGCGATGAACATGCGCCACGCCGACCACGACGACGCCTGGACGACCGCGCCGCTGCGCTTGCGGATTGTTACTGGCATGAGCATCACCACATCACCCCAGCCGCGCCCCTCGCATCTGCGGCCCTCGCCTGCAACGTGGCGTCGTCACGCCCTGACATGCACCGCTCGTAGTACCCGCAGAAACGCTTGGAGCAGTGCCACCCGCGTCGGTTGCGCGGCCACACGCCCATCGCCATACCCGCTGCGACCTCCGACACCGTGTCGTGCGCCATGCGCCGTGCGCGGTCTGCGTCATCCCCGGCGACCGGCACGCTGACGTGCTTCACACCGGACTTCAGATCCACCAGGAACTCGTACTGGATGGGCCTTCCGCTCACGAAGGCGTAGACCTCCGTTTGCGGCGAGGCCACATGGTCATCGACGTTGGGCGACTTGCCTGCCGTTTTCCAGTCCACCACGGTGGTCGCGGTCACCACGTCCATGCGCCCGGTGACTGGAACGCCCGCGATGTCGGTGGTGAACTCCTGCTCTACCTCCACGGGAACGACGCCGGGCGCTGCCTGCTCAGCCCATGCGACCGCGAGCCGCACCGACTTGTCAGCAAGGTCGCCGGGCGTGGTGTCGTCCATCCGCACCTCGCCGGTCGCGCACTGCTCATGGACGTACTCAGATGCGGCCTCGGCTGCCATCTCGGGCGCAGGGTTCTCACCAGTCTCGGCCTTGTGGATCATTCCCACCTCAGCCGCGTGATGCACCCCTGAGCCGACCAGCAGCCCGCCATCCGGTGGAACCTTCAGCCCCAGCACATAGCGGTATGCCCACTGGCGCTGGCACCTGCCGTACATGCCGATCTGCGTGGCGCTGATGCGCTGGACGCCGACGCGGGCCAGCCCGCTCAGGGTGGCGTCCACGCGCTCATCGTCGTCTGCGGAGTCGGTGAAGGTGATGTGTTCGGTTGCCATCAGTCCACCTCCCCGCTCGCAGGGTCGTCCTGGTGACCGTATTCCTCGCGGCGAAGCCATGCGGCGTACTCGTACAGCGTTTCCTCAGGCTCGGGCGCGTCCTCATACGGGCCAGCCTCACGCCGTTCCTCCCAGCGCCTCACCAACGCTTCCTCCTTGTCGGCGTCGCGCTGCAGTTCGCACCAGTCGTCGTTGGCCTCACGCTCGGCCATGCGGTCGGCGTAGTCGTCGGGTGTCTCGTAGTCGCGGGCCACGGTCACACCCCCATCGGCAGACCGCCGACCATGATCGACTGCGCCTGATGGATCTTGTCCACGGCCTGCTGCGCCTTGCTGGCTGCTGCTGCCGCGTCGTCGCGCCGCCAGCCTCCGACATCCATCACGTCGTCAATGCGGCTCAACTGCTCAGCGACCTGGCGCAGTTCGTATGCGGCTATCTGGATCTGGCGCTGGGCGCTGCGGCGCCTCTCGTCCACGCTCATGCCGCCGCCTCCCGCTCTCCGCCGAAGCCCAGCATGGCCTTGGCCTCCGCGACGGCAGCCGGGGTGATGGACCCCGTGCCCTTGATTCCCAGCGACACAAACGCCTGCTTGACCTCGGCCTCGCCGTACTCGGCAACCAGATCCAGATACGCCTGCTTGCCGTCGAACGGCGCGTCCTCCATGACCTCGCCGGTCGTGGCGTCCACAATCTCAGCGACGCGCTCAACCGGATCGGGCACAGGCTCAGGGCGCACGTCCTGCGGTGGCAGGCTGACCACCTCCAGCGTTTCGCCGTCCACCTCGGCGCCCAACTCATCCGGCGTGTAGAGCGGTGCGCCCGCGCTCACGTCGGGGGCGTACCACTTGGCCCCGTTGCTCATGGCCCGCGCGAACAGCATGTTGCGCGGGTGCGCCTTCCACGTCGGGTTCTTGGTCAGCCCGGCCTTGGCCGCGTCCTCCATGCTGAACGATGAGGTGCCAGCAGGCTTGCCCTTGTAGGTGAAGCGGATCGTGCAGACCTGATCCGTATGCTCTGTCACCTCGTAGTCGTAGTCAGGGTGACGCCGGACCAGCGCAGCGATGATGTTGGCGCCCAAGGTCACCTTGCCCTGGACGATGTGGATGCCGGTCATACTTGCCACTGGACCCAAGCCCACTTCCTCGCCTGCCATGACCTTGACCGCAGCCTGCGCTGCCTGCTTGGCATCCGCGAAATAGCCCGACTGGCTGAGTACCTGACCCAGCGCAACCGGATCGCGCGGTGCCGCCTTGACGATCTCACTGCTCATGCTCGCTCCTTCTTGTGGGACGAATAGGAAGCGGGGCCACACGGCTGCTCCGAGTGCCGACCGTGCGCGCATGTCGTCGCGCCGGGAGCGCACGCCCGCGCGCTCTGTGGCCCCGCCAGGTGATCACCCTGCGACGGCAACGGCCAGCCCTGAGGTCAGCCACGCCGCCAGCGTGTAGGTGATCCATGCGGTGACAAGCACCACACAGGCGTAGAACACGGCGCGACGAGTCCTGTGTGCGTCGCGCGTCGTGGTGTGCTGCATACCCGCTACCTCCTTGGATACGGGTGGGACGTAGCGCCACCGTACCGCTAGACCCTCTGGTGTGGGAAGGCATGGCGCCGCATGTTCTACGCTACGAGCGCGAAAAACCTCAGAGCATCTACCCCTACTCTTTTGGGGGGTTGCTGGTCAGGCAGGCAACCGGCACACTGCACGGGCTATGAGTGCTGAGACTGCAAACATCCCTCCCGGCACAGGCGCGCGCATCAAAGCCCGGCGCCTGCACCTCGGCCTAACCTAGGCGCAGGTAGCCGACCGGGTGGCCGAGAGGGTCGGGCGTAACTACCGCGAGAACTGGCTGGCTCAGATTGAGCGCGGCAAGGCGTCGCTGCTACTGAATGCCGCAATCGCGTTGGCCGACGTGCTGACCATGAGCCTTGACGAGATGTTCGGGCGAACGGCCTACCGGGGAGCCGACATCGTGCTGGAGGCTCCTGATGAGATCACGCAGCGCGTGGAGTCGGCTGCTGTTGATCCTGTGGTGGTTGCTCTGCGAGCCGACGATACGCCGCCGCCGACTGAGCCAGCCCGCGCGCCACGGGGTCGTCGCAAGGCAGGCGCCCGGCCTCCGCGCACATAGCCCGCGCCACCGCTTGCAGGGCCATCTGCTGGGCCATGCTCAATACGAGGTCTGGGTCATGCTGGTGACTCATGGGCAGGGCACCCTACCCACACGGTCAGTTTTCCGCAAGCCTTCTGGCGTGGGCTAGTCCACCACCCGAAGGCGTACCGCTGCGCGTTTGCTCTCGGCGGCGTCGTCCTCGGCATGCACGATGTCGATGAGGTCATTTGCTGCCTCGCCCACGATGTCGCGCAGTTCGCACTCGGGCATCTCCTGCCACTCAGCCGCGAGCATGTAGCCCAGCCTGCGGAGGAACCCGCGCACCCACGGGTCGCTCGGATCTGCGCTGTTGGTAATGGCCTCCATCAGTCCAGCCAGATCGGGTACTCGCCCGTGACGCGCCCGCGCTCACCGTGGACATAGACGAGGGCTTGCATCGGCCTGCCGCGCGCCCCAAGTTCGGCAGCGTATTCGTTGCCGGTTTCCGTAGATGCAACCATTCTGACCGCAGCACCATTCCCCAGCGTCATTATTGCGCGCTGGTGGTAGTGGCCCAGGAACAGGTCAGACCACTCAAAACCCATTGACGTAGCCCATGCAGATCCTCTCCTGAGAAGTCCCGCCAGCGGGGTTCCTGACCAGCCTTTGATCTGATCGCCGTGGACGAGAACAGCGGTCCAGTTGCCGATGTCCACCCGCTCAAACCAGTGCAGGTTCTCGTTCCATGTGAGGCGCTCCTGCTGCGTCAGTTGCGCGCGGGCCAAGGCGTAGGCGATGTGATCCGCGTTGTCCTCGCGCGGGTAGTCGCCGCGCCTGCCGAACCTTCCGTGGTTGCCATGCACCGATGCCACGCGCACCTCATCGAAGTCCTGCAGCAGCGTCAGCACGACCTCTGCCATGAGTTTGGACGCGGCCATGATCTGCTCATACGTCGTGGAGTCCACTTCGTGCGCGTTGCCGGGGTAGATGTTCACGCCCTCCACCATGTCGCCGCCGAACAGCACCTGGCAACCGGGCACCGGGTGATCCTTGCGCTGGATCGCGGTGATGCGGCGCACCCTCTCCACGACGTAGCGCACGCGGGTGGCGCACACCTCCATGTCGTAGTAGTCGCGGCTGCCCTTGGCGCCTGCCACCTTGCCCATCTGCCAGTCGCTGAAATGCACCACGGCCCACTCGGGGTCACCCTTGCCCGCCTGCGCCTTTGGCCTCGGCACTGGCTTGGGGAGGCCCGTGATCAGCGACGCCTCCTTGGCGCCCTCCATCACGGCTTCGACAAGTTCCGCGCTCTTGGCCTTGGCCTGCGCCAGTTGGCGCTGCAGGCGCCGACATGTGCGCTCCAGTTCCTCCAGCCTGCGCTGGTCGTCTATGTCGTCAGCGAGCGCAGGCACATTCACCCCTTCGGTGAGCAGCCACCCGCTTGTCGTGCATGTCGTGGCCGCGCTTGTTGAGCGCGCGCGTGATCGCGGTGTGAGGGATGGCCGGATCTGCCAGTGCTGACTCCAGATCCTTTGCGTCAGCATCGGTCATGGCGTCCAGGAGGTCTGCCACAGAGCAGCGGCGCGGTGTGCCCGCTGACTCCAACTGGATGTCTGCGAGCAGCCCCAAGGTGCTACTGATCCTGCCCCGGCTGCACGTCGGTCGGCACAGCGGGGATGTCCTCGGCGTACAGCAGTTCATCAGCGGTCGGATCGCCGTAGATCGTTCCCACCACGGCCTGCATCTGACGGCCCACGACGGTGACAGCCGCGAGGATGGCGGCGACAGTCGCGCCCCACGTCACAGGCAGGTTGCCGAACACGGGCGCCACGGCTGCGGCGATGGCGCCGACCAGTCCGATCCACGAAGCCGGTCCAAAGGTCACGCGGTTCACTCAGAGTCCCCCTAGGTAGTCCTGCCAAGGCTTTCGGCCTTGGCCTTGCGAGCAGGCGCTGGCTTGGAGAACGGACGCAGCGTGCGCCCAAGGCGCTTCTGCAGAACGCTCTTGGCAGCATCGCGCTGCTCAGAGTCCATCCACGGTCCATAGAGGCGGCGTGGGCCGATCAAGATGGCCTTGCGCCCCTTTGGCGTAGTGACCAGTCGTGCTGTCGCGCGCACGGCGGGCTTCATCGCCTTCAGAGCCTTCTGGCGCTGGCGCTCGGTGCGCCACGGGCCGACGAGCCTGGGCTGCGCTGCGGCATCCTCCAGCCAGTAGGTCATCTGACGGGCGTTGCCGTTTCTCAACTCGGGCGACACCACCAACGTCGCGCCCGAGAGCGCGCGCACCTTGCGCTGCACTCGGTCGGATACGTTGCCGCCCACGGTCGCCACCAGTCCATCGCCCAGCACCTCCACGATCATCTCCACATGGGTGCCACCCTCAGGAGGCCAGACGATGAGCGCGCCCGGCACCGGCTTGGAGGTCACCCAGCCACGGCTCTTGGCCTGCTGCACGATTGTCCAGGTGCTGGGGTGGCTCACATCGGTCACGCCCTTGACCGCACGCAGCCAGCGCGAGCAGGCCATGCCGCACCACGGCTGGTAGCGCATGCGCCAGTAGGACTCCATGCGCGTGATGGGACCGCCGCCGTCGTCGTTGCTGCCAAGGGGTCGTTCGATCACACGGCCCACGTCGCGGATGGCAGCGGCCACCACCTGATCGTTGAGCGTCGGCATCAGCGTGCCTCCTTGGCCTTGCGGTGGCGCTCCAGCATGCGCTGGCCCTTGGCGTACAGAGCAGCGCGATCCTTGTCGGTCTTGGGGACAGGCTCACCCCAGCGGGCTGCAGCCTCGGCGCGTGGCGTGGGATCGCCGCCAGAGTCGCGGAGCGCGCCCGGCGCATTGGGGGAGTAGTGGCGCACCAGAAAGGCGCCCTTGCGCGCCCAGGCACTGGACGCCGGATCGCTGCCTGCCGACAGGACCGTGCGCCGTCCGTTGTCGGCGCGGGTCTGCGGCCCGTACTTGGGTGCAGCCATCACAGCACCGCCACAAGCGCGCCGCACACACTCCCCACGGCGGCGGCAACGGCGGCGACGCCCAACACGATACGCCCGATGCCCCCGCGCCCGGTGCCGATACCCTCGCGGCGGGCTTCGGCAATCTCCAGCGCCTTTAGCCGCCCGTTCAGGTCGGCGCGGTAGCCCTGCACCTCGTCGCGCAGTTCCCCAATGTCCCGGCGCTGCTCAACCCGCAGGGAGTCCAGCAGGACGTATAGGCGCTGTACGTCGTTAGTGGTCACGACGCTGCCTCGTATGTAATGGAAAGCGCCAGCGAATCGCTTGCGGCCCACGTCCACGGATTCGCGCCGCCGAGTCCGTCGAAGGTTCCGCCGCTCTTTATCACTCGGAACTGAACGGTGCTGGCAGCGCTCTGTAACTCGCACACGCCCAGCGCGTATGCCGCCCCGCTCGCGTCGTACATCCACACGGTGCCGATTTGTATGCGGCTCGTCGTAGTAGCAGCGCCGACCGGGAGGGAGAATGAAAGCGGCCCGCCGCTAAGACTTCCGCCCGTGCCAAGTGCGAACCCGGCTTGCACGATAACCGCGCGTCCAACTCGCAGGTACTTGCCTGCGATAACTCCGCCCGTGCCTAGCGTTATCGAACCGCCGCTAATGGTCGGCGTATAACTCGCCCACGCGCCGATGCCGTCCGGCGCAATAGCACTTAGGTCATCGCTGATGATGTTCATGCTGGCAGCGGTAAGCGTCTGCCCTGCGGTGAAGGTTTCGGGGGTCGTCCACGGCATTAGACGGCCCCGCAGTCCTCAATAATCATCTGACGCGCGCCGTCAATGGCCGAACCGTAAGACGAAACCTGCGTGTTAGCCGACCCGGCCTTCACCTGAACCTTAAAAGTTTCGGTTCCTGCTGTTGAGGGACCGGCGAACGACTGCTCAACATAAACCGTGGCAGCCGTTCCCGTTGCAAGTGTCGGAGACTCAAATGTGAAATAGGCGACTGACGTAGAACCGCGCAACACCTGAAAGTGAACCGGCTGAAGTCCTCCATTTGGATACGGACGAAGCAGCAACCCAACCTTTAGGTAACGATTGGCACCATAGGTAACGGACGCACTCAATCCATCGTCCTGAAATGTTGTATGCGTCGCGCTCGTGCCAAAAGAAGTTGTAAGGGTGTGGATTCCTATGATGCCCTGCGGCAGCGTAATGCTGTTCTCAACGACGTCTTGATTCCACTTACTCGCCGTGAGTACGTCGCCCGTTGCGACATTGGTAGGTGTAACCCATGCCACTAGTCGGCCCTCACGGTGGGGATGCTGTTATAGGTCTTTGCCATGTGCGCCCCCTCCTAGAAGGCGAAAATGTCCGGCGCCGTGTTTGCCGTGGTGTACGGCGCGGTGCCTACGGTCGGTGACGAGAACACATCGGCAGTCCCCGCAACGCGGCTGGTGCCAAAGACGATGGGTGACGCAGGGGGCACACGGGAAAGTGTGAACGCCACGTCATGGAACTTCCCGCCGCTTCGTATGGTGTGCTGGATGCCTTCGATGTAGAAGTCAGCAGTGCCCTTGATCGCGGAGTCGGCCACCGTGATGCGGTCACCCAGGTCGCGGCTGAGCGCCTGCGTCATCAGTGCGTCGGAGCGGTTGGCGTTGAACTGCAACTCGCGCACAGGCGGGCTGGGGTCTTTGCCTTGGCTCACCAGCCACTGCGCGAGGGCCGTGCCCTGCGCGGCTGTGTTGATGTAGGGCGAGTCAATCGCCGGGAAGTCGCTGTAGCCGTAGTTTGTTGCGCTGGCGTAGTCGGTCCACACCGCCGTGCCTGAGCCGGTCTTGGTGACCCGCGCGCGGTTCCTGATGTTGGTGAGGTCCGTGGCCGCGATGGCCTCGGCAGCAACGTCGGTGAGCGTGCCCGCGCTGGTGCGCGTGTAGCGGCTGTTTCGATCCCGGTAGGTGAACACACCATCGCGGCTATGAAACGCCTCACCGCGCTCGGTTTCGATGAAGCCCTCTATCAACTGCAGGCCGGTCTGCTCGCCGTTGTTGCTGAAGCCCGCGTTGATGGTGTCGCCGGTCCCCAGGCTGCGGTAGTCGGGGTCAGTCCAGTCAATGGCCGTCAGCACCGTGCCGATGGCGGCGCCGGTCGTGATGGTGCCGGTGTTGGTGATGACCGGCTTCGCGCGGGCGAGATGCAGAAACAGGTCTTGGGCATGGATGACGGTGCGCCTGGCATCGGGCGATGGGTCATGCTCAATGGAGCGCACGAAGCCACGGAACTCGCCGTACTCGGTGGCGCTGCCGCCCGAGGGGGTGAACGTCGCGGCGATCCTCACGGGCCTGCCCGGCAGCACGTTGGGTGACAGGGGAGAGGAGGTGTTGAGCGGCGAGTATTCGCCGTCCAGATCCTTCAGCGTGATGGTGGCCTCACCCGCCTGGAACGCACTGAGGTTGTCATCGCGCCCACGCCGGATGGTGATGGACTGCACATCTGCGCTCACGTCTGAGTAGAGCGCATCAAACGATCCGGCGAACACATCCGTGCCGGGCGGGTTGGTTCCTGTAGGCCCAGGCTCAGCGAAGCCGCTTATGCCGAACACCAACAGGTCAAGACTGTCTGAGTATTGGTTGGTCAGAAGGTCGGAGCCGTTCAGCGTGGAGCCGTCCAGCATGAAGGCGTTGCTGGGCAGCGGCTCCCAGGCGATACGGACGCTGTAGGTCGCTTCCGCCACTAGATCGTCGCCCGCACCTGACGGTCAATGGCGCTCTGGATCTGACGCGCCACGCGGTCGGCCTGCTCGCGGCTCATCCCGGCGAATGTCTGATCGCTCACATTCAGGTTGATGGTGACCTCACTGCCGACACCGGCACCGGCCATGATGCTGGGCGCCACCACCGCGCTTGCCACGCCCGCTTCAATCGCGGCGGTGTCCAGCCCGGTCATCAGCGCAGGCGCAAAGCCGTTCATCCACTTGTCCAGGTCAGCCATCGGCCCCTTCTTGGTGGGGGAGGCCGTTTTCAGGAAGTCGGCCAGCAGGTTGGCAAGCCCCGCAGCCGCGCCGCGAAGGTCGCCGCGCGCGTCGTTCAGTCCCTCTGCGATGGACTTGCCGATGTTGGCCCCGGCCACGCGCATGCGGTTTGCGAACCGCTCATACATCGTTTTGACGGCACCGAAGTTGCCCTTGTGCAGATCACGTTGGCGCAGCAGTTGCGCGCCCAACTGCTCTAGTTCGATCTCCCTTTGCATGCGAAGGGCGTCCCGGTTGTCAGACTCCTGCTGGAGTCGCCCATCCAACTGCTCCTGCAGCAGCGCGCGCCGCTGCTCGCCGTTGATGCGCTCCTGCTCCAGTTGCCCGTCCAACTGATCCTGCAGAGCGGTGCGCCTGCCCTCCCACTCAGAGTCAAACTGATCTTGGGCAGCCTGGCGGTCAATCTCGCGCTGGGCACGCTCGGCCTCGGCGGTCTGCTGCAGGCCCGCGATGGTCTGCGCTCGCACCGCGTCGTCCAGCGCCTTGCGTGCGGCGACGATGGCGTTCTGATCCCCGAAGTCCTGCGCCTCGCGCAACTTGGCCTGCGCGTCGGTGACAGCCCCGGCCAGATCCTGTGCGTTCGCTTCATCCTGCAGACCCTTGATCTGCGCCTCGGCGGGCGTCAGCGCGTCGTAGAACGCCGTGAGCGACTTCTGTGCGTTTCGCATCTGGATGTCAAAGTCACGGAACGATCCGGTGACCACGTTGCCCATCGCATCCTTGAACGTGCCCTTGAAGTTGCGCTCAATGCGCTTCAGGTTTGCCTCAGTGGCCTTGTCGGCATCGGCAAGCGATCCGGTGAAGGTTCCGAACGCGCCGCTGACTGTTCCGGTGAAGCCCTTTTCAATCCCGCTGAGCGTCGCCTGAGTCTCCCGGTCAAAGCGCCCAAGCACGTTGCTCTTTACCGCGTCTGCGATGTTCTGAAGCCCCGGCGTGAGTGTGCTGCGCTTGTCGGCCAGCCACTTGTCCCGCGCGGCCTTGACGCGCTTTGAATAGGCGTCATCCTTCTCACCCTTCTTGCGCTTGGGGGCCACGAAGCCTCCCTTGGCAAAGGCAGAGCCGCCGTGGCGTGCGCCGGTCTTGCGAAACGCCTGGTCAATGCTCATGCCGCCATTGACCAGCGCCTGCTGGCGCTTGGTCAGCACCGCCTCGCCAGCGGTCAGCATCGCGGGCACACGATCCTTGCCACCGGGGCCGCTCACCATGCCGCCACTGGCGTAGCCGGTGACGTACCCGCCTCGGTGGAAAAACTTGCCGACGCCGCTTCCCACGGCGTT
>SXGQ01015473.1_pt1 | contig 34499 bp, 32 predicted proteins | sample 3178371 | NCBI WGS metagenome assembly SXGQ01 (sample SAMN11356859, study PRJNA531348) | freshwater metagenome | isolation source: freshwater sample F1-20 | place: China: Fuxian Lake, Yuxi | collected 2017-12-25 | reverse complement strand
TCACGGGCGCGGACATCGAGAACGGGGAGGAGGAGACGCCATGAGCACCGCTCCTGCAAGCCCGGCGCCCGCGGTCGGGCCCGGTGACGACGTCAAGGACGACCACCACCGGCCGAGCCTCGCCGACGCGGGCCGCAAGCTGCTCGAGGGCGAGATGGGCTCCCTGCGGGTCATCATCGTCCTGGCGATCATCTGGACGATCTTCGCCCTGGCGAACGACCGCTTCCTCACGGCGGTCAACCTGTCGAACCTCGCGCTGCAGATCGCGGCCGTCGGCACGATCTCGGTCGGCGTCGTGCTCGTGCTGCTGCTCGGGGAGATCGATCTGTCTGTCGGTGCGGTCAGTGGTCTGGCCGCGTCGGTCATGGCCGTCCTCAGCGTCAAGCACGGCTGGAACCCCTATCTCGCGATCATCGCCGCACTCGGCATCGGCGCGGCGATCGGGGTCTTCCAGGGGACGGTGAGCACCAGGCTGGTGATCCCGTCGTTCGTGGTCACGCTCGCGGGCCTGCTGATGTGGCAGGGCGCGCAGCTGCGGGTCCTGGGTGACACCGGCACGGTGAACCTCTCCGATCCGGCGATCACGAACATCGCGGGCACGTTCCTCGCGCCCTGGGTCGGCTGGCTGGTGGGTCTCGCGGCGATCGCCGGCATCGTCGGGTCGGCGCTGCTGAACCTGCAGCGCCGGCGTGCTGCGGGGCTGGAGGCCGAGTCGATGCTCGGTCTGGCGATCCGCACGGGCGCGGCGACGATCGCGATCATCGTGGCGGTCGTCGTGCTCAACAGCGACCGCGGCGTGCCGCTGGCACTCACGCTCCTCGTCGGCATCGTCGTCGTCATGAACTTCGTGCTGACGAAGACGCGGTTCGGGCGCCACATCTACGCGGTCGGCGGTGACGCCGAGGCCGCGCGCCGCGCGGGTATCCGGGTGGCCGCGCTGCGCACGACGGTGTTCGCGCTGGCGTCGACGTTCGCGGCGTTCGGCGGCATCATCGCCGCGTCGCGCCTGCTGGCGGTCAACCAGTCGTCGGGCGGCAGCGACCTGCTGCTCCTGTCGATCGCCGGTCCCGTCGTCGCGGGTGTGAGCCTGTTCGGCGGCCGCGGCACCGTGTGGGCCGCGCTGCTGGGTGCGCTGGTCATCGGGTCGATCTCCAACGGGATGGACCTGCTGGCGTTCCAGTCGTCGGTGAAGTTCATGGTCACCGGCGGCGTCCTGCTGCTGGCCGTGTCGCTCGACGCGGTCGCGCGGCAGCGCCGTCAGGCGCGAGGACGCGTCTGACGGACGCGCCACCACCGAGCGCGGCGGCCCTGCCTGGTCGTCGCGCTCGGTACTGTCTGACCATGCGTCGCTTCGAGGAGTCCACCTGGCAGGGCCTGCCGTGCGACGGGCCGCTGCGCGAGCTGCGCGAGGCGCTGATCTTCGGGCACTGGCTGCCCGGCGAGCCACTGGACCCCGACGAGGTCGCGATGGAGGTGTCGTGCCCGGTGGACGCGCTGCCCGCGGCGTTCGCGGTGCTGGAGACGGAGGGTCTCGCCGAGCGCCTGCCCGATGGCACCTACCGCGCCGCCCCGATCGAACGCCGCGCGACCATCCAGTTCCTCGAGGTCGTCCGCGCGCTGTCCGTGCGCTCGTACGCGCTCGGCGTGCGGGCGGTCACCGACGCGGACCTGCGGATCATGCGCCAGGCCCTGCGCGCCTACGAACTGACCGACGCCGACCGCGAGCCCGCCACGGCCGTGGTGGAGACGTTTGTCTTCAACCGTCCCGTCCATGAGGCGCACGGCAACCAGGAGCTCATCCGCCAGCTCGACCTGCTGCGCCCGCGCATGGAGCGCATCGCGATGCTCGTCTACCCGGCGAACGCGACGGCGCTGGGCTACGACACGCTCAAGGGCGTGCTCGAGGCGCTCGAGCGTGACGACCCCGACGCAGCGCTCACGCTCTTCGAGGACGGCGTCGACGAGGCGATTCGCACCATCGAGCTCCTGCCCGACAGCGCCTTCGAGGAGCTCGCCGCGAACTAGTGGAGCCTGGGGCCCCCGCGCCGCACTGGTCGGACCGGTGGCGATCCCAGGCGGCGATGCAGGCCACCGGCTGGCTGTTCGCCGTCGGCTCGCTGTGCTTCCTGGCCGCGGCGCTCGCGGCGCTGAACAGCCAGGCGACCTGGATCGACGGGACGTTCTTCGCGGGGTCGATCTTCTTCACCACGGCCGCGGCGCTCCAGCTCGTGGCGGCGGCGAGCGTGCCGCACGCGCGACGCGGTGGCTGGGGCGCACTCGCCCATCCGGCGCGCTGGTGGGAGCCGCACGCCGACTGGCTGGCTGCGGCAGTGCAGTTCACCGGGACGGTCTTCTTCAACGTCAACACGTTCAACGCCCTGGACGGCAGCCTGAGCGCGCAGGAGGAGAACCTCCGGGTGTGGGTGCCCGACGCGGTGGGTTCGGTCTGCTTCCTGATCGCCAGCGTGGCAGCCGTGGCCGTCGTGCAGCGCCGCTGGGTCGCGTGGGAGCCGCGCGATGCCGACTGGCGGATCGGGTGGGCGAATCTCGCCGGGTCGGTGGCGTTCGGCGTCGCGGCGATCGCCGCGTTCGACCGTCCGGCGACGGGAGACCTCGTCAACGACCGCCTGGCCAACACCGGCACGGCGGCGGGAGCCCTCCTGTTCCTGGTGGGCGCGCTGCTGCTCGTCGCTACGGCGCGGCGTTCGTCTTCGTCGTCATGACCTGCGCGGCACCGCCGCCGAGCACGCGGCGCACCAGACCGGGCGTGACGACCCGCAGGGCGGCCGGCAGCCAGTAGGCGCGCGGCACGTAGCGCTCGGCCTTGCCGTCCAGGGCGCACTGCGCGATCGCGTCGGCCGCCTTCTCCGGCGTGGAGACCATCCAGCGCGTCTTCAGGTTGCCGGTGAGCTCCGCCTGCGGGAAGCCCTCCGTGCTGATGAAGCCGGGCAGCACGAGCCCGACGTGCACGCCGTGCGGGCGCTCCTCGGCCCACAGCCCGTCGCTCCAGCCCGCGAGGGCGAACTTTGATGCCGAGTACGCGGCGCTGCCCCCGCGCGCGACACGGCCGGCGGTGCTCGACACGTTGACGATCGACGAAGGGGCGCTCGCGCGCAGCAGCGGCAGGAGTGCCTCGGTGAGCCGGACCTGCGCGTCGAAGTTCAGCTCCATGGTCCTGCGGACGTTCTCCCAGCCGCCCTCGGCGAACGTCGCCCGCCATGCGGCGCCGGCGTTGTTGACGAGCACGTGCAACGCCCCTCCGTGCTCGGCCTCGAGCTGCGCGCGGATGCGCGCGGGGGCGTCGTCGGCGGTGAGGTCGGCCGCGACGTAGGTGTGCGGCCCCCCGGGCAGGCGCGCCGTGAGCTCGGCGAGCCGGTCTTCGCGTCGTGCGACCAGCACGAGCTGCGCGCCCGGCTCGCGGGCGAGCCGCGCGGCCGCCGCCTCGCCGATTCCACTGGACGCGCCGGTGATGCAGATGACCATGCCGACGATCCTGCCAGGTACGGTCCTCTCAGGAAGTTCCAAGCCTCGCGGCCGACACTGCTTCCATGGCCATGGAGAACGCCGCCCCCGCATCCGAAGCCCTGCGCGTCCTCGTCGTCGACGACGAGCAGAACATCGCCGACGTCATCGCGATGGCGCTGAAGTACCAGGGCTTCGCCGTGCAGACCGCAGCCACCGGCAAGGAGGCGCTCGACGGCGTCGCGGCCTTCCGTCCCCACCTCATGGTCCTCGACGTCATGCTCCCCGACATGGAGGGCTTCGACGTGGCCGAGCGCCTCGGCGCCCAGCGGGCCCGGGTCCCGATCCTCTTTCTCACCGCGCGTGACGCCACCGAGGACAAGGTGCGCGGTCTGACGATGGGCGGCGACGACTACGTCACGAAGCCGTTCAGCCTCGAGGAGCTCGTCGCGCGCATCCGGACGATCCTGCGCCGGACCGGCGCCGCCGAAGCCGAGTCCGGCCGCCTCGTGTTCGAGGATCTCGAGCTCGACGAGGACACGCGGGAGGTCACGCGCGCCGGCGTGCCCGTCGACCTCACGGCGACCGAGTATCGGCTCCTGCGCTACTTCCTGCTGAACCCCCGGCGGGTGCTCACGCGGGCCCAGCTGCTCGACCACGTCTGGGAGTACGACTTCGGCGGGGACGCGCGGGTGCTCGAGACCTACGTCAGCTACCTGCGCAAGAAGCTCGACGTCGGGGACGCGCCCGCGCTGATCCAGACCGTGCGCGGCGTGGGCTACGCGCTGCGGCGACCGAGGGCCTGACGTGTCGCTGCGGGCACGACTCGTCGCCGGACTGCTCGTCCTCTCCGCGGCCGGGCTCGTGCTCCTCGCGGCGATCACGTACGCCGAGCAGCGCTCGTTCCTGCTCGACCGCACCGATCAGCAGGCGAGGTCGGCGGTCCAGCAGATCCCGCGTGAGGTCTACAAGGACGTCGCGGGCGGCGGCGCCGGGGACGGCTTCGGAGGCCGCCCGCCGCGCGGGGGCCCGCCGGGCGAGGAGCGGGGCCTGCCCGCCGGGACCTACGGGCAGATCCGGACGGCGGACGGGGTGGTCCAGGGCGAGGCGACGCTCGGCTTCGACGCCGAGGAGCGCGCCGCCCCCGACCTGCCCGAGGACCTGCCGCTGGGCACCCCCGTCACGGTGAGCACCGACGACGGCCGCTACCGCGTGCTGGCGGAGCAGAACTTCGCCGGGCTGATCACGGTCGCGGCGATCCCGCTCGACGACGTCGACGAGACGCTCGACCGGCTCCTGCTGGTGGAGGGCCTGGTGATCGCCGGGATCCTCATCGTGCTCGGCGGCGCGGCCTGGTGGGTGGTCGGCCTGGGCCTGCGCCCGCTCGATCGCATCGGTGACACCGCGGGCGCCATCGCGGCCGGTGACCTGGACCGGCGCGTCGAGCCCGCCGATGAGAAGACGGAGGTCGGCCGCCTCGGTCTCGCACTCAACGCGATGCTCGGACGGCTCGAGCAGGCGTTCGCGCAGCGGCAGGCCAGCGAGCAGCGGCTGCGCCGGTTCGTCGCCGACGCCTCGCACGAGCTGCGGACGCCGCTGGCGTCGATCCGCGGGTACAGCGAGTTGTTCCGGATGGGTGCCAGCGCGGATCCGGAGGAGACCGCCACGGCCATGCGCCGCATCGAGCAGGAGGCCGCGCGGATGGGCGTCCTCGTCGAGGACCTGCTCACGCTGGCGCGGCTGGACGAGGTTCGCGACCCCGTCCGCGAGCGTGTCGACCTCGCGCAGCTGGCCCGTGATGCCGCCGACGACGCCCGGGCCATGGCGCCCGAGCGGGAGATCACGGTGACCGGGCAGCGCGAGGTGGGGGCCACCGGCGACCCGCACCAGCTGCGGCAGGTGCTCGGGAACCTGGTCCGCAACGCGCTCGTGCATACGCCGGCGGGGGCGGCGATCGAGATCGGGGCCCGGATCGACGGCGATCACGCCGTCCTGCGCGTCCGCGATCACGGGCAGGGGCTCCCCCCTGGGACGGACCCTGCAGAGCTCTTCGAGCGCTTCTGGCGCGCCGAGGCCGGGCGGACGCGAGGGCGTGGTGGCGCCGGGCTGGGACTCGCGATCGTCGCGGGGATCGTCGACCAGCACGGGGGCCGGGTCCGTGCGGGCAACGCCGAAGGCGGAGGGGCGGAGTTCGTGGTCGAACTTCCTGTCTTACCACCGTTCAAGGACTCCAGATCGGGGGTAGAGACCGATACGGTGCGTGCTGCCGTACTGCCGACCAACGGGTGATTTCCCGAATCTGGTGACCCTGGTTTCGGGTGTGATCAGGAAACGAAAGGGCTCACCCGTCAGGTCCGGCTGCGCGAAGCGGTATGTTCTGAATACGGTTCATGTCAACGGAAGCAGAACGTTTTATGTCTTCGTCCGAATCACCAGCCCTCGATCATCGAATCGTCAAGGCACTGGCCCACCCGCTGCGCCAGAACATCCTCACCATCCTGAACGAGCGCGTCGCCAGCCCAAGCGAGATCAGCGAGGAACTGGACGAGCGCCTCGGCAACGTCAGCTACCACGTTCGCACCCTGCTCGACTTGGGGTGCATCGAGCTGGTCAGCACCACGCCTCGCCGCGGAGCGGTCGAGCATCACTACCGCGCCGTGATGAAGCCGTTCTTCAGCAAGGACGACTGGGCGCAGATGCCGGCCTCGACGCGCCGCTCGGCGCATGACACCACGCTGAAGGCGATCGTCAAGGACGTCGTCGCGACGGCCGAGGCCAACGGCTTCGACACTCCCGAGGACGTCGTCACGCGCATCGCCGGCGATCTCGACGCCAAGGGCAGGGCGGACCTCGCCAAGCTCCTCGCCACGACCCGCGAGAAGGCGGACAAGATCTTCGCCGACAGCAACAAGCGGCTCGCCGGCAAGGAAGGCACCGCCAGCGAGGTGGCCCTCATCGGCTTCGCGACCACCACGGCCGCCGCGGCGAAGAAGCCCGCGAAGAAGCCGGCCGCGAAGAAGAAGCCCGCGCGTAAGGCTGCGTAGCATCCCGCGCGTCTGTCCGCGCCGCCGCCTCCCCGGCGGCGCGGCGAACAGAGATTCTTCGACGCTCGGGCTCGCCAGAGCAATCGCGCATCGGTAGGGTGCGTGACATGCTGTCAACGGGCCCCGGAGCGCGCGCGTGAGCCACGACGTCATCGACGCCGCGGTGCTCACGGAGCGGAAATCCGACGCCGTCTCCAGCGCGTTCTTCGCCCGCCAGCCGGAGAAGCTGAAAGTGCTCGCGCACCCGATCCGGATGAAGATCCTCAAGCAGGCGCAGCTCGGGGAGATCAGCGCCAAGGAGGCGTCCCGGGACCTCGGTGAGCCGATCGGGAAGGTCAGCTACCACGTGCGTGTGCTCGCCGACGCGGGCATGCTCGAGCTCACCCGCCAGACGCCACGCCGGGGCGCGATCGAGAGTCACTACCGCGCGACGATCGCGATGGACCTCGACGAGTCGACGTGGACCGCGGTCGGTGATGAGGGCCGGCGGCTCATGCTCGCCGCGGCTGCTCGCGAGTGGTCGGCCGACCTGCTGGGCGCGGTCGAGGCCGGCGGCTTCGAGCTGGAGGAGGCGCTGCTGGCGAACGCGCACTTCTGCGCCGACGAGGAAGGGCTGGCCGAACTGCGCGAGGCGATGGACGCGCACTACGTCCGGCTCCTGGAGATCGAGGCGGGCATCGCGGCCCGGCGGGCGGTGGATCCCGACGCCGAGGTCACCGAGGTCAACGTCGGCGTGGCCTTCTACGAGGGCCGCCATTCGCCGGCCGCCAACGCGCCGTTCTTCGCCCGTCGCGGCGGGGACCAGTTCCCGCTGATTCCCGAAGACGCCCCGACTCAGTAGCGCGAGATGCGGGCGCCCTCGCGGCGCTGACGGGCCAGCCGGCGCCACGGTGTCGTGCTTGAGGCGGGTGGGCCGAGCTCTCGGCGCATCGCCGACCGCGGGGCGGTGGGCGGAGGGTCTCCGGCCAGCTCGCGCAGGCACGCCGCCACGTCACGCGCGATGTCCTGGGCGTCGGGCACGATCGCGCGGTCGGCGTACACGCAGACGTGGACGCGGCCGCAGTACGACAGGGCGCCGACGGTCAGCCCGTGGCCGGCCCAGGTGGGTACGGCGGGGAACACGGCGCGGACGCGCCGGCCGAGCAGGTAGAGCGGGACATCCGGCCCGGGGACATTCGAGACGGTGAGGTCGAAGCGCGTGGCGGTGGCGACGACCTTGCTGACCATGCGGCGGCCGGCGGTCGGCACGAGGTCGGCGAGCCGCACGATGTTCGTCAGCGTCGCTGCGTAGTCGCCCTCCTTGACGCGCCGGGTCCGGTCGACCACCTCACGGAGGGCCGTGCGGGCGTCCCTGCGGTCGGAGGGCAGGTCGACGAAGACGAAGGACAGCGCGTTGCCGAGGTCCTGCGCCGAGCCGGTGCGGACGTTGACCGGCATCATCGCCTTCAGCGGGACCGGGTTCTCGTCGCGTCGCTGCAGCGCGTGACCGAGCGCGTGCCCCACGAGCGTCAGGAGGACATCGTTGACCGTGGCGTCGTGCTCGCGCGCGACGCGGCGGACGGTCTCGAGATCGAGGATCGAGAGGCCGAGCTCGCGACCCGGGCCGGCTGTGGCGGCCAGCGGCGTCATCGCCGCGGGACGGAGGATGTCGGTCAGGGCCGACACCGTCTTGGCGGCCTCGGCGGGCGGGTCGAGCTTCGGTGGCGCCGGCCGGCGGACGAGGTCCTTCGTGCGGGTGGCGGTCTCCCGCCCGATCCGGGCGACCGCGGCGCTCTGGCCCGCGCCCGAGCGCAGGCGCTCGCGCGTCAGGGACAGCGCCGCTGATGCGTTCCCCGTGCGCGTGGGGCGCCACGTCGAGCGCGGCTCGGGCTGCGGGTTCGGCTCGCCGTCGAAGAGGAGCGCCGCCACCTCGATCGCGGCGATGCCGTCGATCAGCGCATGGTGGGCCTGGCCCACGACCGCGAAGCCGTCCTGCAGGCCGTCGACGAGATAGACCCGCCAGAGCGGGCGGTCAAGCGGGAGCGCGGTGGAGAGCAGGCGTCCGGCGAGCTGGCGCAGGGACTCGTCGTCACCCGGGACCGGCACGCTGACGTGCATGACGTGGCGGGCGATGTCGAACCCCCGGTCGTCCTCCCACCGCAGCTCACCCCCGGCCAGCGCGGTGCTGACCAGTCGCCGGCGGAAGCGCGGGACCCGGTCCATCCGCGAGAGCAGGTGACGCCGGAGCCCGCCCAGTGAGGGCGCCCGCCCATCGATGCGGATCGTCCAGCCAACATGCAACGGGGCCTCGGGCGAGTCGAGCGCAAGAAACGCATCGTCGAGAACCGTCAGCCGGTCGGCGGGCACGCGTGCGAGTCTCGCAGGTGCGCGGGCGGTATGCGACGCACGAGACAACCTGCGCCGCTTCGCGGCGACTCACCCGTTTCAGGTGGCGGGCCGGGCCGGGGAGGTGTCGTCTGACCCGCGCCAGATGAGCCACGCGACGGCGATGACGAGCAGCCCGCCGAAGCCGGCGACGGCGAAGGCGGTGCGGGCGTCCCACATGGTGGCCAGGACGCCGCCGACGAGAAAGCCCAGACCGGGTGCCGCGGTGATGACGGCTTCGAGCATGCCGGCGGCTCGCGCCTGCATATCGTCGTCGATCGCCTCCTGGATCGCGGTGATCACGGCGACCCATTGCACGCCGTTGCCGAGACCGCCGACGGACGCGGCGAGGCAGGCGAGGAGCAGGTTGGGCGCGGCGGCCATCCCGAGGTACCCGGCGCACACGGCGATGGTCGAGACGATCACCAGGCCGGCGAGCGACCGCTGTGAGAGCCGCGCGAAGAGGAGGCTGCCGGCCACCATGCCGCCGCCCCATGCGGCGAGCAGCGCACCGAAGCCGATGTCGCCGGCGTCGAGCACGTCCTTGGCGTAGATGACTTCGATGGGGACGGCGATGTTGAAGAGGATCAGCAGCACGGCCTGGAGGGTCAGCAGGCCGCGCGCGATCCGATGGCCGCGCACGTAGGCGAAACCTTCGCGCAGCCGGGCCGTCCACGGGGTGGTCGACCGGACGCCGTGGGGCGTCCCGCGCGCGGTGCCCATCAGGACGGCGAGGCCGAGGAAGATCCCGGCCACGATCCAGAGCACGCCCGGCGCGCCCAGCTGGGCGACCGCGATGCCCGCCGTCGCAGGGGCGGCGACGTTCATGGCGGAGAAGCCGATGTTCAGCAAGGAGTTGCCCTCGCGCAGCTGGCCGGCAGGTTCCAGGATCGCGACCGTCGCTCCGCGGGTCACGGCGCGGGCGGTCGCGGCGAGCGTGCCGTCCAGCATGGCGACGAGGCAGAGGACGCCGAGCGCCATGTCTGCGCCGGTGGCCGCCAGGAGAACGAAGACCAGAGCCTCGGCGACGTAGCCGACGCTCAGCACCACCCGAACCGACGCCCGTTCGGCGTACGACGCCAGGAACGGCACGGCGAGGCTGGGGAGGAAGCGGGTGGAAAGGAAGAGTGCCGCGGTCGCGAGCGCCTCGCCCGTGCGATCGAAGACGAGGACGGTCAGCGCGATCGTCGCGAACCAGTCACCGACTTCGTTGAGCGTGTAGGCGAAGGCAAGTCGCCGGAACGCAGCAAGGCTCAGAGCACGACGCATCTGGCGGAAGCCTCGCATTTCCGGGCAGGAAGCGTCGACGGGACGCTTCCCGCGCGCGCGGGAACCTCAGAAAGCGCTTAATCGGCAGACCAGCATCCAGGCTTTAGCACTTGCCATTTCTTTAGACGGATGTTCTAATGGCGTCCGGCGCATCGCATGTCGTGTTGTGGGCGCGTCAATCGCCCGTAGACCGCCGTATCGGCGGGCTCTACACGGCGGAATATCCACGGAACAGGATCGAATCGGGGCAATCACATGTCGTGGCGTAGTCGATAGTTCTGCGCGTTCGCGCGTGTTGACATAACAACGTCAGCGCGGCCGCCCAAGCATTCGCCGCAACGGTTCTTACCGTTCCGGCCTAAACATCTTTCGACGTGGCGCCGATAGAGGCACCGTGACGTCGAGCCGAGCAGTCACGGCTGTCGGTCTTGTGGCCCTAGCTGGTGCCCTCGCAACCGCGGTAGCGGTGCGTGAGGTGGGCACCTGGGATGCCGCCCTGTTCGGCGTGCTCTTGGCGCTCGTAGTCGGCGCTGACTTCTTGCCCGCCCGCGAGAGCGAGCGCATGCAGATCTCCGGCAGCTTCCTGGGTCTGCTGCTCGCGATGGCCCTCCTGGGCCCGACAGCCGCCGCGGCGATCGGCTTGGTGGCGTGCGTGATCGACACGGCTCGGCTTCCTCGCAAAGATCGCTCGCTGCCCAGCGTCGTCTCGAACTGGGCCGCGTTCACCGCGTTCCCCCTGGCGGGGGGCGTCGTCATTGCGTGGACGGCCGAGTGGCTTGACCTGACCCAGCGTGACCCGGAGTTCTTGGTGCCCCTCGCCACCGGCTTTGGCGTCGCGACCGCCGTCAACTTCGGCGCCTTCGTTGCGACCAACCGTGTGCTCTACGGTGACGGGTTCAGGTCGCAGGTCAAGACCGCGTTCGTTCCGCTGATCCCGTCCGAGGCCACGATGCTCCTCCTTGCGAGCATCGTCGTCTACGCAGAGGCACACATTGGCCCGATGGCGCTGCTCACCGTCGCAGGTCTGCTGTTCTTGTACCTCTGGCTGTACCGTGAGCTCATCACCTCCCAGGAGCGCGCTGAGGAGCTGGATACCCGGACCCACCAACTTGCAACCCTCCAGGTCGGCGTCCTCACCGCGATGCTCCGCACGCTCGCCTTGCGCGACCACATGACGGCCCGTCATTCGGCCGCCGTCGCGCGCTATGCACGAGAACTTGCACGCGCCGCGGGCTGCACCGACGACGAGATCGAGCTCGTCCACACCGCCGGCCTGCTGCACGACATCGGCAAGTTCATCTTCCCCGACCACATCCTGCTCGCCGACTCCCGCCTCTCCGACGAGGACTGGGAGATCGTCAAGTGCCATCCGTTCCAGGGCGCGAAGATCGTGCGTGAGGTCGAGGGGTACGGCCCTGTGGCGGACATCATCCTCGGCCACCACGAGCGGATCGACGGCCGGGGCTACCCGCGGGGTATGCGGGGCGACGCCATCCCGCTGCTCGCACGGATCATCTCGGTCTGTGACACCTACGACGTGATGACGGCCCGCGACTCGTATCGCGAGCCCGTCCCCGCCGAGGCCGCGATCGCGGAGCTGCGCCGTGTGGCGGGCAAGCAGCTCGACGCCCGCCTCGTCGAGATCTTTGCCGACCTCGTCAGCCGGGGCGAGCTCGGGTTCCGCCACGGCGATGACGCGGACTTCGAGGCCGAGCTGCAGTTCGAGCGTCGCGTCCGTGACTACGCCGCGCCCCAGCGGGCGCCCCTCGTTGCCGCCGCCTAGCGCGCGGCGACTAGCCTCGCCCGCAGATGGCTGACGTTCTCGACGCGTACGACATCGCCCTGGTGCGCGCGGACAACCCGTCCCCGCTGACGCTGACGGGCACGAACACATGGATTGTCGGGCGCAACCCATGCTGGATCGTCGATCCCGGGCCGGCGCTGGATGCGCACCTCTCGGCCGTCGCGAGCGAGGCCGAGCGCCGTGGAGGCGCCGGCGGTATCGCGGTCACCCACGACCACTTCGACCACGCCGAGGGCGTCGAGGGGCTGCGGGTGCTGCTCGGGGGCAGCGTCCCCGTCGGGGCCGCGCGGCTGGCGGCGGGTGTCAGGCTCGCCGACGGTGACGCGTTCGGCCCGTTCCGCGCGATCGCGACCCGCGGCCACGCGCCCGACCACCTGACCTTCGCGGCGGGCGACGCCTTGTTCACGGGCGATGCCGTCGTCGGCACGGGCACCGCGTTCCTGTTCCCCGACCCGGGCGCGCTGCGCGACTACCTCCAGGCGCTCGAGCACCTCAAGGCGCTTGAAGCGCGGGTCATCTGCCCGGGCCACGGGCCGGTCATCACCGATCCGCGCGCGAAGCTCGACGAGTACCTCGCCCACCGGCGCGACCGCGAGGAGAAGCTGCTCGCAGGGATCGCGGCGGGGCGCCGGACGATCGACGAACTCCTCGACGCGGCCTGGGACGACGTGCCGGAGGCGCTGCGGCCCGTTGCGGCGGTGACGCTCGCCACCCACCTGGACAAGCTCGCCGACGACGCGCAGCTGCCCGACGACGTCGAGCGGCCGCAGTTCGGCTAAGGGGCGACGGCGCCGCCCGCCGAGCCTTCGACCGTGGGGTCGTCGACCTCGGGTGACGCGGGAGGGGTCTCGGACAGCGGCGCCGGCTCGGCGGCCGTCACCGGGTCGGAGGACGGCGCCTTGACCGTCTCGACAGCGGGTTCGGTGCTCGTCGCGGACGGTGCCGTCTCGGCGGCCGGTTCCTCGTGCGGTGCGATGGCCCCGCCACCGACCTCCGCGAGGGCGGCGGGCGCTCCGGTGTCGGCATGGGGCGAGATCGCCACAGGCTCGGCGGCGACGGGGGTGACCTTCGCCAGGCCCGTCTCGCCGCGTTCCCGCCCACGCTTGCGCCGGTCGTCAGAGGTGACCGCGGCGAGCTTGGAGACGACGGGCAGCGCCAGGGGTTCGACCATGCGCACCCCGGACGGAGAGACCGCGGGCGCGGCGGACGAGCCGCCGCTGTTCGGCGAGGGGGTCGCCGCCGAGGCCTCGGCGGGCACGCGCGGCGTGATGCGCTCGCGCACCGTCGTGGCACCGCCGGCGGTGACGGCCACGCAACACACGACGACCGCGGCCTTCGTCACGACCGCGCCGCCGCCGCCCACCATCGCCACGCCGCCGCCCGCGGCCGCAGACGTGCCGGCTCCGCCGAGACCCAGGAGCTGCCCGAGTCCCGCGAGGGAGCCGAGGACAGGCGCCGGGTTCAGGGCAGCCATGCGCGCGTTGACGGCCTTGAGCTGCGTGCGGTAGTCGCGGCAGTCGTCGCACTCGCGCAGGTGCCGCCGGGCGAGGCCGCTGGCGCGCACGCCGCGTCCGTGCGACAGGGCGAGCGACTCGCGGATCTCGACGCAGGCGGTGTCCCGTGCCTCGCCGGCCTCGACCAGGCCGATCCGGGCGCGGACCAGGAGCGACTTGACCGCCGGCACCGTGACCTCGAGGGCGTCGGCGAGCTCGGCGTAGCTCATGCCGTCCATCTCGCGCATGAGCAGGGCCGAACGCTGCTGGCTGGGAAGGTTGCGGACATCGTGCACGAGGCGGCGGAGGTCCTCGCGGCGCTCGGACTCCTCGATCGGGTCGTGCAGCGGCCGGCGCGACATCTCGAAGACCTCGGCGGGCGCGGGGACCGGCCGGCGCAGGTGGTCGATGCAGCGGTTGTGCGCAACGCGGTACAGCCAGGCGCGCAAGGACACCGGGCGGCTGTCGGCGCGCAGGGCGCCGTACGCGCGCAGGAAGACGTCCTGCATGGCGTCCTCGGCGTCCTGTCGCGAGCCGCCGAGCATCTGGCGGGCGTAGGCGAACAGCCGCTGGCGATACCGGTCGTGAATCGCCTGGAAGGCGCTCTCGTCGCCGGCCCGGAACATGGCGACCAGCTGCTCGTCGCTGCGCAGGCGCAGGAAGCGACCCGTTGCCCGGGTGCGGACTAGCCCTGCTGAGGGTGCTGGGATCGCTGAGGCTTCCACGGTGACGCTCCGGAGAGCTTAACCGGTTGCAGGGAGGGAAGTTGCGCTTTCCCTCCACAGAACCTCCACATCTTCCGCGCGATCTCGTGACGACCCCGGTTTACGCTGCCAGGCGCCATGACGCCCCGACGCACAATCCTGGTGGTGGAGGACGACACGCTCATCGCCGATGCGGTGGCGGTCCGCCTGCGCGCCGAGGGCTTCGACGTCGAGGTGACGCCGGACGGTCCCTCCGGGGTCCAGGTGTGCGCCCGGATCGAACCGGCGCTGGTGGTCCTCGACGTGATGCTCCCCGGCTTCGACGGCTGGGAGGTCTGCCGCCGCATCCAGGAGAACCGGCCCGTGCCGGTCCTGATGCTCACCGCACGCGACTCGGAGACCGACCTGCTCGTCGGGCTCGGCCTCGGCGCCGACGACTACATGACCAAGCCCTTCAGCCCGCGAGAGCTCGTCGCCCGCGTGCACGCGATCCTTCGCCGGGCCGAGCGCGCACGCGCCGATGCGACGGTGGAGCCCGGTCCCACGTCGTTGGGCGCGCTGGAGGTCGACGCCGGCGCGCGGCTCGTCCGGCGCGACGGTGACGAGGTCGCCCTGACGCGCACGGAGTTCGACCTGCTCGCCCATCTTCTGGGCGCCGGCGGGCGGGTGCTCTCGCGCGACCACCTGCTCGAGGAGGTCTGGGGCTACGCCGACGGCACCGGGCCGCGGACGGTCGATTCCCACGTCGCGGCGCTGCGGCGCAAGCTCGGGTCCGGCGTCGTGCGGACGGTGCACGGCGTCGGCTACGCGATCGGGGAGGGCGGGGCGTGATGCGCCCGCTCGACCGCATCGCGTCGATCAAGCTCAAGCTCGGGCTGGTGATCGTCGCCGCGATCGTCGTGACGGTCGGCTCGATGGTCGTCGCGGAGGGGCTCGGCGTGCAGCTGCGCTGGGGCGTCGTCGGCGCGGTCATCCTCGCGCTGCTCGTGGTCCAGGTCATCTCGCGCGGGCTCACCGCGCCGCTGCGGGAGATGGCGCACGCCGCCGAGGCCATGGCCCGGGGCGAGCACGGCCAGCTGGTCGAGGTCCGCGGACGTGACGAGGTCGGCCGGCTCGCCGAGGCGTTCAACGCGATGAGCACCGAGCTGGAGACCACCGACCGCGTGCGCCGGGAGCTCGTCGCGAACGTCGCGCACGAGCTCCGCACCCCGCTCGCCGGGCTGCAGGCGGCGCTGGAGAACGACCTCGACGGCATCAAGCCGCTCGATGCCCATGCGCTGCATGCGCAGGTCCAGCGCCTCGGGCGGCTCGTCGAGCAGCTGCTGGACCTGTCGCGGCTGGAGGCCGACGGCGTCCCGCTGCATGTCGTCGACATCGACGCGGAGGTGCTGCTGCGCCGCGTGCGCGAGGAGGCGCTGCTCGCCGCACCCGACCACGCGCAGATCGAGGTCTCCGTCCCGGCCGGCGGGCTGCGCATCCGCGGCGACGCCGATCGCATCCATCAGGTCCTGGCGAACCTCACGGAGAACGCGCTGCGTCATGCCGCCGTCCACGGCGAGGTCGTGCTCGCCGCCCGGTCGCTCGGCAGCGCGGTCGAGCTGTCGGTCACCGACGACGGCCCGGGGATCCCCGTGGCCGAGCGTGAACGGGTCTTCGAGCGCTTCCACCGGCTCGACGCCGCGCGGTCGACCGGCGGGGCCGGGCTGGGCCTGGCGATCGCGCGGTGGATCGTCGACCTGCACGGTGGGCAGATCCGCGCGGAGAGCGCGGGCGCGCGGGGGTGCCGGATGGTCGTGGAGCTGCCGGCGTGACGCCCGGTCCCGAACACCCGTACTGGGCGGTGGCACCCGCGGAGCCGGTGCGGGCGCCGCGCCCGGCGCTGTTGCACGGGCGCGCGCTCGCCGGGGCGGCCGTCCTGCTGGTCGTGGCCGCGTCGGCGGTTGCGACGACCTCGGCGGGCTTGGCGCTCGCGGTGACAAGTGCGGGGGTCGCCGCGGTGCTCGTCGCTGCGGGTCTCACGCCGCAGGACCTGGGAGCTCGTCTGCTGCTCGGCTGCGCGGCGCTGCTGGCGCTCGCCCCGGTGCTGCGCGACGCGGCGTGGGTGGTGGCCTTCGACCTGCTGGTCGCGTTCGTCTGTGCGGCGGTCGCGCTGTCCGGTGACCGAACCGCCGCCGGCGTGCTGCGCGGCCCCGGCTTCGCGGCGCTGCGTCTACCCGAGGGCGTTGCGGTCATGGCCGGCGATGTCGTCCGCGCGCTGCCGAGCGCGTCCGGGCGCGGAGTCGGGCCGGCCCTGCGCGGCGCCGCGCTCGCGGTGGGCCTGCTCGCGGTCTTCGGGACCCTCTTCGCGTCGGCAGACCGTGCGTTCGCGCACCTCGCCCAGGCCGCGCTGCCGGACGCGCCCGATGTCGGCGGGCTCCCCGTGCGGCTTCTCGTCGCCACCGCGTTCGCGGGCGTCCTCGGCTCGCTGGCCCTCACCGCCGCACGACTGCGGGAGGCCGGGCCGGCGACGGGGCTGCCGGCGCCCTCACGCCGGCTGGCGGCCGCGGAGTGGGTCCCGGCCCTCGTCGCGGTCGTGGGGCTGTTCGCGGCGTTCGTCGCCGTGCAGATCGTGGTGCTGTTCGGCGGGCACGACCACGTCCTCGCGACCGCCGGCCTGACCTACGCCGACTACGCGCACGAGGGCTTCGGGCAGCTCGTGGTCGTCACGCTCCTGGTCCTCGGGCTGCTGGCGGCGGCATGGCGGTGGGTCCGCGCCGAAGGCGCGCAGGCCGTCCTGCTGCGCGGCCTGCTGCTGGTGCTGTGCGCGTGCACGCTGGTCATCGTCGCCTCGGCACTGCACCGCCTCGACGTGTACGTCGAGGCGTACGGCGCGACCCGCCTGCGCGTGCAGGCCGCGACGCTCTGCGCGTTCCTCGGGGGGACGGTCCTCCTCGGTGCGGCGGCGGTGGTCGCCCGGCGTGCCGACTGGGTCCCGCGGGCCGCGGTCCTGCTGGCCGCGTTCGCAGCGCTCACCGTCACGCTGGCGGATCCCGACCGGCGGATCGCCGAGCGCAACGTCGACCGCTACGAACGCACCGGGAACGTCGACGTCTTCTACCTCGATGGGCTGAGCGCCGACGCCGCGCCCGCGCTGGCCCGCCTGCCGGAGTCCGAACGGGGCCCCGCGGCGGAGCTGTGCCCGGCGGCGGACGGGCTCGCGGGGTTCAACGTCGGGCGTGCCGCGGCCCGGCGCGCGCTGGACTGCTAGCCGCGCTACGCCGCGTCGTAACCCGGCTCACCGGGCAGCAGGATGCGCGCGGTCTCCCCGCCCATCACGACCTTCGGCAGGACGGGGACGACCTCGTGCGCGGCGGCGTGTGCGAGCACTGCCGCAGTCGACGGGAAGATCGACAGCTGCTCGAGGTGCTTGATCGTGGGGAAGACGAGTTCGATCGCGCCCGCTTCACCGGCGCGCAGCGCGTCCTGCGGCGTGAACCAGCCGAGGTCGACGCACTCCTCGCCGTCGATGCACGGCTCCACCCCGGCGGGTGCCTCGGCGAGGAAGAAGTGGGTGTCGAAGCGGATCTTCACCTGCTCCGGCGTGATCCACTGGCTGAACTTCACCAGCTCGTGCGGGGCGATGCCGGAGACGGCTGCCTCCTCCTCGAGCTCCCGGACCGCGGCGACCCGGTGGGCCTGGTCTCCCTCGCCTTCATGGGCGTCGACCGCGCCGCCGGGGAACACCCAGACACCGCCCATGAACCGGGCCTTCGGCGTCCGCTGCACCAGGAGCAGCTCAAGGGTCTGGTCACCACCGCGCAGCAGGATGATCGACGCCGCCTGCCGCGCGGGGACGACCGCGTCGCCCGCGAGCTCCTGCCCTGGTTCCCCTGCCGTGGCCGCCATACGCCGACACGCTACCGAGCGGTCGGACGCCGGTGCGCCGTTTCCTGGCTGGCTGGCCAGTCGTCGTCCGCGCGCCCGGATCTCTAGGCTGCCGGACATGACACAGCGCTGGATCTGCGAAGCCTGCGGGTACATCTACGACCCCGCCGAGGGCGACCCCGATGGTGGCATTCCCTCGGGCACGGCGTTCGAGGACATCCCCGACACCTGGTTCTGTCCGGTGTGCGGCGCGCGCAAGCGGGACTTCACGCCCTACGAGGACTGATCCGCTGTGGCCAAGCCGAAGAAGGATCAGCCGGCCGACGCCAAGCCCAAGAAGAAGTCGAAGAAGCCCAAGCCTGCGGTGGCGGCGACGGAGCCCGTCTTCACCGCCGAGCCCGTGGACCCGCCGGTGGCCGGGCTCACCTCGTCGTCCGGCCTGACCCCGCGCGGGCTGCTCGACCGCCTGAGCGGCGCACGCCTCTGTTACGGCGAGCCCGTCTCCGGCGGTGACCTCACCATCGTGCCCGTCGCCCGGGTGCGCGTCGCCGGGGGGTTCGGAGGCGACAGCGACGAGGGTGGCGGCGGGGGTGCCGTGCAGGCGACGCCGGTCGGCTACATCGAGGTCGGTGCCGACGGCGCGCGCTTCCGGCCGATCGACGACCCCGACCGGGCCCTGCGCGTCGTGCAGGCGGTCGCCGTCACCGCAGCTGCAGCACTCGGCGCCGCGGCGGCGCTGCGCAACCTCACCCGCTGACCGGCACGAACCGCTCCGCCGCGAGGTCGCGCAGGCGCTGGACGTCCTCGGCGCGCGACCGCGACAGCGGCACCGTGCCAGCGGCCTCCCGTGCGAGGGCGGCGGTGTCCGGCGGCGTCCCGGCGTGCAGCGCGCCCAGCAGCGCACCCACGACGACCTGCTCCAATTCGGCCCCGCTGAAGCCCTCGGTGGCCGCGGACAGCACCGACAGGTCGAACGCGGCGGGGTCCTGACGCCGCATCCGCAGGTGGATCGCCAGGATCTGCTCGCGCTCGTCAGCCGTCGGCAGGTCGACGAAGAACAGCTCGTCGAAGCGCCCCTTACGCAGCAGCTCGGGCGGCAGGCGGAACACGTCGTTGGCCGTGGCGACGAGGAAGACCTCGGCGGGCCGCTCGGCCATCCACGTCAGCAGCGTCCCGAGCATCCGCTGGGACAGCCCGCCGTCCGACCCGTCGCCGCTGCCGGTCGCCAGCGCCTTCTCGATCTCGTCGATCCAGAGGACCGACGGCGCGAGGGACTCCGCGACGCCCAGCGCCCGGCGGAGGTTGCGTTCGGTCTCGCCGATGTACTTGTCATAGAGACGGCCGGCGTCGAGCTTGAGCAGCGGCATCTCCCAGGAGCGGGCGATGGCCTTCGCGGCGAGCGACTTGCCGCAGCCCTGCACGCCGACGAGGAGCACGCCCTTCGGGGCCGGCAGGTTCAGCGCGCGGGCCTGCTCGCTGAACCCGACCCGGGCGCGGTCCAGCCACGCCTGCAGGCGATCGAACCCGCCGAGCGCGGCGACGTTGTCGGCGGGCGGGAAGTACTCGAGCAGGCCGTCGGCCTGCAGCGCCCGCGCCTTGAGGTCGACGAGCCGGGGCAGATCGTCGCGGCTCAGCTTCCCGTCCTCGATCGCGACGCGCGCGAGCGCCTGGCGGGCCTGGTTGAGCGTCAGGCCGCGCAGGGCGGAGGCGAGGGCGCTGTGGTCGTCGGACGTCAGCGTGACGGTCGCGCGGCCACCCGCCGCGAGCGAGTCGGCCACGGCGGTGAGGGTCGTGCGGTACTCGGCCTCCGTGGGCAGGCCCAGGGGGACATGCACGACGCGATCCTCGAGTTCTGCGGGGAGCTCGGGCCGGCTGCCGACGAGCACGACGGTCGAGATCCGGGTCGACCGCACCAGGGCGTCGAGCAGGTCGCGCAGCGCGCGGGACACCTCGGCCTCGCCGAGGTGCCGGCGCAGGTCGCGGAAGACGAACAGGGCCTCCACGTCGAGCTCTGAGGCGCCGGCCAGGGCGGCGGCGGGCTTCGTCGACTCATACAGCGGCTGGTCGTGGCCGCGGCGCACCAGCCCGCGGGTGATGGTCCAGTCGAACACCGCGAGCCGCAGGTCGCGCGCCGCGGCGTCGACGAGGTCCAGCGCGCGGTCCTCCTCGTCGGTCTCCAGCGCGACGGCGGGGTGGCGGGAGAGGACGAGCGTCTTCAGGTCGTGGACCGGGGAGGGCACGGGCGGCGCGGGCGGCGGGGCCGCGACGGCGGTGGTCCCTGTGGCGGTGGGGGCAGACGGCGCCGGGGCGTACCCGGGCGGCGGCACCGAACGGGCGGTCTCCATGCGGGACTCATCGGCAGCGGCGGGCCGGCGATTGACTCCCGTGACGCCAGCCGGACGTCCGGCGAACCGCCGGACACGCGTGACCCGTATCGTGGAGCACGCATGCGTCGCGCCCCCGCAGTCCCGCTGGAGATCGTCGTCGGTGTCGTGGGGCTTGCGACCCTCGGCGCCGAGATCGCCGCCGCCCGTCTTCTCGCGCCGTATTTCGGGGCGTCGACGATCATCTGGGCGAACACCATCGGCATCGTCCTCGTGGCCCTGTCGATCGGCTACTGGCTGGGTGGCCGCCGGGCGGATCGTGATCCCACGCCGGAGGGCCTCCACAAGATCGTCCTCGCCGGCGCGGTGCTCGTGGGCGTCATCCCCTTCGTCTCCGGTCCGTTCCTCGACGTCGCCGTCGACGCGCTGGACTCCATCTCCGCCGGGGCCTTCGCCGGATCACTCCTCGCGGTGCTCGTGCTCGTGGCGGTGCCGGTGCTCGTCCTCGGCATGGTGGCGCCGTACGCGATCCGGCTCGCGGTCGACAGCGTCGAGGAGGCGGGCACCGTGTCCGGCCGCCTGTACGCGATCTCGACCGTCGGATCGCTGCTGGGCACGTTCAGCTCCGCGCTGCTGTTGATCCCGCTGCTCGGTACCCGCCGGACGTTCCTCGTCTACGCGATCCTGCTCGCACTCGTGGCGGTCGTCGGTCTGGCGCGTGCTCGCTGGGTCGTGATCCCGGTCGGGCTGATCGCGCTCATGGCGGTTCCCGTCGGGATCGTGAAGGCCGAGGCCGGTGCTGGCAGGGTCATCTACGACAAGGACACCGAATCCCAGTACGCGCGGGTCGTCGAGCGCCCGGACGGCGCCCTCTGGCTCGAGCTCAACGAGGGCCAGGCCGTGCACTCGATGAAGAAGCCGAACACGGTGCTGACGGACAACATCTGGGACGAGTACCTCGTCGCGCCGTTCGCGGTCCTGGACGAGCCGCCCGGGCGGATCGCGATCCTCGGCAACGCCGCAGGCACGACCGCCCGCGCCTACGGCGAGCTGTTCCCCGACACCGTGATCGACGGGGTGGAGATCGACGGCGATCTGACCGAGATCGGCCGCGAGTACTTCGACATGAACAACCCCAACCTCATCACGCACACCGCCGACGCCCGACCCTTCCTGCGCCAGACCGACGAGCGCTACGACGCGATCCTCGTCGACGCCTACCGGCAGCCCTACATCCCCTTCTACCTCACGACGAAGGAGTTCTTCGAGCTCGCGCGCGACCGGCTGAACCCCGGTGGCCTCGTCATGGTCAACGTCGGGCACCCGGAGGGCAACGACGACCTCGAGAAGGTCCTCAGCCGCACGATGAAGGAGGTCTACCCGACGGTGCTGCGCGACCCGGCGGAGGACACGAACACGCTGCTGATCGGCTCCGAGGCCCCGGGGTCGGCCGAGCAGCTCGCCGCCGCGATCCCGACGTTGCCCCTCCAGATCCGGCCACGTGCCCAGGAGGCGGCGATGCGCATCGGGCCTCCCCTGGAGGGCGGCACGATCTACACGGATGACAAGGCGCCCGTCGAGTGGCTCATCGATCTGTCGATCGTCGAGTTCGCCGCCGAGGGCGAGTCGGGCTGACCTCACCCCCGGCGACGTTGGCGGGTTCTACGCCAGCGGCGGCACGATCTTCTTGTCGAGCTTGCCGATGATGATCTGCGTCCCGTCGACGACCTCGGCGACCTGGAAGTCCCCGGCCACGCTGGACAGCGAGTAGGCCTGCGCCGTGGTCAGGCCGCGCTCGACGAGGAACTTCACCATCTCGCCCGCAGCGATCTTCATCGCCCGGTCGAGGTCATGGTCGATGCCCATGACGATGTAGTTGCTCTTGTCCTCGATGCGCGGCAGGGTCGGCGCCTTGCCCTTGTGCAGGATGAACCGGAACTTGCCCGTCAGCGACTGCTCGATGGCCGTGCCACTGACTTCGCCGTTGCCCTGACCGGCGTGGGGATCGCCCGTGTAGAAGAGCGCCCCCGGCTGGAAGACCGGGAGGTACAGGTGCGCCCCCTTGGTCAGGTCGCGGATGTCCATGTTGCCGCCGAACTTGCCGGGAGGGCCGGAGGACTGGACGCCCGAGGCCGGCGGCGGCGATGTCGGGGTCGACCCGACGAACTCCCCGGTCGGCGGCGCGACGCCCATCACGCCCATGTGCGGCTGCAGCGGTGCGTAGAGATGCTCGGTGAGGAATCCGTACTCGCGGTTGTAGATCTTCTTCGTGCGGTACAGGTGCTGGCGCACGCCCGGGAAGATGCCGCCGGGAGCCCCCAGCGGGGCTTCGGGGATGTCGAGCGGCAGGTCGCCCTCGCGCCACCCGGGGTAGCCGGTGCCGAACACGCCGCTGGTGGGGCCCGTCGAGTTCACCCCGTACGGCACACGGGTGCCGATGTCCATGATCTCGATCTCGAGCATGTCGCCCGGCTCGGCGCCCTCGACGTGGATCGGGCCGGTGAGCACATGCGGGCCGTAGCGCTCGCGGGTCGGCAGGCTCGCGTGGAAATCCTTGACGTCCTGCAGGATCTGATCCGACGGGACGCCGAACAGGCCGAAGAACGTCTCCGGGTCCACCGCCGCGTTCGTCGCGCCTGAGTGCGAGATGGTGTCGATCTGGACGGTGTTGCCGGACTTGATCCGCAGGACGGGTTCGCGGTCGATCTTGATGCCGCCGAGGATGACGTTCTCCGGCGTCGCGTTGACCTTGAAGTCGGTGCGGCCGCTCTTCGGCCACTTCCAGGGCCAGCTCTGCGCTTCGGCGGCGGGGACGGCGAGCATGCCGGCCAGCAGCGCAGCAAGGATCGCCGCGATCCGGACATGGCGCCGTTCCCGCGGGAGGGGCACGTGCATAGGGCTCCTTCGGAGTTGTGTGGCTGGACGCACGAGGTCCAGGCAGGGCCTCCGCGCGCAGTCCACCAGCGGCGCCGCGGCCCGACCATGGCGCCCGCGTCGGAGCCGGGCTGGACGGCGTGTCGAAGCACCGGGTTTGTGTTCCGTTCAGCGGATGCCACGGATCGTGTGACGAATCCGATGTGCGATCGTAGAACCGGTATGCGCCTCCTGACCGCCGGTCTGATCGCCCTGCTGCTGCCGGTCGCTGCGCCGTCGGCCTCGCAGGCCGCGACGCCTTCACGGCTTCCGTCGTTCTCCTCCTGCACGGACCTCGTCGACTTCGCACGGCGCAACCTGTCGCGTCCCGCCGTGCCGCTGGGAGTCGATCCGGGGATCGAGGCGGCCGTCGCACCGCGTGCGCCGATGGCGCAACCCGATCCGTCGCAACTGCAGCCGATGCCTGGGGTCGTGCAGTCGACGCCCACGGCCGCTCCAGAGGCAGCCCCCGGCGAGGACTACTCCACGACGAACGTGCAGGAAGCGGGCATCGACGAGCCCGACGCGGTGAAGACCGACGGGCGACGGCTGTACGTCGTGGCCGGCACCGAGCTGCGGATCTACGACGTCACAGCCGAGGCGCCGGCGCTGCTCTCCGTCCTGAACCTCGAGGGTCCGGGCGGCGAGATCCTGGTGCGAGGCGACCGCATCCTGCTCGTGGGTCCCGCGCACGGCGCGCCTGCTCCGTCTGGGGGCACGGGTCCCGTCGGGTCGACACAGCCGCTGGATCCAGCAGTTGACACGCGGTTCCTCGAGATCGATGTCCGCGACCCTGTGGCGCCGCGCATCGTCCGGACCATGACCGCACCCGGCCAGTACGTCACCGCCCGGCTCACCGGTGCCACCGCGCGGGTCGTCCTCTCGAGCCCCGCGGCGCTGCCCGAGGATCCGGCAGCCGGCCCGCCGCCTGGCGTGAGCGCGTTCGTGCCGCGCACGGTGCTGCGCAGCCGGATCACGAAGCGCACGTTCCGGCGTCAGCTCGTGCCGTGTACCGACATCCGTCACCCGCGCGCGTACGCGGGCAACGACCTCCTGACCGTGCTGAGCGTCGACCTCGACCGCGGGCTGTTCAACGTCGACCGGGACGCCGTGATGGCGGGGGCGCAGGTCGTCTACGCCTCGGCCACCGGCCTCTACGTCGCGAGCCGGAAGGCCGCCCGCATCCGCGCGGACGACGTGCCCGAGGACATGCGGACCGAGATCCACCGCTTCGACACGACGGCGGCGGGCGAGACGACGTACGCGTCGAGCGGCAGCGTCGCCGGGTTCGTGCTCAACCAGTACGCGCTCTCCGAGTACGACGGCGTCCTGCGCGTCGCGACGACCGAGGAGCCGCAGTGGGTGACGCCCGATCCCGCCGGGCGGACCAGCGAGAGCGCGGTGACCGTGCTGCGCGAGCAGGGCACCCGGCTCGAGCAGGTCGGTCGCGTCGGCGGCCTGGGCCGAGGTGAGCGGATCTACGCAGTGCGGTTCATCGGCGAGGCGGGCTACCTCGTGACGTTCCGCCAGGTCGACCCGCTCTACACCCTGGACCTGCGCGACCACACGGCACCGAAGGTCGTCGGCGAGCTGAAGATCACGGGCTACTCGGCGTACCTGCACCCGATCGGCGACGGCCTGCTGCTGGGCGTCGGCCAGGAGGCGACCGAGACTGGCCGCGCGCTCGGGCCGCAGGTGTCGGTCTTCGACGTGTCGAACCCCGCGAGGCCGACCCGGCTGCACCAGCACCTGCTCGGCAGCGGAGGCGGCTCACGCGCCGAGGTCGATCCGCACGCCTTCCTGTGGTGGCCGGCGCGCAAACTCGCGCTGCTGCCCTACGAGACGTGGCGTGCCGCCGGTGGCGGGTTCGACCGCGGGATGCTCGGGCTGCGGGCCGGGCGCGGCGAGGGCCTGAGCGAGGTCGGGCGGATCGTCCACGGGCCGGAGTGGGACCAGGCGGCCGTGGTCCGCTCGGTCGTCGTGCGTGACCGGGTGCTGACGGTGTCCGACCTGGGCATGGCGGTCCACCGGCTCGACGGGCTCGCGCCCGTCGGCTTCCTGCCCTTCACGAGTTAGGCCGGGCGGACCTCGCCAAGCCCGCTCGCGCGGATCCCCGAGACCAGGTCCCCGCGGAACGACCACGTCCAGGTGATCTCGGCGAAGATCTGCTGGCTGCCGATGCGGCCGCGGACGTCGCCGCGGGCCACGACGCCGCCGGGCCCGGGATGAAACGACCGCGGGGCGAACCGCAGGTCGTCCCACACCCGGCGCGTGTCGGCGAAGTACTCCCGGACGCCGTCGTGGCCGACGTACGGCTCGTGCCGGCCGGCGAGTCGCCCGGTGGCCTCGAGGATCAGGACCACGTCCGCGGTCATGCACACCAGGGCGGCTTCGATGTCCTCCCGGTCGAACGCGTCGTAGACCGCGCGGACCGTCGCGATCTCCCGCGCGAGGCCTTCGGGACTGTCGGGGGCTGCGGTCATCGGGGCCGCATCCACGTTACGCCAGCCAACGGTCCAGCGGCAGCGCTTGGCCGACGCGGGCCAGCGCCGCGGGAGTCGCGTGCTCCGCGCGGGCGAGGGTGGCGACCTCGACCTCGCCGAGACACTCGATGGTCTCCAGGTTGGAGCGCTGCATCGCCGTCGGATGCTCGGGCCACGGCGTGATGACCACCGCACAGACCGCCAGGCCCACCGACCGGGCGGCCTCGATCGTCAGCAGCGTGTGGTTGATCGTGCCGAGACCCGGGCGGGCGGCGATGATCAGCGGCAGACCGAGCATGAGGGCGAAGTCGCGCACCAGGTACGTGTCGCGCAGCGGGACGAGCAGGCCGCCGACGCCTTCGACGATGAGCGCGTCCGCCTGCGCACCCGCGTTGCGGGCCGCGACGACGAGCACGCCCGGGTCGATGGGCGTCCCGTGCTCCTCGGCCGCCAGGTGGGGTGAGACGGCCGGGCCGAACCGGTACGGCGTCACCCGCTCGGTGTCGGCGGCAGCCGCGGCGGCCGCCAGCAGCTCGTGGTCGGCCGGATGGTCAGGCACAGGCTCGTCGATGCCCGTCACCACTGGTTTGAAGGGCGCCGCGTTCTCGCCTCGGGCTGTCAGCGCGGCGAGGATCGCCCCCGCGACGAAGGTCTTGCCGACCTCGGTGTCCGTGGCGGTGACGAACAGGCCACGGGCATGCGCGGGAGCGGGATCGATCACGGACGGCGGCGTGTGGCCGGGCTACGCCGCGCGTGCGATGGACTCGGCCTGCTGGTCGAAGACGCCGCCCGCGCGCGGCGGGGGCGGGGCGTCGGCGGCCTGGTGGGCGGAGGAGCCTGCGGCGTCCTCGGTCGCGAGGGTCTGACCGGATGCCACCGGCCTGCCTACGGACGGACGCCACCCCGCGGCCATCGCGGCCTTGCCGAGGACCCGCGCGGCCTCGCGCAGCTCGTCCTTCGTGTGCGACGCCATGACGGCGAGGCGCAGGCGCGACGTGCCCTCGGGCACCGTCGGCGGCCGGATCGCCTGGGCGAACACGCCCCGATCGAGGGCGGCCTCGCAGACGCGCATCGCGGTGGAGGCGTCTCCGACGACGAGCGGCACGATCTGCGTCGTCGAGCCCTCGACGTCGAAGCCCTCCTGGGCCAGCGCGTCGCGCAGCACCGCGGCGTTGCTCTGCAGCCGCTCGACGCGGCGGGGCTGCTCGAAGAGCAGGTCGAGCGCCGCCATCGCGCCGGCGACTGCGGGCGGCGGCGGCGCGGTCGAGAAGATCAGCGAGCGTGCCGTGTTCGTCAGGTATGCCGCCATCTGCGCGTCACACGCGGCGAACGCGCCGTAGGACCCGAGCGCCTTGCCCAGCGTGCCGACGACCACGTCGATCTGGCCCTCCAGGCCCGCCTCGGCAATGGCGCCCCGGCCGTCGGGGCCCATGCAGCCCGTGCCGTGCGCCTCGTCGACGACGACGCGCGCGCCGTAGTGCTCGGCGAGCTCGACGATGCCCTCCAGCGGCGCGATGTCGCCGTCCATCGAGAAGACACTGTCGGTGACGATGAGCGGCGGACGGCAGCGCCCGCGGCGCCCGTCCCCGTCGCGGACGGCCTGCTGGAGACCCCATTCGAGGTGGTCGAGGTCGCAGTGGCCGTAGACGAAGGTCTCGCCGCGGGCCAGCCGGCAGCCGTCGATGAGCGACGCGTGGTTGAGCTCATCGCTGAAGATCGTCGTGCCGGCTCCGCCCAGGGCGCTGACGACGCCCGTGTTCGCGAGGTAGCCCGACCCGAACAGGAGCGCAGACTCGGTGCCCTTGAACATCGCGAGCGACTCCTCGAGCCGGCGGTGCACCGTCATCGTGCCGCTGACCAGCCGGGACGCGCCTGCGCCGACACCCCAGCGCATGGCGGCATCGGCTGCGGCTTCGCGCACCCGCGGGTGGTCGGCCAGGCCCAGGTAGTTGTTGGAGCACAGCAGGAGGACCGGCTTGCCGTCCAGCACCACGCGCGGACCCTGCGGCCCGCTGACGAGCCGCATGCGCCGGTACAGGCCGAGCTCCTTGAGCTCGTCCAGTCGCTCTTGGATCTCGGTCACGTCAGGAGTCCTCCCCGGTGAATCCTGCGCTCAGCCGGCCTGGGCCGGCACGCGGTTGGGCGCGCCATCCGGCCTGGGCGGCACGCGGCGCTGTTTCGCGAAGCGAAGCTGGGTCGACGGATCCCAGAGGCGGACCTGGAGGTCGACCTCGCCCGCGGGCGTCGCCGCGTCGAGGTACTCGCCGACCGGGTCGGGCGTGCGGCCCTCGAGCCATCCGGAGCGGTTGTCCGGCCGGGGGTTCGCCCCGTTGTCGTCTTGGCGGGCGATGTTCAGCCCGAGGTCCTCGAACATCGCCCGGTCCTCCTCGGGCGTGTTGCCGAGCGTGGTGAGGAAGTTCCCCATCATCACGCCGTTGACGCCCGCCTTGACGGCGAGCGGCTGGAGCTCCTTGAGGTTCTCGGTGCGCCCGCCACACAGGCGGAAGAGGGCGTCGGGCAGGATGAGGCGGAAGATCGCCACCCACTGCACGGCCTCCCACGGATCGAGGTACTCGCGGTCGCCGAACTTGGTGCCGGCGCGCGGGTTCAGCAGGTTGATGGGCACCGAGGTCGGGTTGATCTCGGCGAGCTCGAAGGCCATCTCGACCCGCTGCGCGTTCGTCTCGCCCAGGTTGAGGATGCCGCCGACGCAGGTCTCGAGGCCCGCCTGCTTGACGGCGTCGATGGTGCGCAGCCGACCCTCGTAGCGGACCGTCGTGGTGACCTCGTCGTAGTACGACTTGGCGGTCTCCACGTTGTGGTGCACGCGCTGGATCCCGGCCTCTTTGAGCTGGGTCGCACGGGCGACGCTCATGTGGCCGATCGAGGCGCAGCGCTTGAGGTTCGTGTTCTCGGAGACGAGCCGTGCGCCCTCGAGCAGCTTGTCGAAGTCGCGCTTGGACAGTCCCTGGCCCTGCGTGACCATGCAGAACCGGTGCGCGCCCGCCGCCTCGGCCGCCTTGGCGTGCTCGAGGATCTGCTCGGGCTCCATCATCGCGTGCATGGGCGTCTCGGCCTCGGCGAAGCGCGACTGGGCGCAGAAGCCGCAGTCCTCGGCGCATCCGCCGGACTTCGCGTTGACGAGCGAGCACATGTCGGTGCTGTCGCCGAAATGCTCCACACGGGCGGCCCAGGCGCGCTCGACCAGCGCTTCGATGTCCTTCGGGTCGGTGAGCGCTCCGAGTTCGAGCGCTTCCTCGCGGGTGATCAGCGGCGGCATGGCCGCAAAGGTAGGCGGCGGACCGGACGCTCCCGCGTAAGTCGCCGGGGGCTCGGGCGTTGCGGGGGTGACACGTTGAGTTGCGGGCCCGCGAAACCGTAGGCTGCGCACGCCCCGCGCGAGAGACGTCGCGCTACACAGGAGACATCCAGATGCCCACTGCCACGAAGTTCCGTCCCCTCATCCTCGCCGCCGCCGCGGCCTCCGCCCTGGCGCTCGGCGCCTGCGGCGGCGACGACGCCTCCGATGCACTGCAGGAGCAGGGCGAGAAGATCCAGACGCAGGCCACGCAGCTCGCCGAAGAGGCCAAGACCACGGCCGAGCAGGTCCAGAGCGGCGAGAAGACGCCTGAGGAGGCCGCGGAGGAGCTGCAGGACAAGGCCAGCACGGTGCAGGAATCGGTCAACGAGGCCGCCACGACCGCGATCGACGCGGCGAAGGAGCAGACCGGCGTGCCGGACGAGGCTCAGGACGCGCTCGACCAGGCCAAGAAGGACCTGGAGAACGCGACGCCGTAGCTCGCCGCTACGAGATCGCGTCCAGCCGCGCGATCTCGTTCAGTGTCAGGCGGAGCTCCTGCATCGGCAGGAGCTCCGTGAGCTGCTCGACGGTCCGCGCGCTCGCGATCGGCGAGCAGACGGTCGGCTGCGCGGCGAGCCAGGCGAGGGCGACCGCCGCGACCGTCGTGCCGTGGGTCGCGGCGACCTCGTCGAGCACGCCGAGCGCACGGACCGCCCGGTCGTCGTCGAGCAGCTTGGCGGCGCCCCCGCCGCGAGCGCTCTCGCCGGGCGTCGCGCCGGGCCGGTACTTGCCGGTGAGGAACCCGGACGCGAGCCCGTAGTAGGGGACCGTCGCGAGCTGTTCTCGCGCCACGATGTCGCGGTCGCGCCGCTCGAAGTCGCGCTCGAGCAGGTTGTAGTGCGGCTGCACCGCGACGTAACGGGTGAGCTGGTGGCGGTCGGCGTCCTCCAGGGCTTCGGCGAGCCGCAGGCCGCTGATGTTCGACGCGCCGATATACCGCACCTTGCCCTCGGTGATGAGGTCGTGGAAGACGCCGAGCGTCTCGGTCAGCGGGGTGGCGTGATCGTCGATGTGCGCCCAGTAGAGGTCGATCTGGTCGGTGCGCAGCCGCCGCAGCGACCCCTCGACCGCGGTGCGGACGGTGCTCGCCGACAGGCCGTGGAGCCCGTGGAGCTGGCCGACCTTCGTGGCGACGACGAACCGGTCGCGGTCGGGGCGGCCGGCGAGCCAGTCGCCGATGATCGTCTCGGACTCGCCGCCTTCGTTGCCGGGGACCCACTGGGAGTACACGTCGGCGGTGTCGATGAAGTTCCCGCCCGCGTCGGCGTACGCGTCGAGGACGGCATGGGACTGTGCGGCGTCTGCCGTCCAGCCGAAGACGTTGCCGCCGAGGCACAGCGGGGAGACGTCGAGGTCGGTGTGGGGGATGGTCGGCATGGGTCTCCGGGGTCGGTCCGGGGGACGGTATTGGACATGGACGGTGGACCTCCCGAGGCGTTGGCGTCCATGTTCACAAATTCCTGACCATTGGGGCGTATGAGCGTGTACGATCCCGCGTCCCGATGACGCCTCTTCGCCCCGTTCTTGCCCTCGCGATCGCGGTGATCGCCCTGCTGACCGCAGGTTTCGCGCCTGCCGTCGCGGCGCCGCCGACGTGCACGACCCCTCCGGCGGCGACGGTCCGGGCGGACCACATCACGCCGCTGACGCCCACCTGCGGACCGTATGTCGACTCCGCCGGATGGGCAGGAGTCTTCGCGGTCATCGACCCGCCGGACTACGGGACGGTGTCCGTCGTGGGGTATCCATACCCCAAGCTGCGCTACCTGCCGGCGCAGGGCTACGAAGGGCCGGATTCGTTCTCGTACGGTCTCACCACTCCCGACGGTGTGGCGGGTCCGACGACCCAGCAGGTGACCGTGGACGCTGACGCGAACACCCCGCCAACCTGCTCCTCGTGGGGCGCGCAGCCGCCGCCGAACGTGCGGCCCGGAGCGTCCCGCGTGCTGACCGCGTTCTGTACAGACGCCGACGGCGATCCGCTGACCATCACGCTTGCCACGCCACCCGCGCAGGGGGCCGTGACAACCGGAGCCACGACGTTCTCCGGACGAGAGTTCACGTACACCCCTGCGGCAGGTGCCAGCGGCGTCGACCAGTTCACGGTCGTCGCCGGCGACGGCCGCAGCACCACGAGCCCGGCGACGTTGAAGGTCAACGTTCTGGCATCGGCCTCGAACACGCCGCCGACGTGCACCGCGCCGAGCGCTGGCAAGGTCGTCCGCAATACGCCGGGAACGCTGGCCATCTCCTGCCAGGACGCGGAGGACGACAAGATCGAGATCGAGATCGTTGCGCCACCTTCGCACGGGGCGGCCGAACCGGCCGGGCTTGCGCGCGGGGGCTCGTTCGGCATCGGCCGAACCTTCGCGTACCTGCCCGATGACAACTACACCGGTGCCGACTCCCTATCGGTCCGCGCACGTGACGAACTGGGCGCCGCCTCGCCCATCTATCCGGTGGGGGTGCAGGTTGGTCCGCCCGTGTTGGCGACGGCGACGTCCTGTCATCCGACACCGCCGACCGTCACGGTCCGCGCCGGTACGACAGTGCTGCCGCAGCAGTGCGTGTTCCCGCAGCCCGGCGCGCCGGAGCTCATCTCCCAGCCGGCGCATGGCAGTGCCCGCGTGGTCGGAGGCCGGCTCGAGTACACGTCCGCCGCCGGATACGCGGGACCGGACACGTTCACGTATCGCATCCTGGGTGTCGAGGGCACCGGGACGCTGACGATGTCGCTGAACGTGGTGGCCGACGCGAACCAGCCGCCTACGTGCTCGCTCCGGCTCGTGGGGCCGGCGAGCAGCTCACCGATCACGACTCCGCCGGACCTCGTGGTGCGTGCCGGATCGACGGTGCCGGTGCGGGCGGCATGCACCGACCCGGAGGGTGACCCGGTCACGATGCAGGTGAATCCCTCGCCGCATGGGACAGTGGGGCCGCTCGTGCCCGCCCTTCTGGAACTCGGCGAGACGGCTGCCAGAGAAGGTATCTACACGCCCGCCTCGGGCTTCACCGGGTTCACGCAGCTCACGATGAGCGCCTCGGATGATCGTGGCGCCGTCGGAGGCGCGTGGCCGCTGTCTTTCACCGTGCGGCATCCATCGTTCAATTCGCCGCCGACCTGCTTGAGCGCCGGCACCAGCCCCGTCGTCGTCGCGGGGGAGGACGCCGAAATCAAGGTTCGTTGTGACGACCCTGAAGGCGACCCGGTGGAGGTCGAGACGATCGATGCGCCCGACCACGTGACGATCGGATCGTTCAAGCCGGATGCGGACGGGAACCTGGTCGCAGCCGTCAAGGCGCCGGCAGGCTTCGCCGGGGTGGACCGGTATTCGTTCCAGGCGGTCGACGACCGCGGCGCCCGGCAGGTCTCCACCGGCGGGTGGTTCGTGCGTGTCGTCGCTCCGCGGGCGCCGCTGGACGTCGACGCCGTCCGCGGAGAGTCGCTCGGTACGGAGGAGTACAGCCTGCCGACGCCAGGCCGGCCGGCAAGTGTGCGCCTGCGCACGCTCAACGAGGGGCGGGTCCGGATCATCACGAACAGCGGAACGGCGCCCAACGGCTATACCGCGTTCGGCCTGAGCTTCGACACCGTCGCGCCGGACGCCATCCCGGAGGTACCGCTCCAGCTGCGGTTCCGGTTCGACGCGTCGCTCCTGACGGGCGGTGCCGGTCTGGGCTCGGTCTCTGCGTTCCGCAACGGTGAACTGGTTCCGGCCTGCGCTGGCGACGGTGCGACGCCAAACCCGTGTGTCGAGGCGCGCCGGCTCGTCGGCGGCGGGGATCTCGAACTCGTCGTCCGCAGCACGCGTGCGGGCGCCTGGTCGTTCGGCGTGGCGTCGGCGCCGCCGGCTCCTGTCCCCGACGTTCCTCTTGCTGATCCCGGGATCCGTCCTGGGCCGGGGGCGGGGCCCGCGCCGGACGTCCCTGTCGTGCCGCAGGGAGATCCACCGAAGCAGACGGGCCCCTCCGTCAAGCCTCCGAAGCTCGCGACCTCGCGCGTGCCGCGGCTGCGCGCCGCGCTCACCGGCGGCGTTCGTGTGAGCATCACACCGCCGCTCGCCGGGACTGCTCGTGCACGCGTCACGCTCGACGGCCGGACCGCGAAGCGCCTCAAGCTCTCGAAGGGCAAGGCCGTGACGGTGGCGACGGGCTCAACGCGCGTGTCTGCCGGGAAGTCCGCCACGGTCACCGCACGGTTCACCGCCAGGGCGCGCAAGGCGCTGCGGTCGGCACGCAGCATCCGCCTCACCGTGCGGGTCGCCGTGGGCGACGGGCCGCCCGCAACGCGGACGATCACGCTCAAGCGCTGATCGCCGCCCGGGGCCGCTACCGGCCCTGCCAGCGCGGCGGGCGCTTCTCGGCGAACGCCTTGACGCCCTCGGCGAAGTCCTCGCTGTCGAAGCAGCTGTGGCGCAGGTCGATGAGCTCCTGCTCGATCGCCGGGTCCAGCTCGCGCTCGGCCTTCAGCAGCTCCCGCAGCACCCGCTTGTTGCCGCGCAGGGACAGCGGGGCGTTGCCCGCGAGCTTCGTGGCCAGGGAGAGGGCGGTCGTCTCGACCTCCTCGGCGTCAACGACGCGGTTGACCAGGCCCCAGTCGAGGCCGGTCGTCGCGTCGATGTACCGCCCCAGCAGGAAGAGCTCGCGCGTGCGGTTGATGCCGATCGCGTCGATGAACCGCCGCAGGCCCGTGTGCGAGTAGACGAGGCCGAGCTTCGCGGGCGGCATTCCGAGCTTCGCCGTGTCGGCCGCGACGCGGAAGTCGCAGACGAGCGCGAGCTCCAGGCCGCCGCCGATGGCGTGACCGGGCAGCGCGGCGACGGTCGGCACGTCGGTGCCCTCCAGCGCGTCAAGCGCGTCGGCGAAGGGGTGGGCGACGAGCTCCTCCGCCGCGGCGGCGAATCCGTCCTCGGGGAGGTCGGAGAGGTCGTAGCCCGCGGAGAACATCGCGCCCTCGCCCGTCAGGAGGATGCACCGGGCGTCGTCGTGCTCGGCCACCGCGGAGGTGATGGCGTCGAGAATCGCGTGGTCGAGCGCGTTGCGCTTCGCGGGATTCGCAAAGGTGAGCCGGACGACGCCTTCGGCCGGCCGGTCGACACGGAGTTGCCCCGGCATGGTCGGCGGGAGGGTAATCCACCGCCGACCCCGGCGCGGCGCGCTACTCCAGGACGACGAGCGTGTCGCCTTCCTTCACGCTCTGGCCCTCCTCGCAGAGGATCTCCTTCACGGTGCCCTCATCCTCCGCCTCGACGGGCATCTCCATCTTCATGGATTCGAGGATCACGACCGTGTCGCCCTCGCTGACGGTGCCACCGACCTGGCACTCGATCTTCCACACCGTGCCCGTGATGTGGGCTTCGATCTCCGGCACGCCTGTCTCCTCACACGATGGTCCCGAGTTCGCGGCAGCTTAG